>Ga0208788_1001540_pt1 | contig 11123 bp, 24 predicted proteins | sample Wag4_2014_7_11_3_FD_187363 | JGI IMG/M metagenome (GOLD analysis project Ga0208788, IMG submission 187363) | Fresh water mixed with fracking chemicals microbial communities from Ohio, USA - Utica-2 Time Series FC 2014_7_11 (SPAdes) (version 2) ... | reverse complement strand
GGCCCAGCCCGACTGGACCAGCTCCAACGCGATGCCCTTCTGATCCATGCAGAACCTCACTTCACTCGTGCACCATCTCCTATCCCGGCACCACCAGCTGCCCAGCCGGGCGATCATCACCTGCCTACTGCTGGCTCAGCTGAATCCCCAGCCCACCCGCCGGGTGCCCACTGCTGAGCTGATGCAGCGGTTCAATGTGCTCCGGCAAAACCACCTGTCCAAACTGCTCCGCGAGCTCAAGGCCGCTGATCTGGTCGAGTACGAGGCCGGCACGATCGGCGACCCTGGCTACCTGTTCTGGAGGGTTGGGCCTGCTGATCCTGCTCAGCTTCGGTTGGAGGTGGAGGCGTGATGGGCAGTTTCTTACTTGGCCTTGTCGTTGGCGCCAACCTGGCTTGGGTCTTTGGCGCCCTGCGCCGTGACCACTACCTGCATGAGTACATCACCCGTCGCTGTGGAGGCGGTGAGATCACGCTGGCTCAATGGGAAGCCATGCGTACACCCTTCACAGAAGGCCCCACCCAACGCGGCAACGGCAACGGCGGGCCTACCACGCCCAAGCCCGACATTATCCCCAAGCCTCAGTTTCCGCCCGTTCGAATCATCGGCCCTGATGGCACGACCATCGGCTACCAGCCCCGTCCATCCCGCCCCGGCGCAAACCCTCCGCCTTCTGAGCCATGACCCTTGCTGTCCTCGCCGGCATGGTCGAGATCATCGCCGTGTTGGTCATTGTCGGCACCGCCACCCTGGCCACGTCGCTGTGGTGGGCGCTGTGTGAGCGGTTGGTGGGGGAGGGGGAATGATGACGCCGGGCGTTATCTACGACTCGCGCAGCAACGCGAACACGCCGGGCGCTGGGTGGCTCATCATCCAAGACCCGACTGACCGTCGCAACCCCAATCTGGTGCGCTTTCACCGCAGCAACGGCCAGCGCAAACTGCTCGATCGGATCGCGGAGTGGGATCCTCACGCGCAAACGTGGACGGCCAGTCGCTGGCTGCCGAAGCCGCCGGCTGTGCCGCAGTGGCTGATCGACAAGGTGGTCGCCCACATGAACTTTGAGGGGCGGGCCTGATGTTCAACGCTGATTTCTACCCCACCCCGCCCGAGGTGGCGGCCACCATGCTCGACCCACTCGACCTGCGCGGCCGGGTGGTGGTGGAGCCTTCCGCCGGCTCGGGCAACCTGGTGCAGGCCTGCCTAGAACGCGGCGCCGAAGAGGTGGTCTGGTGCGAGCGAGAGGAGAAGCTGCGGCAGATGCTCGCAGGCATCACCGGGGCCACGCCGCTGCTCGGCTGCGAAGACTTCCTGCTGATCACTGCCGAGCAGGTCAGCCACGCCGATCTGATCGTGATGAACCCGCCCTTTTCGGCCGATGAGCGGCACATCCTGCACGCCTGGGAGATCGCCCCGCCAGGCTGCGAGATCATCGCGCTGGCCAACTGGAACACGGTCTGCGATGAGTACGTGCATCGCCTCACGCAGCGCACCGGAAGCGGCCTGAAGAAACAACTGGCCAAGCTGATCGAGGCCTACGGCAGCAAGGAAAACCTGGGCGAGTGCTTCAGCACCGCTGAGCGGCCAACACGTGTCAGCGTCGGCATGGTTCGTTTGACACGACCTGGCCAACGTGTAAGCGGGGCTGATGAGTTCGACGGGTTCTACCTGGGCCCGGACGACATCGAGGCCCAGGGCGAGGGGCTGATCCCCTACCGCCGCAGCCGGGACATCGTGAATCGCTACGTCGAGGCGTGCCGGATCTTCGATGAGCAGGTGGCCGCAGGCACCAGGCTGCGGGGCGTGCTGGGTGGATTCTTCGGCCAGGAGCTGGGCTTACAGGTGACCGTCGAAGGTGCGCCGGTGACCCGCAACCGGTTCCGCAAGGATCTGCAGAAGCAGGCCTGGAAGCACGTGTTCGATGAGTTCCTGCCGCAGCAGATGGCCACCAGCCAGCTGGCGAAGGACATCAACCGGTTTGTGGAGGAGCAGTCGAAGATCCCATTCACGGAGCGGAACATCTACCGGATGCTGCAGATCGTCGCCGGCACCCAGGAGCAGCGGGTGGACCGGGCGGTGGAAGAAGCCGTCGATTCGATCACTCGCCACACGGTGGAGAACCGCTACGGCGTGGAAGGTTGGGTGACGAACTCGGGCTACATGCTGAACAAGCGATTCATCCGGCCGTACATGGCCGAACTGGCGTACAGCAACCCGGGCAAGGTGCGGATCAGGAGCCACGGCGGCCAATGGGATGAGATCCAGGACCTGATCAAGGCGCTGTGTTTCATCACCGGTCGGGCCATTGAGGAGGTGCGCCTGCCGGAGCGATTCAGCGAGAACCAGTACTGGCCGGGCGACTGGCACGACTGGGGCTTCTTCCTATTCCGCCCCTACAAGAAAGGCACCGTGCATTTCGAGTTCAAGGATCAGGAAGTTTGGGCGGCGCTCAATGCCCGCTATGCCCGAATCAAGGGCCAGGTGCTGCCGGAACAACACCGCCGGCCGAAGCAGCGCAGGCGGCAGGGGGTGGCCCCATGACCGAAACCCGCCGCCTAACCATCTGCCTCACCCTCCCTGAGGTGCAGGCCCTTCGCCGCCAGCTCCGGCCTGGCGAGGGGATGAACGATCTGCTGCGGCGGATCGTGAACGACCGCATCCACAACCCCACCCCCCGATGATCACTACCTACGACGAACCCACTGGAGAGGCCCGCAAATCGGCCGAATCCGCCACCAAGCCCCGCTTAGAGCTGCTGCCGTCTGCAGCACTGGAGCAGATCGCCGAAGTGCTCACCTATGGCGCTGCGAAATACGACGCTCACAACTGGTGCCGTGGCGCCCGCTGGGGCCGGTACTTTGCGGCCCTGCTGCGGCACGTTTTCGCCTGGTGGCGCGGCGAGGATCGCGACCTTGAAACCGGCATGAGCCATCTGGCGCACGCCGGCTGCTGCCTGCTGTTCCTGATGGAGTACCAGCGGAACGGATGGGGCGCAGATGATCGGTTCCGTGGACCGGATCAGGAGCAGTTCCAGAAGTTCGACGGGGCACAGCCATGATCCAACTCACCACCCCCACCCAGCAGGCCATGGCCCGCATCGCCACCGCGCCCGCCACCAGTGATCAGCGGCGGCGCCCACCAACACCATCCACCCGGTTATCCCTGGCCGCCTGCCCCATGCCGGGCCGGTGCCTTGAGCCGTGCCAGACCTGCACCGCCGTCGCCCGCAGCGTCGCTGCTGAGCTGGGGCAGATCCTCAGGGAGCGGCACGGCGGGTCCAGTTCGGTTGCGGACTGGTTGGAGGGATTGGGGTGCAAAACCGGAACCCACCCGGTATGATTCCATCACCAGCAGCCCGTGCGCGGCGCTGGCCATCCACTCGCCACCATTGCCATGACCACCATCTGCACCATCCTGGCCCTGCTGCTGTTTCCTGTCCTGTTCCTGCTGTGGGCCACAGAGTCCCGTCAGCAGCGTGCGCGGCGGTGGCGGCGGGATGGCCTCACGTACCGCGCCATCGCTGAGCGACTCGGCTGCTCACAGACCACCGCTCGCCGGTTGGTGGGGGTGGGAGCATGAGCTCCGAGAACGAAGCCGACGTGCTCACGTTTCCAACCGGGCAGGGGCTGCACCAAATCGCCGCCGCCCGTGTTGAGAAGGGGGCGCCCGACGCTTACCGGCTGGCGCGATACAGAACCGACGACGGCGCCATTGAGTTGAAGCTACAGGGCTGCTACCTGTGGTGGCAGGGCTCAGACGCTGGCCATGAATGGCGCGACATTCCGACTGTTGACCTTACGGAAACCCAGCCATGACCGACCCACACCGCGCCACGCCTGAGCAGTGGGAGCACGTGCAGATTTCCGCCGGAATGAAACAACAGATCCCTTGGGCAACTGCCGACTGCCTCCTCGAACTCCGCGCCCGCGTCGAGGCGCTAGAGGCCGATCAACTGGAACAGGCCGAGAACGGCCGGTTCTGCGTTGATGCCATCGTTCGGCGGGTGGAGGCGCTGGAGGCTCCCATGACTGAACTCCGCGCCGCCAGTGCTGAGGCTCAAGGCTTTGCAATACTCAGCTGGTCAGAGGAACGGCAGCCTTGTGAAGAATGCCGTTACAATCACTGCATCGCTGAAACCCCTTTCGGCAGGTTCCTTATTTCGTGGAAAGGCTGGAAAGAGCATCCCGCCGTTACGGCCGACGAGACACCATTTGGCGACTGGTTCGAGTGTTGGAACAGCGTTGAAGAGGCTAAGTCTGGGTGTCAATCTGAATACAACCGGCGCCTTGCCTTGGTTTCCTTGCCTCAGCTGCAGCCCGAACTCCGCGCCGCCAGCGCCGGGGCGAGGCCAACCGAAAAGGAATCCTTGACAGATGGCGGGTCGCTGGTGGAGAGGGTGGCAAATGCGATGGGTCCGCAGTCCCAAGCTGCCATGGATGCTCGAGAGCTGCCCCACGGTGCAGCCCGCGCCGCGATCCGTGAGGTGGCCAAATGGTTGCGGGAGCTGCACCCGTCGCCCGGCATGGCATCTGGAGCGCTGCGGCTTGAGCAGGAGGCCGACCGTGGCTGACCAATTTCCTGTCCCCACGAAAATGGTCCTTGCCACCGCGCTGGAGCTGGCTGAGCCCGGCGCTCGGGTGCTCAGGATCGCCCGCCTGGGCGACTGGTAATCACACCCCCGGCTCATCACACTCCGAAGGCCCCCGCCGCGGCTGCTCACTCCCTGCTGGGAGATGCAGTCCGCGGCGTTGGCATTTCCAGCGAAACGACCGCAGCGCCGCGTGACGGCTGGCACTGACGGCCTCGACCCCCTGCCACTGCACCAGCCATGTCGGCTGCCCGTCGCGGATCACCAGTTCGGTGGTGGGGAGGTGGTGCATGGTTCAGGGTACCGATTCCCTGTGCGCTCTGCTGCCGGTATCTAAGGAAAAGGTGTCCATAGCGCAGGGTAGTGTGAGCGGCCGTTCTGGGCCGATCCTATGCACGCCATCGGCTACGCCCGTGTCAGCAAAGACGACCAGGCAGGCAGCCTCCCCGCCCAGGTCAGCCGACTGGAGGCCGCTGGCTGCAGCCGGGTAATCACTGACATCGAGACCGGACGGAGCACCGATCGGGATGGCCTGCTGGAGGTCATGGCGATGGTGCAGGCCGGCGAGGTGGCCGAGCTGCTGGTGACCCGCGTGGACCGGCTGGGCCGTGACGCGGCCTACACCGATGCCCTGCTGGCCCAGTGCGAACAGCAGGGCGTCTCCGTCAGGGCCCTGGACGGCGGCGCGATCGAGACGGCCACGCCCCAAGGGTTCCTGATGGCCCGGCTGCAAACCGGCCTGGCCGAGATGGAGTCCCGCATGCTGAGCCTCAGGCTGCGGCGGCAGTTCGCCGTCTACCGCGCCGAGGGTCGCCACCTGCGCCGGCGCAAGCCGTTCGGCTACCAGGCCGGCCCTGGCCATCGGCTGCAGCCACACCCTGAGCAGTGGCCCCAGGCGCTGCGTGTGCTGCGTGACCTGAGCCGGCTGGGGAGCTTTGCGGCGGTGACCCGATCAATGCCGGAGTGGTGCGACTGGACGCCGGCCGCCACCAACCTTCAGGCGTGGTTCGTCAACCCGGTCATCCGCGGGCACATCGGCCACCAGCTGGACCGGAAATCAGGCAAGGGCTGGGGCCAGCGGTGGGGCGAGATCCTCTACGACCAGCACCCCGCGCTGATCAGCGAGCAGGACTGGCGGGAGCTCGCCGATCTGCTGCGGCGGCCGACCAACCGGTTCAAGAACACCACCACCACAGAGGTAGCCCATGCGCTCACGGGGCTGCTCCGGTGCAGATCCTGCGGCCATCTGCTGCGGCGGAACACCTCGAACGGCGTGGCCTGGTGGCGGTGCCGGCATCGGCTGTGCACGGCCCGGGGCGGCGCCAGGGAAGACCGGATCCTGCCGGTGGTGATCAATGCCTGCGTGGCTCAGGCCGACCGCCTGGCGCAGCTGCTGGCCGAGCCCCAAGCCCAGGATCCGGCAGTGGCGGCGATGGCCGATGAGCTGGAGCTGATGGAGCGGATGGCCGCACGCAACCCTGAGAACCGGGCGATGGCGGCAGCCGTGGCCGAGCAGCGCCAGCGGATTGAGGCGCTCCGCAGGGTGGAGCGATCGGCGGCGGATCCTGCGGCTTACAGAGCGATGCAGGATCCGCGATTCTTTACCTCAGGCTCGCCACAGGATCAGCGAACTGTGATGCAGGCCGTTCTTCGATCGGTAACGGTGGGGGAACGTGGCGACCCGATCGAACCTCTTCCTCGTAGCTGCTGAGCATCAAGAGCAGGGCCTCGCGCACTGTCTTAGGGGGGCTGCACTTCCGCATCTTCACCCCTCCACCACGTACAGATTGCAGTCCCGGGCGAACCCAACGCCCTCGATGGCGGGATCAGGGAACCCCATCCCGCACGGGTCAGCGGACTCCATGCCCCGCCACTCCCTGCACCGTTCGCAGGATGGATCACCAGGTCCTGGGGCTGGTCGGTAGTTCTCGGGCAGCAGGTCCCGGTAGAGCATGCCGGCGAAGATCTGCCGCACCGTTTCACCGCTGCAGCCGAACTGCTGGCCGATGGCCCGCAGGCTCATCGTGCCTTTGAGTGCGACTATTTCGGCGATCTGCTGAGCGTTAAACCGCCTGAACCCGCGGCGGGTGTTGGATGCGCGGCGCCCGGGGATCGGTTCGCCGTCAATGTCGGACGCCCGGTGCTGGCAAGAGCGGCACTGCTTGCGCCGGTAGCGCTTGCCGTCGATCATGCGGCTGGCGATGACTGAGAACGCCATCGCCCCGCACTTTGGGCACTGCTGGCCTTTCTTCACGGCAGGATCGGCGATCGGGACAGGGCTTGCTGCGGCACGGTCCATTCGAGGCCCTCGTAATCCACCACCACGTAATGCGGCCAGCCTGAGCGGCCATGACCGAATGCGGCGGTGACTTTGGCGGCGAATTGCGGATGGCCAGCGATGAACACTTCGTCACCTGTGGCGAATCGCCAGGGGTTGGCGGTGAGGGTTGCGGTTAGAGCCATGCGCAGGATCTCCGAGAGAGAACAGTGATGGAACTGGCGTCAGGGTGTCGCCGTTCGGCGAACTGATAAGCCTGCTGGCGGGAGACGGCACGGATGGTGCAGCGCATCGGCTGACGGCAGGCGAAGGTGATTTCACAGGGCCAGTGAATGGCGCCCGGCTCGCTGGTCCGGGTGATGCCCTCGCCAGTGAACTGGCAGGCGTCGTCGTCGGGGGTGAAGGTCATTGCTGGGCCTCCCCAGTGCCGGCGCACCGCTGACATTCCCGGTACTTGGTCCCCTCGGTCTTGCTCCAGCCCGCCCATGTCTGGCCAGTGCCTTTGCAGTCCCAGCATTTGCCGGTTTCTGCTTCGTAGGCGGTGGCAATGACCTGAAGCTCAGCCCTGGTGATGATTACGCGCCGGCCGGTGGCCTTGTTGAATCGAGGCTGACCTTTGCGCGGTCCTGAGCGATAGACACCATCGGGAATATCGCCGGTGACAATTGAATCGTCGTCGCAGGCTTCCCATTTGTAGGCTTCCCATCCATCAATGCCGACCTTGGCTTCGGCGGCCTTCATAATGTCGTCAATGCTGTAGTTGTATTTCATCGCCGCACCTCCACCTGCTGAATCCCCACCTCCTGAACCAGCACCACGGCGCCGGCCACCATGCCCAGCAGGGCCAGCGCGGCGGCAATCACGGCTCGGCGACCGGCAGCGGCCTGGGCAGCAGCCGCAGCGCGGCGGGCCTGGGCCTGACGAAGTGACAGAGCCAGCTGATCATTTCGCTTTGATGAAGAGAACTTCGGCAGTTGAATGACGTTGCTCGAAACATTCGCGGATCGTGCCCTGTGACCGCCCCTTCGGAGCAATCCATTCGATGCTGTGCTGTTCATTGGTTTGGGTGTCGCGATAGATGATTTCGTAGGTCATGGGTCAGAACGCATCACAGGCAGATCGGATGAGCTGGCGAACAATCTCCAGCTCAGCGAGCAGTGCATCGGCCATGCCTGTGGGCAGCGCCGGGCCAGCGTCCCAGGCGTTGTCGTTGATCGCGCTGGCCGTGACCTTTGCCGCATCGATCAGCCCCACCAGCAGGGGCATGAGGGGGCGGTTGCGCTCGCCGCAGTCGGGGAGGCGAATCAGCTGCTGCGGGTTGGCCGGCAGCGCCTGGCGGGCGGCCTGAAGGATCAGGTCAGAGAGTGCACCGTCGCACTCCAGGGGGGTGGGGTTGAGGGTTTGCATGGGTGTTAGGCGATTTTCCAGCTGCGGCGCTCGACCAGGGTGCAGCCGTCGATCTGTTCACCGGCCTTGAGCGCGGCCTTGAGCGCGGCCTTGTTGGCTTCGACCTTGACCCGAGCGAACTCCATGGGCAGATCCTCGGCCGGAGCGTCAACGATCACCGACTCCGTGCGCCGGCTGGTGATCTTGTGCTCGGGCAACTGATAGGAGGTCTCATCAGGGATGGCCTTCTGCAGCGCCTGAATCAGCCGATCCTGCAGCGCATCGGCCTGCTGCTCATCGGCAGCGGCCAGCTCTGCCAGCGCCTGAGCGCGAGCTTTGCGGGCATCATGCCGGGCCCTGAGGCTGTCAATCACCCAGCACCAGGCGTCGGCCTTGGCGAGGATGGCCTGTTTGTTGTCGGACTCGGCGCTGATCAGGCCTTCCAGCGTGGCAGTGGCCGCGGCCACCACGGCGGGGTCGTCGCTGAACAGGTCGGTGGCGGCCTCGTCGATCTGCTGCTGCAGGCGTAGGGCGTCGACGGTGAGGTCGTAAAGGGTGGTGGTCATTGGTCAGCCTCCACGCGCAGCTCGACCCACACGGCGTCCCAGGCAGTGGCCTTGGGTCCGGCGGTGAAGCGGTTGAAGGCGGCGGCTTCCTGATGCGCCTGGAACCAGACGAAGGGCACGGCAGCGACTGCGAAGAGGCTTAGGCCGATGGCCATTGCCGCCGTGCCTTGGGCAAGCTCCCTGAGCAGGTCCTTGAAATCATCCATGGCGTCGCGAGTGGTGGAGACCTGCCAATCGTACCGCTTAGGTTCCGGATCTGCACCTATGATGGAGCAGATCCGTCACATCCGCCCCGGTGCCCGCCAGCTCTGCTCAGTCCTGGTGGCTCGACTCGATCGGGCGCATCCCCCTACTCACCCCAGCCGAGGAAATCGAACTCGGCACGGCAATTCAGCGGTGGCAGACCCATCCCGACCCGTGCCCACCAGGGATCCGGCGCCGCGGCCAGCGGGCCCGTGATCGGTTCGTATCGGCGAATCTGCGGCTGGTGGTGGCGTACATCTCCAAGCGCTGTCACCGGCTGGCCAAGTCCTACGGGGTCGAGGATCTGACCCAAGCCGGGAACATGGGCCTGATCACCGCCGCTGAGCGGTTCGATCCGGCGAAGGGGTACCGGTTCTCCACCTACGCCTATTGGTGGATACGGCAGGCCATCAACCGCTGGGTTGATCAGCACGGCCGCGCCATCGCCATCCCCGGCAGCCACTGCCAGCACCTGTCAAAGCTGGCAGGGATCACGCGGCGATTAGAGCGCGAGCTGAATCGTGCACCTACTCACCAGGAGCTGGCGGCCGAGCTGGGGGTGAGCATGCGGGTGCTGCAACAGGTGATTGAGAATGGCCGGCCGATTGGCAGCCTGGATCAGGTGGTGACCGATGACGGCCTGGAACTAGGCAGCACGGTTGCAACGTGGGATCAATCACCAGAGGATGAAGAGGAGCAACGTGAGCGGTGGCGGCAGGCAGAGCAGCTGCGCGGGTTGATTGCTCGACTGCCGGCATCAGATCAGCGGCTGCTGTCTCTGGCGTGGGGGCTTGACGGTGTTGAGGTGCCCCGCTCTGAGCTGGCAGCAAAGGAGGGCGTGAGTGTGCGGGTGCTGGAGAGCAGGTTAGAGCGGCTGCAGGCATCACTGGCGGCTGAATCGGTGCAGCTGGTGTTGGTGGCAGTAGCGCGGGTGCCAGTGCGCGTGGTGAAGCGTGCTAGGCGCTGCCGGCGTCGCGTGGTGGTGTTCCTGCAGCTTGTGCTGGATGTGGCGTAAAGGAGTGACCCCCGCTCTGGGTCGGCCCGGCGGGCGCGGGGGTGTTGCTGGGGTCAGGATACAGAAAAGCCCGGCGCTAAGGCCGGGCGGGGGTCACCGGAGGGTGATCTGCCTGATGTCGGCGTGATGGATCCAAGCCTCTCCGATCACGGGCAGAGCCAGGGTGCCCTTTTGCTTGACCGACACCAGCCAGTCCTTGCCGTCACGCAGGAACCCGACCACCACCCCAGGCATGCAGTCAACAAGCCCGAAGCGGCCGGCCATCGGTGCCAGGTTGTTGACCCACACCTCATCACCGAGGTTGATGGTGTCTTCCCCGCAGATGGTGGGCACCGAGGTGACGGTGGTCATGTTCAGCGCAGCCCCTGGGCTACCGAGTGGGGCGCTCCGGCCCCTGTGCTCTGAACTGTAACCCGTGGGGCACACGCTAACAACCACCACGGCGGACGGTTCACAGATTGTCACGGTTTCGCCTGTCACAGCGACCGCTCGATGCGCTGCAGCTCGTCGCGGGCATCCTCCTGGCTCAGGCCGCAGTCAAAGCAGTCGGACTCGTCAGTGAACAGAAATGCCCACTTCCGCCGATACGCCTGAAACCCGCCAGCGCAGGCGATGGTGACTGCGCGATCATGTCCCCATGCCAGCGCCGCTGCGCTGTACGGCGGCCTGATGGCGATGGCCCGACCTCTGGCGCGGCGGCGGGCTCGCTTGCTGGGTTTCATTTCTGATCTCCTGATGATGGTGTGCGTGATCTCCGCCTTCGCCGCTTCCGCTCCGCATCCGCCGCTCTCCCTGCTGGCGAGCGCCGCCAGCACCGTGAGCACAGCGGCAGGGTGCGGGTGCTGATCACGGTGCGGCCACAGTCGGGGCAGACGGGCAGGGCTGGCAGCTCACCCGTCAGGCGTAGGCGATAGCGAGCGACCTTCTCGCGGGATGGTTGACGGGGCATCAATCGCCGCCCTCGATCGCATCAGCCAGCGCTAGGAATTGGGCGCGGTGGCGGGCTGTGGTGGGGCGGATGGTGTCGTTGGCCGGATCGCCCAGCAC
>Ga0208788_1001537_pt1 | contig 11136 bp, 8 predicted proteins | sample Wag4_2014_7_11_3_FD_187363 | JGI IMG/M metagenome (GOLD analysis project Ga0208788, IMG submission 187363) | Fresh water mixed with fracking chemicals microbial communities from Ohio, USA - Utica-2 Time Series FC 2014_7_11 (SPAdes) (version 2) ... | reverse complement strand
ATATATTGGGGTCAATAATTGCATTTTTTTCACGAAATTCTTTTAATTTTTTTGCAAAAACATTGGTATTTACATCATATTTATAGAAATCTTTTAATAATCCGCTAACTAAGACAGATGTAAAAATAGTTAATATTCCGCCAGAAATTAATGAGAATTCCAGTCCTCCAGCACGCGCAAAAAGTGCACCGCGTACCTGTCCCATTTGCGGACCGACCGACCAACTCAACATTTCAATGGAAGCAAGCCTTCCCCTCAGATGATCTGGGACCGATTGGTTCCACATCAGGCTTCTAAATAGGGCTGAAATTTGATCGAAAAATCCTGCGATGACAAGTCCAATAATTGCAAAGGTAAGAGAATGAACCAATCCAAAAATTATGATTCCTAAACCCCAACCACAAGCTGCAAATGCCACCACCCGTCCATGTCTAGAAACATGATTTGACCAACCACTTGTCAATGTTGCAATTAAGGCTCCAGCTGGAATCGCAGCATAGAGAAAACCTAGAACCCAGGTTCCTCCCAGTTCATCTGCAACAAAAGGAAAAAGCGCATATGGAAAAGCAAACATCATTGCTGAAATATCAACTAGGGAAGAACCCAATAAATCCTTACGGGAGAAGGCATATTTGATGCCTTCTTTAATTCGAGACAGGGAAGGTTTTTCTGCTCCGTGAACTGGTTTGGATGATTTAATTCTGATTAACAAAATTAAAGAAACTACGAATGTCAAAATATCAATAGAATATGCAAAGGCAATTCCTCCTGATGCCAAAATGATGCCACCAATCATTGGACCCAATATCGATGCTGTTTGATGGCGCAAAGAATTAAGAGCTGCAGCCGATGGGAGTTTTTGGTAGGGCACAACTTGGGGAATCATCGCATCCACTGCTGGTCTAAAGATGCCATCGGTGGCCGCAAAAATCATAGCCAGAATCAGAATCAAGCCGGGTGAATTAAAACCTGAAATCACATTTATTAATAATCCAATTGAAACCAGCATGGCGCCAAACTCTGAAATCAAGATCAGTTTTTTGCGATCAAAAGCATCTGCTAAAACACCACCATAAAGTCCAAAAATAATTAGGGGCACAGTTTCGACAATTCCAACTGCTCCAACCCAGAGATAGGAATCGGTTAATTCTTTGACCTGAAAGGGCATGGCCACATAGGTCATCATGGAACCAATATTGGAGATGACTCCTGCAGAAAAAATAAAGCGAAAATCTCTTGAGGCCTTAAAGGCCGAAATATCGATGCGGATGCGTTTTTTAGGCTTGGACATAGTTGACCTAGTTTACTTTTCTGACCATTCTGTCAACTTTGGCATCTAGTTGATTTTTGAGACTTGGAGAATATTCATTAAGTTTGCTTGATGGGCGTAAATTGATTCGTTCATTTTATCTTTTTCCAAGGCAGTCTTGCCCCCAATCTCGCGTAACATTGTCTTCAAGAGGGTGGTCTGTTTGAAACTAGCTCGATTAGGAAATGCTGGTGCTGAGAAACCAGCGGTCATTTTAAATGACCTAGAAGCAGTTTTTGTTGACGATGTAGTTTCTGATTTCAATAGAGAGACTCTTTCAGGTGGGGCAATAGAGAATTTAAGGAAAATAGATTTCTCCACTAGAGCCAGAATCAAAATTTCTGATTATCGACTGGGTTCTCCAGTTGCTCGACCAACCAAAGCAATTTGTATAGGACTTAACTATTTAACCCATGCCCAAGAAATGGGAGTATCACCTCCTAAAGAACCTTTAGTTTTTATGAAAGCACCAGATTCTGTGGTGGGAGGATTTGACGACATTGTGATTCCGCCTAATTCAACAAAAACAGATTATGAAGCAGAACTTTGTGTTGTGATCGGATCAGATGCACTTTATTTAGAATCTCCAGCTAAAGCCCAAGATCACATTCTTGGTTACGCAGTTTCCCAAGATGTTTCAGAACGTGAATGGCAAATTGAAAGAAGTGGACAGTGGATGAAAGGAAAATCTTTCCCAACGTTTAATCCAATTGGGCCCTGGGTAACAACCAGGGACGAATTTGACCCCAGCGATGTTCGAATCTGGGCCAAAGTTGATGGGCAAATTCGTCAGGATTCGAAAACCAGTGACATGATTTTTAAGATTGATCATTGTGTTTGGTATCTATCGCAATTTATGGAATTAAAAGCAGGCGACATCATCAACACCGGAACCCCAGAAGGGGTAGGGATGGGACACAAGCCTGAAAAGTTTTTAAAAGCAGGTCAAGTTCTTGAAACAGGGATTGACGGTTTAGGTGTCATCAAGTCACAAGTAGTCAGTTACAAATAGAATAGAGAAATTATGGAAAAAGTTAGATTTGGTTTTATCGGCGCAGGCTCAATTGCTAAGAAAGCTCTATATCCGGCATTAATGAATTCCTCAGTTGGTGAAATTTACGCCGTGGCAGGAAAAGATGCGACTAGAGCAAAAGCTTTATCTCCTAGCGGAAATTTTTATACCGATTACCAAGATTTAATTGATGATCCAAAAGTTGAAGCAGTTTATATCTCTCTTCCTAATTCTCTTCACATTCCTTGGTCAATAAAAGCAATGCAAGCTGGCAAACATGTTTTGTGTGAAAAACCAATAGCAATGAATGCGCGAGAGTTAAAAGAAGCAATTAAGGTTTCTGAATCAACCGGAAAATTACTTATGGAAGCAAGTTGGAATAGATGGCATCCTAGAACTGTGAGAATCAAAAAACTTGTTGATTCTGGGGTAATTGGAAAAATTACTGCAATTGATGCAAGTTTTACCTATGACGGACTTGAAGCAGACAACATCAGAACTGTTCCTGAATTAGGTGGAGGAAGTCTTTATGACTTGGGACCTTATTCTGCAGTTGCACCACTTTGGATAACTGATTTTGCACAAATAAAAGACATTTCAACTGAAGTTACCTGGCATCCAGGTGGAAGTGATGAAACTCTAAAAACTTCCTACACAATTGGTGATGTTAAAGCTACAACGCTAACTTCCATGAATATTCCTAACAAAATTACTTTAGTAATTACTGGAACTGAAGGAACAATTTCCACAGGCGGAAATGACGCATTTGTTTCTCATAACAATCCAAGCACTTTAATTATTGAAAACAAAGACGGCAAAAAAGTTGAAGAATTTGCAGCATGTGATCCTTATCAATTAATGGCTGATTCTTTTGTTAAAAAAATCAGGGGACAAGAGGCATGGTTGCTATCGCTAGAAGAATCAGTTAAATTCTCCGAATTCTTTGATTCCGTTTTTGCTAATTTAAAGAAGTAAAACAGGAATTAGCAAAATTATGCATAAGATTTTTACGATGCCTTTTGCTCAAGTTTATCCTCACTATGTGAAGAAGATTGAGAGAAAAGGAAGATCAGTAAAAGAACTACATGAGGTAATTACTTGGTTGACTGGATTTAGTGAAGCTGCACTAAAAAAGCACATTAAAAGTGAAACTACATTCAAAGATTTCTTCAAGCAAGCCAAATTGCACAAGAATGCAAAACTAATTACAGGCACAATTTGTGGTGTAAAAATTGAGGATATTGAAGAGCCTTTGATGAAAAAGATTCGCTACATGGACAAAATTGTGGATGAATTAGCAAAGGGTCGACCACTGGAGAAAATACTAAGAAAGAAAGATTAGTTCCTTATTCGTAAGAATGATCTTTATCAGGGTATTTTCCTGATGAAACATCACTACTGAATTCTTTAACTGCCTTTTCAACTTGTTCTCGAAGATTTAAATAGTTCTTCACAAATTTAGGTTTTGGTCCAGGGGTTAATCCAACTAAGTCTTGCCACACCATAACTTGGGCATCAGTGTCTGGTCCTGCACCTATTCCAATGGTTGGAATAGAAACAGATTCTGTTATTTGTTTTGCTAGGTCACTTGGTATTGCTTCTAGCACAATTGCAAAAGCGCCAGCCTTTTCTAATGCCTTTGCACCAATTAATAATTGTTCTGCTTGTTCCCCTCGACCTTGAACTTTGTAACCACCAAAAACGTTTACTGATTGTGGAGTTAAACCGATATGACCCATTACTGGAATTCCTGCCTCCACCAATGCTTTGACAGTTTCAACAATTCGTTGTCCACCTTCAAGCTTTACTGCGTGAGCTCCTGCTTTTAGAAACTTTGTGGCTGATTCAAGTGCAGTTGAAGAGGAAGTTTGGTATGAACCAAATGGCATATCTGCCACAACCATTGCTTTTTTTGTTGATCTGGCAACAGCTTTAACTATGGGTAGCATTTCTTCGACAGTAATTGGCACAGTTGAGTCGTAACCAAACACTAAATTCGCTGCAGAATCACCAACTAATAAAACTGGGATTCCAGATTCGTCGAACAAAGAAGCAGTCAAAGAGTCATAGCTTGTAAGAACTGTGAAACGTTTTTTGGATTGTTTAAAGGAAGATAGGTCGTTAACAGAAATACGAAACATAACCATTTTCCTCTCGAAGCCAATTTCTTGGTCCCCGGATTTATCTAGGTAATGACTTAATTGTGTCAGATTTCAAGAACCACTTCTACCCAAGGGTTAAGGACTAGAGACTTTCTCTCCAACTATTAGTAATTGGTTGTCTTCTGTCTCGACCAAAAGCTTTCGATGAAATCTTGGTACCAGGTGGATATTGGCGTCTTTTGTATTCTGCTTGATCAATCAGCTTCAACACTTTTTCAATGAGAGATTTGTCTATTCCTTTGGTTGCCATTTCAAAAGCACCTTGATCTTGCTCAACATAGGCATTAATCATGGGATCAAGTTTTTCATAATCTGGAAGAGAATCGGTATCAAGTTGTCCAGGGCGCAATTCTGCACTTGGTTCTTTAGTAATGCTTGATTCTGGAATTGGGGGATTGCCTTCTTGTTTGTTTCTCCATTTAGACAATTCCCAAACCAAAGTTTTTGGCACATCTTTAATAGGAGCAAATCCACCAACAGCATCACCATAAATAGTTGAGTAGCCAACTGCTAATTCACTTTTATTTCCTGTGGCAAGAACAAGATGGCCTTCTTGGTTTGAAATTGCCATTAAAGTCATTCCTCTAAGTCTTGCTTGCAAGTTTTCTTCGGCTAAACCTTTTAACGACAATGATGATTGGTAGGCATCAAACATTGGTTTGATTGGCACACTTCGATAATTCAAACCAGTTCTTGTGGCTAAATCTTTGGCATCACTCACTGAATGCTCTGATGAATATGGACTTGGCATTGATACACCATGAACATTATTTGCACCCAGTGCATCTACTGCAATTGCTGCCACTAAAGCCGAATCAATTCCACCGCTGAGTCCTAAAACAACTGAATCCATATTGTTCTTTAGAACGTAATCTCTTAAACCAACAACTAATGCTTGATAAACCTCTTCTAGATCATTACTTCTTTTTCTCACCATTGATTGGTTTATTGGTTTGTTTGGTTCAACTTCAAAAAGGATGATTTCTTCCACAAATTGACTTGCTCTATTGGCAATTGATCCATCTGTGTTGACCACAATTGAGTCACCATCAAAGACAAGTTCATCTTGTCCACCCACCATATTCACATAGGCAAGGGGTGCATTTACTTCTTTAGCTCTTTTCTGAACAAGTTGTAAACGTGTGTCATCTTTGCCGTATTCATAGGGAGAGCCATTGATAACAATTAGTAGATCAGATTTAAGTTGAGCAATTTGGGAAACTGGTCCACCGTCTTGCCAGATATCTTCACAAATTGCTAAAGAAACTTTTACACCTTCAACTTCAAAGGAGCAGTTATCTATTCCTGGGACAAAGTATCTGTATTCATCAAATACTCCATAATTTGGTAAGTGATGTTTGATGTATTTGGCGATTACTTCACCATTTCTAATTACTGCTGCTGCATTTTGTGGTCCACCGGCAGGAACACCTAAAGATGCTTTTTCTCCAGTTGAATCCAAATAACCAACAACAACGGTTAAATCTTTTAATCCATCAAGAACTAAATCTTTAGCTAATTGCATCAAAGCTTTCTTTGATGCATCTTGAAAAGACTTTCTTAATGAAAGATCTTCTATGGGATAACCAGTTAAAACCATTTCTGGGAAAGCAACTAAAGATGCTCCTAGTTCAGCTGCTTTTTTGGAGAAGTTTCTAACGATTGCGGCATTGCCACTTAAGTCACCCACACGAGGGTTTACTTGAGCTAAAGCCACTGTGAGTGCCATATATATAAGTGTATTCCAGGCTTGGAATGCCTGAAATTTATGTAACAAAGCCGAAACAATCATGGGGCACAATAGGTTTCATGGATAAACAAGCAGATTTCGTATTAAGAACAATTGAAGAACGTGATATTCGTTTCGTACGTTTATGGTTCACCGATGTGATCGGTTCCTTGAAATCAGTAGCAGTTGCTCCTGCTGAATTAGAAGCAGCATTTTCTGAAGGTATTGGTTTTGATGGTTCAGCAATTCAAGGTTTTTCTCGCGTGTATGAATCAGACATGTTGGCAAAACCAGATCCTGCAACTTTCCAATTACTTCCTTGGCGAAGTGAAGGACCAGGAGTGGCAAGAATGTTTTGCGACATTCAAATGCCTGATGGTTCACCTTCTTATGCTGATCCTCGTTGGGTTTTAAAGAGAACAATGGCAAAAGCCGCAGACATGGGTTTTACTTTTTATACTCATCCTGAAATTGAATTTTACTTATTTGAAAATGATAAGAATGCAGTAAACGTTAAATCACCTGAACCAATTGATCATGTTGGTTATTTTGATCAATCAGCATCAGGTCCAGGTTATGACTTTAGAAGAAATGCCATCACCATGTTGGAATCAATGGGAATATCTGTTGAGTTTTCACATCATGAGGGTGGTCCTGGTCAACAAGAAATTGATTTGCGTTACGCAGATGCTTTAAGTACTGCAGATAACATCATGACATTTCGTTTAGTAGTTAAAGAAGTTGCCCTTTCTGAAGGAGTTCGAGCATCTTTTATGCCTAAACCATTTAGAGATCAACCAGGTTCAGGAATGCATACACATTTATCTTTATTTGAAGGAGATAAGAATGCATTTCACGAACCAGGTGCTGAATACCAATTAAGTAAAGTTGGCAGAAGCTTTATCGCAGGTATTTTAAAACATGCTCCAGAATTCACCGCTGTCACTAATCAATATGTGAACTCATACAAACGACTAACCGGTGGTGGAGAAGCTCCAGCTTATGTTTGTTGGGGACACAACAACAGATCTGCTTTGGTGAGAGTTCCAATGTATAAACCATCAAAAGGTCAATCAACTCGTATTGAATACCGAGCACTTGATTCTGCTGCCAATCCTTATCTTGCTTACTCAGTTCTTTTAGCTGCAGGATTAAAAGGAATTGAAGAAAATTATGAGTTACCACAAGGCGCTGAAGATGATGTGTGGTCATTAACTGATGCTGAAAGAAGAGCATTAGGCATAACTCCACTTCCTACCTCATTAGATGAAGCAATCAAAGTTATGGAAAAAAGTGAACTAGTCGCTGAAACTCTAGGAGAGCATGTCTTTGATTACTTCCTTAGAAATAAGAGAAGTGAATGGGAAGAATATCGCCGTCAAGTAACTCAATGGGAACTTGATCGATACCTGCCAGTTCTATAATTATTCATGACCACAACTGGGAAAAGTAGGGAATCACATTTCCCATCCATTGAAAAGAAATACGGCGAAAAAATGTCGTATTGGTTTAAGGTCATGGAAAAGATTAAAGATCGAAAATACCCAGAACAAATTGCTCATTTAAGAGAAAACTATGGTTTTTCTCAAGCTCATGCCAATGCTTTAGTGATGTTTTCTAAAGGGTCTAAGTCAACTTCTAAATTCAAAGACGATAAAGACTATTTCAAGAGTATTGATCCTAAACAAGCAAAAACGATTAAATCTCTATATAAATTGATTCAAGCAAAACACAAGAGACTAGAACTAGTAATTGCTTGGAATCAACCGATGCTTCGAAAAGACAAAAGTTATGTCATTGGAGCAAGTGTTACCAAGAATTACATTTTACTCAATCCATTTAGTAAAAAAGTCATTGATAAGTTTGGGAACAAGTTAGCCGAATATGATGTTAAAAAACACACCTTTGCCATTCCTAATGACTGGAAAATTGACCAAAAATTAATACTTGCCTTAGTTAAGGCTCGCTTGGATGAGATTAAGTAACAGATTGAAAGTAGGCTTCATCTATGAATAAACCACCTGTTGTATTGGTTGTGCAAAACGAACTAGATGCACCCATTGGTTATTTAGAAGAATGGCTTTTTGAACGAGGCGTTGGTATCGAAGTTATTTATCCTTTTAAAGGAGAAACTGTTCCAACCGAACCAGGGGATTTTGCCGGAGTAATTGTGTTAGGTGGATCTCGGGGAGTTCACGATGAAGATCAATGGCCATGGTTAAAACAGGAAAAAGAATTGTTAAGAAACGTGATTAAATCTCAAACTCCAACACTTGGTGTTTGTTTAGGTGGACAACTATTAGCTGATGCAAATGGTGGCAAAGTTGGCAAAACTCAAAAGCCTGAAATCGGTGTTGGTTTTGTAGAATTCTTACCTGAAGCAAAAAATGATTCACTACTTTCTGCCGTAGTTGATTCTCCCGTTGCAATTCCAGTTCCTCAATATCACCAAGATGCAATTTTGGAATTACCAGAAAATGCCAAATTACTAGTGACAAGTGATGATTGTGCCGTGCAAGCTTTTGTTTTAGGTAAAAATGCCTGGGGATTGCAATTTCATCCTGAAACAGACTGGAACATCATGAGTGATTGGTTACTCAGCGAAGATGAAGTTAGAAAAACTTTGGGCATAACAGATGATTCAGTAGAGAATCAATTTAATGAACTGGGCGAAGGAATGAAAAATACCTGGAGAGCATTAGGTATAGCTTTTGCTGACACCGTGGTTGATCACGCCGGTAAACAACAGAAATGACTGAACGCCCGGTAACTGAAACCGGAATATTTTCCCGTTCAGGTTTTAGTAACCCTAGTAAATCTGCTGATTTAATAAAGACTCTTAAAGCAGAAATCAATCATGAAATATTAGTTGAGGATTTAAGCAAAGTTGCAGATCCTGATAACGCTTTATTGCTTTTAGTAAGAATTGCTGACCAACAGGATGTAAATCTAAATAAAGTCTTAAAAGACGATGATGCTCGAATTAGGCTTTTGCAAGTTTTGGGCTCATCTAATGGATTAGGTGAGCATCTTGTAACTTACCCAGAAGATGTTTTAGTTTTTTTTGAAGAAACTTCTATTAACAAAGCAAGTGTTAAAGATGAAATAATTCAAGTTTTTACTAAAGCAACTAAAACAAGTAGAGCAACTTTAGTTCGAGAATATAGAAAAGTTCTTCTTGGTTTAGCCTCTCGCGATATTTGTTACAAATGGCCTCTTCGTGATGTGGCAGCAGAATTAGCAGAAGCTGCAGATGCAATCTTGCAAAGTGCCTTAAATGCTGCAACTGAAAAGAATCCAGGATTAGTAAAACAATTTAAATTGGCAATTATTGCCATGGGAAAAGCTGGGGGACAAGAACTTAACTATGTCTCTGATGTTGACGTGATTTTTACCGCAGAACCACTTGCTGGAGTTGAAGAACAAGACGCCATAAGTGCAGCCACCAAAATTGCTACCGAAGTAATGCAATACATCAGTGTGGCAAATGATGGTGGAGAAATTTGGGAAGTCGATGCAGCATTAAGACCTGAAGGAAAAGCCGGACCATTAGTAAGAACTGTGGAACAACATGTTGCCTATTACCAACGCTGGGCTAGCACTTGGGAATTTCAAGCATTATTAAAAGCACGCTTTAGCGCCGGAGACTCAGAGCTAGGTAATAAATATTTAGATGAAATAACTCCTTTTGTGTGGCAAGCAGCCAGTAAAGAAAACTTTGTTGATGATGTGCAAAAGATGCGTAAAAGAGTGGAAGAAAATATTGATAATCGAATTGGGGAAAGAGAACTAAAACTAGCTCCTGGTGGACTTAGAGATGTTGAATTTGCTGTGCAACTTCTTCAACTAGTTCACGGTCGAAGTGATGTGATGGTGAGAAGTCCTAACACTTTGGAAGCTCTTGATCAACTTGCAACTTGGGGATATATCGGTCGAGAAGATGCTGCAACATTTTCAACTGCTTACACATTCTTAAGAACACTTGAGCATCGCATTCAATTACAAAAACTTTCTAGAACTCACGTTTTGCCAGAAGATGAAAGTGAATTAAGAAAACTTGGGAGATCTCTTGGCTTTATGTCTGAATCAAGTGCTGATTTAGAAAAGCAATGGCGAAAACATCAAATAGAAGTAAGAAGAATTCACGAAAAGCTTTTCTATAGACCACTGCTTAATGCTGTAGCAAGACTTGATGCAGGAAGTGCTCGTTTAACAATTTCTGAAGCAACATCTCGACTAAATGCCCTTGGCTATAAAGATCCCGAATCCGCTTTGAGACACATTGAATCTTTAACTACAGGAGTTTCAAGACGTGCGGTAATTCAAAAGACTTTGTTGCCAGTTTTACTTTCCTGGTTTGCCGATGGACCAGAACCAGATATTGCATTACTTTCCTTTAGAAGATTAAGTGATGCTCTAGGTAGTACTCCGTGGTTTTTAAGATTATTAAGAGATGAATCAGCTGCTGCTGAATTAATGGCCAAACTTCTATCTTCTAGTAGATATGCCACAGATTTATTAATGAGCGCCCCAGAAGCAGTTTCGATGTTAGGAAACTTAGAAGAACTTGAACCAAGAACTCGTGAACAATATGAAACCGAAATGAATGCTGTAATTGCACGACATGAAACTGCTGAAAACATAGTTTCAGCAGCCCGATCATTTAGAAGAAGAGAACTATTAAGAACAGCAACTGCTGATTTAAGTGGCAAATTAACAACCGAGCAAGTAGGAATTGCTTTAAGTAATGTTTACGCATCTGTAATAGAAACTGCTTTAAAGGGTGCAATTTTAGCTGTTGAGCAAGAAAGTGGAAAAGAAGTTTCCACCAACATGAGTGTGATTGCTATGGGTCGATTTGGTGGTTTTGAACTTGGCTACGGCAGTGATGCTGACGTGATGTTTGTGCACGAACCTAAAAAAG
>Ga0208788_1001536_pt1 | contig 11144 bp, 10 predicted proteins | sample Wag4_2014_7_11_3_FD_187363 | JGI IMG/M metagenome (GOLD analysis project Ga0208788, IMG submission 187363) | Fresh water mixed with fracking chemicals microbial communities from Ohio, USA - Utica-2 Time Series FC 2014_7_11 (SPAdes) (version 2) ... | reverse complement strand
CTCGATGAACGTCGCCGCTTCGCTCTAGAAGTCTTTCGCACCACCGCTGAATACGATTTAACAATTGCATCGTGGCTTGGCACACAGATCAGTAGCGATATTCCAGATTGGTTCGGACTTATCTGGAATCGTGAAAGCTCACTTCGTTATGGTGAGAACCCACATCAAAACGCTGCGATCTATCGCGGGGGCCCTGCCGGAATCGTTAATGCGGTGCAAAGCCACGGCAAAGAGATGTCATTTAATAACTACACCGATGCTGACGCTGCTTGGCGCGCCGCGTTGGATCATCAACAGCCGTGCGTTGCGATTATCAAACATGCCAACCCATGTGGAATAGCAACCGGTAAAGATATTGCCAGTGCATATTTAGCAGCTCATGCTTGCGACCCAGTTTCCGCATTCGGGGGAGTAGTTGCGGCAAATCGCAAAGTCACTCTCGCTATGGCCGAAGCGCTCTCACAGATATTTACCGAAGTAGTCATCGCTCCAGAGTACGAACCAGCAGCGTTAGAAATTCTGATGCGCAAACCTTCCATCAGAATTCTCACCTGCGCAAACACGTTTCTATCTCCCTTTGAAATTCGCCCAGTATCCGGGGGTGTCCTGCTGCAAGATACCGACAAGATAAACGCCTCAGGTGATGCACCGGCCAACTGGAAACAAGTCACTGGTGGATCAGTTACTGCAGAAGTTTTAGCTGATCTCGAATTTGCTTGGCGCTCTGTGCGCGCGGTTAAGAGCAATGCGATCTTGTTGGCACACGATGGAGCAGCAATCGGAATCGGAATGGGCCAAGTAAATCGCGTGGATTCTGCGAAGTTGGCAGTTGCTCGCGCCGGCGATCGCGTTGCCGGAACAGTTGCTGCAAGTGATGCCTTCTTCCCATTTGCAGATGGTCTGCAGATTTTGATCGATGCCGGTGTTACTGCCGTTGTGCAGCCTGGTGGCAGTGTTCGCGATGAAGAAGTTATTGCTGCAGCCCACGCCGCAGGTATTGCGATGTTTTTTACAGGTACCCGCCATTTCTCGCACGCCTAATTTCACTCGCCACAACTACCTCTAATAGGATCTGGAGTTATGACAGCAACGATCCTCGATGGCAAAGCACTCGCTGCGATCGTTAAAGGGCAACTTGCGTCACGAGTAACTGCGCTAAAAGCCAATGGGATTGCGCCAGGTCTCGGAACGGTTCTAGTAGGTGATGATCCAGGCTCAGTTTCATATGTCGCCGGAAAACATCGCGACTGCCAAGAAGTCGGAATTAACTCAATTCGCGTTGATCTAAAGGCAGAGGCTTCGCAGGCAGATGTGCTCGCCGCAATTAAAGATTTAAACAACGCTAAAGAGTGCACTGGATATATCGTGCAACTGCCACTTCCCAAAGGGATAAATACCCAATTAATACTTGAATCAATTGATCCGGCAAAAGATGCCGATGGTCTACATCCGATTAACCTAGGTCGTTTAGTTTCCGGTTTTGATGCACCACTGCCATGCACGCCACGAGGCATTGTGGAATTGATTAACCATTATAAAATTCCGCTAGCAGGTGCAGAAGTTGTGGTTATCGGTCGTGGCTTAACAGTGGGACGCCCACTTGGCTTACTGCTGACTCGTAAACAAGAGAATGCCACAGTAACTTTGACTCACACCGGCACAAAAGATTTGCTCTCACACACCAAGCACGCTGACATTGTTATCGCCGCAATCGGTAGCGCCCATTTCTTAAAGGCGAGCGCTGTTAAAGAAGGCGCAGTTGTAATTGATGTCGGTATCTCCAGAACGTCAGCTGGTTTGCTTGGAGATGTTGATCCAGGCGTTATGGATGTTGCATCATTTGTTGCGCCCATGCCCGGTGGAGTCGGACCAATGACCCGCGCCATGTTGCTGCAGAATGTGGTCGAAGCATGCGAGAGATAAATTCAATTGGTGTGCGCCTGGCATACCTGGTTATTGGAATTGGCTTTATCGCGGGGGTGGCTTCCTTTGTCCGCCTCGGTTCGATAGCGATCGCCATCGGTATGGGTGTGATTGCGATCGCACATTGGAAAACTGGAAAAGTTGAACGGTATTTAGCCCTCGGAATAGCGCTGGCCCTCTTGGCCGTGGCGATTTCGCTTCCGCGCGGGTTGTAGAGTTTCTCTCGATATCAAGAGAACGTAAGAGAAAGAGTCGGTCATGTCTACCAAAGCAATTTCTGGAAAAGTCACCGTTGTCGGAGCTGGTTTCTACGGTTCAACAACCGCCCTTCGCTTAGCTGAATACAACATCTTCGAAACTGTTGTACTCACAGATATCCTCGAAGGAAAGCCTGAAGGCTTGGCTCTCGATATGAACCAATCACGTTCAATAGAAGGATTTGAAACAAAAATTATTGGCGCTACAACAACTTCTGATGGCGCAGGATATGAAGCAACTGCAAACTCTGATGTCGTTGTTATTACCGCAGGTCTGCCACGTAAGCCAGGTATGAGCCGCATGGATCTGATTGGTGTAAACGCCGGAATCGTCCGTGGCGTTGCTGAAAATATTGCAAAGCACTCACCAAACGCAGTGATCATCGTGGTTTCAAATCCACTTGATGAAATGACAGCGCTTACTCAGATCGCAACTAATTTTCCAAAGAATCGCGTAATGGGCCAGGCTGGGATGCTCGATACCGCGCGCTTTACCAACTTTGTCGCTGAAAAGCTCGGCGTTGCCGTTGGTTCAGTAAAGACTCTGACCTTGGGTTCACATGGCGACACCATGGTTCCAGTTCCAAGTCGCTGCACAGTAGATGGCAAGCAGCTATCCGAACTTCTTTCACAGGAAGAAATCAACGAACTAGTTGATCGCACACGTAACGGTGGCGCAGAAGTTGTTGCACTCCTTAAGACAGGTTCTGCTTACTACGCACCATCTGCAGCAGCAGCGCGCATGGCTAAAGCGGTAATCGAAGATTCAGGTGCGGTAATGCCAGTGTGTGCCTGGGTTGATGGCGAGTACGGAATTTCAGGCGTTTACCTCGGAGTAGAAGCTGAGATAGGTCGCTCTGGTGTAAAGAAAGTTGTAGAAACAAAACTCACCGATTCAGAACTTGCTGGGCTAAAGGAAGCTGCGGAAGCAGTCCGTGCCAAGCAAGCAGATGTACAGACTCTCTAGTAAGGAAAAGATATGAGCAAAATCAAAGTAACCGGAACTGTCGTCGAACTAGATGGCGATGAGATGACCCGCATCATGTGGCAGTTCATCAAAGATTCCTTGATCCTTCCTTACCTTGATGTAAATCTTGAGTATTACGACCTCGGTATGGAACACCGCGATGCCACTGATGATCAAGTAACTATTGACTCAGCCCGCGCTATCCAAAAGCATGGCGTCGGTATCAAGTGCGCAACGATTACACCTGATGAAGCCCGCGTTGAAGAATTTGGTCTTAAGAAGATGTGGAAGTCACCTAACGGAACAATCCGCAATATCTTGGGTGGCGTAATCTTCCGCGAACCAATCATCATCTCTAACGTGCCACGTTTGGTCCCGCACTGGACTAAGCCAATCGTTATCGGCCGTCACGCATTCGGCGATCAATACCGCGCATCGGATTTCAAAGTTCCAGGTCCAGGAAAGCTAACGATCTCATTCGTTCCAGAAGATGGTTCTGCACCAATTAACACCGAAGTCTTTAACTTCGAATCTTCAGGTGTGGCAATGGCGATGTACAACGTCGATGATTCAATCCGCGACTTTGCCCGCGCTTCACTTAACTACGGACTTCTTCGCAAGTTCCCAGTTTATTTATCAACTAAGAACACAATTCTTAAGGCTTATGACGGTCGCTTCAAAGATATCTTCGAAGAGATCTACCAAGCAGAGTTCAAGAGCCAATTTGATGCCGCAGGCATCTGGTACGAACACCGCCTAATCGATGACATGGTCGCAATGTCACTTCGTATGGAAGGTGGATATGTCTGGGCATGTAAGAACTACGACGGTGATGTGCAATCAGATACCGTCGCGCAGGGTTACGGCTCACTTGGTTTAATGACATCAGTGCTTATGACTCCAGATGGAAAGATCTGCGAATCAGAGGCAGCGCACGGAACTGTTACGCGCCACTACCGTGATCACCAAGCAGGTAAGGCGACATCAACAAACCCAATTGCATCAATCTTTGCTTGGACTCAAGGGTTAGCCCACCGCGCCAAACTAGATAACAACGCCGAACTCGCGAAGTTCTGTTCAACGCTAGAACGCGTCTGCATCGAAACTGTTGAATCAGGGAAGATGACAAAAGATCTCGCGCTGCTAATTTCAAAGACTGCGCCTTACCAAACAACCCAAGAGTTCCTGAATTCAATTGACGAAAACTTGAAAGTTGCAATGGCGTAACCATGAAAAATAACCAACCCGGTGCCTTGGCGCTAGTTGGTTCTGGAGAGTATTTACCTGAAGCGCAGTTGCTCGAAGCAGAGCTGCTGCGCTTTGGTATTTCTCGCGGTAAATCAAATACCTATATTCAGATTCCTACCGCAGCCGGTAAAGAAGGTGAAGACCGTTTAGATTTCTGGCGCCAACGCGGGGCAGATCAAGCAGCGCGCATTGGATGCGAAGTTAAATACTTGCCTGTGCTCACTCGCGCAGATGCTTTCAACGAACAATGGATCGAAGAGATTAAGAGTGCGGGGTTGATTTACTTTTCTGGGGGAGACCCAGTTCATTTGGCAGAAGTTTTTGCCGATACGCCGATGTGGCAAGCGATTGTGCAAGCCTGGCGTGAAGGCGCATCGCTGGCAGGTTGTTCGGCAGGTGCAATGGCCTTCGGCGGAAAGATCATCGGAATCCGTCGTTCGCACATCAGCGCGGGCTTAAATCTCTTACCGGAAATAGAAGTTATTCCGCATTATGACAAATTTTTAGGATGGCTACCTGATCGCGTTACCGCGGCGATTGTTCGAAAAGATGCCGATACCGCTCTGCTTGGAATCGATGAAAATACCGCTTTGGTACTAACCGATAAGTGGCGTAAGTACGGAACGGGCAAGGTACATATTTTGCGAGGTGAATTTGAAATGAGCGAGGAACTATTTCCCTATAACTAGCCCTCATGTACTATCTGCAGAATGAAATCACTTAGCGAAAAAGGTTTAGAAGTTTGGTTTCTCACAGGAAGCCAACCACTTTATGGCGAAGATATTTTGGCCCAAGTTGCCGAACAATCTAAGCAAGTCGTCGCAACGCTAAATGCTGCAAGTGATCTTCCAATAAAGGCGACCTGGAAACCAGTACTAACAACACCTGAAGCGATTAAAGCTCTATGTCTAGAAGCTTCAGCCAATCCCAACTGCATCGGTGTAATTACTTGGATGCATACATTTTCACCTGCCAAGATGTGGATCGGTGGCCTTAACGCACTTCAGGTTCCAATCCTGCATTTAAATACCCAAGCCAATTCTGAACTTCCATGGGAAACCATCGATATGGATTTCATGAATCTAAATCAAGCAGCCCACGGCGATCGCGAACATGGCCACGTGCAGGCACGTTTACATATGGCGCGCAAAGTGGTTGCCGGGCATGTAAGCGATAAAAACGTCACTACTCGCATCGCACATTGGATGCGCGCGGCTATCGGCTGGCATACGGCACAGAATCTTAAACTCGCTCGCTTTGGCGACAATATGCGTTATGTCGCAGTTACCGACGGCGATAAGACAAGTGCGCAGATCGCACTGGGTATGTCCATTGAGGCGTACGGTGTAAATGCACTCGTCGATGCCGTTGCTGCAGTTGAAGAAAGCGCAATTGATTCACTAGTTGCCGAGTATGAAAAGATCTTTGAAGTTTCTGCCGAACTTAAAAAAGGTGGAGCCCGCCACGATTCACTCCGCTATCAGGCATCTCTTGAAATTGCGCTCGAGCGATTCTTAGAAGCCGGAAACTTCACAGCATTCACAACTAACTTTGAAGATCTAGGAGCTCTCAAGCAACTCCCAGGTTTAGCAGTTCAACGCATGATGTCGAAGGGTTATGGCTTTGGTGGCGAGGGCGATTGGAAAACTTCCGCACTACTTCGCATTATTAAGAGCATGACCGAAGGGCTTAAAGGTGGAACTTCATTTATGGAGGATTACACCTATCACTTCGGACCTGGTGAACCAAAAGTTTTGGGCGCACATATGCTCGAAGTCTGTCCAACAATTACAGATCAAAAACCAAAGTGCGAAATTCATCCACTTGGTATCGGTGGAAAAGATGATCCTGTTCGTTTAGTTTTTAGCGCAACACCTGCACAAGGTCGCGTTGTTGGATTGATGGATCTTGGTGATCGTTTCCGAATTGTTTCTAATGACATTGAAGTCGTTAAGCCAGATAAAGATTTGAAGAAGTTGCCTGTTGCATGTGCGGTCTGGAAGCCAGCACCATCACTTGCTACTTCAGCTGAATCCTGGATTTATGCCGGCGGCTCGCACCACACCGTACTAAGTACATCCCTAGATATCGAGACTTTAAATGACTTTGCCAATATTGCTTCGGTCGAGCATCTGCGTATCAGCGCCACGACCACCAGCGATGAGTTCCACAAGGAGATCAAGTGGAACGGCGCCTATTACAAGCTCTCCTCGCTGACCTAAGCGGGCGAAAAGGGCTTAGTGACTAGCCGCTAGGTCTAGCGGGCTTTGTAACCTAAACGTTACCGCCCAAGGGTCGCAATAGGTTGACTCACCCTTACCTGCGAACAAGGATAGCCATATGTAGATTCCTGGTCCCCAAAAATCCAGGGTGATACATATCCCGTAGTAGGAAATCCCTCTACATCGAGAAAGGCGTTACATGCTAAAGAAGTCAAAAGTAGCAGCTGTCTTCGCTGCACTTGCACTTGTTGTAACAACAGCTCCAGCATCTTCTGCTGCAACTGATAAGCAACTTGAAATCTTTACCTGGTGGGCATCAGGCGGAGAAGCTGCAGGTCTAGAAGGAATGACAACTGAGTTCAACCGACTAAACCCAAATACACCATTCATTAACGCAACAGTTGCAGGTGCAGCTGGTGTTAACGCAAAGGGTGTTCTTGTATCACGTATGCAAGCTGGTAATCCACCTGACACATTCCAGGCACATGCTGGTGAAGAACTTTCATCATATGTAAAAGCTGGACAGGTTGAAGACCTTTCATTCCTTTACAAGTCAGAAGGATGGGACAAGGTTTTCCCTAAGGATCTCATCAAGACAATTACAGTTAAGGGAAAGATTTACTCTGTTCCTGTAAACATCCACCGTTCAAACGTTCTATGGTGGAACCCAGCAGCTGCAAAGAAGGCTGGAATCACTAAGGCTCCTGCATCACTTGATGCAATGCTCGCCGACATGGCAAAGTTCAAGAAGGCCGGAATTGACGGAATCGCACTAGCTGGTAACGGCGACTGGGCGATTGCTCACCTATTTGACTACGTACTACTTGCTTCAATGGGACCAGATAAGTTCAATGGTCTATGGACAGGTAAGACAAAGTGGACAGGTCCAGAAGTTTCAAAGGCAATTGATTACCTTGCAAAGATTCTTAAGTACGGTAACTCAAGCAAGTCACTTGACTGGCCAGATGCAGGCAAGCTTGTAACAACAGGTAAAGCCGGCTTCTTCATCATGGGTGACTGGGCTTCATCACAGTGGCAGTCAGAAGGCCTAAAGCTAGGCAAGGACTACACATGGGCTCCAGGTCCAGGTACTAACGGTATCTACCAGTGGCTATCAGATTCATTTACATTGCCTAAGGGCGCTGTAAACCGCGATGCAGGTATCGCCTGGTTGAAGGTCTCAGGATCTTTGGCTGGACAAGATGCCTTCAACCCTAAGAAGGGTTCAATCGCAGTTCGTACAGATTCAAATCCAAAGCTGTATGACGCATACCTCCAGGCAGCAATGAAGTCATGGAAGAAGGATCGCCTAGTCGGTTCAACTGTCCACGGCGTTAACTGGGGCAATGCAGGAATGGCAGCGTACAACTCAGCAGTTGGACGCTTCTATTCAGGCGGAGGAAAAGATAAGAAGGGCTTCGTCAAGGCACTTGATGCAGCTCTAAAGGCACACGTAAATAGCTAATTAGCTATTTACCGTTAAACCTTAAGTAAGTAGTCGAAGTTCTGGCGGATTCGAAAGTTTCCGCCAGAACTTCGACACTTTAAATTATTAAATATTTTGAGAGGCGACACTTAAGTGAAAGTAAAGAAAAATCGAGTCCATAGCCCTTGGGGCGGATTCTTTTTCGTACTCCCATCAATTATTGCGATGGCGGTTTTCGTATACGGAATGATTGGTTACACACTTCGTGAGTCACTCCAAAATCGAACTAACTCATATACCGAAGATGTCTTTTATGTCGGCTTAACCAACTATGTAGAACTCTGGCAAGATCCCGAGTTCACTCACGCGCTCTCTAATCTTCTGAAATTTACTGCAGTCTTTATGATCGGATGTTTACTCTCCGGTTTGATCATGTCTTTGTTACTAGAAAAGGGCATCAAAGGCGAAGGCTTCTTCCGCTCCACCTATCTCTACCCAATGGCGATCTCATTTATCGCAATGGGAACTTCATGGCGCTGGTTGATGGACTCAGCTCGCGATGCTGATGCCACAGGTCTTAACTACCTCTTGCAGAAAGTTGGGCTAGGGGCGCTGCAGAGCGATTGGTACACCTCTGAGGCGGGCTCAATGTTTGCGATGTCTCTGCCGGCTATCTGGCAGATGTCTGGCTATGTGATGGCGCTCTTCTTAGCAGGCTTCCGCGGTATTCCGGATGACCTTCGCGAAGCAGCGCGCGTTGATGGCGCAAGCGAATTTAAGATCTATCGACACATCTTGTTCCCACAGCTATCACCAACATTCTTAACAGTCTTAATCATCTTGGGCCATATCTCAATGAAGGTCTTCGACTTGATCTTCGGTATCGCAACCAAGAGCTATGTCACTAAGGTACTTGCGATCTATATGTGGCAAGTTATCTTCGACTTCCAGAACTATGCCAAGGGCGCAGCGATTGCGATTGTCATTCTTGTCATGATCGCTGTGGCAGTTATTCCATATCTAATCTATGTAAATAAGACAGAGGAGGCGAACAAATGAGTTCAGATATCGCATCCCGCGTTGAACGCAAGGTAGATGTACGTACTAAGAAGAAGCTCGATGGCGCTGGACAATTCTGGTTGGTCTTCCGCTATTTCGCGCTAACCATTCTCTTCGTGATCGCTGCCTTGCCGATTTACATCATGGTTATCAACTCTGTAAAAGGTATTACCGGCGTAACTCAGTCAGCGGCGTTCATTCCACCGACTTCACTCGATTTCAGCGCCTGGGGCCCAACATGGGAGATCTTGCGTGAGCCAATGTTCCGCACGCTCTTCTTCGTGGTTCAATCCTCAATCATCTCTGCCGTAATTGGCGCGATCAACGGATTCGTCTTCGCTAAATGGCGCTTCCGCGGATCGACCTTTATCTTCACAACTTTCCTCTTCGGAATGTTTATCCCTTACCAAGCGATCATGATTCCGCTAACTAAGTTCAATCAGTGGGCTGGAATTGGAAACACGATCTACGTCTTGGTATTTGCCCACGTTATCTACGGTATTCCGATCTGTACTTTGATCTTCCGTAACTACTACGCAGCGATCCCTAACGAGCTAATTGAGGCCGCCCGGGTTGATGGCGCCGGAATGGTACGTATCTTCCGCACCATTTTCTTGCCACTCTCAATTCCCGGCTTCGTCGTTGTTCTCATCTGGCAGTTCACATCCGCCTGGAACGACTTCCTCTTTGCGATCTTCTTAACTGGTGGGTCTCCGAAGTTATCTGTTGCAACGACAGCGCTTAACTTCATCACCGGTTCTGGCAACCAGGTTTACTACGGAAATAACATGACCGCATCGTTGATCGTTTCGATCCCAACGCTGCTGGTCTACCTATTCTTAGGTCGTTACTTCTTGCGTGGCCTCTTGTCCGGCTCGCTAAAAGGTTAGCTTCAAGAGATAAAGCAACAACACCTCGTGCTCGATGAAAGTTCGGTAATTTCCTACCTTACTGAGCGCGGATTATTACAAGCTGATTCTTATTTGGGTAACGCCACCGTGGAAGTACTCACAGGTGGCGTTTCCTGTGTTGTCTTAGCGGTAGCAAGCGATGAGCGCGAGATAGTTGTTAAGCAAGCTTTGCCTGAGTTAAAGACCAAAGCAAAATGGGTAGCGGATCAACGTCGCGCAATTGTTGAGGCAGAGGCGATGCGCGTCTATCAATCGATTACTCCAGATAGCGTTCCAGAGTTGATTGACTGCGATGAAGCAAACTTCACTTTAACGATGTCACGTCTGCCAAATACCTGCACCAACTGGAAGCAAGATATGTTGGAAGGTCGTATCCATCCGGAAATGGGCGAGAAACTCGGCAAGATATTGGCGCAATGGCATAACGCAACTTCCGGTGATTTGGCGATCAAGGAAAAGTTTATGGAAGGCGAACTCTTTGAACAGTTGCGCGTTAGCCCTTTCTACCGCGCGGTCGCAGCAAAGAACCCTAATCTGCAGGCAGTCATCAACTCACTGATTGATGAGATAACTACCGAGAAAATTGCCCTCGTGCATGGAGATTTTTCGCCTAAGAACATCTTGGCGACCTCAGATCACAGCCCCATAATCCTAGATTTCGAAGTCGCACATACCGGCAATCCTGTATTTGATTTAGCGTTTGTTAGCGCGCATCTGTTGTGTAAAACGATTAGAACCCAGAGCGCAGCTGAGAAGGAGGCGATAACCAGCACCGCCCTAAACTTCCTAGGCTCTTATCGTCAGACTTGCCTTTTAAGTATTGCCGAAAGTCTGCCGCAACATGTTGCTCTAATTGCTCTGGCTCGAGTTGAAGGAGTATCACCAGTGAATTACTTAGTTGAGCCTGCGCAACAGAAATTAGTGGCAATCACTAACGTCGCCCTGTTAGATTCGACTATGACTTATGAGCAGCTATTTGAAAGTGCAAAATAATGAATATTAAGAAGCTGCTTGGTTATCAAGTACTCGATTCTCGGGGTCGCCCTACTGTTGCAGTAACAATTACTTTAAGCGATGGCTCGCTACATACAGCACGCGTGCCATCAGGGGCTTCCACAGGCGCGCCTCATG
>Ga0208788_1001534_pt1 | contig 11160 bp, 8 predicted proteins | sample Wag4_2014_7_11_3_FD_187363 | JGI IMG/M metagenome (GOLD analysis project Ga0208788, IMG submission 187363) | Fresh water mixed with fracking chemicals microbial communities from Ohio, USA - Utica-2 Time Series FC 2014_7_11 (SPAdes) (version 2) ... | reverse complement strand
CCACAATGGGGGCGGGCGTTGGGAAATCAGGCTCTCCCACAACAAGATTGACCAAGCTCCCGCGGCTCGGATCCCGACGGGCCGCCCGGGAGAGGATCTCCATGACATAAAAGGGCTGGATATTGAGCGCGCGAAGCGAAAGGCTTGGGTGCATATCGGTCATTCTCTCACTGCGCTGCGGACACCTGATAGGCCTCGAATCAGGGCGAGTACGCGCTGCAGCGTTGAGCGATCGGAGAGCTGTACTTCGAGCCGAATGGACAGACCCGCGGGCCGCCTCTGGCTGGCCAACCGAAGTATGGGCACCTTCTCACGCACAAGGCCGTCGGTCACCTCCTTAAGGAGGTTGTCGCTCGATTCTGCCTCGATTCGAATGGCTGCCTCATAGCGACCCTCCGAGGTGTTTGGGTCGCCCCAGCTGGTCTCAATCATGCGATCGGGGTTTGCCTCCATGAGTCGCTGAGCCGCAGGGCAGCCCACCCGATGAATAGAGACACCCTTGCCTCGGGTGACAAACCCCACAATCTCATCGGGCGGCAGAGGTCGGCAGCACTTGGCCATCGAGGTCAATAGCCGGTCCACCCCAAGCACCAAGACTCGGCTCTTGGCCGGCTCAAGCCCACGCCTGCTCCACCGCAACTCGGGCTCGGCTGTGTCCGCCACAACGGCAGGCTCTCGGGGCTCTTGCTTCTCGGTGCGCTCGGCTCCCTCTCCCTCCTGCGCATGGAACCACGCGCGAACCTTTGCGCGTGCTCGGCTCGACACCAAGTATCCCGACTCAGCAAGCATCCAGTCCCGACTGGGACTGCCCTGTTTGGTCGTGAGCAGCTCAATAGTCTGGCCCGTCTTGAGCGCAGTCTGAAGGGGGACGATCTGGCCATCGACCTTGGCACCCCTGCACCGGTGACCGAGCTCGGTATGCAGTGCGTAAGCAAAATCGAGTGGGGTCGCACCGACGGGAAGCTCGATAATCTTTGCGCGTGGCGTAAGCACATAGATGCGATCGCCGGAGAGTTTGACTTGGCCAACGCTCTCGCCCCAAGCCAACATCTGACGAAGCCATTGAATCTGAGCGTCGTAGCCCCTCGCGGAGGGCTGTTGTGCACCCCCAGCCTCCTTGTATTTCCAGTGCGCGGCAACCCCGTACTCAGCCCGCAGATGCATTTCGTGGGTTCGAATCTGAATCTCAAAGGGGCGGCCATCGGGGTCGAGGACGACCGTGTGTAGAGACTGATAGCCATTGGGTTTAGGTCGACCAATGTAATCGTCGAACTCATCATCCATGGGCGTAAAGGCAGCATGGACAACGGCGAGTGCCTCATAGCAGTCCCGCGCTTCATCCACCAAGATTCGAAAGGCTCGAAGGTCGCGCAGCGCATCGAAGGAGAGGCCCTTGTTACGCATCTTGTTGAAGATGCTGTAGAGGTGCTTTGGTCGACCGCTCACCTGTGCGGCAATGCCCGCCTCGCGCATCAGCTGCTCTAGAGCCGCCTGCGTGCGTGCAATGAAGGACTCACGCTCGGAGCGGCGCTCATCGAGCCAACCAGCAATCTGCTTGTAGCGATCGGGGTCGCTCAGGCGAAACGCATGATCTTCGAGCGCCCACTTCAGCTGCCAGATGCCCAATCGGTTCGCCAGAGGCGCCTGCACGCGCAGGGTCTCTTCTCCAAGCCGTTGACCAGCGTCGGAAGGTATGCCTTTCACCGCACGCTCAAGCCTTACGAGGTGCTGAGAGAGGCGGATCAGGACGACCCGCAGATCCTCACTGAGCGCCAAAAGCATGCGTCGCAGCGCCTCAGCCTGATTCGCGTTCTCGATGGCATGCGTGACCGTGGAGAGCCTATCGAGACCCTGCCATAGGGTGGCGTACTCCTCGCCCCAGAGCTTCTTGATGGCCTCGGGGTGGCCCAGTGCTCTGGGCGCTGCGGGATAGAGCAGGCAGGCCGTCTTGCTCGCCTCGTCAAGGCCCAACAGGGCAAGCCACTCTGCAGCTCGGGCTGCGTCCTCACGCTCCTGCGGACTAGCCCATGCCTCCGGGTGCTCCTCTAGCCAGCCCAGCGCCCGTGCATGCAGCGCAGACGTTGATGTGGTGTCAGGCTGACCTGGAGAGGTGCCGTTCAACAAGGTCACAGAGCAAATGCCCCAAGACGAGATGCCCCTCTTGGATCTGGGGCGTATGCGTGGACGGCACCGCAAGTACGACATCCGCAAGCCTGCCCATATCACGCGGGTCGGACCCGGTCATGGCGATGGTTGAGATGCCCATATGGCGCGCAGCGTCCATGGCAGCGAGGATATTCTTCGAGCGACCAGAGGTCGAGAGCGCGACCAGGACATCACCGGCTTGGCCAAGACCCTGCAGCTGGCGTGAAAAGACCTGATCGAAGCCAAAGTCGTTGCCGATGGCAGTCATGGCCGATGTGTCGACATGAAGCGCCATGGCGGGCAATGGAGCACGGTCGATCAGGAAGCGACCCAAGAGCTCAGCCGCAAAGTGCTGCGCCTCGGCTGCGCTTCCCCCGTTGCCTGCAAAAAATACACGTCGTCGATGCGAGAGTGCGGTTGCACAGGTCTCAACGGCCTGCAGCAGCGCCGCATGAAGCGACGCTTGCTCAAGCATGGCCTGCGCCACCTTCCGGGTGGCCTCAAGCGACTGTTTCAGGTGATCGAGGTGCTGCGAATCGGTCATGCGGCGGCTTCCTCGCGAGAGGCCTTGCGGCGCTCGTGCTCCACCAAATGGCGTTTGCGCAGGCGAATGCTCTGAGGAGTGATCTCGACCAGCTCGTCGTCTGCAATGAACTCCACTGCCTTCTCGAGCGTCAGCTGGATTGGCGTGGTGAGGTCGATGTGTTCATCTTTGCCGGATGCGCGCACGTTGGTGAGCTTCTTTTCTTTGACCGGGTTCACCACAAGATCGTTATCGCGGGAGTGAATACCAATGATCATGCCCTCGTAAAGCTTCTCGCCTGGCGATACAAACATGCGGCCACGCTCCTGCAGTTTCCAGAGGGCATAGGCCACCGCTTCGCCGTCGTCTTGGGAAATCAGCACCCCGTTGCGACGCTCGGCGAGCTCACCCTTGTATGGCCCGTAGGCATCGAAGATGTGGCTCATGAGGCCCGTACCGCGGGTCATGGTGAGGAACTCCCCTTGAAAGCCAATCAGGCCACGCGCGGGAATTCGGTACTCAAGTCGCACCCGGCCTTTGTCGTCCGGAACCATGTCCATAAGATCGCCCTTGCGCAGGCCTAGGTTCTCCATGACAGGCCCCTGATGCTCTTGCTCAACATCGACGGTCAGCATTTCATAAGGCTCAAGCCGCTCGCCGGCCTCGTCGGTCTTGAACACCACCCGCGGACGCGACACAGCAAGCTCATAGCCCTCACGGCGCATGTTTTCGAGCAGGATGGTGAGGTGCAACTCTCCCCGCCCCGAGACCAGGAACGTATCGGTGTCGGCACCAAACTCGACGCGCAGCGCAACATTGCTCTTGAGCTCGCGCTCGAGGCGCTCACGAATCTGGCGACTGGTGACGAACTTGCCCTCGCGGCCGGCCAGAGGGGAGCTGTTGACCATGAAGTTCATGGAGAGCGTGGGCTCATCGACCTTAAGCATGGGCAATGGGTCTACCGAATCAGGCGCACAAACAGTCGTGCCGATATTCAGCTCATCGATGCCGTTGATCAGCACAATATCGCCTGCCTCGGCCTCTTCAACGGTCTCGCGCTCGAGGCCACGGAACTTGAGTACTTGATTGATGCGCGCCTTCTTGGGCGAGCCCTCTGGTCCGTCCTGAATGATGACCTCTTGGAGTGGGCGCAGACGGCCGCGAGCAATACGACCAATGCCGATCTTGCCCACATAGCTGGAGTAGTCGAGGGAGCAGATCTGAAGCTGCAAGGGTGCATCGGATTCGTCGTCTCGCACGGGGACGTACTTGAGCACCGTCTCAAAAAGGGCGCGCATGTTGGTCTCTGTCTTGCTGTGGTCGAGCGTGGCAAAACCCTGGAGCGCCGACGCGTAGACCACAGGGAAGTCCAGCTGCTCCTCGGTTGCACCGAGCTTGTCGAAGAGGTCGAAGGTCTGGCTCACCACCCAGTCAGGACGTGCACCGGGACGGTCGATCTTATTCACCACGACAATGGGCTTGAGGCCCTGTGCCAGAGCCTTGCGCGTAACAAAGCGCGTCTGGGGCATGGGGCCCTCAACTGCGTCGACGAGCAGCAGCACCCCGTCGACCATAGAGAGCACCCGCTCGACCTCACCACCGAAATCGGCGTGTCCCGGTGTGTCGACGATGTTGATGTGCGTTCCTTCGTACTCGACCGCACAGTTCTTGGCGAGAATCGTAATGCCGCGCTCTTTCTCAAGATCGTTCGAGTCCATGACGCGCTCGCTGACAGCCTGGTTTGAACGGAAGGTGCCCGCCTGCTGAAGCAGTTTGTCGACGAGGGTGGTCTTTCCGTGGTCAACGTGGGCAATGATGGCAATGTTGCGCAACTGGCGCATAAAACTCTCCTGGGTGAACCGAGTCGATCGGCTAGGGTGTGGGTAATTGGGACAAAAGCCTTTGTGGGTGGAGCTGACCGGCTCGGAAAACACCGACGCCGAGGAAATTCTGGTGGCTGCTCATGACGCGAATGCGACGACCACCGAGGTCCGCTGAAAAATGATTGGCCTCTACAGGATTGCCATGCACAAACCGCTGCGATTGAGACTCGGCCAGGGTGACACTGGGCCAGTCCTGAATGAGAAAGTCCACGGGCTTGAGCCAGCTATCACGGGTCTCGATGCTTGCATGCTCGAGGTCATTCAGGCTGTGTGCGTGATCGATGGTCAATGGGCCCACGCGTGTGCGGCGCAGCCCGACCAGATGAGCACCGCAGCCCAGCACCTCACCGAGGTCTTCGGCCAGGGTTCGAATATAGGTGCCCTTCGAGCACTCTACGCGCAGGGTAATTCGGGGTAGCTCACAGGCCAACAGCTCGAGCTGGTAAATGGTCACGGGGCGCTTCTTTCGCTCCAGGGTCTCTCCTGAGCGTGCATAGGCGTAGAGCGGCTTTCCCTGGACCTTGAGGGCGGAGTACATGGGGGGGCACTGCTCGATGTGCCCCTCGAACTGACGCAGAGCCGACACGATCTCTGCGCGCGTGCAGGTGACGGACCGAACCGAGAGCACCTCGCCTTCGGCGTCTGCCGTGCTGGTTGTCTGGCCCAGCAAAACCTCTGCCTCATAGGCCTTATCTGCGTCGAGCCCCTCCTGCGCGAACTTGGTGGCATCTCCAAGAAGAATGGGCAGCAAGCCGGTTGCCATAGGGTCGAGCGTGCCACCGTGGCCCGCCTTGGCTGCGGAAAAGAGATACCGCACGCGCCCTAGAAACTGGGTCGATGATGGGCCACGGGGCTTGTCGGCCACGAGGACTCCGTGCACCGCTCTGCGCATGCTCGCCATATTGCTGCCCTAGTCCTCAAGGGCGCGAACGCGGTTAGCCTCGTCGATCAGGCCGCTGAGCGCAACGCCCCGTGCCAGTGACGTGTCGTGCACGAAGTGAAGCTCTGGGGTTTGGTGAATCTGAAGCAGCTGCCCCAAGCGCGAACGCAGGAACCCGCGACAAGCCGCGAGTCCTTGCTCCGACTTTAGGCGCTGCTCCTCGGTGTCTGGGAGCACGGTGTAGAACACCTTGGCATGCGCGTAGTCGGAGGTGACCTCGACCTCTGAAATGGTGATCAGGCCCAGGCGGGGGTCCTTGGCCTCTGTCTGAAGCAGCACGGCCAGGTCGCGCTGAATCTGATCGGCGACCCGGAACCCACGCTCAACAACAGACCTAGAGGGTCCGCGCGATTTCTTGGATTTCGAAGACCTCAAGCTGGTCCCCTTCCTGGATGTCGTCGTAACCCTTCAGGGTGAGACCGCACTCAAAGCCCTCACGCACCTCTTTAGCATCGTCTTTGAAGCGTTTGAGGGAATCGAGGTAACCGGTCCAGATCACGACATTCTCGCGAATGAGGCGAATGTGTGCATCGCGGCGAACAATGCCCTCGAGCACCATACAACCTGCAATGTTCCCAAGCTTCGAGACCTTGAAGACCTGACGAATTTCAACCATCCCGAGGGTGTTCTCACGGCGCTCAGGTGCGAGCATGCCCTGCATGGCGCTTCTGACCTCATCTACCGCGTCGTAGATGATGGTGTAGTAGCGCAGGTCGACCCCGTTGGCCTCGGCAAGCTTGCGAGAGGTCTGGTCGGCTCGCACGTTAAAGCCAATGATGACGGCCTTAGAGGCAATGGCTAGGTTGATGTCGGTCTCGGTAATGGCACCCACACCGGAGTGAACCACCACCACCCGCACTTCCTCAGTCGAGAGCTTCAACAGCGATGCAGAGAGGGCCTCCTGAGAGCCCTGGACATCGGCCTTGATGATGAGTGCGAGCGTCTTCGCGCCCTCGCCCATGTTCTCGAAGATGTTCTCGAGCTTGGCGGCCTGCTGCTTTGCCAGACGGACATCGCGGAACTTGCCCTGACGAAAGAGTGCGATTTCACGGGCTTTACGCTCGTCGCCAAGCACCAGCATTTCATCGCCCGCCGAGGGGACCTCGGTGAGTCCGAGGATTTCTGCGGGAATGGATGGACCCGCCTCGTTGATGTTGCGACCAGACTCATCAAGCATGGCCCTCACCCGTCCGAAAGAGCTTCCGGCCAGGACGATGTCGCCCTTCTTGAGGGTGCCGGCTTGAACGAGCACAGTGGCAACTGGGCCGCGACCACGATCAATGCGCGCCTCGATGACAAGGCCTTTGGCGGGTGCATCGACTGGGGCCGTGAGCTCCAGCACCTCGGCTTGCAACAGCACGTTCTCGAGCAGCGTATCGATGCCCTCACCGGTCTTGGCTGAGACCGGCACGAAGGGAGAATCTCCACCGAACTCCTCGGGCACAACCTCCTCTGCCACCAGCTCATTTCGGACCCGATCCGGGTTGGCGTCTGGCTTGTCGATCTTGTTGATCGCGACCACGATGGGCACCTTGGCGGCCTTGGCGTGGGCGATTGCCTCTTTGGTTTGGGGCATAACACCATCGTCGGCAGCGACCACCAAGATCACGATATCCGTTGCATTGGCACCGCGTGCACGCATGGCGGTGAACGCCTCGTGACCTGGGGTGTCGAGGAAGGTGATCACGCCGCGAGGCGTATCGACGTGGTAGGCGCCGATGTGCTGCGTGATGCCACCAGCCTCGCCTGCTGCCACCTTGGTTCGACGAATCGTGTCAAGCAATGAGGTCTTTCCGTGGTCAACGTGACCCATGATGGTGACGACAGGCGGACGAGATGTGGACTCCACCTGCGTCTCCTCTGGCGTTTCCTCGAGGAAGGCCTCAGGGTCGTCGAGCTTTGCCGCATAGGCTTTATGGCCCATCTCTTCGACCACAATCATGGCGGTCTCTTGGTCGAGCACCTGGTTGATGGTGACCATTTGGCCCATCTTCATGAGGGTCTTGACCACTTCAGCACCTTTGACGGACATCTTGTGGGCCAGATCTGCAACGCTGATGGTCTCGGGCACGTGAACATCGCGGGTCAGTGGCTCGGTGGGTGCTTGGAAGTTGGCGGTCTCTGCGGACGCACCACGTGAGCCCCTGGCCTTAGGCCCTGCCCTCCAACCACCCGTACCTCCGGTGGAATCGCCTCGGGTTTTGAGTGCGCGGCGCTTCTGGGCATCATCCTGCCAGGTAGACGAGAGCTGGGAGGACTTAACGGACTTCTCAGACTTCTTGTCTTTGGGCCTGTCTGTCGACTCCTCGCCCGGCTTCTTGGCAGGCTTGGTGAGCGTGATGGTGGTGTCGGGCTTTGCAGCTTCCGGCTTGGGTGGCTCGGGAGCCTTGGCGGTTGCAGCCAACTTCCCGCTTCTTGCTGCGCTCATGAGGCGGTTGATGGCTGCCACCTCATCTTCCACAGCCCGACGCGCGTCAGCCGCGGCCTGGGTGGCTGCCTGCTCGGCAGTGACCTTGCGCACGCGAGACTTCTTCGCCTCGGCCACCTCAGCGGCCTCAGCCGAGCCCTCGGCCGGCGTTGGCGCTGCAGCATCTGCTGCTGGTTCAGCCTGCTCTGGTGGTGCCTCGGATGCCTTAAGGGCAGCAGCCTCCGCAGCCTGAGCGCGCGCGAGCGCCTCTTCCTCTGCACGCAGCCGCGCCTGCCGTTCTTCTTCTTGACGAGCCAGAAGCTCTTGCTGACGCTTGGCCTCGGCCTCACGCCTCGCCAGCTCGGCCTCATCGATGGCAGGAGCAGCTGGAGTAGCCGCAACGGCGGGAGCAGCGACGCCCTCGGTGTCGTCACGCTTCACAAAGGTGCGCTTCTTGCGAACCTCGACTTGGATGGTGCGCGACTTACCCGATGCGTCTGCCTGACGAATTTCAGAGGTCTGACGCTTGGTGATAGTGATCTTTTTGCGAGCTGCGTCCTCGGACCCATGCGCACGACGCAAGGCGTCTAGCAGACGCTCCTTGTCGGACTCCTTGAGCGGGTCGCTCGCGCTGGAAGCCTGCACACCGGCCGACTTCAACTGCTCCAGCAGCGTTGCGACGGGGACTTTCAGTTCGGCGGCAAAACTCTCGACTGTATTAACGGCCATCCTGCGTCTCGCCTCCTTCTTCTGCAAACCAGTGGGCACGCGCCTTCATGATGAGCTCGCTGGCAGCAGCCTCGTCGAGGCCCGCCATTTCAACGAGTTCATCGACGGCCAGCTCGGCCAGATCGTCGCGTGTGAAGACCTTGTGGTCGGCCAGCTTGGCCGCCAGGTCGTGGGTCATGGTTTCGAGGTCGAGAAGATCCTGCGCTGTCGTCTCGAGCTTCTCTTCCTTGGCAATTTCTTCCGTGAGCAGCGCATTGCGGGCACGCGTGCGCAGTTCGTTCACTGTGTCCTCATCGAATGCCTCGATCTCGAGCATTTCGGCAAGTGGTACGTAGGCGATTTCTTCGAGGCTGGAGAAGCCCTCGTCTACCAGCACCTCAGCCACTTCTTGATCGACATCGAGTTTATCCATGAAGGACTGGAGCACAGTGTGGCGCTCGGACTCAAGGCGCTGCTGGGACTCTTCGGAGGTCATGATGTTGATCTGCCAGCCAGTGAGCTCTGAGGCAAGCCGCACGTTCTGCCCGCCACGGCCAATCGCCACCGCAAGCTGGTCTTCCTCAACGACAACATCCATGGCGTGACGCTCTTCGTCAACCAAGATGGAGCTGACGTTTGCAGGAGCAAGGGCTCCAATCACAAACTGCGCAGGGTCTTCGGACCACAGCACAATGTCGACCCGCTCACCAGCGAGCTCATGGGTAACCGCCTGCACGCGGCTTCCGCGAACGCCCACGCAGGTTCCGATGGGATCAATGCGCCGATCCTTGGTGTGGACTGCAATTTTTGCGCGCACACCGGAGTCACGAGCAGCGGATTTGATCTGCATGAGCCCCTGCTCGATCTCTGGGACTTCCAGCTCGAAGAGCTTCATGATGAACTCGGGCGCCGTGCGCGAGAGAATGATCTGCGGGCCGCGCGGGGTTCGATCGACGCGAAGCAAGTACGCGCGCACACGATCTCCCGGGCGGAGATTCTCTTTGGGGATCATCTGATCGCGAGGGAGTCTGGCTTCGATCTTTCCCGCCTCGACAATGACGTCTCCACGCTCCATGCGCTTGACGGTGCCATTGATGACGGACTCTCCACGCTCGAGAAAGTCTTTGAGAATCTGCTCGCGCTCCGCCTCACGGATGCGCTGCAGAATGACCTGCTTGGCAGCCTGCGCGCCAATTCGGCCGAATGGAACCGCCTCCATTTCCTCTTCGATGAAGTCACCGACTTCAATGTCGTCGATCTGCTTGCGCGCCTCGGTCAAAATGATCTGCAGGTCGTGGTCCTCGAGCTCGCCATCGGGCACAACCTGCCAACGGCGGAAGGCCTCGTAATCGCCAGACTCACGGTCGATGCTCACGCGAACATCGACCTCATCTGAGAACTGTTTTTTGGTCGCGGAGGCCAGGGCCATTTCAAGGGCCTGGAACACAATGTCACGCTCAACACTCTTCTCACGCGCCAAAGCATCAGCTAACAGCAGAATCTCGCGGCTCATCGCCCTTTCTCCTTAAATGAAAACTGAGGAACCAGGCGAACCTGATCCACATCATCCAGACAAAAATCGAGGGCCATGGGCTCTCCGCCCTTGCCCGCAAAACCAATTCGATAGGTCGAGGCCTCGGGTGCATCGGGGTTTGGCTCGGCGATCACCTCGAGCAATCCCTCGAAGTTGCGCTGGCCATTGACCGGCCGGCGCAGCCGAGCCTTCACCTGCTCACCTGCGAACCTCACGAAATGCGCATGACGACTCAAGCGGCGATCCATTCCTGGTGAGGACACCTCAAGTCGCTCGAAGTCCACACCCTCAACAGGCAGCGCATGGACCAGCTGATGTGAGAGCTGTTCGCAGTCAGAAATGCTGATGAGCTTATCGCCCGAGGGGAAGTCAATGAAGACACGCAACACACCGCCCTGAGCCAGTTCTAGATCGACCAGCTCATAGCCAAGGTCTTGTGCGTTCGCCTCAATGATGGGCCAAATGGCCTCTGCAGACATGCGGATTTCCTGTTCGTGTCGCGTTCGTCACGCCAAAAAAAAATGGGCTCTACGGAGCCCATTTTTCGTGGATTGCCCGGATTATAACGGGCCGCAGACAGTTCCAGCAAGCGAAACCTAAGTTGGTCGCTTGCCACCCCTGGGCCCACCTGCTGGGCCGCGTCCCCCCCCTCCTCCAGCCTTCGCACGAGGGGGGCGTTTGGCTCCACCACCTTTACCCCCCGGACGCTGGGGCGCGGAGAGTGAGGGACCACTGGGCTTTGCAGTGCCCCAACTCGTCTGAAGCGGGTTGGGTTTCTTGGCGCCCTGACGCTTTTTCATTGGGCCGCCAAGCTGGGAAAGGTGTGCATCGGCGCCGCTGGGTTGCCATTCGTCGTCGTCGTGGCCTTCGCGCATGGGCTCAGATGACGTCTGAAGATGGTCAAGAATGCCGGGCGCCATTCCCTTGGCCACGACCGCACCCTCCGTGGCGCTGTGCGGTTTGCGTCCAGAGCGCTGCCCGGGCGCAACCATGCGAGCGGCCGCCCGCCCGCCCTTACCC
>Ga0208788_1001533_pt1 | contig 11161 bp, 12 predicted proteins | sample Wag4_2014_7_11_3_FD_187363 | JGI IMG/M metagenome (GOLD analysis project Ga0208788, IMG submission 187363) | Fresh water mixed with fracking chemicals microbial communities from Ohio, USA - Utica-2 Time Series FC 2014_7_11 (SPAdes) (version 2) ... | reverse complement strand
GACCCGCAGCCTTGAGGGCTGTTGCAATTGCTAAACCGATTCCGCGATTTCCGCCCGTTACAAGTGCGATTGATGTCGAGTCGCTCATGAGAGAAAACTACCCTACTGTTGCGCTATGGCTAAAGAAGATGACGTTTACGACATCACGAGTGCGCCTAAAGGCTTAACTACTGACCAGTCTGCGAGACAACGTCGCTATTTCTTTTCAATGATGTTACGTACAGCCTGCTTCATTCTCACCGTCGTTCTTCCAAGCCCATATCGATGGATCGCTCTTCTCGGCGCTGTCGTACTTCCATACATTGCTGTAGTTGTTGCAAATGCTGGCCGAGAGACCGTACTTCCAGGAGCAGCCATCTTGAAGAAGAGGCCGCGAGGAATTGAGTAAGTCCCAGAAGAAAGAGAAGTTTTCGCTTCTCAAATCCTTTGTAGCACTTCTATTAATCGCCGCTTGTTTATGGGCCTCCCAGTGGCAATTTCATAGAGGATTAGATCGCCACTCTAGAAACTCGATTATTGAAACAAACTCTTCGCTTCCACCTATACCCCTGAAGCAAGTTCAGTCTGAGCCAGCCAAACATGAGTGGAAACCCGTATCTGTCTCAGGCACATTTGATGTGAAGAACCAAATTTTGCTGCGCAATAGATATTTCGAAGGTGTGTACGGCTTTGAGTTGCTGACGCGTTTTACTTCAGACGATGGAAGGAGTTTCTGGGTCGATTGCGGTTGGGTTAAAGCAGGAATAAATGCTCTCACTGCTCCAAAGCTTCCAAAGCTTCCAACAAATCGAATCAGTGTCGTAGGTCGTCTACGTCTTGACTCTTCGCTGCCTCGTGGATCCTTCTTCGCACTTCCTGCAGATAAGAGCGACGGTTTGATATCGAAGGCGAATGCGCAATCAAATTCAACATCTGAGAATTTCTATATAGATCTACTCGAAGGATCTGTTCCCTCACTTACTCCTGCCGTACCCGCGCAACTACCTGAACTTTCAGATGGACCTCACATGGCTTATGCGCTGCAATGGATCTTCTTCGGCGGCCTTGTTGTATATGGCCGCTACTTAATTCGCCGTGAGGTCCTGTCGGTTAAAGAGCTCTGAGTAAAGACCGCTAGTTGTTATCAACTCTTCGTGCTTGCCCCGTTCGACAATCAGCCCCTTCTCAAGAACAAGAATCTGATCTGCTTCCATTACAGTGCTAAGTCTGTGCGCAATAACAATTGATGTGCGACCTTTGAGTGCTTCTTTAAGCGCAGCTTGTACAAGCGATTCATTCTCAGAATCGAGATGGGCTGTTGCTTCATCGAGAATTACTATCGCAGGAGCCTTAAGAAGAAGACGCGCAATAGCTAAACGCTGCTTCTCTCCCCCGGAAAGACGATGTCCACGTTCGCCCACCATAGTGTCGAAGCCATTTGGTAGGGATGAAACTAGTTCCCAGATTTGTGCGGCCTTACACGCTTCAATCATTTCAGCTTCAGTTGCATCTTCTTTTGCGTAGCGAAGGTTTTCGGCGATGGTCTCGTGGAATAAGTGTGCATCTTGCATCACTACGCCGATTGAGTCACGAAGTGATTGGACGGTGAAGTCACGGATATCTTGGCCATCAATCTTGATTGCGCCTCGCGTTACATCGTATAAACGTGGAAGTAGGGCGCTCATCGTTGTTTTACCAGCACCTGATGGGCCAACAATCGCTGTCAAAGAACCGGCAGGAGCTATGAATGAGATTCCTTTGAGGACTTCGCCGCTATCGATGGTCTCTGGTTTAGCCGCAGATTCAAGAGAGGCCAATGAAATCTCTTCAGCTCTTGGGTAGGTGAAGACAACATCTTCAAAGTCAATCTGCAAATTCTTCTTCTTAAGTTCGACTGCGTTTGGCTTATCGACAATCATTGGATGAAGATCTAGGACTTCAAATACTCGTTCAAATGAGACAAGTGCTGTCATTACATCGATGCGAACATTTGAGAGCGCAGTAAGCGGCCCATATAGACGAGCCAATAGAGCGGTAATCGCAAGCAAAGTTCCGACGGAGATTGATCCGCTGATGGCGAGGTGGCCACCTATGCCATAGGCAAAGGCAGTGGCAACAGCGGCAACGCTGGTGATTCCAACAAAGAAGACTCGGTTGAGCATCGCAGTCTGGATTCCGATGTCGGCAACCTTTCGTGCTCGCGTACGGAAGAAGTTCTCTTCCTTCGCTGGTTTTCCGTAAAGGTTGACCAGGAGCGCACCAGAGACATTGAATCGCTCTGTCATAGTGCTCGACATCGTGGCATTGAGATTGAAGGCATCGCGAGTCAAAGCCTGAATTCGTTTTCCAACCCACTTTGTTGGTAGCAGGAAGACAGGCAAGAGCAAGAGTGAAACCACCGTGATTTGCCAAGAGAGAATCAACATCGTGGTAACGACAAGTACCAGTGAGACCACATTGCTTACAACTCCAGAGAGTGTTCCAGTGAAGGCTTGCTGCGCGCCCATGACATCAGAGTTGATTCGCGAGATGAGTGCGCCGGTCTGCGTGCGAGTGAAGAATGCGATGGACTGGCGCTGAATATGGGCAAATACCTGAGATCGTAGATCGTAGATAAGCCCTTCGCCAATTCGAGCCGAATACCATCGACCGAAAATATTGAAGAAAGCATCGACAACTGCAAGAAGGCCAACCGCGAGAGCGAGCTTTGTTACTAACCCTGCATCCTTTGGGATAACACCTTTATCAATGAGCTCGCGCAGTAAGAGAGGCGATGAGACAACCAAGAGTGCCTCGATGACAACTGTTATGAGAAAGATGGTGATCTGAGATTTATAGGGGCGACCATAAGAAATGATTCTTTTAATTGTCCCTGGTTTGAGTTTCTGAGATTTAACCGACGGATCTGCAGTCATCGACCGAAAGGTCATCCAGACTGCATGTTGTGACATAAGAAAAGTTTATGCGGATCAGACAGTGAAGCCGAGAGCGCGTAGTTGTTCGCGCCCATCGTCAGAAATCTTGTCAGGACCCCAAGGTGGCATCCATACCCAGTTGATTTTTACATCGTCGGTAAATGGAGCAAGCGCCTGGCGAGTTTGATCTTCAATCACATCTTGAAGTGGGCAAGCAGCCGAGGTGAGAGTCATGTTGAGTACGGCGATGTTGTTATCGTCGACCATCATGTCGTAGATGAGACCAAGGTCGACAACGTTGATACCAAGTTCTGGGTCGACAACATCTTTCATCGCCTCGTTGATATCTTCAATCTTTGCAACCATGTGGCCATCCTACTTTCTTTTTAAGGTGGTGGTTAATTCTGCTTAGCCAGCGCCTGAACGCTCGCATCTTTAAAGGCCATCCACCCAAGGAGGGCGCACTTAATACGTGCCGGGTATTGAGAAACGCCAGCTAAAGCGACGGCATCCTCGAGAAGGTTTTCATCTCCCTTTTCAGTGCCCTTGCTCTGCATCAAATGCATAAATGAATCAGCAATCACTTGAGCTTGGGTGAGGTCTTTACCAATCAAGAGATCGGTCAAGATGGAAACACTTGCCTGAGAAATAGAGCAACCGACGCCATCCCAAGAAACACTCTTCACAATTTGGCCATCGAGCGTCACATTGAGAGTTATTTCATCACCGCAACTTGGATTGATGTGGTGTACCTGAGCATCAAAGACTGGATTGAGCTTCTTGTTCTGCGGATTCTTGTAGTGGTCAAGAATTACTTCTTGATAGAGATTATCTAGTTGCATTATCGACCAAAGTATTTCTGTGCGCCTTGAATGCCCTCAACGAGTGCATCAAGGTCATCGGTTGTGTTGTAGAGATAGACAGATGCTCGTGTAGTTGCCGGTACTCCAAGTTTGCGGGTAAGCGGCCATGCGCAGTGGTGACCTGTACGAACAGCAATTCCTTGGCTATCGAGATACTGTCCCAAATCGTGTGGGTGAATATCTCCGAGAGTGAATGAGACGGCTCCCCCACGAAGATCTGTTGTCTTTGGTCCAATGATGCGCAAGTCTTTAATATCTGAAAGTCCATTGAGAAGATATGAAGTGAGTTCTACCTCGTAGCGGTGAATGTTATCCATGCCAATTTTGGTTAAGTAATCGAGTGCAGCACCTAATCCAACAGCTTGAGCCATATTGGGAACGCCGGCTTCAAACTTCTTAGGCGCTTGTGCCCAGGTAGCTGATTCCATGGTGACGTTTTCAATCATGGAGCCGCCAGTAAGAAATGGCGGAAGATCTGCGAGCAGTTCTGAACGGCCCCAGAAGATTCCAATTCCAGTTGGTCCTACTGCCTTATGTCCTGAGAATGCCAAGAAATCAATATCAAGTGCTTTCACATCGACCGGCATATGCGGTACCGACTGACAGGCGTCAAGAACGACTACAGCACCAACTTCATGTGCACGGCGCGTGATTGCATCGAGTGGGTTGATAGTTCCAAGAACGTTTGATTGATGAGTCAGTGCCACAACCTTCGTCGTTGAATCAATCAATGAATCGATATTTGAAAGATCGAGTCGTCCTTCTTCGGTCACTGAGAACCACTTCAACAGTGCGCCTGTGCGCGCAGCTAACTGTTGCCAAGGTATGAGGTTGGCGTGGTGTTCCATCTCGGTGATTACAATCGAATCCCCAGCTTTGAGGTGGAAGCGAGTTCCAGCAGCTGCGTTACCCATTGCGTATGAAACTAAGTTAAGCGATTCCGTAGCGCTCTTAGTGAATACAACTTCGTCAACATGAGCATTGAGGAAGTCGGCCACGATATTGCGCGCACCTTCATATGCATCAGTTGCCTCTTCAGCTAATTGATGGGCACCACGGTGTACTGCAGCGTTATGAAGGCGATAGAAATTGGATTCAGCATCGATAACTACATTGGGTTTCTGGCTAGTCGCTCCAGAATCCAAATAAACCAGGCGCTTGCCATCGCGGATTGTCCGACCCAAGATCGGAAAATCCTTAGCGATTACGTGAGCGTCAAATGTCATAGTTGAGCGGTGACGTACTCCGCATAACCATTGGCTTCGAGCTTATCTGCAAGCTCTGGTCCGCCTTCTTCAACGATACGGCCATTAGCAAAAACGTGTACGAAGTCAGGTTTGATGTAACGCAAGATGCGTGTGTAGTGAGTGATCAAGAGGATTCCATGGTTGTTGGCAGCCTTTGCGCGGACAACGCCTTCGGAGACGATACGTAGCGCATCGACATCGAGACCTGAATCCGTTTCATCAAGGATTGCAAACTTTGGCTTGAGGAGCTCGAGCTGCATAATCTCGTGGCGCTTCTTCTCGCCGCCTGAGAATCCTTCGTTGACATTACGTTGCGCGAACGACGCATCCATCTTCAGTGATTCCATTGCGCTCTTAACTTCGCCTACCCACTCGCGAAGCTTTGGAGCTTCTCCGCGAAGTGCTGTAGCTGCTGTGCGCAGGAAGTTTGAGACTGAAACGCCAGGAACTTCAACTGGGTATTGCATCGCTAGGAAGAGACCCGCCTTAGCGCGCTCATCAACTGACATCTCGAGGACGTCTTCGCCATCGAGTGTGACTGTTCCGCCTGTAATTGTGTACTTAGGATGTCCGGCGATTGAGTATGCAAGCGTTGACTTGCCTGAACCGTTTGGCCCCATGATTGCGTGGGTTTCACCTGACTTGATGGTGAGGTCAACGCCCTTAAGGATTTCAATCGAACCTTGTTCGGTATCGACAGATACTTTCAATCCGCGAATTTCTAGAGTGCTCATATCTATCTCCGTTACATCTCTACCGTGACGGAGTCTCCGTCGACAGTTACTGAATAGGTCTTTACTGGGGCTACTGCTGGAGGCGTTAACGCCTCTCCTGTACGAAGATCGAACTCGGCCCCATGGAGCCAGCATTCAATCTTGAAATCTGTGACATCGCCTTCTGAAAGGGATGCATCTGAATGGCTGCAGATATCGTTAATGGCAAATACTTCATCGCCTACGCGAGTGACGCAGATTGATTCGCCATTCTTCTCGATGCGAACAGGCTTGCCTGCCTGAAGTGATGAGAATGCTAGATCAGACATTTACTTACCTGCCTTAGCAAGTTCATCATCAATACGAGCCATGATGCGCTCTTGAACTTCTTCAATTCCGATTTCGGAGACGATTTCGTTGAAGAAGCCACGTACAACAAGGCGACGTGCATCGTCCATATTGATTCCGCGTGACATTAAGTAGAAGAGTTGTTCGTCATCGAAGCGACCTGTTGTTGAAGCGTGACCCGCTCCAACGATTTCGCCTGTTTCGATTTCGAGGTTAGGGACTGAATCTGCGCGCGCTCCATCAGAGAGCAGCAAGTTGCGGTTGAGCTCGTATGTATCTGTGCCTTCAGCAGCTGCGCGGATAAAGACATCGCCGATCCAAACAGTATGTGCCTTATCGCCTGCAAGAGCGCCCTTGTAGTTGACGCGAGACTTTGCATTAGGGACCTTGTGATCTACGAACATGCGGTGTTCGAAGAACTGTCCAGCTGTTGCAAAGTAAACACCTGAGAGATCGCACGATGCACCAGGAGCAATGAAGTCAACGGTTGGAAGCAGACGAACTACATCTCCTCCAACAGTTACGACGATTGATTTAAATGTTGCGTCGCGATCGACGATTGCATGGTGGCGCGCTGCATGAATGGTCTTTGAGCCCCATTCTTGAAGAGCGATAAGGGTGAGGTGAGCACCTGGCTCGACCACAATCTCGAGGTCCTCAGCTAGGTGCATATCCCCCGAGTTCTCAATAACCACTACTGATTTCGAGTGGTTGCCGGCTTTGATCAAGACACGAGAGAACTCTGCTGAATCTGTACCAAAAGCGGCGCGATTGAGAAAGATTGGTTCTGCAATCTCTTCATTGGCAGCGATAGCTAAAACTGCTCCCTTTGAAGTGAACTGACGAATGCGGTTGATGATCGCGTCATCAGTGTCAGTTACAGCATCGATATCTTGATGTGTAAAAGTTGCACCTGTTGGAAGTGAGCCTTTAACCGCGAGTGAATTACGTTCGACAGCTGTCGCTGTTCCATCGTGCATTCCACCGAGACGCTTGAGCGGTGTAAAGCGCCATGCCTCTTCACGTCCCGTAGGCGTATGGTTTTCAAGAAGATTTGATTGCAATGTAGACATTATCCGACTGCGCCTTCCATCTGTAGTTCGATGAGGCGGTTGAGTTCGAGTGCGTACTCCATCGGAAGTTCGCGGGCGATTGGTTCAATAAATCCACGAACGATCATCGCCATCGCTTCATCTTCATTGAGACCACGTGACATGAGATAGAAGAGCTGATCATCAGAGATCTTTGAAACAGTTGCTTCGTGGCCCATAGAGACATCATCTTCACGGATATCTACATACGGATAGGTATCTGAGCGAGAGATTGTGTCGACAAGAAGTGCATCACACTTAACTGTGCTGGCAGAGTGGTGAGCGCCTTCCTGTACCTGAACTAGTCCGCGGTATGAAGTACGTCCGCCTCCGCGAGCTACAGATTTAGAGATAACTGAAGATGATGTGTAAGGAGCTGCGTGAACCATCTTCGCTCCAGAATCCTGGTGCTGGCCAGGACCTGCGAATGCAAGTGAAAGTGTTTCACCCTTTGCATGTGGGCCCATCAACATCACAGCTGGGTACTTCATGGTCACCTTCGAGCCGATATTTCCATCGACCCATTCCATGGTTGCACCTTCTGCACATGTTGCGCGCTTAGTTACCAAGTTGTAAACGTTATTCGACCAGTTCTGGATGGTTGTGTAACGAACACGTGCACCCTTCTTGACAATAATTTCAACAACAGCAGAGTGAAGTGAATCTGACTTGTAGATAGGAGCTGTACAACCTTCTACATAGTGAATGTATGAATCTTCGTCCGCAATGATCAGCGTGCGTTCGAACTGGCCCATATTCTCTGTGTTGATGCGGAAGTAAGCCTGCAATGGAATATCTACGTGAACACCCTTTGGTACATAGATAAAAGATCCACCTGACCATACAGATGTATTGAGGGCTGCAAACTTATTGTCACCGACAGGAATAACTGAACCGAAGTACTCCTTAAACAGTTCTGGATGCTGCTTTAAACCGCTATCTGTATCAAGGAAGATAACGCCTTGCTTTTCGAGATCCTCACGGATTGAGTGATAAACAACCTCTGACTCGTACTGAGCTGCTACACCTGAAACAAGGCGCTGCTTTTCTGCTTCTGGAATTCCAAGGCGGTCGTATGTGTTCTTGATGTCATCAGGCAAGTCATCCCATGTTGTTGCCTGCTTCTCTGTTGAACGCACGAAGTACTTAATGGTGTCAAAGAAGATTCCGGAAAGGTCTGATCCCCATGATGGCATCGGCTTCTTGTAGAAAAGGTCTAAACCTTTGAGACGCAGATCCAACATCCACTGTGGCTCACTCTTCTTCGCTGAGATATCGCGAACAACTTCTTCGCTGAGACCGCGCTTAGCATTAGAGCTCGCTTCGTTGTTGTCAGACCAGCCGTATTCGTAATTTCCGAGGCCGTCGAGCTCTGGGTGTGCTGTTGTCATGAGGATGCCTTTCCAGCGGTTAGTTTTTTAGATTGCTTGGTGAGGTTGGGGATGTAAGTAGTGCAAACGCCATCGCCATGAGCGATAGTCGCTAAACGTTGTACATGTGTTCCGAGAACACGGGAGAAGGCTTCGGTCTCAGCTTCGCACAGTTGTGGGAATTCGGCGGCAACGTGCGCAATTGGGCAGTGGTGCTGACACAGCTGTTCGCCTAGAGGACGACTTTCGATGCTTGTTGCGTAACCTTGCTCAGTAAGAAATGTTGCAAGTGCTTCAGATTTATTGGCACGTTTTGCTAGAGCAACAGTTGCCTTGCGTTCGATATCGTCGGCGCGAGATTGCGCAAATGCTTTGACCAAATGTTCACCAGATTGTGCTGACATAAATTTCAGCGCTGCTACTGCCAGATCGTCATAAGAATGTTCAAACTTTTCGCGACCAGAATCTGTCATGACAAAAACTTTGGAAGGGCGTCCTCGCCCTCGGCTAATTGCCTGATGAGGTTCGCGGGCTTCAAGGATTGAGTCAGCCACCAAGTGGTCGAGGTGTCTGCGAATGCCAGCGGGAGTGAGGCCGAGGCGCTCCCCCAGAACGACCGCCGTGGAGGGGCCATTTTCGAGGACCGAGCGCGCGATAGCTTCGCGGGTGCTGAGGTCATCGATTTTCACAACAGTATTGTGTCGTAATTCGCGGAGCCTCGCCAATCCAAAAGGTCCGCGTCGCATGGCAACGGGTCATAGGCTACGAGCGTGAGTCGAACCAGATCCCTTGCCACCCGAGCCTTACCTGGGCTCTCTGGATTGCTCCTCTTTCTTCAATCTGCCCTCGTCATTACCGGAGGCGCGGTTCGAGTAACTGGTTCTGGTCTTGGGTGTCCAACGTGGCCTGAGTGCACACCGGGCTCATACACACCAGTTCCTGGACAGGCTGAAGGTGCGCTGCACGCCTGGATTGAATTTGGAAATAGGTTGCTTACCTTCGCCCTTCTCTTTGCAGCCCTTGCAACTGTCATTGCAATTTTCCGTGCTGGGCGTCGTGATCTCAGATTTCTTGGGGCAACACAGATACTTGGAATTCTCGGTCAAGGAATATTAGGTGGAATCACCGTACTTACAGATCTCAATCCATTAGCTGTTGGTTCGCATCTGCTTCTTTCCATACTTTTGATTGCTGCAGCAACATCGCTTCATTCGCGTCGCCATCATCCATATGTGCGCACTTCATCGACGCAAGTTCGAATTTCGCGTTTATCACTAGCGCATATCAACGTTGCATTTATTGCAATCACCGTCGGAACCTTGGTTACTGGTAGCGGTCCTCATGCAGGTGATGTTGATGCGCCTCGTTTGGATTTTGCAATTACTACCATCACGCGTTTTCACAGCTTGTCTGTATGGCTTTTAATGGCAATAACACTGGTATTCCTATTTTCAAAGAGCTTGAATTTTGAGACAAAGCGTTGGTTAAGAATTTTTCTCGTCCTGGCCATCGCGCAAGGCGGGCTTGGTTACATTCAATATTTCCTCGGAGTTCCCGAAGGACTTGTAGTACTTCATTTACTTGGTTCAGTACTCGTATGGATCGCAGCGTGGCGCATCCGACTTTCAGTAGTTCGAAAAGCGGCATAAGGAGAAGAAGATGACAAAGATCAATGGTTGGACAGAATTAGACGATCGCGCAGTTGCATATGCTCGCGCGCTTGCTATGGATGCAGTTCAAAAGGTTGGTAATGGCCACCCAGGAACAGCAATGGCACTTGCTCCTGTTGCATACAACCTTTTTCAACGTCACCTCATCCACGATCCATCAGACCCACAATGGCTAGGTCGCGATCGCTTCATCTTGTCTTGCGGTCACTCCTCAATGACGCTTTACACACAACTCTTCTTCAGTGGCTATGGCCTTGAGATGGAAGATATTCAGTCATTCCGCACATGGGGTTCGCTTACTCCAGGACACCCAGAATTTGGCCACACTGCAGGCGTTGAAATGACAACAGGCCCATTGGGAGCAGGCGTTGCAACATCAGTTGGTTTTGCTATGGCTGCACGTTACGAGCGAGGATTACTCGATCCTGAAGCAGCAATCGGCCAATCAATCTTCGATCACTCCATTTGGGTTATCTGTTCTGATGGTGATCTTCAAGAAGGCGTTTCGGGAGAAGCATCTTCACTTGCGGGAACGCAAGCACTTGGAAACCTCAATGTGATTTACGATGACAACAGAATTTCCATTGAAGGCGACACTCATGTTTCATTTACCGAAGATGTCGCTGCTCGATATCGTGCATATGGCTGGCACGTAATTGAAGTACAAGCACTTGCTGATGGAAACGTTGACCTTGAATCACTCGATAAGGCGATGCTTGCAGCGAAGGCCGAACTCACAAAGCCATCACTCATTCGAATGCATTCAACAATTGCATGGCCAGCTCCTAAACTTCGTGGAACTGCAAAGTCGCACGGATCTGCACTTGGTGATGAAGAGATTGCTGCAACAAAGAAAGAGTTGGGACTCAATCCTGACGAGAAATTTGCAATGCCAGCAGATGTATTTGCCCATGTTCGCTCGGTCAAGGATCGTGGAGCTGCCATACGCAAGGAGTGGGATGGAA
>Ga0208788_1001532_pt1 | contig 11161 bp, 9 predicted proteins | sample Wag4_2014_7_11_3_FD_187363 | JGI IMG/M metagenome (GOLD analysis project Ga0208788, IMG submission 187363) | Fresh water mixed with fracking chemicals microbial communities from Ohio, USA - Utica-2 Time Series FC 2014_7_11 (SPAdes) (version 2) ... | reverse complement strand
CGGCCGAGCTTTCTGGCTCATACACAAGTGCAGCATCGTTGAGCTGTAACTTATCTAGCGCTTCACGAAGAATTGGAAAATCAGCACCATCTAATGGGAACAAACCAGAAAACACCATTGGTTTTGGGTCTTTGTAACCAGAAAGTGCTGACTTTGTTGGGTTGTTATAAGTAGTAATTGTGTCGCCCACACGTGATTGGCGAACATCCTTCACACCTGTAATTAAGTAGCCTACCTCGCCTACTCCAAGCCCCTTTGATGCGATTGGTTCTGGAGAAATAACTCCGACCTCTAACGCTTCGTGGCGGACACCAGTTGAAAACATCTGAATCTGTTCACGTGGAGATAAATGTCCATCAACTACACGCACATAAGTAACTACGCCGCGGTATGAGTCATAGACAGAGTCAAAGATAAGTGCGCGTGCAGGAGCGTTTGCATCGCCAACTGGCGCTGGAATCTGAGCAACGATCTGATCAAGTAGTTCTGCAACGCCATCGCCGGTTTTTCCAGATACACGTAAGCAATCTTCAGGTTGGCAACCGATCAACTTTGCAAGCTCTGCAGCAAACTTTTCAGGTTGTGCGTTAGGCAAATCGATCTTATTGAGAACGGGAATGATTGTTAGATTGTTTTCCATTGCAAGGTAAAGGTTTGCCAATGTCTGCGCTTCAATACCTTGTGCGCAATCAACAAGTAGGACAGCACCTTCGCAGGCTGCTAGCGAGCGCGAAACTTCGTAAGTAAAGTCAACGTGACCAGGTGTATCGATCATGTTCAGGATGTACTCCTGACCATCCAGCGATGAACGCCATGGCAAACGAACCGCTTGAGATTTAATCGTGATTCCACGTTCGCGTTCAATATCCATGCGATCGAGATATTGCGCGCGCATATTGCGTGCTTCAACTACTTCGGTAATTCCCAACATACGATCGGCAAGAGTTGATTTACCGTGATCAATATGGGCAATGATGCAAAAATTGCGAATCTGCGCCGGATTGGTTGCTGCTGGTTGTGGCGCCTTAGCAAGTGAAATTGCAGGCATGAACCTAGCCTCGCTTTACAGTAGTAAAGGGATTAACGTGCGCCGGCTTTGGCAGCTGCCTTAGCCATTGAAGACTTCTTGTTTGCTGCTGAGTTCTTGTGAAGAACACCCTTTTGCACTGCAACATCCAGTGACTGTGAAGCAGCGCGGAGTTCAGTGTTGATCGCAGCAGCATCGCCTGCAGCAACTGCGTCGCGGAACTTACGGACGGCGGTCTTGATAGATGAGCTCACAGACTTGTTGCGAAGGCGTGCCTTCTCGTTGGTCTTGATGCGCTTGATCTGAGACTTGATATTTGCCACGTGCGTAGTTCTCCGAACTTTAGGTTGAGGGGTAAGGGTACCCATTTGAGCGCTTATGCTCAAATTGGGCTTCTGTTAGGCGGTGATAATCCCTGAGGAGGCTGCACGGCGGCGCTTTCGCCCACCTGTCTTTACCTCAGCCTGTGGCGCTTCCGCCGCAGGGGTTTCATTAATGGTCTCGTGAAACTCATGCTCAGTCGCATCCTTTTCATCCGCATCTTCATGTTGTGATGATGGAGTATCAAGCTGAGGCATTGGAGCCTTCATCTTTACCGGCTCCATGTGGATGTGAATTCCGCGTCCGCTACATGAATCACATGTAGTTGAGAAGGCTTCGATAAGTCCTTGGCCAACACGCTTACGTGTCATCTGAACCAAACCAAGTGAGGTTACTTCTGCAACCTGGTGCTTAGTGCGATCGCGACCTAGACATTCAACTAAACGACGCAATACCGCTTCACGGTTAGATTCAAGAATCATATCGATGAAGTCGATTACAACAATTCCACCTAAGTCGCGAAGACGTAGTTGGCGTGCAATCTCTTCTGCTGCTTCAAGGTTGTTCTTGGTAACTGTCTCTTCAAGGTTTCCACCCTTACCGATGAACTTACCGGTGTTAACGTCGATAACAACCATTGCTTCGGTGCGATCGATAACTAGTGATCCACCTGATGGTAGATACACCTTGCGATCAAAGGCCTTTGCAAGTTGTTCTTCAACGCGGAAATCAGCAAATAGATCGCCGCTTCCGGTGTACTTCTCAATTTTTTGAGTTAGCTCTGGAGCGATAAAGCCTAGGTAGTTTGTAACTTCATCCCAAGCGGTTGATCCCTGAACAGTTAACTTGCGGAAATCCTCATTGAAGATATCGCGGATAACACGAACAGCAAGATCTGGCTCTTGGTACAGCGCAGCTGGTGCATGGAAGTTTGGATTCTGACTCTTTGCGTAGATGTCTTCCCATTGCGCCTTCAAACGTGCGACATCATTGGTGAGATCTTCTTCGCTGACACCTTCAGCAGCTGTACGAACAATCACGCCAGCTTCTTCAGGGATTAGGTTCTTCAAGATTGATTTCAAACGAGCGCGCTCTTCTTCAGGAAGACGCTTGGAAATTCCAGACATTCCGCCGCCAGGAACATAGACAACGTAACGTCCAGGCAATGAAATCTGGCTAGTCAGACGTGCACCCTTTTGACCGATTGGATCCTTAGTTACCTGTACTAATACGGGCTGGCCTGTCTTTAAAACAGTTTCGATCTTGCGAGGTTGTGATTCTGAGATACCAGCAGCATCCCAGTTAACTTCACCTGCATACAGAACCGCGTTACGGCCCTTACCAATATCTACGAATGCAGCTTCCATTGATGGAAGAACATTTTGTACGCGACCTAGGTAAACGTTTCCAACGTAAGAAACATTGCTATTACGGTTAACGTAATGCTCCACCATGACGCCATCTTCAATAACAGCGATCTGTGTGCGGTCAGCAATCTGACGAACAAGCATCTCGCGGTCAACATTTTCGCGACGTGCTAAGAACTCTCCATCGGTAATGATTGTTCCGCGCTTGCGATATGGCTCGCGGTACTCGCTTCGTCCGCCACGATCATTGCGGTCGTATCGATCATTGCGGTCACGACGGTTACGGTTGTTGCGATCATTGCGGTCATTACGAGCTGGACGCTCTGGGCGTTCACGTTTTTCGCGAACCTTTACAACTGTAATTACGCCATCTTCTTCGATGGTCTCCCCTGGAGTTACACCTTCACCGGTTGCGCGACGGCGACGACGGCGACGTGTTGAGGTTGCACCTTCAGCAGAATCCTCTTCGCCAGATTCCTCTGTTGAATTCTCATCGTTGTTTTCAGTGTTGGTTGCGTCAGCAGAACCTGGCTTGCGGCGACCACGGCCACCGCGACGACGGCGGCGGTTGCGATTAGCGCGTTCTTCAGAATCTCCTGCTGCACTATCTGCCGCTGCAGGCTTTTCTTCAACTTCTGTACTTTCTTTCTTCGCAGCAACCTTCTTACGAGGCTTGCTATCTGAACTCTCTTTTTTAGCAGCAGGCTTTTCAGGTGCGGCTTGAAAAATTGGGACCGGAATAGCTGCGGCCTTCTTACGGGTTGTCTTCTTTTCTTCAGCTACCTCGGTAACTGGAGCATCTGCTTTCGCGGATGCTTTTTTAACCGCACGCTTGCGCGGTGTTTTAGGCTCAATCGCCATGGCACCAAATCCTTTATGCCCCTTGCGGAGCTATCTTCTTAAAAAATCCTGTTGGGTTTTCCGTACCGTCCGCGCTGGGCTTGTATCGCGATTGATCGCGAGCCGCGCTGAACTGGTGCCCTAATTATGGCATCTGAGGGCGTATTTGCCTATTTAACCTCGTAAACGAGCGTGAACGTTCTGCAAAAGACCAAATCCGATCAGGGTGGCAAACATCGATGATCCACCATAGGAAATAAATGGCAATGGCACACCCGTCATCGGCATCAACCCCAAGGTCATTCCAATATTTTCAAATAACTGGAATGAGAACCAGGCAATGACGCCCATACACACTAAACGCCCAAAGGGATCTGAGGTTCTGCGCGCGATAGAAAAGGCTCGCATCAACAATATGAGATAGAGCAACAGAATAAATCCACTGCCGACAAAGCCAAGCTCTTCTCCGGCAACAGTGAAAATAAAGTCAGTCTGTTGTTCAGGAACAAATCGTCCATTTGTTTGTGGACCATTAAACAATCCAGTTCCGAGCAATCCACCAGAACCAACGGTGATACGTGCTTGGCGAAGTTGATAACCAGCACCTTGTGTATCTGCATTTGGATCGACAAAGGTTTGCAAACGATTAACTTGGTACTCACTGATAACTCCAGCTTTGACCGCGACAAATCCACCTAGTACCGCAAGCAGCAACAAACCAACAACCCACCGAGCAGGTGCACCGGAAACTGCGATGATTGTGACAACAGAGGCGGCGATGATCAAGATTGTTCCCATATCTGGCTGGAGAATAATCAGGATTACCGGAATAGCAGCGATCGCTAAAGCCTGAAGCACATCCTTGCTCGTAGGTTCAGTACTGTCATGGGTTCGTTCCGACAAGATCATCGACATACCAATGATGATCGCAATCTTTGCAAGTTCTGCGGGTTGAATCTGGAAACCACCTGGCAGATTAATCCACGCTCGTGCACCATTTACTTCAGCACCAAGTCCTGGAATTAACACAATAGTTAATCCAATAACACCTGCACCCCATAAAAATGGTGTGTAAGCGCGCAGTAAGCGGTAGTCAACAACGGTTGTACCGTATGCCAATAATCCACCGATCAATATATTAATAATGTGGCGCTTTAAGTAGTACTGGCCATCTAAACCATTGCGGATGTACCAATCGCGGGTTGCCGCCCACACCAGCAAGGTTCCAATAATTAAAAGGAGGGCAACAACAGCTGTTAGAACTGGATCCCAGCCATGCAAAAGTGATTGCCGGCTACGTCGATATAACCTCTGGCGGGCATGGATCTGACTCACTTGCTCGCCTCCTTAGGTTTTGTAGCTGGTGAAATCTTAGGCAGTTGTGTTGGTGGTTTACCTTCTGGGAACAACGCCGCGCCAGGCACAACCTTGTTTCCAACAACACCAAAGAGTGTTGAGTAAATCTGTCGAACTCCAACACCAGATGTTGATGCACCGAAACCACCTTGACCCACCATCATGACAACGGCGTAGCGAGGATTCTTACTTGGTGCATACGAAGCAAACCAGGAAGTGTCATCTTTCAATGAGCCATTTGGATTGCGACCAAAGACCTGACCTGTACCTGTCTTGCCACTAATTTCAATTGGGAAACCCGCAAATACCCCTGCTCCAGTTCCGGTGGTTACAACCTCACGAAGTGAGCTACGCAAGAAGGAAAGTGTCGAAGGTGCTGTTTTAACCGTTCCTAACTTCTTAGGTGTGTAACTCTCAACTACCGTTCCATCAGTTTTAACAATCGCTCTAGCAACCATCATCTGCCAGATAGTTCCGCCATTGGCTATCGCTGCATACATCTGCGTCAACTTTAGAGGTGTCACAACTGTGTCACCCTGTCCGATAGAAAAGTTCACAGCATCTCCAGCACGGATCTTGTCTCCATCAACACAGTTTTCAGCTGCCAGCTGTAGCAAGAACGGAGTCTGCTGTGCCTTAGTCGCTCGCTCCTTGTAGTTGCAGTAGAAATCTTTGTTCTGCTGGTACCAGCTCTTTTTGTATGCACGATCTGCCAGTCGAGATGATGACTCTGAAGGTATATCGATTCCAACTTTTTGAGTGATGTTAAAGGCTTTAGCTGCCTCGAAGAAGTAATCATTGGCGCTTGATTTTGGTCTCAAGCCACCATCACGTAACCATTCATCAAATGCGATTTGGTACCAGATTGTGTCGCATGAGACGGCAATAGCCTTTTTCATGTTCATGGTGCCTTGATTTTTACTATCAAAGTTTTGGAACGCACGGGTACCGACCTGTACCTGTGAAGGACATTTGTAGTTGGCGTTGAGGTCATAACCCGCAGCAGCTGCTGCAACTACTGAAACTGTTTTAAAGGTTGATGCAGGTGCAAACAAACCTTGTAGCGCACGGTTAAGTGCTGGAACAGATTTCTTTTCGCTGAATAAATCCTCAGCCTGCTGAACGGTTAACCCTTTTTCCCATGCATTGGGGTCATAGGTTGGATACGAGGCAAGTGCCAAGATTCTTCCGGTCTTGATATCCATAACAACGGCAGCACCTGAATCTGAGGTGTATCCATTAGCTCGTCCGCGCATCACCGCATCCTTGAGCGCTTTTTCCGCTGATGCTTGTAAACGAACATCCAAACTTGTTACTAAGTGATCTCCTGCAACAGGCTTGGTGTTTTGGCTTTCACGAGTAATGGACTCTTTGCGATCAACGATAACTGTTCTAATTCCTGGCTCGCCGCGCAGAAATGAATCGTATTGAATCTCAAGACCTGATTTGCCTATCGTTTCACTACGGAAATACTGCTTGCCATTTCCTTTAAGCAGATCGGTCTCAGTTAATGGTCCAACGTATCCAAGTACGTGGGCAGCGTTAACATCTAGATAACTTGGATAATTTCGAATTGCTACAGGTTGCGCATCGACACCCGGAAATGAATCGGAGCGTTCAACTATTTGCAGAGCAATATCTGGATCGGCAGATTTTGTAATTGGGATTGGTTGATACCTAGATCCCTGCCAGCATCCAGCTTTTTGTCCCTTTGGAAGCTCGCCGCACAATCGTGTGTTTTGATATATATCCTTGTATTTAAGGTTCAGAAGTATTGCTAAGCGCTTCATTACATCTGCGCCTTGATCCTCTAACTTATCGATTGCAATGCGATCGATAGTGATCGCCAAACCCGCTTTATTCATAGCTAATGGCACACCATAGCCATCAACAATTAATCCTCTAGTTGCAGGAGCTACAACATCGCGACTTTGGATGCTTAATGCAGCATCTTTGTACTTTGGTCCCGCTGCAACCTGCAGATAAAAGAGTCTGCCAAACAAAGCTGCCATCAACGAAACAATCAGGATTTGTACAACTAGTACCGCTAAACGGGATCTATTGTTCATAGCGCAGACCGTGAATCAAAGATCAATCCATGCAAGCGAGTAAATAGTGGAAGCATGATGGGTGAGACCAACAGCGCCCAGATACTCATTCCAAATAGAGTTAGAACTATCTGACCAAATGAACCCGTCGCTACACCTAACAGCGCTCCGGTAACCAAATATGCAATCTCGACAAAGAAGTTAGCAACTACAACAAAGAAAACAATTCCAATTGCGTTTGCATGAATGTTGTCATCACCATAACCGATATATGAAATTGCATATCCTGCAAGCAACATGATCAAAGTCCATTGACCAAAGGGACCGCTGGCACTTTGCGATAGATCCATAAAGATTCCAGCTGCAAAACCAATGACCGCTGCAACCTCAGGTTGGCTTAATACCGCCCAGGTTAAAGCAAAGATTAATAGGATTGAAAATCCCCCACCAGGTAAACGAAACTGCGAGATCACCGCCTCTTGTATTACAAAGATCAAAAGGAAAATTGGTGTCGCAATCGAAATCTGACGGGTAATCATTGGTGTTAATTACTTGCAGTAGGTGATGGAGTAACTGTGACGGTAACTGTTGGAATAGGTGTGACCTGAGGCTTCTGTGGAACCAATGAATCACCTGGATCTGAGGTTGGACCGTTGACAACAATTGCAACCACGCCTAATGTTGAAAAGTTTGTGTAATAACGGATGGTTGCCGATTGCGCGACAGCACCTGCAGAGTTATCAACTTGGCTCACATATCCAAGTGGAACACCTGGAACAAATGGACGATTAGCCACACTTCCACGAGCTAACAAAACATCGCCAACCTTGACCGTTGTTGAATTATCAAGCAGTTGCAGGCTCGCAGAGCGGTTTCCGCGGCCTGAAAGGATTCCGATTTGCTGTGATCCTGCAATACGTGCGCCAACCTTGAAGGCTGGATCGCTAGCTAGTTGAATCAAGGCAGAGTTTGGGTAAACATCTTTAACTACACCTGCAAGACCATACTGCGAAAGCACAGTCATATTCTTCTTGATGCCTGCATTACTGCCAGAATCGATTGTGATGGTTTGTGAAAATGATTGGCTCGAGCCATGGCTGATTACCCTGGCATTTACGATTTTGTAGCCAGCTGTTCCAGCTAAATCCAAGATTGATTCCAATTGCTTTAACTGTCCATCAGCATTTTTACGATTCAAAAGCTTGATTTTTAAATTTGCGTTTTCAACCTCTAGCTTTTCGATCTGGCTTCTGGTGCGTCCAAGATGCGTAACATCTGAAAAGAAATCTTTAACGGGGTTGAGAACAACCGCACCTGCACGCTGAAAGGGAGAGAGCACGGTTTGAGTTCCCTGCTTAAAACCGTCAATGACTTTTACGCCACGAAGATCTAAGGTGATGAGAAACAAAGAGGTGACAATCAAGATCACCAACAAAAAACGTGCGCGACCCCCATTACGCATTAAAGAGTTGGCCTTATCGACGTGGCTCGGAGATTAGAACCTTCTCAAGAGCTTCAAACTCTTCAATGCACTTTCCGGAGCCCTCAGCAACAGCATCCAATGGACGCTCTGCGATGTGAATTGGCATTCCAGTTTCTTTGCGAAGGCGCTCATCCAGACCCTTAAGAAGTGCTCCACCACCGGTGAGAACAATTCCACGATCCATCAAATCTGATGCAAGCTCTGGTGGAGTCTTATCCAATGTGCTCTTTACCGCGTTAACGATTGAGTTCACTGGCTCTTCAAGCGCTTTACGAATCTCAGCTGCAGATACAACGATTGTCTTTGGAAGACCTGTTGCTAAATCGCGACCGCGAATCTCTGCATCATTTTCTCCAGCAAGTGGGTAAGCAGATCCGATAGCCATCTTGATCTCCTCAGCTGTGCGCTCACCCAAAAGTAGAGAGAATTCGCGCTTAACCCAGTTAATAATTGACTGATCTAACTCATCTCCGCCTACGCGAATTGATAGCGAAGTTACGATTCCACCCAGTGAAATAACAGCAACCTCTGTAGTTCCTCCACCGATATCTACAACCATGTTTCCAGTTGGCTCGTGGATTGGAAGTCCTGCACCGATCGCAGCAGCCATTGGCTCTTCGATGATGTACACCTTACGTGCACCAGCTGCGTATCCAGCATCCTTAACCGCACGCTGCTCAACACCAGTGATACCTGATGGAACGCACACAACGATACGTGGCTTAGCCAAGTAACGACGACGGTGAACCTTCTGGATGAAGTAACGCAACATGCGCTCTGTTGTATCAAAATCTGCGATTACGCCATCTTTGAGGGGACGGATAGCAACGATGTTGCCAGGAGTGCGACCAATCATCTTCTTCGCTTCAATACCAACGGCCAAAATTCCACCGGTGTCTTGGTTAACAGCTACTACTGATGGCTCGTTAAGAACAATGCCACGTCCACGAACATAAACAAGCGTGTTCGCTGTGCCTAGGTCAACGGCCATATCGCGACCGATGAATGACATTCTGCTTCCTTGTGACATCTTTACTCCTTGTGCTTTTTTGTACGTGGGGAATTAACTACTGCGGAAAGAAAATTTGAATTTCACGTGCTGCAGATTCGGGTGAATCGGAGCCATGAACGAGGTTCTGCAAAACTTTGGTTCCTTGATCACGAGCTAGATCTCCGCGAATTGTTCCGGGTGCTGCAACGGTTGGATCTGTTACACCGGCTAATGAACGGAATCCTTCGATAACACGATTTCCAGAAGCAACGATTGCAACAATTGGACCTGACATCATGAACTCAACTAGTGGTTCATAAAATGGCTTACCAACATGTTCTGCGTAATGCTTCTCGAGTAATGTGGCATCTGCTTGCAACATGCGCAACGCATCGATCGCATAACCCTTAGTTTCAATTCTGGATATAACCTCGCCAACTAAACCGCGGCGTACGCCATCGGGCTTAACGAGGATAAGTGTTTTCTCTGTGCTCACTCGCCTAGTCTATTAGGGTTTTTTAGGCCCTGCAGCCAGCAAGGCAGCGCGAGCGGCCTCACCCTTACGGCCCACAACGATGGCAGCCACCCAAAGACCAATCAAAACCGCCCCAATAATGAAGAAGGATGGCTCAACAAATCCAAAAGCGATCATGGCGATCTGCATCAATGAGCCGATCACAAAACCACCTGGGCGACGCACTAAGCCTGCTGCAACAAATAGTAAGAAGGAAACAACGCATCCATAAATAATTGCAGCCTGAGAGTGGTCCTTCATCGCTAACAAAATTGCAAAACCCAAAGTCAAACTCTCTGCAACTAAGACAGATGCTCCGAGAATCTTCATCGTGCAAACTTCTTTCTCAAATATGTTCGAGCTTCGCCAACTGTTACAACTGAACCCGTTACAAGGATTCCAACTGTGTCTTCGCTGAGAGGTCGAATCGAATCAGCAACCGCTTTATCTAGAGCCGAGTTTAAATCTGAAACTTCAAAGACGCGATCTGAACCAAAGACCGAGGATGCAATCTTCATTAACTCTGCTGATGGCATTGCACGTGATGAAGAGCTCTGGGTCACGATGACATGATCAACAATTGGCTCAAGCTCTTGAAAAATACCGGTTGCATCCTTGTCTCCAAAGACTCCAACAACAGCGATGATTTCATCAAAGTTGAACTCGTTGAGCAAGGTATCGGCTAAGGCTTTTGCACCATGTGGGTTATGTGCAGCATCCAAGATAACTGTTGGGTCGCGATGAACAACCTCGCAACGACCAGGTGAAGTGACCGCTGCAAAACCAGCACGAACCGCATCACTATCTAATGGTTGATCTCCAAAAAATGCTTCGACGGCAACAAGTGCTGCTGCAGCATTTGCAGCTTGGTGACGACCATGTAACGGTAAGAAGATTTCATCGTAGGTGTCATGAATTCCTTGAATCGTTAGCAACTGACCACCAACAGCAACTGCGCGGGAAAGCACTGAGAACTCAACACCTTCGCGAACAACATCTGCGCCAACTTCGGCCGCCTTGCGGATCAACTCTTTTGCAGCCTCTGGCTCTTGCTGGGCAAGGACCACAAAGCCGCCTTCCTTAATGATTCCAGCCTTAGTTGAAGCGATTTCATGAAGGGTGTTTCCCAAATACTCCATGTGATCAAAGCCGATAGGCATGATGACCGATACATCGGCATCAACAACATTGGTTGCATCCCACTCGCCGCCCAT
>Ga0208788_1001529_pt1 | contig 11172 bp, 9 predicted proteins | sample Wag4_2014_7_11_3_FD_187363 | JGI IMG/M metagenome (GOLD analysis project Ga0208788, IMG submission 187363) | Fresh water mixed with fracking chemicals microbial communities from Ohio, USA - Utica-2 Time Series FC 2014_7_11 (SPAdes) (version 2) ... | reverse complement strand
GTGCCACGCTGGCTTCCGGGGTCACTAATGCCAGAGGTGAAGTGACCTTTGCGCCGCTTGCCGAGGGTGATGCGTACCGGGTGGTGGTTGAAGCGGATACGTTGGCTAGCGCCGTGTTGGACAACCTGACCATTTCTCGCAAAACGCCATTGCGTCGGGTTTTAACGATGGTTGCCGAGCAACGTGTAACCGGGCGCGTGACGGATGGCCAAAGCGGGATTCCCAATGCACTGATCAGTGACGGCCTTAACACTGCCACCAGCGATGACAGTGGCGCTTTTTTCTTAAAAGGTGTCAGCCAAGGCACGGCCACCTTGTTTGCCAGTGCTGCAAACAAAACACCCATTGTCGTCACCACGGATCAAATCAATGGGCAAAGTGGGGTTCGCGACCTGGTTCTGTCATCCGGCAATCGTGATGTTTACTTGGATCCCGCCTCGCTGTCCGGCACGCCCCGTCCGCAGTTTACGCGCATGCAGGCTTTTTTGCGTGACGAGGGTTATCGGATCAACCAAACCCCGCCGACGCGCGGCGGGGTTTGGTTCTTGTTGACACCCGAGGTGATGCCTTCGACGGCCCAAATGCTTGCGTTTGTGCGGTCGGGCGGCCGTGTGATCATCTGTGGGGAATGGGGCGGTTACTCAAGCCTCAGGATTCGCGAACTGAACGGACTGGCACACGGCTTTGGGCTGCACTTCAATACGGATCTGGTGCGTTACCTCGACAGCACGGGATCACAGAAGGCGGAATGGTTATCGGTGCGCAATTTGCGCCCGGGGTCGCCTATCACGCAGGGTGTTGAGGCTTTGAACCTGTATCAAAGCGGGTCATTGTTCGGTATTTCACCGATTCAAAGCCTGGCTTTGTCGCCGACACGAACCCTTCGTATCCAAAGTGCAAGAACGCCTGCGGTGCATCACGTCATGATGGGAGGCGCCTTTGGAGCAGGGCGTGTCGTGGCTTTGGCCGATGCGTCGATGTGGTCCGATGATGATACGGATGGCAACGGTACAATCAACTTCTTGGAAGCGAGCAACCGACGTCTGCTAAAGAATTTGCTCAATTGGTGAACCCACGGATCAAAACGTGATGCGAGACGCATTTGAAAACACAGGTGCTGGGTATAATGCCTCTTGAGTTCCATATGGAAATGACGTCTGAGCGTGGTGGCTGCAGTTCCCAAGCTTGTGAACATCCCCCCTCAGTTGCATTGGTGCGGGGGTTACCTGGATGCGTCGTACAAGATGGTGATACAAATCGCGGCAGGAATGCTCACGAAACCCGATGATGCCAATCAAGCGTCGGGGTGTGCGGCGCTGGCAAGCACGCCCGGTAGCCTGCCGGTACAGCCTGTTCGTCCGAAAGAATCGTGTTTATGATCACCTATGTGGAGTGCCCTGCCTGCCAAGCCTCCAATGCCATCAATTCACGTTATTGTGGCAGTTGCGGTCTCCCGTTCAAGGGGGATCCGACGAATCAGTTGAACCGGGGCCAAACCGCACCTGCGATCGCTGTGCCGACGCCGTCACCGCCAGCGGGTGATTACGGGTCGGCGGGCAATTTATTGAGTCCGGACACCTTGCTTCAGGGACGTTATCGTATCACGCAGCTGTTGGGTCAAGGGGGCATGGGAGCTGTTTATCTGGCCAGCGATACCCGTTTTTCATCCAAGACGTGTGTCGTGAAGGAGATGTTGGATCACTTCAGTGACCCGGAACAGCGTGCACAGGCCACGGAAAGTTTCCATCGGGAAGCGGACATGCTTGCGCAGTTGAAGCATGCCGGAATACCGGAGGTTTATGATCGGTTCACGGAAGCAAACCGGCATTACTTGGTGATGGAGTACATCAATGGAACGGATTTGGAGCAACGCCTGATCGACAAAGGTGGTTTCTTTCATGAGAAAGAGGTTATCGCGTGGATGATTCAGTGTTGTGATGTGTTGTCGTACCTCCATCATCAGCAGCCGCCTATCATCTATCGTGATATGAAACCGGCGAATATCATCACGACCAACTGGGGCAAGGTTTATCTGGTTGATTTTGGCATTGCGCGATTTTTCAACCCGGTATCCAGGGGCACGATGATTGGCACACAGGGATACGCGCCGCCGGAGCAGTATCGGGGTCAGGTGGAACCGCGCAGCGATCTTTACGCGCTTGGGGCCACGATGCATTACCTGTTGACGGGCCGTGACCCGCAAAATGAGCCGCCATTTTCATTTCCTCCTCTTTCCTCGCTGAATCCAGATGTTAGTGAAGAGGTGGAATTGCTGGTGTTGAAAGCGCTTGATCCAGATGTTGAAAACCGTTTTGTGTCGGCTGATGAAATGCTCGGCGAATTGATGGCGCTTGCCGGTGATTCCAACCAGGTGATCCGCGAATGTCCGCATTGTGGCAAAAAGAGCACGGTCACCCGTCAGTTTTGTCCGCACTGCAAAAAATACATCTCTAAAAAAGCGCATGTTCTGAATCCGCGAACAAATGGGTCAGGCCCGATTACAGACGCGGCAGGCATGCACATCAATCGATTGGTAGACACATCCAGTCTGAATCCGCTGCCGGGCAAGCAGCCCACTTCGGTGAATCTTGCGTTGCCCACAGGCAAAACGGAGTTGCCAGTGATTGCTTTGCGTCCGATCTTGCTGAGCATCGGTGTCGCGGCGTTGGCCACGCTGGGCTTGTTTGGTCTTTGGTACATGTGGCCTGCAAACGGCAAGGAAATCATCAGTGAAGGCGATGCCATTTTGACAACGGCTGGAACGGCCAAGGTCTTTGCAGCAACGCGTTATCGCCGCGCCCAGACACCGAAAGAATTTTTGGTTGCCGCTGCAAGGTATCATCAAGCGTATGATGACAATCCGTCGGATGTAGAGTCGCTCATTTATTGGCAAAATGCGACGGTGCACGCCACGCGCGCGCCGCATGTCAAAATTGCTGTCGCTGGGCCACTGACAGGCGGTTTCCAAGCGAAAGGATTGACGGAACTGCAAGGGGCGGCCATGGCCCAGGCCCGTTTTAATGCAGCGAATCCGGACAAGCAGGTCTTGTTGACACTTGCCAATGACCGCTCCTCGCACGAAGGTGCCGTCGAGGTTGCAGCCAAAGTCATCAATGATGAACACATCGTGGGGGTTGTCGGGCATCTGGACTCGTTTGCAACCCGGGCGGCCATGCCCTTTTACAACTTGCGTGCCCTACCGGTCATCTCGCCGACCTCAACGAGTACAGAACTCACGGATACGTCGCCTTGCCTGTTTCGGCTGAGTCCGGGTGATGCGCAGCAAGGAGCCATTTTAGCCAGTCAGATGGTGCAGGCGCGGAAGTTAAAGCGTATAGCGGTTGTTTTTCCCAAAAGCAATCAGTACATCCAGGGATTGGCGACGAGTTTTACACGACGTGCGACTGCGTTGGGTGCACAAATTTTTCCGATGATGGTCCTTCCTGACACTGCGTGGATCGAGGTCGGACGTGCTTTGCAGGGTCAAGGTGCACAGGGCGTGTTTTTGGCAGGTTCCCATCTAGATGCGTTGAAATTGGCGGAAGCGCTGCAAAAGCTGGAGACCTCGCTGCCGATTTTTGGCGGTGACAGTCTCTATATGCCGGAGTTGGTCGAAAAAGGCGGCCGCAACGTTGAAGGTTTGGTGTGCACCAGTTATTACCATGAGGGAGTGGGTGCTGATGAACCGTTATCATTCACCAACCGGTTTTATGAAAAATTTGGCCATAGCGCGAATTCTCGCGCAGCATTGACTTATGAGGCACTCAGCTTGTTGATGCAAGCGATTGACAGGCCCACAAGCCATCCGGATGAGATTGTACGTCGTTTGAAGCGTTTGGGTTCAAGTGGTTATGACAGTGTCACAGGAAGGGCGGTAATTGATACGGCCGGTGTTGCGCGCCGACCGATGTATGTCATGCAAGTGCAACGGGGTCGTTTCGTGGCGATCAACACGGTGAGTTTGCAGGAGGTAGCGAAATGACACAAGCCAAGGATGGCGAAAACGTCCTGATTGAACGACTCACCCCGATTGAGCACGATATCGTGCTGAGCGATCGTTACCAAATTGTGAAATTTCTCGAGTACAAATCAGGCGCAAACATTTACCGAGCGATCGATACGGTAACGGGTTTAACCGTCATCACCAAGGAACGTCCGGCGGAGCCTGTACCGGTCAGTGCGCTGGAACCGGGCGAATGGTCTGACGCCGTCCTGGACAATGCGTTCCAAAACGAGTTTTTGATCCTTCGCTCGGTGAGCTACCCAACGGTTGTGAAGGCCTTGGACATTTTTCGTCAGGCTGATCGCGCCTATTTGGTCATCGAACAGCTCGAAGGTCAGGACTTGGCCTATTTTTTGACTCAGAACACCGTGTCGGTTCAGCTGTCTCTCGAATGGATGATTCAATTGTGCCAATCAATATCACAATTGCATCGGCGACGCATCTTGCACCTCGATATTCAGCCCCGGTACCTGGTTGTTGCACCGGATCGACAACGCATTCGTTTGACAGGGTTTCATCGGGCGGCAGTCCTGCCGGTGGTTCCACGGTCCAAAATTGAGAAGACACCCGGCTATTCGAGCACGGAAATGCATGGCTTGTTCGTTGACCCCATCGATCAACGAAGTGACATTTACTCCCTTGGAATCGTGTGGTTTCAGTTATTGACCGGTCAAAACCCCGAGACCATCGTGAACGATCCGGATTGGTGCTTTCTGCTGCCCTCGGTCGCCGAATTTTTGCCTGGCATTCATCCGCAGATTGCCAGAATTGTTGCGAAGATGGTGGACCCAGACCCGCAAAACCGCTATCAAACCATAACGGATGTCAAAAATGATCTATTGGAACTCATCAACCACCCTCGTCGTGCGGTCTTTTCCTTTTCGGATGTTGGCATGCTCCGCGAGACCAACGAAGATGCCGTTGCAATACGGGAAATGAGCGTGACGCAATTGTCACATACACGTGGACTCGGATTTTATCTGGTTGCCGACGGTATGGGTGGCGTCAATGCGGGCGAGGTGGCGAGTGCCCTTGCCGTCGAAGAAACGCTGAGCGTGCTTGATGAACGCCTGCGAAGCGACTGGCTGGAAACGGTGCTCGATCCCGGGGTCATCATTCAGGAAAGTTTACAGATTGCGATTACCCGTGCCAACAGCAGCATTTATGAGGCCAGTGCGGAAGCTGAACATCTGTCAGGCATGGGCACCACCCTGACCGCTGCAGTGGTGTATGGGCAAAACCTGTATGTCGGACACGTCGGGGACAGTCGATGTTATGTTATCAATCAGGGTGCGATCGAAAAAATTACGAGAGACCATTCCCTTGTGAGTCGTTTGGTGGAAATTGGTCAAATCACTGAAGACGAAGCGCTGGTTCACCCACAGCGGAATTTGATTTATCGTGCGCTGGGCACCTATGCCAACGTGGAAGTGGACATGTATCAGCGCGCGTTGAAACTTGGTGACTGGGTCCTGTTGTGTAGCGATGGTCTGACCACCTACCTGAGGGACGAAGAGATCCAGCGCATCGTTTTGCAATATGAAGAACCGTCATTGGCTGCGCAACACCTCGTCAATTTCGCAAACACGCGGGGCGGCGAGGATAACATCTCGGTGGTGCTCATTAACCTTGCCCGACACCAATGACATTCCCCGCAAGCTTCCCCGTCAGCCAGACCAAGCATTCTGGCACTCAGAAAGGATACTGAACGGTCATGACCACTTGCCCGAGTTGCCAACATATCAACGCGGAAGGCATCAATTTTTGTGACGAATGCGGCACCAATCTGACCTTAAAGCCGCAAGCGGCATCGATTGAGTCTTCGATTCAACGCTCGGGGAACACCCAGCCCGCACCCAGTGCCAAACTCGTGATTACCCGCGGTGGAACAATGGGCAAGGAATTCCATGTCGAACCGATTGAGGACACATTCATTGGCCGTTGGGATCCAGACGGCGGCGCATTCCCCGAAATCGACTTGACCCAGGATGATCCCGAAGCCAAAATCTCGCGCAAACATGCACGCATCACCATCAAAAACGGGGGTTATTTGCTGGAAGACATCGGTTCATTGAACGGAACTTATATCAATCGAGGTCCCCGTCTTGTTCCTGGCAGCCCTCATTCCCTTCAGACTGGCGACGAAGTGGTGATGGGACGCACTTTTTTTCGCTTTGTTCAAAGTGAACAATCCGAATGACCGTGATGCATCCCGCGCATCCAACCGTTGCCCTGACACATTGTATACGGAATCTTGATTTTGTTTTTATTTCCTGTATACTATTCCCATCGGGCGCAATGTTTTAAGCCAAGGACCTTTGTTCAGTTTTTTTGTGGGCCCCTGTGTGGGCGGTGGTTAACCGGAGGTTGTTCAGGTGACAAGTCGAAGCAGGCTTTTAATCTGGAAACTGATTGGTGTCTGCGTGGTGGCGACGGGCAGTGGTTGCCTGTTGCCGCAGCCTCACACGCCGCCTGTCGGGCTTGGTTTGCCGGAGGTAGCGTTCAATTTGCCGCGAGTGGCCCAGCCAGCCGATCGTACTGGATTACCCACAACCGACCGTTCGGAAGGGGTGATTCAACCGGTTGAGGGTGACCCCAAGAATACATTGGGTGGTGCGGTCAGCCCGGTTTGGCAGCAACCGTTGTCGCCCCAGCAGATAACTAACGGAAATACCAATGGCCCACCCATCGTTGAACCGCCATCACAAGGCTCGATATCAGTGGGGTCTGGGAAGATTCCCGACACAAAAGCGCCGTTGGAAAACTCTCCAGGAAGTTTGGCAGGGACGCCAGTCACCCCTCTGGCGGGTTGCCTGATTGGGGTTAGCAGTGGGCAACTGGTGATTGAGGCGCCGACGGATTTGGATTACGAATTGACTGATCCAGATGGTTCAGCCAAGGAATGCCAAATCACTGAAAGCGGTTTCAAGGGGCGAATCTGGCAAGTGTCAGCGGGTGTTCAGCGCATCACGATCCGGATCACCAAACCAGTCGCAGCCAAATTCACTGCAGAAGTTCAGATACAGCCTCTCAAGAAAAGCAGTGCCCAAATTTATCAAGATCCCCTGACGCAAGCGTGGGGGCTGCGCCTTTTCGAAGAGACAACCAGCGGTGAGTCGCCTACGGGTAACAAACAGTCTACTGCGGTGAGCGGCGCCTCAAGCGGTACATAAACCGCTATGAATGTAAACCGTGTTATGCCTGCGAACGACTGACGGCCGTGTCCAACACGGCCTGTCGGTATGGTCATCGGCCGGCATCGAGGTGCTTGAGCATGTCCGGTAGCGCATCCATCGCCATCTGGTAGCGCACTTGCTCCCGCGCATCGGCTAACTGCGCAATCAAGGCATTAAGACGCTTCTCAGCGTGGCGTAGATCCTTAAGCGTCACCGTCTCAAAAACACCTTCAATCTGTGCCTTGATCTCGGCCTGAGTCGTACCGACGTCGTTATCCACGCTGACCATCCCCCTAAGCATCATTCGATTCATCAACCAGCCCGCCCGCACGCATCCGCAGTGACTGCCGATGCCAAGCGCCTGTGCGATCACGCCTCGCAAGCGTGATCCGAGAACGGCGAATATCCCATTCCCAAGTCAAATCAGAGTCACAACGCTCGTACACCTTCATAAAACGCGCATCAGGTCGATCACGTCGATAAATCTGAAACGTTACCCTTCGCCTCATACCCATCGGCTGACCCTGCGCCAAAATCTCACCCTCACCGTCCCCGTCAAGATCCAATAACGCCACCGCCGACGCCCGACCTGGCAAGGAATCACCCGCCTTGCTCACAAACTGCACCCGTTCGTACACACCAACAGACGTCTCGCGATACAACACCAAACGAGTCTCGTCATCCCAATCGCTCAAAGCCCCCTGAAACGGTACGTACAGGCCCACCAACCACTGCTTCGCACCGACTGATCCCATCCAACATATCTCATGACCCAAGTCGCCCAAGCGCCGCGCGACATCCGACTGCCCAAACAACAACGGGGCCGGTGCCTTCGCAAATCCCGAAAGCAACACGCCACACAACACCACCACCATTGACCGAAAACCGCGCACGCAAAGCCTCTCCACCATCACCAAACCCCAAGTAAGCCAGGCGTCCATCACACCGTCAGAATGAATGGACCCCCGACCGTGCGGCTCAATCGCGTACCGGGCCACACCCACAAAAAATACCCAATCAACAAATATCGATTAAGAAGAGATTAAACACTGGTTAATTTTTAATAGTTATGATTATAATTAAGAGAGAAGCGGGGTTGCTTGACCAAGGAGAATGATCAGCAATGAAACGTTCCATCAAGCCGGGTGATCTGGTGCGTTTGATCAGTGAACCACGTTCATCGAGACTTGAGCGTCTGATGGGTCAACCGAGCATCGTCACGTCAATACAAGGTGACCAGGTTCCCCCCAAGGTTATCATTGCCGTGTTTGACCCAACCAAACGGGACATCGAGCGCATCCGCTGTCGTGAAGATGATCTCGAACTGATTCACTCAACCTCGGTACACGCGTGACGACAAACGTCACGGGGCCTGGAGGCCACCCGCCTCTTTCATCAACTCTGACAAATCCGTGGTTTCATACCCGCTCGGAACGGAAAACGCGCTGACGGGGAGTGCTGACTGAGTGGAAAACTGGTTGGCCGTGTAAGAAAATGTTGGCTTGTTTTTGTCAAAGTAGGTCATGCGCAATGGAATGTCATGCACGGTGGACAGCCACACCTTGAAATGACCATCTTTCGCGCGGTGTTCCCAAATGTTGCACACCAGGCCTGCCACCGTCTCACGGCCAACGCGCGTGCCTGTTGCTCGGGCGCTGTCTGCGAAGCCCTTAAGACTAAAAGTGCTTAACTTTTGAAGTGACTTGTTATCGACGATGTCGTTCATCGACGTTGCTTCAACTTTCATTGCCTGTTTGTCTTCGACGTTCAACAAGGTCAACATTTTGCCGCCGTCTTTTGCAATCACCACAGTAAAGGCCGACGCACCATCGGCATTTTGTGGCGGTGACATTTCCAAGCGAATCAGCCCGCGCTGATAATACAATTTGTTGGGAACCTGGGTTTTTGAGCCGTCCAGTTGATAACTCACGGCTTCGCCAACCAACGTAAACGTCTCAGGAACAGCCCAGGCTGGCGCGGCAAACAACGCCATGCCGGCCACCAAGCAGCTTGAACCCAAATGTTTCGACTGACGCATTCACAACACTCCTTGCTCTGAGCTCCGATCGTTTCAAAAGACTACCAGTTTTTTTGTTCAGCGACAAAGTGTTCCGCCCAATCCGCTGAACCATCAGACCAGGCTTGAGCGTCGTTCTCCGCCTGGGCACGTGATTGTTCACGCTCTTCGTGTTCGAGCGCTTCCAAGAGTGCGTCAACCTCCGCGGCCTTGGGGAGATTCGGGGCCTGCGTAACGGTCTGCGGCGCTTGGGTACGCGACGCCTGGGCACCCGACTGTTGAGACGGCGGCGTCGAGCGCGGCGATTGGGCGTTCTTTTTGAGTCGCGCCCGGGCAAGTTCGAGGTTCTGTCGGGCTTCCACATCATCCGGGGTTTGTTTGACAACTTGTCCATAAGCGGCGATCGCTTGCTGGTAACCATCCGCACGTCCACGTTCCGCTAACCGAAACCAGGCGTTGCCCAAGTTGTAGCGGATAGTTGGATGCAAATGGTCGGGCCCAGCGGCAAGGGCTGCTTCAAACGACTGTTTGGCCTTGGCAAATTGACCGGCCTCGTATTGGATATGTCCCAGGTTGTACAACAACGTGGCGTCGTTGGGGTGATCGCGCAAGGCAAAGCGCAGTCGATTCTCGGCAAGCGCAAACTGACCCTGTTGCGCTGCTTGAAGCGCCTCGCGATTCAATAACCAATGTGGCCATGCGGAACCTTTCAACAGGACCGATGGCCCAAACGCGAAACCTGCTCCAATCAAACCGTGTAGGAGCCAAGCCCCCGCCCGGCGTCCGAGAGGTCCTGCATCACCAAACACAATACCCAACTCCAGCAACTGCTCCACGGCGAGCAGCAACAATGCCAGCGCCAAGATCCACTGAAAGGGAGCCACCACGCCAGCATCAGGCACGGTGGGCGGTTCGGCTCTCCCCGCCCGAACGGATGTCAACGAGGCAAACACCTGGGCACCCGTGGACTCGTCTTCGGCGGCAAGATAGCGTCCACCGGTTTCAAACGTCCATTCCTGCATCGCAGTCTCGCAGCGGCGGCTAATCACAGGCTCTCCACGATACGTCAGATAAGCGGCATCTCCCCACGCCGCTTCACGAATGGGAATCTTGCCCCCTTCATTTGACCCGAGCCCAACGATAAATAGACGCACGCCCTTGTCGCGCAGGACCCTGAGCGTTGGCCGGATGTCACCGCTCACCGTCTCGCCGTCACTCATCAATACCAATACCCGTTCACCTTTGTCCGGCATCCACTTCAAGGCTTCTTGCAACCCAGCTTCAACGCGGCTCCCAATTCCGCCAACCAAGCCAGGCTGCGCTTGTCCCAGCAAGGTGCGAACGGCAGCAAAATCGGTCGTCAAGGGCACCAGCACCTGGCCTTCTCCCGCGAAACCGGTCAAGCCCACACGTAAGCCATCCAGTTGCGCCAAGCGTGCAGAAACATAGGCGCGGGAGGCTTCAAGACGGGATGCGCCTTGACAGTCACGCGCTGACATCGAACGGCTGAGGTCCATGACAAACATGACGCTTCCGGATGTTTCGGAAGCATTCGTTCCAAACGGACGCAGACCAGGACCAGCAAGCGCCACAATCAACAGCGCCATCATCACGCAACTTAAAATGATGCGCCAGCGTGAACGCAACTCCCCCCAACGGATGCCCATTTTATGGGAAGCTGGATCGCCAATGATTTTCAATGTTGCTTCCATATTGAGCCGATGACGCCACCAGACGAGACTGAAGATCCAAGGCAGCAACACCAGCAAGAGCAGCAAAAACGGCGAAGCGAAAATCATCGCGACAGACGTCCCGGCAACGCCACAAGCAGTCGCCATCCCCTCAACTGCAGAAACTGCAACAACAGGAACATCACCAGGACACCCACCACCAACGGGGCATAACGGTCCTCAAACACGCGCTGCCGACGAACCTCAAATGGCGTTTTTTCAAGCTTCTCGATGGCAGCGTACACC
>Ga0208788_1001526_pt1 | contig 11194 bp, 9 predicted proteins | sample Wag4_2014_7_11_3_FD_187363 | JGI IMG/M metagenome (GOLD analysis project Ga0208788, IMG submission 187363) | Fresh water mixed with fracking chemicals microbial communities from Ohio, USA - Utica-2 Time Series FC 2014_7_11 (SPAdes) (version 2) ... | reverse complement strand
GCCGGCCGAGTCGGCCGTGCCGGTCTCACCGAAGAAGGCCTTCATTTCGTCGAAACGCGTCTTGCCGGCGATCGCCGTATTGACGAGCTGAGCCAACGAGCCAGCACCTGCAATACCCATCAACGGACGAGAGGAAATCAGATTCGTGAAATACAACGCCGGCGTTGCGATTTCTTTGGCTTTTTGTACGACCGGTGTCGTGCCGACAACGAGGTCGGGCTTGAACTCCGCAAACGCCGCTAGATCCTGCTCGAGTGAGGCGCGGAACTGCACGTGCACACCGCGATCTTCGAGCCACTCGCGATCGATTTCGGAGTGTGCCGTGCGCGGACAAGCCGAACCCACATAGCGAACATCCGCCCCGCTCTCGATGAGCAGGCGGGCCACCAGCAGTTCAGAGCCTTCGTAACCCGATAGCGTGATACGACCGCGGATCGGCGCCGCGGCAAGTGCTGCGCGAATCGCCGGCAGAACGCGGTTCTTCGCCGCGTCGATTCCCTCACGACCTACATTGCAAAGCTTGCCGATATTCTCGATCCAAGCCGCCGTGCCCTCGTAGCCGACCGGTGCAGAGCCTGCGATCGGTCTACCGGCTGCCTCGAACTCGCGATAAACACTCGTATAGAACGGATGAATCGCCGCGACGGCTGCGCAATCGAGCGCCGCGTAAAGCTCACGCCATTCGCGTGTCGGAACCTGTTGACCAACGGCAAGGCCCATCGGCTCGAGCATCATGCCGATGCCAACCGGATCTGCTGGGAAAATCTCACCGACCAGCGAAATAGTGGGCTTAGCAGCGCGGCCGTTGCGTGGCGCCTGCACGGGCCCCAACTCCGCCTCACCACGCGCGTATTTCAACATCGCGCCGGCCAGCACATCTTTTGCTTCGGCGTGCGTCGGAATGCCGAAGCCCGGCACGTCGATACCGATGATACGCACACCGTTTATTTCTTTCGGTAGCAACTGCAGCGGTACACCCGAAGCCGTCGGCACACACAGATTGGTGACGACGATCGCATCGTATTGCGCAGGATCGGCTAAGTCGTGCACTGCATCGCGTATATCTTCGAACAGCTTTCCGGTGACCAAAGTCTCGGAATTGAACGGCACATAGCCGACGGTCCGTCGCGCGCCATAGAAATGCGAGGTGAATGTCAGTCCATAAACGCAGCACGCCGACCCGGAGAGGATCGTTGCCGTTCGGCGCATACGAAGACCGACGCGCAGACTGCCGAAAGCGGGACACATGCTCTGCGGCTGGTCATGCGGACCTGCCGGATAGTCACGCGCATACTTCTCGAGGACATCGGCCTTGCCTGCAGCGACGGCCGCTGCTCGCATCCGCGTCTCGCCACCGTGACACGACGCACCACTGGCGCTCTCTGGCGAGAGAACCTCCGTGCTGCCGTCGATGTGGGTGTCGAGTGCGCTCATGTTCAGACTGCGTCGTAAATCACTTCGAGTGAGGGCTTCTGGACCTGCGAGTGACCACACATATCCTCGAACGTGGCCGGCACCAACGTGACGCCCCGTCCAACGGCCTCTCCTTTGAAGAGCCCGAGCAATTCGTCTTGAGTCAGCGGCTTCGGTCGCACAGGCGGCGCGGCGGCGACGTTGCCGGCGAGTTCGGCGAATAACGCGCCCCACTCCGACTCAGGCGTGCCGATGATTTCGTAGTTCGCGCTCTTGCGACGGATGTCTTCGTGCGCCGGGATCGCAGCGAGAACTGGGATGCCAGCGGCGGCGGCAAAGGCCTGCGCCTCGCCCGTGTGATCGTCTTTGTTGATCACGAGCCCTGCTACGCCGACGTTGCCACCGAGCTTGCGAAAGTATTCGACCGCCGAACACACGTTGTTGGCAACGTAGAGCGATTGCAGATCGTTGCTGCCAACGACGATAACTTTTTGACACATGTCACGGGCAATGGGCAGACCGAATCCGCCGCAGACGACATCGCCTAAGAAATCGAGCAGAACGTAATCGAATCCCCAATCGTGAAAACCCAGCTTTTCGAGGGTCTCGAAGCCGTGAATGATGCCGCGACCACCGCAGCCACGACCGACCTCGGGACCACCGAGTTCCATCGCGTAGACACCATCGCGCTTGAAGCAGACATCGCCGATCTCAAGCGGCTCGCCAGCTAGCTTTTTCTTTGATGAGGTCTCGATGATGGTCGGACAGGCACGGCCGCCAAACAGCAGTGACGTGGTGTCGCTTTTCGGATCGCAACCGATCAGCAGGATCTTCTTGCCCTGCTGCGCCATCATGTAACTCAAATTCGCGAGCGTGAAGCTCTTGCCGATGCCGCCCTTACCGTAGATCGCGATGATCTGCGTTTCTTTGGTCACGGCCGTCGGCGTCACCGACGGAGGCGCCATCGCGGCTTCCGCGCGAAGACTACGCTTGAGCTTCTCGACGGGAATGGAGACCGTATCACCTGGCGGGGTCATGCTGCGTGCCTCCAATCGAGAACCATTTTGAGACAATCGGGATCACCAAACGCTTGGCGATATGCGGCATCGGCCGACTGGGCGTCGCGACGATGCGTGATGAGACCATCGAGCGATAAGGCACCTTTAGCGATCAGCGCGAGGACCGCTTTCAAATCGGGCTCTTTCCACTCGGCTGCAACGCGGATGCGCGCTTCACGCATGAACGCTGCGGTGAAATCGAACTGCATCGGCTCGGTGTAAAAGCCGGCGAGCACCACTTCTCCACCGGGTGCTAAGTGCCCAAGCAAGCTATCGAGAATGCGTGAGTCACCACTGACGTCGTAGATCGAGTGATATCGGCGATGGCCGTCGTCGACTCGATCCATGACGGTATAGCCGGTTGCGCCTTCACGGCGTCGCTCGTTTCGCTCCCACACCGTCGGCGCGGGCGCACCCAAGGCGATCGTGATGCGCGCCAACAGTCGACCGAGAACGCCATGACCCACGATCAAATCGGCAGGCACGGCGTTCGGACTGGCCAAGGCGTGATACGCGGTTGCCGCCAAGGCGAGCAGCACGGCGCGTTCACCGAGCGCGTCATCCACTGCCGTCACTCGCACTGCTGGCACGACCAGTTGTGAGGCGGCGCCTCCAAAGAGTCCTCGCACTTCGCCGAAACAACGGGCACCGGGCACAAAAACGCGCTGTCCGACCGCAAGACCGCTGACGGCGGAACCCAATTCACGGATGCGACCGACCGATTCGTAACCGGGCACGAGCGGATAGCCCATCCCAGGAAATGGCGGCATACGACCCGACCAAAGCAAACGCTCGGTACCGGTGCTGATTCCGCTCCATTCGATATCGACGAGGATTTCTTCGGGCGCAGGGGCGGGCAGAGAAAGCCGATTGAGCGCTAAACGCTCCGGTCCCTCGATTACCACGGCCAATGTGTTCCATCCCTGTGCCATGCAGGCTCCTTGAGGCCTGACGATCCAAGTGTCAGTCTACGCTTACGCTTTACAGTGTCAACTAATAAAGACACTCGAGAATGGACGGGCGAGACTTAACCCGCGCGGCGCGCAACGATCACCCGGGTCTGCAACGGTATTCGGGTGCTGCGCTCCTCGATGGCCACGAGCCCAGCCTCGGACATCCAGCCGGCAAGCTCCGCGAAACTGCGCGCCCTGCCGCTGCCCATCGCCCAGAGGTACAACCCGAAATAGGCATCGCCCATCCGTACCGCGCCCGGCGTCTTCGCGAGCGGCTCGGCAACGAGTAGACAACCACCCGGGACTAGCGCCGCCGCAGCGCGATGCACCAAGGCGCGCGATACCTCGTCATCGTGGTCATGGAGAATTCGCACCAGCGTGATGAGATCGGCGCCGCCGGGCAGTGCATCTCGACTGAAATCACCGCCGATACACTCGACCGCCCCATCAGTCGGATCGAAACGCTGACGGGCCTCGGCAACCACCGCCGGCAGATCGAACAACACGAGCTGCGCGCTCAAAGCACGCTGCCGGACGTGTCGCAGAAAGGTGCCATCGCCACCACCGATATCGAGAATCTTGCGATGCGATCGAAAATCGTAGGCATCGAGGATTTCATTGGCGACCAGCCCTTGGGAGGCCGACATCAGCGACGTGTACGCGCGAATCTGCTCGGCAGCCGCTTCCGACGGCGCATCGGCTGTCGCATACGGCCAATAACGCGCAAGTTCGGTGCTACCACGCGGCGCTCGCAGCAACGCAACCGGATCGACGAGGTCACGATAGAGCACGGCGTGATGCTCGATCATCGCGAGCGCCCCCGGATTGCCGAGTAGGGCCGCGCCTTTCGCGCCTAGCCACCACATCGGCTCGCCACCTTCGGCATCGTCACACTCGAGCAGATCTAGCGCTGCCGCAGCACGCAGCAACGTCAGACTCGCTTCCGCTGGCAAGTCGAGTTTGGATAGCAGCGTTGCCTGTGAGAGTGGCCCGGCGCGCAAACACGTCAGCAAGCCTAAGCGGTGACATGCCAACAGGACTTGGGAGTAGACAAAACCAGCGACGAGATCGAAGGTTTCGGCAGCTTCACGCTGCGAGCGCCGCCGCGTGAGCCAAAAGCCGGAGAGTTTTCTTTGCACGAGCGGATCAAGCAATTGCTCGTTACGCCATCGACGCCAGCGGCGTCGTAGCCAGCTCGGTAATTGCACCCCGCTTAACCTCGAGTTCGCGCGAAGCCGCCGATTAAGCGGCGACGCGCTCCAACAGCGCGGCCGGCAACAGGCGCTGCGCTTCGAGATCCAGAAGATCACGCAGGAATTCCTTAGCTGGGCAATCGGGAATAGATGCGTTGGCCATACGAATCAAAGACTCGAAATGACTCACAGCGCCAGCGAGACCCAATTCATTGATACAGCTCGGTCGTACCAAGTCGGCATCACGGTGCGCCGGTTTTCCGAGCTCAGCATCGGTCCCGAGTACATCGCGAATATCGTCAGCGACTTGATAAGCCTCACCGAGGCGCTCACCGAGCTCACGCCAAGGCGTGGGGTCGACACCCGCAGACAGAGCACCGCCCACCGTTGCCGCCACAAAGAGCGCCCCCGTCTTCAGCCGACGGTATTCCTCGAGTGGAGTCGTTTCCTCGCATTCCCAGGCCTGCCCTGCCACGATGCCGCCCGGGGTGCCTGCGGCACGTGCGAGCGCGAGAACGACACCGGGCAATCGCGTTGGATGCTGTGCATACGCACGCGCCACGTTCTGGAAGGCCAGCACGATCAGCGCGTCGCCGACGAGCAGCGCGATACGCTCATCGAATGCACGATGCACCGAGGGCCGATTGCGGCGAAACTCGGCATCGTCAAAACACGGCAGATCGTCATGCACCAACGAAGCACAGTGCAGCAATTCGATGGACGCGGCCGTGGCCTCGGCCAGTGGCGACTGCGGCTCACCGCAACCGGCCGCGATCGCAAGACACAATCGCGGTCGAATCCGCGCGCCGCCTGGGAAAACCGCATATCGAATCGCGGCCGCGAGACGAGGTGGACAACCTAGTGACTCACACGACTCAACCGCCACCTCGAGGGCCTGCTCGATTCCGGATCCGGACGCATTTTTCATGCCTGCACCTGCTCGGCGAACTGCGTGGGAAACCTGATCGCTGGCGAATGTCAGTTCAGATTGTCACACTAGGGTGTCATGGAATATAGACACCACCCGGTGGTGAGTCAAACCGGCCCGGACTTTGCGGCAGCGCTCGCACCGAACGGCTACGCCTGGTGGTATGTCGATGCGCTGAGCGACTGCGGTCGACATGGCCTCACGGTTATCGCGATGCTCGGCTGCGTTTTTTCGCCTTGGTATGCGCGCGCCCGGCGAGGCGGCTTGACCGATCCACTGCAGCACTGCGCCCTCAACGTGGTGCTTTATCGCGGTTCGGGCAGGCGCTGGGCGATGACCGAAAGAGACGCCGCGGCAGTGGTCCGCGATTCGCAACATCTGGCGATCGGCGCAAGCCACCTGCTCTGGGATGGCGATGCACTAAAGATCGAGGTGGACGAGAAAACCTCACCTTGGCCCCAAACACTACGCGGTCACATCCGCGTGACCCCGCAGATCCGCCATGCCACGCCCTACCCGCTCGATGCGGCCGGGCGCCACCTGTGGTGGCCCATCGCACCGCTCGCTCGCATTGAAGTGCAGTTCGATGCGCCGGCGCTCGCCTGGCAAGGCTCAGCGTACCTCGATGCCAACCAAGGTCTCGCGCCGCTCGAGGAGGATTTCGACTCGTGGCACTGGTCGCGCAGCCACGGCGCCGGCCGAACACGCGTGCTCTACGACACGATCGGTACGCGGGGGCGTGTCGATCGATCGTGGTCACTCGACTTTGGGGCTGACGGCAGTGTGAATATGGGATCACAACCGCCCACGCAGTCGCTCGCCACCAGTGCTTGGGGCATCCCGAGACAAACTCGCTGCGACGCTGGCGCCACGCCCGCCATCATCGAAACTCTCGAGAGCGCCCCCTTCTATGCTCGATCGCTGATCGAGACCACACTGGATGGGCATCGCATCGAAGCTTTTCACGAGAGCGTTTCGTTACGACGCTTCACTCAGCGCTGGGTGCAGACGCTGCTACCGGTACGCTTACCGCGGGTGACATCCCGAACTTGACGGTGTCAGGACGATTGCCCGGCGCGCTCTTGTAGTTCGATCCGCTCCAGAACGCCGAGCAACCGAACGAACTCGCGCGTCAACAACGATTCCGAGGCAACCGGATCGGGTTCGATACCGCGAGCGGCATCATGGGCTGCCACGGCATCCAACAAAAATTTCGCAGCCGGCACCACAGGCCAGCTCGCCTCAAAAGCAGCGCCACCGATCGCCGACGTCGAGAGCGCCTTGGCGAGCAACAAGGCTTTGCGGCGCCCCGACACCACCGCGCGCTGCGAAATCGAATCACCCGATCGACGCAAGACTTCGCGGCCGATTTCTGCGTACATCAGACGCGCCGCATGAATGGCGGGGCGACATTCGGGCGGTAACTCCGCCACACCCGCCGCCGCGCGCACGTAGAGGCTCTCGGCCTCATAGACGAGCTGATCGACGATACGCCCGATCGCATCACTGAATATCGGCTTCGCCAATAAAATTTCGCGCGATGATCCCACCTCATGCAACCAAACGTCGGGCAAATACACTCGTCCCATGCGCGCGTCTTCGCCGACATCTCGCGCGATATTCGACAGCTGCATCGCAATGCCGAGCTCCGCCGCCCGCGCCAAAGCTCGCGGTGCGCGCACACCCATCAACAAGCACATCATCACGCCAACGGTGCCGGCGACACGAACTGCGTAATCCTGTAACTGCGAGAAGTCAGCGTAACGCCGACCTGCAGCGTCCCACGCAAAGCCTTCAAGCAATGCAGCGGGAATCGCTTGCGGAATAGAAAACTCCGCCACGACATCCGCCATCGCCCGATCGGCCGACCGATCGATTGGATTGCCTTGGTACATACGATCGAGGCGCTCATTCAAAGCCGCCAGTGCGCGCTGCGGCTCGCTCGATTGATCGATGGCATCGTCGGCTTCACGACAAAATGCATAGAGCGCAAGCGCGGGTTCACGAACACGCTGCGGCAATAAAAACGAGGCAGCATGAAAGGTTTTCGACCCAACGCGAATCAGATCTCGACACGCTTGTCGATCGGCGCTCGTCGCTAGGGGTGATCTCATTCCAATGACCTCATGTCTGCATCTCGCCTGGTGCTCGCCAGTCGAAATCACGCATCGCCACCTCGCCGAAGCTGCAGCGCTCGCGCATGGCACGCGAAATGATCGGCCACGACGTCCAAGGCATACCGATGAACGGCCATGGATCGCCGAACTGCCAACTGACATCCGAAGCACGCCAAAGATTACGCAGGTTTTTCACGAAACGCTCAGAAAACATCGAGCTCTGCGTCTCGGTCAGACACGGATAGAACTGCTGTCGTAGCCGCCCCGCCTTGAAGCGCCACGGCGGACATCGATCTGGATCAAGCACACTTTGGGCAAGATCAGCGGGCTCCACGAAATGAATGCCGCTGGTCGTTCGCGGATTGCACTCGATCCCCCAAATGACGCCCTCGGCATCCTGCATGAGGTCGAACGAAATGAAGCCGTCGAACTGGGTGTGGGCGATAAAGCGTGATACCCACTCCTCGACCGCGGAGGTCAAATCGATACGTTCGAAGCAAACCGCCACGGTGCCCTGCAATACGGCCGCGCGATAAACCACTGTCGAGTGCAGACGTCCCTGTCGTGCAAAACCGAAAGTGCTGAGCAAATCGCCGCGCACGAAGGACTGGATGATGGCCGGCTCATCGACTGACGGCACCGATGCCCCTCGCGGGAAAAACTGCACGCCCCGACCGGAGCATGAGTAGCGCGGTTTGACGACTGTGGACCCTGCAGCGGCAAGCTTGATACACGACGCCTCACCGAGCGCCGCCGTCTGCGGCGCAGCGAGCCCGGCTTCGCGACAACGTAATACGAACGCGTATTTGTCGTACACGGCAAGTAAGGATGCGAGCGGCATCGACGCCACTCGAACCGAACTTGGCAATCGCCCATGCAACGCGGCGACATGCAGAATTTCTTCGGAGACAGGCAGCACCACATCCACGCCTTCCTGCACGACGATATCGGCTAAGGCTTTTAGATATGCGTTTTGATCTGTCGCGGGCGCTGGCACGACAAAGCTTCTATCGACCGTGCGCGACGCACCGGTCAGATGACGCTCGAACGGTTCAGCCACGAGCACTCGGCAGCCCGCCGCCTGCACTGCACGCGCGAGCTCCAAGGCTTTTGGTAATCGACCGAGCGTGAGCAGTACAGTCGTCATCGACGCCTCGTCACGGTAACCCGCAATTGCTCTGCTGGCCGTGTGGTCAGACGCGCGACCGGTCTCACCCGGCCTACGTCGTGAACTTGAAAATCGTATCGACGGCAGAGCCGCGCCAGAATCAAACCGGCCTCTAACTGCGCAAAGCCTGCGCCCACGCACACGCGCGGCCCGAGACCAAAAGGCAGATACGCCCCCGGCACGAGCTCGTGCTCACGCTCGCTCGAAAATCGGTCAGGATCGAACGCGTGCGGGTTTTGCCAATAATCACGATGCCGATGGATGGTCCACGGCGCGATCATGAGCATCGCTCCCTTTTTGACACGGTGTCGGCCAATCGTCGCTGCCTCAGCAGCTACGCGGGGAATGAACGTGATGGGCGGATACAGTCGCAAGGTTTCTTTGAAAACATTGCGCACGAAACCCATACGCCTGACTTGCTCGAGACTGATCGGGCCATCACCCGCCACTGCCTCGACCTCACGACGAACCCGCGCCATCACATCAGGCTGAACGGCGAGGATCATGAACGCCCAAATCAAGGCACTGGCCGTCGTCTCGTGGCCGGCTAAAAACATCACTCCGAGTTGATCGAGTAGTTCTTTGCGGGTGAAGCCTTGACCCGTATCGACATCACGCGCCTCGATGACGGCGCTCGCAATGTCATCGTAGTTCGCGGTTCTGTCACCGAGATGCGTGTCGACCAAATCGCCGAGGTGGCGCCGAATACGCTCGCAAGCCTCCAGCACGAGCGGATGCTGCGGAATCTGGGCGAAGGGCTCATCAAAGATCAGCCGCTTGAGCTCGACCTGCGCGCAGGTACGTTCGAAGACGGTGAAGGCTTCGAAGACATCGACCGCCGTTTTCGACTGCAACGAAGTCGAAAATACCGTTCGACAGATGATGTCGGCCGTTAGGTGACTCATCGCAAGATCGAGCGAGAAAGATTCGCCACGTGCGGCCTGCTCATCCAGATGTTGCTCGTAATCGTCGACGGCCGCCGACATCGACACGAACGCCTTACCAAGGCGCATGTGCGAAAAAGCCGGATCGATCATCTGTCGCTGCCGCTTCCAGATCGCGCCACTCGAAACAAAAATTGAATTCCCCACCAAGGGCTCAAGCGCACCGACCATCAAGTCGTTTTTGGGATAGATGCCGGTCGGGTCGGTCAGCACGTCACGCAATAGTTCTGGTGCGTTGACGATGAGGATGGAGCGACGCGAATAGCCGAGCCAACCGGTTTCGACCTTATAGGCTTTCGCCGGTAGAAGACTCAGCAGGTCGCCGTCACCGCGCGCCATGACGCGCAGCAGAGACACCAACGCCGCGAGCGGCTGCGGTCTAGGTGGACAGTACATACGTCAACTGTACTTTACACTAGAGCGTGACATCGGCAGCATGACACGCGTGACCGAACCCGTCGTCAGCCTGTTTCACGCCTTTGTGGTGCTGCATATCCTTTGCGGCAGCCTGGGTCTCGTGGCGTTCTGGATTCCCGTACTCGGTCGCAAGGGCAGCCCCCTGCATCGACGTTGGGGCCGTATATTCACCTGGACGATGCTCGCGACCGGATCCGCCGCCATCGGCATCAGCGTTTGCACCCTCATCGATCCGCAGGCAACCCACCCACACCTAGCCAACCCCGCCTGGATACGCGGCATCTTCGGCTGGATGATGCTGGGTCTTGCCATCCTGACCGTGAACCTCGCTTGGTATGGATGGTCTTGTATCGAGCATCGTGAGAACCACCTAGGCCATCGCGAATGGCGCAATCTCGGTTTGCAGGGCTTGCTCTCCATCGCCTCGATTGCGTGTCTGATCGAATCGCTACGTATCGACGAGCCCTTGATGCTCGGCATGCCCGCGATCGGCATTGCGACCGTCGCTACCAATCTTTGGTTCATCTTGAAGACCCAACCTGCGCCACTCGATTGGCTGAAGGAACACATCAAAGCCTTAGTCGGTGCCGGCATTTCCGTCTACACCGCTTTTTTTGCTTTTGGCGCGGTACGGACGATCCCGGCACTCGCACTGCATCCAGGGCTTTGGTCGATTCCACTCATCGTCGGATTGACGTTGATCATCTACCACCGTTACGCGATCACGCGGCAACGACCGCAGCGCGCGTGAGCTCGCCGCAACAAACGGTGGTCATCGGCGCGGGCGTAGCCGGTCTCGCGGCGAGCATTGATCTGGCGATTCACGGCCACGAGGTCACCCTCGTCGAGCGCGCCGCGACCGTCGGCGGCAAATTACGCAGCCTCGCACCGCGCGGCCGACCGATCGACGGTGGGCCGACGGTATTCACGATGCGACACGTCTTTGAATCGTTATTCGAGGCGGCAGGCAGTCGACTCGAGGACCATTTGACACTGCATCCGG
>Ga0208788_1001523_pt1 | contig 11196 bp, 12 predicted proteins | sample Wag4_2014_7_11_3_FD_187363 | JGI IMG/M metagenome (GOLD analysis project Ga0208788, IMG submission 187363) | Fresh water mixed with fracking chemicals microbial communities from Ohio, USA - Utica-2 Time Series FC 2014_7_11 (SPAdes) (version 2) ... | reverse complement strand
CGCCCTAACACCAATCCCTTTCAAAGCAAAGAAAACCGCCGCCTGGGCGTTCTGCTTTTGTTTTTGGGCTTTGCCCTTTTCCTGATTTTTCTGGGCATGGTTGATTCAACTCCCCAGGTGTTGGGTTTGGTCGCCTTGGCCCTGGCCCTTTGGCTGTACAATTCTTGGCTTCAATATTTCCCGCTTCTTGGCAATGCTTGGCTGTCGAGCATCATGGCATTCTGCATGTTTTTGTTGATCCACACGGGCCCCCTTCAACTTCAGCAAAAAATGTGGGCCTACACCGCCGTAGCCCTTGTGCATTTTGCCCGTGAGTTGGTAAAAAGCCTGCAAGACCAAGCCGGCGATGCACAGCACAAACCCCTTCGGTATTCCCCGCCTCCGGTTTGGTTGTACCGCCTGTTGGCCGCTCTTTCTTTGTTGGGCCTGTCGGCCTTGTCGTATTTCCTGTGGCGGAGCCAAACGTCGCCCGTCATTTTTGGAATGGCTTTTGTTTTGCCTTTGCCCTTTGTTTTGTTTGACCGGAACTACAAACGGCTGTCGTTCCTGCTAAAGGCCTTTATGCTGTTGGGGCTGCTGATCCTTTATCTTTGCTATCTACGTCCTTAATGCCATGAAAAACCCCGCCCTGTCCGCTTTTCCCTTCTCCTTGGTTTTGGGTTCTGCCTCGCCCCGCCGCCAAGAACTGCTGCAGCAATTGGGATTTGACTTCCAGGTTTTGGTGCGCCCCATCGACGAAGAAAACCTGCCTGCTATGCCGGTGAACGAAGTGGCAGAATGGCTGTGCCGAAGCAAAGCCCAGGCTTTTCAAGATTTGCTTGATGCCGACCCAAAGTTGCTGCTCATTGCGGCCGACACTGTGGTTTGGAAAGACAACACCCTGTTTGGAAAACCCGCCAACCGGCAGCAGGCCATAGACATGCTGATGGCCTTGCAAGGCCAAACCCATCAGGTAAGTACTGCCGTTTGTTTGGGCCATAAAAGCGGACTGCACAGCTTTACCGATACAGCAATGGTCCGTGTGCGCAGCTTGAACCTGCCCGAAATCGAATACTATGTGGATGCTGCCCAGCCCTTTGACAAAGCCGGAGCCTATGGCATTCAAGAATGGTTTGGCATGGCTTGCATCGAACGCATCGAAGGAGATTTTTACACCATAATGGGATTGCCCACCAACAAACTGTACCGGGCTTTGCTTGAATTTAACCCTGCTGTATGAGAATCGTTGACACCATTCCCCACGATGAATTTCGGATTTCCATTCTAAAAATGAACGACAAATGGCTGCTGCGGATCGAGGCGGGGCCCTACGAGCAGGTGTATAAATTCACCACCGAAATGGCTGCCGACACCGATGAAATAAAGCGCCTGGCCAGCCCCGAATTTTTAGAAAGGGTGAAAATCCAATTTGATGCCATGCACGGCATTTTTTTGCCGGCGGTTCGGAGTTTAAAAGGCCGGTAGAGACGCAATATCTTGCGTCTCCAAACCGACGCAATATCTTGCGTCTCCGATACCGTTTTCATGGTGTCAACGCAGAGACGCAAAATATTGCGTCTCTACATACGCCGCTGCCGTTTACCGTTTTCATGGTGTAAACGCAGAGACGCAAAATATTGCGTCTCTACATACGCCGCTGCGGGTCCAGACGCAAAATATTGCGTCTCTACATACGCCGCTGCGGGTCCAGACGCAAAATATTGCGTCTCTACATACGCCGCTGCGGGTCCAGCCATTCATGCCCCAAATCGGTAAGGCCATTCAGCAAAGCAAACAAAGCCGATGTGGTAACAATGCAACCCATCACCACCGGATAATCCATGGTTTGAATGCCCACCACCAATTCCCTTCCTATTCCTTTCCAGCCAAAAATGTATTCCACAAAAACGGCACCGGCCAGCAAACTGCCAAACCAACCGGTAAACGAGGTCCAAACTGGCCCCAGCGAGGCCCGCAACAAATGCACAAACCAAACTCGGCCCTGAGTTAAACCCTTGGCCTCTGCGGTGCGAATAAACAACACCGACCGGTTTGATAGCAAGGTGTTTTTGGTCATTTGCAGCATCACCGACAGGGGACGAATGCCCAAGGTAAGGGCCGGCAAAATCAAATGGGGCAGGGCCAAATGCCGTTCTCCGGTCAGGTTGTCAATGCTGTACAAACTGCCCCAAGGCGGCAAGCCCGTAAACTCCCTGAGCACATACCCAAACAGCCAGGCCACAAGAATGGCCGAAAAAAAACTGGGCAAGGCCATGCCTGCCGTACTTAGTCCAAGCAATCCCTTTTCCCACCACCGGTTTTCGTTTTTAGCCGCTACAAAGCCCAATGAAATGCCAAAGATTCCGGCCATCAGCATCGAAGCCAATGCCAGGATTAGGGTGGCCGGAAAGGCCGAAGCAACAATATCGCCCACCTGCCTGCCGGTTTGATAGCTTTTTCCTAAGGAGGGCCATTTTAGTCCCCAAGCACAGGCTCTGTCCGTACCGCACTTAAGTCCCAAAGGGCTTAGGTCGTTCATGTACCAGGCCACCTGTTTCCATAGGGGCAAATCCATGCGCAATTCCGTTTTAAGGGCGGCAATGGTTGCCGAGTCGGTTTGCTGCCCCGCCAATTCATACACCGCTTGATCGCGGCTGTTCAGCAAGCCAAAAAACAAAAAGGAGAGCAAGGTTGCGCTTCCTAGGGCATACAAAATGCTTTTACCGAATATGCCGGCGATGCGCTTCAACGTTGCAGCAAACTGGATAAGGCTTCGGGCGAGGGCAAGCTGCGGGCCGCCCATTTCCCAATCACCTTGCCGTTTTGAATCAACACCAATCCGCCGTTGCTGCGCAAAATGGTTTTCAAGGCTTTTTCGTCGTTAAAGCAAACGGGAATATCCATTTGATTCTCGTTTTTATACTCATTCAACACCTCGTCAAATTCAGGGGCCGCCAACAAATACAGCACACCGCTGTTTCGAGCCACGGGAATCAAGGCTTTTTGTGCCTCAACAACCGATTCAGAGGCCTCTTCTAGGTGATTAAACACGCCCAGCAGCACGAATCCTTTTGAATTAAACAGGCTGTCGCGGAATTCTTCGCCGGTGTAGGGGTCGCGCAATGTAATGTCTTTAATTCCTGGTTCTTTTCCTTTTTCTAGCACCGTTTGGTCTTGTTTCCAAAACAAATGGGTGGCCTCGAAGGTGGAATCGAGCCAATCCCAATTTTCGGTGGGTTGCCGCACTTCAAGGCAATCGCTTTTGCGAACGTACACCATTTGAACGGCAACCCGGTCGGGGGTAAATACAGCGCCTTCGCGAATGTCTTTTCCAATGGCCCAAGCGCGGTAATCTTTAACGGGTTCGTAGGCAGAACAATACACTGAAAATCCGGTTGAAAGGAGCAAGGCCGCGACCATACCCCAGTGCGCCCCGCTTTTGGGTTTCCAGGCCCGGCTGGCTTCAAACAGCAAATGAAATACGCCCAACAAAACGGCAGGCAGCCACCAATCGAACTGCAAACCGCACAGGGCTGCCATTCCTAGTGCCGAGGCCGATAGCATAGCAAGGCGTGAGGCGTTGCTTTCTTTTGCCTTGGCCAAAGCCGACTGCTTAATAAACAAGGGTAAAATAAAGACCAACAAAAAGATGTCCTTGTAAAAGGACTGCCAGGGCGTCAGTTTCAGGGCATCGCCAAAGCAGCCGCAATCGGTTACTTTTTCAAAGTACGCCGAATAAAAAGTAAGGAACGAGAAGAAAACGGTGAGCAGCAGCAGCAACCAAGCGCTCCACCGCAAGTACACCCCATGCAGCAGGGCCAAGCCCAAGGCAATTTCGAGCACACAAATGAAAATGGCCAAGGCCAGCGCGTTTTTCTCGAACAGCGAAAACACATTCAACATCAAGGGCACTCCGGCGGCATATTCTGATTCCTCCATGAGGACCTCTTCTTTTGCATAGAGGGCATCTTTAAACGCCTCGGCGCAGGGTTCGTTTTTCATTTTTTCCCCGTCTTCCGTTAAAACTAAATCGGTTTTGTGGGTTAGGTCGTGGGCAAAAACTTCAAAATACTCCCCCAGTTTGTACGAAAACCCGTAGGGATCGTTGGCCTTTATCAAGCCCGACAAAATGAAAATGGTGCCTACAACCAGGCGCGAGGTCCACAATAGTATTTTCATAACTACGAATGTACGATGTCAAAAAACCTTGAGCAAAATACTTAACGAAACAATAACAAATTTGATAGAACGTTTTTCGGAGGATATTGATTTCGATAGTGCGGAGATTAACCGCTTTAATCTAAGCATATTCTGCGGAGAAAGTTTTATTTACGGAGAACAAGGCGTATATTTGACGCATAAATTGCGGAGAATGAAAATTTATATACACGAAAAAGAAAATTGGACAGACTTCACTTGGGACAATAAAAAAGTGATGATAAAACTTGGTGAAGCTAGAAATCAACAGGGCAGAATTCTTGGTAAAATGGAATCACTGGGTTTTGATTTGCAGAATGAAGCGGTTTTGAATACGCTTACTTTAGATGTTATAAAATCATCTGAGATTGAAGGTGAGTTTTTAGAAATTGAACAAGTACGTTCCTCCATCGCTCGCCGACTGGGAATGGATATTGCCGGGGCAGTGGGATTGGAACGCCATGTTGACGGAATCGTTGAAATGATGCTTGATGCTACACAGAGGTATGAATTGCCTTTAACTAAAGACAGATTGTTTGGTTGGCATGCAGCGTTGTTCCCATCCGGTTGGAGCAATCTAAATAAATTAACAGTTGCAGACTGGAGAAAAGACACGATTGGTCCAATGCAAGCTGTATCTGGACCTCTGGGAAAAGAAATAGTTCACTATCAAGCTCCAAGCTCAGACAGGATAGAACCAGAAATGAAAAAATTCTTTGAATGGTTTGAAAACGAGAAAGAAACAGATTTGGTTCTAAAAGCCGCTATTGCTCATTTATGGTTCGTTACAATTCATCCATTTGACGATGGAAACGGGCGAATTACAAGAGCAATTACAGATATGACATTGGCACGTTCTGACAAAAGCATCAGGCGATTCTACAGTATGTCAGCGCAAATTAGAGTCGAAAGGAATCAGTATTATGAAAAACTTGAAAAAACACAAAAAGGAAATTCAGATATAACAGAATGGATTTTGTGGTTTTTGCAATGTTTAATAAATGCTATTGACTCCACAGATGGGACTTTATCGAAAATACTCCATAAAGCAGAATTTTGGAAAATACATTCCACCACAATTCTCAATGATCGGCAACAAAAAATAATAAATAGGCTTCTTGATGGATTTGATGGAAAGTTAACCACCTCGAAATGGGGCAAAATCAATAAATGCTCACAAGATACTGCTCTTCGAGATATTCAAGATTTGATTAAGAAGGATGTATTGCAAAAAGAAGCAAGTGGAGGACGAAGTACAAATTATGAGCTAAGAGGAATGCCAGGCGGCAAGAATGCATATGAAAAATAGGCGAAACGGCAGTAAATTCAAAGGTTGTAGCCCGCCATAACATTGGATTGGTTTGATGAGTTTGAAGCCCGTAATCGCCTACTTTGCATATACCAACCGCCAGGCCGTTTAATACCCCCCATTTAAACATTTCAATTGTTAATAAATTTCAGCCTGTTTATTGCCTATTTCCGCTAAAAATCGGCATTTTTATTTATGAAATTTATCCAAGGAAAACTCCGAAATCAGGGGGAGTTGTATTGCCTTGATGCGCATGTCGATGCCGCTGTGCAAGCCATTTCAAATGCCAGACGATATACGGACTCCCCGCCGCCCGCGGTAGGGATTGAACAAGGTTGCCCGCAAGGCTGTGGGCTTTAATGCCCGCGTGCTGCGGAGGCGACTTTAGGAGCCACCGCAAAGCCGCTGGGCATAAAGCCTACAGCCGCGGACAACCTGTGAAAGCCCGCAACCGCCCAAATCAACACCCTGTTTTAAAAAAGTTCCAATCCCTGTTTTACGAGCATTCCTAAGCCCATTATGAGGACAAACCAGCCGAATGCGCGTTTGAGTTTTGCGCCGGGAATGCGCTGGCTTAGGCCGATGCCAATGAAGATGCCTATGATGGATAGTCCGCTGAAGGGCAATAAGAACGACCAATTGGGGCTGAAATTTGCCAGGTCTCCGCCGAAGCCAATCAAGCTGTTGGCCGCAATGATAATCAATGTGGTGCCGATGGCTTTTTTCATGGGTAAGCCCGTAACCTGAACCAAAACGGGAATGATGATAAAGCCACCGCCCGCCCCCAAAAGTCCGGTTATTAGTCCCACAGCTAAGCCTTGCCCAGCGACAAGAAGTCCTTTTTTTAGGTTGAACGGTCCGGTGTTTTGGGCTAAATCGACCGTGCTTCCGCGGATCATAGACCGGGAAGCCAGCACCATAAGCAGGGCGAACAGGCCCAAGAGCCAAGCGCCTTTGGCGATGCCCAGAGCGGAGTCGGGCAGCAGGGGCAGCAACCAATAGCGCGTTAAAAAAACCGAAACGATGGACGGCGCGCCGAAGGCAAGCGCAATGCGCAGGTCGGCCTGCTTTTTTTTCAAGGCCAGGCTGCCGCCCACCAAGCTGCTGCTGCCTACAACAAACAAGCTGTACGAGGTGGCGCTGAGCATGTCGAAGCCCAGCAAATACACCAAAACCGGAAGGGTAAGGATGCTGCCGCCGCCGCCGATAAGTCCCAAGGAAATTCCGATGAGCAGAGCCGAGAACCAACCCAAAAGTTCAACCATGGTGCCAAAGTACGGGTTTTTGAACCTACACAGGGGTAACCTAGGGCACAAACAGCCGGGGGCTTGGGCAGGAATTTGGCCGAGGTTGAGTTGGGCATCGAAAGGGGGCATCAACCCCAGATGCAAGCCATGTAAAACCCCGTCGATTTAGCATGGAACCGCCCAGCAGCAGGCAGGGGCGGAAAGATAAAGCGGCGCGGATTGAAGTCCCTTGCCGAAAGAAAGCCAAAACAAAGGAATTTAATTTTGATGCTTGGGGTTGCAGGCCTGGCTTTATCTTGGGCCATTGGCTATGCCGGGGGCCAGGGGCTCAAAGGAATAAACGCAAAATTCCAATTAAGCCTTACCTTTGAATCATGCAGGTTTTGCGTTCAGCCGTTGCGGTGTTTGGCCTTTGGGGCCTGTGTGGGTTGGCCGTTCAAGGGCAGAACCCTGCTCCAACCCAAAAAGACAGCCTAAAAAACACAGGCAGTGGAATTTTGATTGATGGGGTACGGGCGCCGGGCATCGAAACCGATTCCTTGCGTCGGTTTCATTCTTATCCTTGGGAATTTAGCCGTGAAATGGGCTTTGGCCGGACTGTTTACTCGAATCAGCTGTTTCAAATGCCCATGCTGGATGCGGCACTGTATTTTCCTTCTTTGCCCTTGAATTTAGGGAATTTAGGCAGCGCGGTGTATCCGCTGTATCTTAATCCTGAAAGCGATAGGCCCGGATTGTTGAGCGGGCCACAGCATTTTAATTCGTTTTTGTATTTAACCGAAACCACCCCCTTGCACGAGCTGGCTCGGCCCTACACCGAATTGGCCTATCAATTGGGTTCGTTAGAGGAACACTGGTTTCAGGCCGACCATGCCCAGGCCTTTGCCAAGGGCTTGTATGCCGGGTTTAGCTACCGGCATATCAATTCCAAGGGGGCCTATCAGCGGCAAGACAAAGTGTTTCATAATGGGCGGATGTTTGTGCGGTATGCTTCTCCGTCGCAGCGCTACCAAGCCTATTTGGTGTTGACCCACAACGATTATTCGGGGCAAGAGAACGGGGGCTTGCTCAACGATTCCACCTTCATTAAAGGGGGATTGTTGAATGGGAACAGCTTTATACCGAACTTGAATCGGGCCACCTATCCGGTGCGGTTGAATGCGGCGGGGCGTACAGGCATTCACTCGGGAATTCGGTTTGGACAGCGTTGGCAAGCCAAGGCCGACAGCAGTGGAAAGGCGTTTCCGTTGGGTTTGGTGCATGGGGTTGAGTGGAGGCGCAGCAGCGACACCTACACCGATTTGCAGCCGGACAGCCTATACTATGCGCAGTTGTTGTTTGGTCGGCCCGACGCGCGGGCTTGGAGAAACAGCGAAAGTGTGGTTCAGCAGGCGGGCGTATTTTGGGGAGGCTCGGGGGCCGGGCAACCCGCTAGAGCCGCTGTTTTGCTGGTTCACGAATACTACAGTGCGGGCAGCGGAACCGACACCTTGCAGTCCATAGACACCAGCTATGTTCAGGCTTTGGGCAGCGAAATTTCGGGACATCATTTAAGTGTGCAGGGCAGGCTTAGGTTTGAGGCCGGGCGGCTTGGCTTTCAGGCTCAGGGGCAAGGATTTTTCAGCGGATATCGGCAAGGCGATGTGTCGGCGCAGGGCAGCATGCACTGCCGATTGGGCGAATCTCGGGCCTTTGATTTGCAATTGCATGCGGGGGCCGAATTAAGGCAGCCCTCTTACTTTGACCGGGAAATGAACACCCATTTTCATCAATGGGCCCAGAACCAGCAAAAAGAACAGCGGGCAAACCTGATGTTTTTGCTCCACACCCCGTTTTGGGGGCTGAATCTTGAACAGGGAAATAAGGAAAGACTGAGTTTGACGGTGTGGGCCGAGTGGAGGGGCATGAATCAATTTGTGTGGTTTGACCAACAGCTGTTGCCGCTGCAAAACGGAGATGCGGCCATGCAGGCCATGGGGGGGATTCGGAGCCATTGGAAATTCGGGGTGTTTCAGCCCCGCTTAAATTTGAACGTAAATTACAGCAGTACGGAGCGCTTGCCCTTGCCGCTTTTTCTGGGGGAGTTGGATTTGGCGGTAGAGGCCAAGTTGTTTAAGAAAAACCTGCATGTTCGGGCGGGGGTAGATGCCTCGTACGTATCGGAATTTCGGTCCTTGGAATATGCTCCGGCGGCGGATCGGTTTTTTGTGGGTTCGGGGGCGGTTCGGGGCGGATTTGTATTGGCCGATGTGTATGTACATGGCCGCATAAAATCGGTGGATTTTTTTGTGCGGCTGCGGAATGCGGCCCAGGGATTGTTGGGGAGTCCGCACATGTTGGTTCCGGGGTATCCTTTGCGCGACCGGTATGTGCAGGTTGGATTGATTTGGGGGTTTGTGAATTAAGGTGGGGCTGAGCAGCTGGAATTGGGGCTACTTAGGGGCTGCTTCTTAGAATTTCATTGTAAAATTTGAGTATTTAGCTATTCGCGTCTAGGTTTTTAGCCACGAATGCACGAATGGTTGTGGCTGTAGCCATTCAAGTAGGAAAATATGGGGCTATGCTTTTTGCGTCTAGGTTTTTAGCCGTGAATGCACGAATGGTTGTGGTTATGGCTGTAGCCATTCAAGTAGGTAAATATGGGGCTACGGTTTTTGCGTCTAGGTTTTTAGCCACGAATGCACGAATGGTTGTGGTTATGGCTGTAGCCATTCAAGTAGGTAAATATGGGGCTACGGTTTTTGTGTCTAGGTGTTTAGCCACGAATGCACGAATGGTTGTGGTTATGGCTGAAGCCACCCAGGCAGGAATGTATGGGGCTACGGTTTTTGCGTCTAGGTTTTTAGCCACGAATGCACGAATGCTTGTGGTTATGTTTGTCGCCCCAAAAACAAAATATTCGTGCATTCGCTTCTAAGCTACCCGCGCCTTAAATTCTTTGCGCCAATCTAGCCTCAAAAACATACCATTCGTGCATTCGTGGCTAAGCTGCCCGCGGCTTAAATTCTTTGCGCCAATCTAGCTTCAAAAACATACCATTCGTGCATTCGTGGCTAAGCTGCCCGCGGCTTGGATTGATTTGGGGTTTTGTGAATTAAGGCAAGCAAGCTCTAAATCTGCAACAGAGATTTCCTTGCAGATTTAGGGTTAAATTTGTGTGTTTGGCAGCCAATTTGGGCGCTAAAGGTTTAACTTAGAGCTTAATTTAACTTCGTTGCAATGAAACAGGGGGTATTTGTATTGTTTTTTATCGGTTTGCTGAGCCTGGGAAAGGCTCAGGGCAATTTGCAGTTCAACCAAGCTCTGCTTTTGGACAGCGCCTTGGCGACGGTTCCGGCGAACAAAGTATGGAAAATTACGGCGGTTTCGGGGAGCGAGTACCGGCTGAACGAGTGCGTTAATATCTCGGCGAATTCGAACCACGAATTGAAGTCGGCACGGTGTGGGCAGGCTTCAACAACGGCCAGTTTTATTGCCAACTATTCCGTTTCCACTTTCGTTGTAAACAACAAAAAGATCATTAATTCTGTGGAGGGGTTTTCACCGGTAAGTACAACCGTTTATCTTTCAAACAATTGTACTAATTCATGGACGAACAATACTTTTAGCTGCGCAAACCGAGCTACCACCCCCAACATTTTGCCCATGTGGTTGCCAGCGGGCACCACATTGATGTCGGGCGGGCCCAACACGGTGTTGTCGGTGTTGGAGTTCAACATTTTGCCTTAACATAAAGGTAGGTCGATGTAATTTTCTGTGTTGCAAAAATGGACCGGCCTTCGTTTGTTTGACTTTAATCTTGCCTTTTACGGCTTTTAAACTTCTAATTTTGAACACAAACTAATTTTTAAAAAATGAAAAAGGGTTTGATTGCGTTGTTGTTTTTCTGCTTGGTTTCCATGGGTATGGCCCAAGGAAATTTGCAGTTCAACCAGGTGTTGTTGGTGGACAGTGCCTTGCGGACGGTGCCGGCGAACAAGGCCTGGAAAATCACGGCCATTTCGGGGAGCGAGTACCGGTTGAACGAGTGTGTTAATATTTCGGCGAATTCAAACCATGAATTGAAGTCGGCACGGTGTGGATATTCATCAACCACGGCAAGCTTTATCGGGAATTATTCCATCTCCTTGTTTTTGGTCAATGGGAACCGAGTTATAAATTCAATAGAAGGAATGCCGTCTTCAACTTCTGCTTTTTATCAAACTTCAAATTGTTCTGGAAACACTACTGGTTCTAGTTTCACCTGTGCGAATCGGGACACCAACCCCAACATCTTGCCCATGTGGTTGCCGGCGGGAGCCACCCTGCGTTCGGGCGGTCCAAACACCTGGCTGTCGGTGTTGGAGTTCAACATTCTGCCTTAAAAACGAATCGAAACCGCCTCGAACAGTCAGCCCATGGGCTTGACTCTACATAAACCGCTCCAACCCCGCCCACAATTAAATAGCCTATGCAGTTGTACGA
>Ga0208788_1001520_pt1 | contig 11201 bp, 11 predicted proteins | sample Wag4_2014_7_11_3_FD_187363 | JGI IMG/M metagenome (GOLD analysis project Ga0208788, IMG submission 187363) | Fresh water mixed with fracking chemicals microbial communities from Ohio, USA - Utica-2 Time Series FC 2014_7_11 (SPAdes) (version 2) ... | reverse complement strand
GGTTTCACTCTCATCATTTAAAGGTAAGAAAAACGTAGTACTTGTCTTTATCCCATTCGCATTTACCGGCACTTGCACCGGCGAACTCTGCGCAATTCGCGATGATATTTCTGCCTTTGAAAACGATAATGTGCAAGTTATTGCAGTCTCATGCGATTCAATGCATACGTTGAAAATCTTTGCTGAACAAGAAAGCTACAAGTTCCCATTCCTTGCAGATTTCTGGCCACATGGCGCCGTCGCATCGGCATATGGGGTCTTCAACGAAGATATCGGATGCGCAATGCGCGGAACTTTCATCATTGATAAAGAGGGCATTATTCGTTGGTCAGTTGTTCAAGGCCTTGGCGATGCTCGCAACAATGGCGATTACAAGACCGCTATTGCAGCTCTCTAAGCGCGCAAATATCACGCACGATTTTCGTACTTTCGCAGATATAAAGTAGTATTCGCGAGTCCGAACGCCACTGAATAAGTGGCACCGGGTGGTTAGCTCAGTGGTAGAGCGCCTCGTTTACACCGAGGATGTCGGGGGTTCGAAACCCTCACCGCCCACGTTTATTCGCCAGACCTCTATGAGTTCCAAATCCCCTCAATGTATTCTTGAGCCATGAACCGGGGCAGAGTCACCACACGTGGCAAGAAAGTTGCGATCGTACTTGTAGTTGGATTTTTAGCCACTAGTTCTCCAAGTTATGCAAATATTTTGATGGGTTACAACACTGATGGAACACCGATTTATGGTCCTGAACCACAAGGTGCAACAGGTCCAATTGCAACACCGGAAAATCCAACATGGATTCCCAATCCAGATGGAACTCCTACTCAAGCGCAACTTGATTACACCTTCATTCCCAATGCAGAAGAGAGAGCAAAGCTGCCACCGCCTCCACCTCCGTCGGCTCCTCCAGGAATGATTCAGCAGGGATTTAATCCAGATGGAACTCCTATCTATGCTCCAGAACCACAAGGTGCAACAGGTCCTATTGCAACACCAGAGAATCCAACATGGATTAAGAATCCAGATGGGACTCCTACTCAAGCTGAACTTGATTACACCTTTATTCCGAATGCAGAAGAGAGAGCCAAAGCGGCTAATGCCGAGCAAATTCAATCTATCGTTGAAAAAGAGATCTCAACATCTAAATTCACAAAGGTAAAGACGGGCAGTACTTTCACATTGACTAGCAATGTAGAAATCTCCGCAGCCAGCCCCACGATTAAAGTGATAGCCGTGAAGAAGGGCTTTCCAAATAAGAAGATTTCCTTCACCTATTCTGAAGATGGACAAATCATTCTTAAAGCTTCACAAAAATTAAAGGGATACCAAGTTCAGATCATCAGTGACGAGAAGATTCTAAAGAAAATCAAACTCTAATCGTTATCGTTTTCCCCTTCATATCCTTCATCAGATTCCTCATCCGATTCATAGCCTGCACCAGCAGCTGGTGGCGCAATCGCCTTTTGTCCCGCATCTGCCGTGATAGTCGAGCCAACTGCGCCTAGCAAGAAACCACTCAGTACGTTATTCGGCCTGCCCTGATTATTGTGTTGATTAGTAAATGCGCTACTGCCATCTTTTCCGCAAATATTCGCAATCACTGACTGACCACCTGGGTGGCGACTTACATATGAAGTCAGGTTGTAAACGTTTCCATTAACAATGCTCCAGCAATCTGACTTTGAATTATGAGTTCTAATTTCAGCGTTTGATAACGTCACGGTGCCTGTCGGGCTAGTTGCCTTAGGACTGGCGGAGCTAGTTGTTGTTGGTGCCGGATCTTCTAAACCAGTTGCCTGTGTTGCGGCAATTCGATTCTTCCAAGATGCCTCAGCTCCTGAGTGTCCTGCTAAAACTGTGAGAACAATACTTAAGACCGCGATAATCGGAATAAGTACTTTAAGTACGGTTTTTAGTGGTTTGGCAATAGCTCCCTTTATCCAATTTGTTCTTTCAAATAAAAACCAAAGGGTGAATAAGATGGAGAATGCCAGCACTACATATGACAACCTCTCACCTTGGGTGGCGTGAGAGTTTGGCAAGCCAACGCGCTCAGATAAAGCTTCACCCGATTGAGTAGCCACGAAGGCAGTAATAGTTCCAAGTACAACCGCAATCAGTACAAGCGGTGAGTAGGTAACGCGAAATTTAGGAATAAAGATCACCAAGAGCGCACCAATAGCTGCCAATGGAACAAGCACGACCACTGCATGAATAACCAGCGGATGTACTGGAAGTCCCGTAATTAAATCCATTTTTTGCACTCCACTCAAGTTAATTGCTACCTATTTGTCAGAGTAGAACTTTTAGTTATCGAAGGCAAGTCTCAAAACGCCTTAATTAGTATTCGCTGGTAACTCACAGATAATGCATGAGAACTGACAGGATTTAAGAGTAAGGTAATAGAAATTCCTCACCGCACTTTTTCATTCCAGCGCGATTCTCGCCTTGATTAACTTAGCAAGCAAGGCTTTTGTAAGTGGTTTATCTACTGGAACGTGAATTGCACTCTTCGTTGTGGTGAATTTTGCCAACTCTTCCGGAAACAACCTCAGAATAGATCCGCTAAAGGGGTAGTAGCCCACGTGCCTCTTATTTGCGAGAACTCCCGCAACTACAACCCCATCGAGTCGAAAAGCTGGCATTCCGTAACTAACCACCTCTTCGGCCTTAGGAATGATGGAAAGAATTCGCTCGCGCATTTCTAACATGGTCTCGCGCTGAGGAGATGGTGCACTGTCGTAGTGTGTCTTTACATCTGCGGGAATACGCCGTGCCATGGTCGAATTGTGTCAGATGGGCAAATGATTCGGTAGAGCAAGGTAAGTACGGGAGTACTCTTGCGTCATGACGGGGCATTTGAGAACTGTGACTAGACAATTACTTTTTGCCACCATCTTACTTTCAATTCTAAATTCGGGCACTCATGGTGCGAATGCGCACGCGGAGATAGCAAAGACTTACCCAGTCAAGAACGCAATTCTTTCTCAGTCGCCGAAGACAGTCTGGATTGAGTTTGGTGAAAGCCTGCTCACTCTTGATGCGAAGAAAATTAATTCATTGAACGTCACTGATTCACAAGGCAAGCGCGTAGATAAATCACCAACGATTATTAGCGGCGCACGAGTAACGACAAAAATCAGTGGCACCCTCAAGAGAGGCAAGTACACGGTTTCCTATCGTGCGGTCTCAAAAGATGGCCATACGGTAAAAGGCAGCTATAACTTCAGCGTTAAGTAGCCCTGGGCGCGCTCGGTAAAGTAAGGTTCGCGTAAGAATTACATAACGAACTGCCACTTTTCTAGAGGAGAACGCCGTGAAAGCTAGCGCCAGCGATCAGCGTTCGATACTCGATATCCAAAGATTTGATCTACAAAGCGCCACCCTGAAGAACAAGGCAGCTAACTTGCCCGAACTTGCTGAGTTAACTTCAACAACAATCAAGCAGAACAATGCGCGCGACCTTCGTATAGCTGCAGAGACCGAACTCAGTGATGTGAAGCGCGAACTTGCTCGCGCCGAGGGCGATGTCGAACAAATTGTCACCCGCATTACCCGCGATGAGGCTCGTCTCTCTTCCGGCACTGGAACTGCGAAGGAACTTGAGCAGACTCAGCACGAACTCGTCACTTTGGGTGCACGTAGGTCAGAGCTAGAAGAAGTCGAACTCGAGATAATGATGCGAGTCGATGGGCTAAAAGAGCGCATCGCATCCCTTGCAGCCGAAGAAGCTGAACTTGCAGCCGTAATCTTTGATCTCAATATCCGTAAAGAGAATGCATTGTCTGCAATCAATACTGAACTTGAAGGTATTGCAATAGATCGAGCAGCAACCACCCAATCGATTAGTGCAGAGTTTGTGGCACTTTATGAAAAAATCCGTGGAGCAGATAACGCAATTGGCGCCGCTGTACTTGCCGGAAACCAGTGCAAGGGTTGCAATCTGACCCTCAATACAATTGAGCTGCAAAGAATTTCAGGGTTGGCAGATGATGAAGTTATTAGATGTGAAGAATGTCGGTGCATTTTGGTGCGTGATCACTAATGGCGCGCCACTTTAAGTTAACCGCAGATGGCGGCTCTCGCGGCAATCCAGGACCTGCTGGTTATGGCGCCGTTGTTACTGAAAACGGCAAGATTGTCGCCGAGCTCTTCGATGTCATTGGCGTAGCAACAAATAACGTTGCTGAATACAGCGGCCTGCTGGCCGGTCTTTCACATATTCACCAGCTTGATAAAGATGCCACCATAGAAGTTGCTATGGACTCTAAGTTAGTAGTCGAGCAAATGTCAGGTCGCTGGCAGATCAAGCATGCTGATATGCGTGATCTCGCTAAACAATGCCGCGATGCGCATACCCCATCACTTGTCACCTATTCCTGGATTCCCCGTGATGAAAACTCACATGCAGATCGTTTGGCGAATAAGGCACTCGATGGCGGGAGCGCACATAAACCAGTGGCCGTTATTCAGCAGAATTACCTCACCGATCGATTGCGCAGCGAAGAGGTTCCCACATTTATCTACTTCATTCGCCATGGCGAAACAATTCTTACACCCACTCGTAAATTCTCAGGTACTGGTGCTCTCGATCCTGAACTCATGCAAGCTGGCCTTGATCAGGCTGAGCTAGTTGCCAAAGAAGCAGCCAAACTCGGCGCTGAAATTTTGATTGCATCACCACTACAGCGCACCCGCCAAACAGCTGAAGCAATTTCGCGCACTACTGGACTGGAAATCATCTTCGATGAAGCCTGGTTTGAACTCTCATTTGGATCCTGGGATGGAAAATCAATTGAAGAAGTGAAAGCAGAAGACCCTGATGCGTATCAGGCATGGCTGAACTCGACCTCATATGCACCTGGCGGGGGAGAGTCATACGACCAAGCTTCAGTGCGCATTGAAGAGGCCCTGGAGAAGCTAGTTGCTGAATATCCTGGCAAGAAAATAATTATCGTTACTCACAACGGAGTCATTAAGACTGTGGTCAAATTGGCCATGGGAGCGCCCGCGGAAGCGGTCTTCCACGTTGATGCATCACCTTGTTCCATATCTTCAATCTCTATCTGGCCCTCAGATGGATTACGTGCAGTGCGATCAGTAAACGAAAGAGGACACTTGCGATGATCTCATCGACAACATGGCTCATCACTATTGCAGTTCTAGGAACGGTCATTGTTGCTGACTTAATCTTGGCAATTGTCCGCAGGCATAAAGAGACGACTCCGCGCGAGGCCTTGAGTTGGACCCTCTTCTACGTTCTCGCAGCAATCGCCTTCGGGTACTTTTTGCCGCAGTGGGCTCCTGCTGAATACCGCAAAGAGTTCATCGCCGGCTGGCTCACAGAATATTCGCTCTCGGTCGATAACCTCTTCGTCTTTATCATCTTGCTTGCCACGCTCAAGATCAAGAAAGAGTCTCAGCAGCTCGTTCTGCTCTACGGAATTCTGATTGCGATTGTTTTGCGCGTCATCCTAATCTTCCTTGGCGTAGCACTTGTCTCTCGATTTACTTGGGTCTTCTTCTTCTTCGGCGCCTTCCTCATCTTCACCGCATACAAGTTAGTTAATGAGAAAGAGAACGTGGAAGAAGAAGAATCTAAACTCGTCGCGTTCATGCGCAAGCGAGGTTTCAGTAACTTTGCCATTGCCCTGGTGGCACTGGGCATCACAGATTTAATCTTCGCACTCGATTCAATCCCAGCAATTCTTGGACTCACCACCAGCAGCTACGTTGTCATCACCGCAAACATCTTTGCGCTGATGGGTCTTCGCCAGCTCTACTTCTTACTCCAAGGACTTATGGATCGACTGATCCACCTTTCTCGTGGCCTGGCATTCATCTTGGCGTTTATCGGCGTCAAGATGGTCTTGCACGCGCTTCACAGCATCGGGGTTCACGTGCCTGAGATTTCGTTGGAACTTAGCTTGGCGGTCATCATTTCGACCCTGACTATCACCGCGATTACCAGCCTCTACGCCACCCGTAACGTCACAAAGTAACCACCCGTACAATTAGCTAACGAAGAGTCGCCCGGATCACCGCGTTGCCGCAAGGCACCGAGGAAAGTCCGGACTTCACAGAGCAAGGTGGTGGGTAACGCCCACCCGGAGCAATCCGCGGGAAAGTGCAACAGAAAGTAAACCGCCAATATCTAGCTTGCTAGAGATTGGTAAGGGTGAAACGGTGGTGTAAGAGACCACCAGTAATTGCAGCAATGCAGTTAGCTATGTAAACCCCACCTGAAGCAAGACCAAGAAGATAGTGCGTTGCTCGCGCAAGCTATCGGGTAGGTTGCTTGAATCTGTAAGCAATTACAGATCTAGATGGATGGTGATCGGTTCGAAAGAACTACAGGATCCGGCTTATAGGGCGACTCTTCTTTCATACTCAAAGTTACTGCGAGTAACTGTGCATCCGTGTAATACTTGCATTCCGCTTGTTTGGTAGTAACTGGGACTTGGTTAATCACTAGGTCCCTTTTGTTTTCTATTCCAACTCTCAAGTTATGTGCAAGACTTCTGCTACGACGGTTTGGTAGTAATGGGGACTTGGTTAGACACCAGGTCCCTTTTGCTTTTCTACAGAGTTGATTTATCAACAGGTAGTTTCAGTTCTAACTTTGAGTACTGCTCGCTTGCGTAACTTCGCTTCCGTGATGGGGGCGTGTTGTAATTTGCAGCCTGACTGTTCACCAAACCGTCGGAGCGGGTTCAAACCCCGTCGTCTCCACCACAGTCTTAGATGTTTCAACTCGACCTATTGGTAATGGTCAAAAGAGTTGAATCAGCTTTGCATGGGAGGGCCTCGAGAGATCGGGGCCTTTTCCAATTCCTCCGGCCTGTAGGGCGACTCTTCTTTAGTACAGGCGAGAGAAATCGAGAACAAATGTGACAGGAAGTAATTCCTGGGCAAAACTCCTTTAAAATTAGCCGAGGACGAAAGCCACTCCGTATAACTCGACAAAGGAGAAAAAATGTCTGATGCAGCTCGTTGGATGATCGCACTTGCTTTTATTTCACTACCTAGTATCGCTTTTGGCGGTTACTTTTTACTATCAATTCTTAAGCGCCAAGTCGGCACAGAGAACATCACCACTGAACAGCGAGATTACTTCCGAGCCGGACATGCACATGCTGGAGTTTTAGTGCTTCTAGCCATCGTTGCACAACTGATTCTTGATAACTCGAGATTTAATGAGTCGATTACTTGGGCGCTACGTATTGGATTGTTTGCTGCTCCACTCTTGATATCCGGTGGATTCTTTGGCGGAGCGCCAAGGAAGCAAGGAGATAGACCGGGCGTTCTAATTAAGTTGATTCCAACAGGGGCAATTGTTCTGGCAATCAGCACGCTTGGCGTGGGAGTTAGTCTGTTAATTCCAAACAATTAACACTCAGCCACCGCATTCGAGACTTTCCGGCCTATAGGGCGACCCTTCTTTAGGCGCTAAGTTGAGTTAAAAGTCTGAACGTAGTGACTTCGTTAAAAGTGCAAAGATTGTTGTCACTGAAAGTATTGCGGCAAGAACCATGTAAGTAGTGCGAACTCCAAAACTTTCCACTGAAAGCCCTGCTAAGACCATTCCGAGTGGTGGGGCAGCATAAAAAACAGCGGTCTGTACTCCAAAAACTCTTCCTTGTTGATCAGCTGGAACTCTCTGCTGAATAAGTGTGCTCACAAGAGGAGTGAATGGTCCCCAGAAGAAACCAAGAAAAAATCCAGCCACGGCAAGGATCGGCAAAGGTGGCAGAAACGCCATCGGAATAATACTCAGAGCAACTCCAATGAAAGTTGTGCGTACAAGATTCTTACGCTGCAGACGAGCGCTTATCCATCCATAACCAAAGGATCCAACTGCATATCCTGCAGCAAGGGCTGAGATAACAATTCCGAGACTGGCGGGCTGACCTAAATCTTCAAAGTAGGTCGACAAGACTACTGTCTCAGTCGGCAGATAAACGGCTGCAATGATGAGAATAGAAATAGTTAAAGTGCGAAGCAGTTTGTCATTCCAAAGAACTTGAAAGCCCACGCGAATACTTCGATTTGTCTTTTCTCCCATTTCCTCAGCCAAATCACGTGCGTCTTTGCCGAGATTACCAACTCGCAAGAATGCGATAGTCAGTGCTGCAAAAATGAAGAGTCCGCCTGCGACCCAAAATGAATTTACCGCACCGACTGTGGAAATTAGGCTGGCTCCAACAGCAGGACCAAAAATCCACGCAACTCCCATGAAGCCCTCGTGGACTCCATTGAGTCGATCAAGTTCTATATCTGACGCCTTTGCAACATCAGCCAATAGCGTTTTCCGTGCTGTGTAGCCTGCGGGATCAAAGACTGCACCGATAACAGCGATGACAAAAATTGTCGTGCTTGTAAGTCCTGAAGTTAAAGCAACAATCGGAAATGCAACTACCGCTACAGCTGAGAGTAAGTCTGCCCCGACGCTCACCGTGCGGCGACCAATATGGTCAACCAGCCATCCTCCAATAGGGGAGATCAACAACCCAGGCAGTGCAGAAACCGCTGCAACTAATCCGGCAAATGCCGGGGAACCGGTCTCTTCAAGAATTAACCACGGAATTGTGATCATGACAATCGAATTGCCTAGAGCCGAGGAAAAATTTGATAGTTGATGTAGTGCGACTGGGAGCTTCTTTTTCATAAGATTCCAAACTATATGTAAATACGCCATTCTTTACAATTCTTTAGGGGCAAACAATCAGGACGATTGCATTTCTTTGCCTGAATTCATGCGTAACAATGTCGTCTCCGGCTTATAGGGCGACCCTTCTACAAACACCGCAAATAGATATCAGAGAAGCCTGTCGATTAAGTGATGTTAGTGAATAAAGTATAAATTCCTACGATAATTATCAGTACCGAAAATGATTTTTTGAGAACGTCCGCGTCTAATTTTCCGGCTAATGGCGAAAGAATTAGCGAAGCGGCTATCGCAGAAATGGTAAATACTGCCACTTCCATTGCAGGAATTTGATCCCAAAATTCGTAGCGCAAAAAGAATGCAAGTAACGAGTTTGCTGTGATGGCCACTAGCGAAGTGCCTGCTGCAACTTTAGTTGGAACTTTAAGGAAGAGAATTAGTGCAGGAACAATTAAGAACCCGCCGCCTATACCTAGCAAACCTGTCAAAATGCCAACAATGGTGGCAGTGATAACGACCAAGTACCATTTAGGTTTTGTCTGAACAGGTTCGAGTGTTTTTCTGCAACACATGGCATAGCCCGCGCCGAACATCAGGATTGCAAAGATCACAAGAGTTATGTTTTCAGGGATCACTTTGAGAAGTAAGGTCCCGAGGAATGTTCCAACTATTCCAACGGCAGAGAATGAAAGTCCAACTTTTACATCAATAGTTCCAGTCTTTCGCCGGCTTAAAACTCCGGCAAGAGCGGCCGAACCGACGATGATTGTTGAGCTAGTCGTTGCAGCGGTGGCAGAAAGACCCAGCACCGCGACTAATCCTGGCACAGCAAGGATTGCGCCTCCAGCTCCAATTAAGCCGAGTGATGCGCCAACAATTGCGCCAAGAATTAAGCCAAAGAGAATTGTCATTAATTAAGAAATCTGTGGAGTGCCATGTTTCGCTGACATCGGCAGCCCTGCACTTTGCCAGGCCAGCATCCCGCCTTCCATATTAAGAACTTTTCGACCGCTAGGTTCGATAGCAGCGCAAGCCTTCCCCGATCTATTTCCTGAGCGACAAATAAAAATAATCGGTTTGTCAGTGGGCAGGATGTCGCTGTCAAAGGTGCTCAGCGGATTAAGTGTGAATAAATCGGAGTGTCCTAAATCCCACTCATCAATTTCTCTGACATCAATGCCGTATGCCGCACCACTCTGAACCATTTCTATCGCTTGCTGAGGTGTAACTGTCTCCATTTTTTACCTACGCCTTTGCCTTTAGGTCAGATGGTGCAATTGGGCTATGGTCTATAGAACCATTGATAATTTTAAGTTCGTTCACTTCTAGCGCCTTCTCATACGGCTCATTAATGAGAACTATCCTGAATCCAGCGTTCTGAATTATACTTACGGCGATAGAGGCTCGATATGCACCTCCGCAGTGAACCCAGTAGATCTTCTCCTTCGCAAGTTCTCCAAGGCGACCTTCAATTTCATGCAGAGGGATGTGCTTGCTGCCCTTTATGTGTGATGCCTGACGTTCGCTATTTCGACGTACATCAAGTACAACGATCTCGGAATTTGTTAGCGCTTCTGGAACATCCTTGAACTGAACTACCTCTGCATCGAGAACATTGGCAAAGTTATCCATAGCACCGACGAAACTTGCCGAGGGGCGATCAATTCCGATGCGGACAAGTTCGCGTTGTGCAACCGTGATGTCATTAGCCTTATCTGAGATCAAGACGAGCTCTTTTTCGTAAGGAAATAGCCAACCTAGATATGTTGCAAAAGATCCTGAAACACCAAAATTGAGTGTTCCAGCTAGGTGCGCCTTAGCCCACGAATCTTTGTCGCGTAAATCTACAACCCAGCTGTCTCCTGCGATTCGTTTGAGCAACTCATCAGTGCTTAAGCGAGGCAATTCTGATAGATCGATAGGGCCGGCGCCTGCGAGATTTGCAGGGCCCATATGCTTGTAATAGGCGGGGAATACATCCAAGCCTGCAAGAGTCTCAATGACGAAACGCTCCACTGTCAGAAGTAGTGCCGGGTTTCCTTTTTTCTCATCTTGAATATTTGAAGATGAACCAGATGTCGATGTAGCTGCGCAGAAAGATCCAAAACCATGTGTTGGAAAAATGGGTGCCGCATCATCTAGAAATTCAGTGATGCGATGAGCTGAGCCGTGCTGCAATTGAGCAAGTTTCGCTGCGTGAGCCTGACCGAGGAGATCTGGGCGGCCTGTAGAACCATGAAGCAAAGATCCGCCGGTAAAGATTCCAGTCGACTTGCCTTGCTCATCCATCAAAATATAAGAAAGGTGCGTAAAGGTGTGACCAGGCGTATGGAGAGCCTTAATACCAAAGTTTCCAATTGAAAATTCATCTAGATCGCGTGCTGCAACTCGATCGAAGGAGACTGGATCATCAGCGCTCGTAATGTATTTCGCCTGATGGTTTCTCGCTAGAACCAAGCCACCACTGACATAGTCATTGTGCATATGTGTCTCTACGACCGCACCAAGTTCTAGTGAGAGATCTGAGAGAAC
>Ga0208788_1001517_pt1 | contig 11209 bp, 10 predicted proteins | sample Wag4_2014_7_11_3_FD_187363 | JGI IMG/M metagenome (GOLD analysis project Ga0208788, IMG submission 187363) | Fresh water mixed with fracking chemicals microbial communities from Ohio, USA - Utica-2 Time Series FC 2014_7_11 (SPAdes) (version 2) ... | reverse complement strand
GGTATTGGCATAACTGGCATGGCAGAAAGTGGTGTCATTCTTGATCAAAATCGAAATCTTCTAACGCAACCAGTTGCTTGGTTTGATAGTAGAGGCGAAAAAGAGATGAATGAGTTAGGTACAGATTTTAAAAAAGAGTACCAAACAAAAACTGGCTTAGTATTTAAACCAGAGTCCTCACTTTCAACCTTGCTAGCAATGAAAAGTGAAGGCTTTGATTTTAAGCAAAAAGGTATTGTCTGGCTTAACTTATCGGAGTATGTAGCATTTAAATTTACTGGCACCCTAGCAACTGAGCCATCCTTAGCTTCTCGAACAGCATTATTTGATCAATCCACATTAAAATTTTGGCAGCGTGCTAAAGAGATTCTTGGTGTTGAAGAGTCATTTATTCCAGAGCAACGATTTGCTGGGCAATCTTGGGGAAATATTGTTTCAGATCAACTACCTGCGCAATTACAAAATGCCGTAGTTACTGTAGGTGGCCATGATCATCCAGTAGCAGCAGTTGGCTCTGGTGCCACAGGTGATGACCAAGTATTTAACTCAGCAGGAACAGGGGATGCAATTGTTAGAAGTGTTCCGGGCACATTAACTGATCAACAGCGAGCTGCCTTAACTGGGCTAGGAGTCTCAGCTGGCCGCCACACCTTACAAAATGCAACGGTGTTAATTGGTGGCTCAAGAGGTGGTTTAGTTTTGCGCAGAGCATTAGATCTAATAGGTGCTAGAAGTGGTGATGCGCTAAAAGCTATTGATGATGCTTGGGATATCAATCATAAATTTATCGATGTTATTGATATGAACCAAGAAAAATCTGTTTCAAATGATATAAAAATTGTCTTAACTGGCGATGCAGGCCCTAATGATCTATGGGCTGCCGCCCTTGATTACATGGCTAGTGAGAATAAAAAAATGTTAGATGGAATTGCCGAGGTAGTTGGAAAGCATAAGTATGCACTTGGCTCTGGTGGCTGGCTAAAATTACGCAGTGTTCGAGAGATTAAAACCAAGATTATGCCAAATTTAGAGATTTCAAATATTGATGAACCCGGCGCATTTGGGGCAGCTTTTATGGCCTCATGGGCTAGTCAACAAACAGATGGATCTATAGTTGAACATATAAGCAAGAGAGTAAAAAACCTAAATTCGGAATACCGGATATAACCAGAGAGAAGGATAAAAATGACAAAAGTAATCAGCAGGCCGCTAAATGGATTATCCAGTATTGCAAATAGTGAAGGGATATTTTCAATTGTTGCGATGGATCAACGTAATACCCTAAAGAAGATGTTTGCCGCAGTTGGTGTAACAGCAACTGATGAGGATATGTTTCAAGCCAAAATTGCAGTTGCCTCCGCACTTTCTAAGGCCGCCTCTGGAATTTTGCTTGATCCAACCTGGGGTGTGCCAGCGGTAAATGAAAATGATATTTTGCCAAGTAGCTGCGGTTTATTGATTGCGGCTGAAAATCCAGATCGTGGAAATTTTAATGGCGAACCAAGGCCAACAAAGATGCCAGGTCAAGATGCTGCTTGGGTTAAATCACTTGGCGGTCAAGCAGTTAAGGTCTTAGTAAGTATGCACCCAGGTCGACCACGTAATTCTAGTGAACCTGATTTAACCTCTGAAACCGTTGAATTAGTTAGAAATATAGTGGCAGATTGTAAGGCGCAGGGGATACCTTCAGTAATTGAAAACTTGATCTATCCACTGCCAAATTCCGAGCCATTAACTGATGAACAAAAGGAAAATCTAATTGTTGAGTCTGCAATTTTATTAAATGAGACTAAGCCAGATCTACTAAAGCTTGAGTTTCCAATTACAGAGCGTGGCTGCAAAAGATTAGCTGATTCGCTAACTGTGCCTTGGGCGGTCTTATCTGCTGGTGTGGCATTTGATCAATTTAAGAAAGCGATCATTTTGTCTTGTGATGCAGGTGGTGCCTCTGGATTTATTGCCGGTCGTTCTATCTGGAAAGAGGCAATTGGTATGAATAAGGCTGATCAAGAAAAATTCTTAAACTCAACTGCAGTTGCTCGTCTTGAAGAGTTAAATCAAACTGTTGTTGGTAGAGCTACTGCTTGGCAGAAGGCGATTAAGTAAAAAAAGTAATTAAAAAAATCCGACTGAGATAAAATTCAGTCGGATTTTTTATTTAAATCAGAGTTAAACCGAGCGCAGAACTGCAGTTACCTTACCTAGAATTACTGCTTCATCGGCTGGAATTGGTGCATAATTATCATTTGCTGGCAGTAACCAGTAGTGGCCATCTTTCTTAGACCAAGTTTTAACAGTTGCTTCACCATCGATCATCGCTGCCACAATCTCACCTTTTTGGGCATCCTTTTGAGATCTAATTACAACAAAATCACCATCACAGATTGCAAGATCAATCATGGAATCACCTTTAACCTGCAATAGGAAAAGATCACCCTTACCAACAATTGATTCTGGAAGTGGTAATACCTCTTCCACCTCTTGCTCTGCCAAAATTGGATTACCGGCTGCAATTTTTCCTACTAATGGAATTAACCGAGTTTTATCTTGTGGGGCTGCTTCACCATCTTGGCCTGGCAAGGTAATTTCAATTGCACGGCCACGGGAGGCATCACGGCGGATCCAACCCTTTTCTTCCAAAATCTGCAGTTGATAGGTCACAGATGCGGTGGAGGATAGGCCAGCTGCTTGGCCGATCTCACGCATTGATGGGGGATAACCTTGATCTTCAACTGCCGTTTTGATGACGGATAAAATCTTAAGTTGACGCGGGGTCAGCCCATTTGCATCGGCTGGACCATCTGGAAGCTCTGAAAGCGGTTTTTTAGCCATAAATTAAGGGTAGCAGGGGGTAGGAAAAAAATCAAACATTTGTTCGGTTTTAAGTAGACAATGTCGGTGGGGTGGTGTTTAATTCTCTATAGAACAGGTGTTCGAATCCCCTAGACCCTGTTATTTGAAGGAGAAGTACGATGAAGGCAAGACAGGCTAAACGCTTAGCCAGATCAGTTTTATCCCTATCCCTACTAGTAGTTATTGGTGCTGGTTTTAGCAGTATCTCTTCCGCTAGTGATGCGAATGAAAAATCTAAATCTGAAAGCAAAAGTAAGTATGTTCAGGTAGTAGTTACCCCAGGTGAGAGCATCTGGTCAATTGCAGCCATGGTGGCAGATCACAACCAGATCGCAGCGGTTGTGGCCGATATTGTTGAGGTTAACCAATTAGCCTCTGCTGATCTTTCAGCTGGTACCAAGATCTTGGTACCAATCCAGTAATTGTAAGTTGAAAGATTAATAATAATCTAGCAATTACCTAGGTAAGTGAAAGTATTTCTAATTTTTTAAATTAACCTGCTCTAATGAGTGAGTACTCCAAGCAGGTAAGAAGTGCCCTAGATGTGGCAGTTACTGCAATTGGTGGTAAACCCAGATTAGGCCAAATTGAGATGGCCGAAGCGGTAGCAAATGCTTTAAATGATCGCCATCATCTATTAGTACAAGCCGGAACTGGTACTGGAAAATCACTAGCCTACTTAGTGCCTGCTTTAGTTCATGGTAAAAAAGTATTGGTTGCAACTGCCACCCTAGCCTTACAACGTCAATTAGTTGAACGAGATTTACCAAAGATAAAAGCTGCTTTAGATAAAGAGTTAAAGCGGGATATTTCATTTGCAATCTATAAAGGGGTAGGAAATTACATCTGCCTACAAAAACTAAATAACGCACCCGATGATCCAGAGGCCCAGGCATTACTTGAGGTTTCAACTTTAGAATCTGATGCAAAGAGATTGCGCGCTTGGGCGCAATCAAAGGGTGCATCTGGTGATCGCGATGATGCACCAGATGTTGACTCAAGAGTTTGGTACGCATCTAGTGTTTCAGGGCGAGAGTGCATCGGCGCAGATGAGTGCCCATCTGGCAGTAAATGCTTTGCTGCATTAGCAAAAGCTAAAGCGCAAACAGCCGATATCGTAGTTACTAACCACACCTTGCTGGCAATTGAAATAGTTGATTCACATCCAATTTTGCCAGAGCGAGATGCAATTGTTTTAGATGAAGCGCATGAGTTTTCAGATCGCACAACTGGTGCGGTAACTGAGGAGTTAACTGCGCCAAGAGTAAGTAGAGCTGCCATTATGGCTAGAAAACATATGCCCGGAAAGGTTAGTGATTCATTTGTAAAGGCATCAGAAAAATTTACTGCAGCAGTTGCTGATTATGCATTAGATGTTAAGTCAGATCCGGCGAAGGCGGGCAGATTAGATCAAGTGCCTAAAGAGCTAGAGTCATCAATGCGAAAGATTAAAGAGGCAATTGGTGGGATTTTGCAGTTAATAACTGCAGATGAGCAAATAATTGATCCCAACACGATGGCAGAGCGAGCGCGGGTAAAGGGTGCGCTAAATGAGATAAATCAAACTATTACTAAGTTGTTAAAGCCTGGCGGATCCCATGTGCTCTGGTTTGAGCCCACCTTTTCTACTTTATATTTAGCACCACTTTCAGTCTCTGATGTCTTGCGCAAAAATCTATTAACTAGAACTCCAATAATTGCAACTAGTGCAACCTTAACTGTTGGAAAATCCTTTGATTCAATTGCTAAAAGTATTGGCTTTGCAGTTGGTGAAAAAGATGAAGAGGATGGTGAGGATCTATCAAGTAAATCAAGTGATGATTCAATGGATCCAGCTAATTTAAAGATTCTAGATGTCGGTTCCCCCTTTGATTTTGCAAATCAAGCAATGCTTTATCTGCCAAAAGATTTACCAGAGCCAACTAGAGATGGTCCTGCTAAGGAGGCATTAGTTGAGTTAGGTGAGTTGATTGAAGCTGCAGGTGGTAGAACTTTGGCGCTGTTTTCATCCTGGCGCGGGGTGGAGGCAGCGGATGAGTATTTAAGAAAAGTATTGGCAGATTTAAAGCTTCCGATTATTACCCAACGCAGAGGTGATTCAGTTGCGCCATTGGTTGAAAAATTTGCAAAGGATGAAAAATCAATTTTGTTAGGCACAATCTCACTTTGGCAGGGAATTGATGTGCCCGGGCCCTCCTGCACATTAGTTGCTATTGATCGAATTCCATTTCCACGTCCAGATGAACCAGTGTTAGCTGCAAGAGCTGCGCAAGCAGATGCTGCTGGTGGTTCTGGCTTTATGCAAATCTCACTACCAAGAGCTGCCTTACTTTTAGCCCAGGGAACTGGTCGCTTAATTAGATCTTTAGATGATCGGGGAGTAGTAGCAATCTTAGATTCTAGAATTGTTAATAAAAGGTATGGCTCAATACTTTTAAACTCAATGCCGCCCTTTTGGCGAACTCATGATGGTGATGTAATTAAAGATGCACTTAGAAGATTAGATGCGCAGTACTTAGATGGTAAGAAAGTAGAGCTAAGCGATTAAATTCTTTTTAGTTTAGAAAGTAGTTGTGGCCAGGTATTTGCAAAGCTTGGGTGTAGCTCCTTATTTACTACCTGATCTAACTCCACCCAGGCAACCTCTTTAGATTCATCATTTGCCTCATGTGCTACTAACTCTGGGTGGGCAGTTGCAATCACAGTGTGATAACTCCAAACACCATGATCATCAATAAATACCTCACCTGGTGTTAAATCCTTTTCAAAGATCCCAATCTCTTCATGTGCTTCGCGAATTGCCGCCTCAACTGCGCTCTCATGGGAGTCTCTAGCACCTCCTGGAATACCCCACGTATCACCATTGTGAACCCAGGGTGCGCGATGCTGCATCAAAATTTTATTATCACGCATTAGTAATAAACCAGCCGCGCCATGTAATCCCCAATGTTTGCCACCACAATTGCACTCAATCCATCCATCGCCATCACGGTGTGCCATGAGATAAGTTTTACACACAAAAACCGTAATTCACACCTAGATATTTATTTCGCCATAGCGCGCTTAAATTTACTTAGATATCTGCTATGAAATTAATACCAGTACTGCTTTGTTTACTATTAACTGCTTGCACCAGGGCTGAGGGCGCAATCTCACCACCTAAATTAATTACTGAAGAGATTGATTTAAATCAGCTTCAAACAAGTGATAAATCCCTTCTGCCACAGGTTGAGCCAGATTCATTAGAGCCTGTATTTAATTATGTAGCGGGATTAAATCTGGCATTAACTGGGGATTTATCAAAGCTAAAACAATCAGCTGATGCTAGCTGTGGCTGTTTAGATATTGCAGATAGATTAGAAAGCCTGTTTCCAACCGCCTCATTAATAGGCCAAGGTTATGAGTTATCTGGCATTTGGCTAGAAAAAGATGAGCTAAATAAAAAGATCTTTAGGGTAGAGATAAACCGAAGTGATATTACTAAGGTTGATAAGGCAAATGGCAAGCAGGTGATTTGGTCTGCCTCAATTATTACTAATCAATTTATTGTGGAAAGAAGGGGACAAGCATGGGTATTAACCGATACCAAGTAATTTTGATTTCAGCACTGCTACTAATTACACCAACTTATGCATCTGCCAGTTGTATTAATAAGACCTGTGTTGATGTTTTTACTGCAGATAATCAACTAGTAATCACCGCCCAAAAGGGATCTCAAAAACCGCCAACTAAGGTAAGTAGTAAGCCAGCGCCTAAACCTATAGTTAAAAAACCTATTGCAAAGCCGGCGCCAAAGCTTGCACCTATTGTAAAAAAACCGGTTAGTAAACCAATTGCAAAATCAGTTACCAAACCAAGTACCAAGCCAGTAACTTCACCAAGTAAGCGACCAGTAATTAAGCAGGTAGCAAAGCCAAAGAAGGTAGCAACAGCCTCTTTATCAGATAGATTAATAAAGTTATTACCGGTAGGTGATATAAATTATCAACCCACAAGTGAGCCATTAGTAAATCTACCGGTGTATTTTTGGACTCAGACTCCAACTAGATTTACCGCATTAGTTCCAATATTAGATGTAGTGGTTTATGTAAATCTAACGCCAACATTTACCTGGAGTTATGGTGATGGGGCAATGGATATAAGCAAATTACCAGGTGCTGCCTATCCAATTGGAACTATCACCCACACCTATAAATCAGCTGGTAATTACCAAGTTAATCTAAAGATCACCTGGAATGGAACCTGGATGGTAAATGGGGTAACTACGCCAATTACCGGTAATGCGATTACCCAAAGTATTTCCACCACACTTTCAGTAGTAAAGGCACCAACTAGATTTATTGAGTAATCCACAATTTAGTTTAGTAGTTACAAAAGTACTATTACCTTTGCCAATCTTGGCTAATGAATAATAATTTACTACTTGAAGATGAAATAAGAAGTATTGCTGAGATTGATTATGAGAAAGATGATGCCTTAATCTTGCAACGACAAGGTGCTCTTGCTGTAAATGAGTTGGTCGCAACCTTTATTGATTTAGGTCAGGTATCAGATAATCAGCTAATCGCATTAGCCTTAGTTAGATTTAAGGATCTACAGGTTAGAGATTACGCAATGGGGCTAGCTAATAATGAAAACAAAGATAAGTTATTTAATCTTTGGTATTGGCTAATGAATTTTGCACCTACTGGATATATCGCACCTGTGGCCTGCATCTTTGCTACCTGCGCCTATGAAGAGTCTGAGAGTGAGCTGGCACAAAATGCGCTAGATCAGGCATTGGCTGATTGCCCAAATTATCCGTTGGCTTTATTACTGCGTAGGGTTTTCTGTGCCGGGTGGCCGAGTAGTAGTTTTGCCATGATGCGAGGTGAGTTACATCCACGGATTTGTCATACCCTGTTTGGCAGTAGTATTTAATTACTAACCAGCGTTGTTTAGTAGAGAAGGTGCCTTTCAAAGTGATCATTGGTATTCCTAAAGAGTTAAAAAATAATGAGTTTCGAGTATCTGCCACCCCATCTGGTGTGCACGCATATGTTGCAGCCGGTCATAAAGTATTGGTAGAAAAAGATGCGGGCCTTGGCTCTGCTATCTCCAATGAGGATTATCTGCAAGCTGGCGCAACCATAATTGAATCAGCTGATGAAATTTGGCAGCAGGCAGATTTAATTCAAAAGGTTAAAGAGCCAATCGCAGCTGAGTATAAAAGAATGCGTAAGGGCCAAATTCTCTACACCTACCTGCATCTTGCAGCTAATAAAGAGTGCACACAAGCTGTAATTGATTCAGGTATTACGGCAATTGCTTATGAAACTATTGAGATAGATGGAACATTGCCACTGCTTGCACCAATGAGTGAGGTTGCAGGAAGAATGAGTGTGCAGGTAGGAGCTGCGGCATTAGAGGCTAGCCGTGGTGGTCGTGGCGTACTGCTGGGTGGAGTACCAGGTGTTAGACCAGGCAAAGTTGTAGTAATTGGTGGCGGGGTAGTTGGAGTTGCAGCGGCAACTATTGCCCATGGGATGCGAGCTGATGTGAGTGTTTTAGATTTAGATTTAAAGAGATTAGGGAAGATAGATCAATTATTTTCTGGCACAGTTAAAACTATTGCATCTAGTGCTTATGATATTGAAAATGAGGTCACTAAAGCTGATTTAGTAATTGGCGCAGTACTAGTGCATGGGGCAAAAGCGCCAAAGTTAGTTTCAAATGCATTGGTTGCAAAGATGAAGCCAGGTTCAGTATTAGTTGATGTTGCAATTGATCAAGGTGGCTGCTTTGAAGATTCACGGGCAACAACACATCAAGATCCAACATTTAAAGTACATAACTCAATTTTTTACTGTGTGGCAAATATGCCAGGGGCAGTTCCTGCTACTTCAACCTTTGCCTTAGCAAATGCCACCATTAAATATGGCTTAACCTTGGCAAATAAGGGATGGCAGAGGGCAACTGAAGATGATGCTGCCTTAGCCAAGGGATTAAATGTGCATGAGGGCAAGATTTATTACGATGCAGTTGCTAAGGCGCACAATCTCTAGTATTTTTCTCCTTAAGGTCATGAGTCTTAGTTCATAGCCCCGGCTAACTAAGCGGCAACCCTCCACCACGGTGGGGTGCTCCGGGTGAGGACCAGATCGATTGCAAGGTGTAATCGGTAAGCGTGGATCGCAAAAAAAGTTAGGGATTATCCCTATTTATTTCGATCCCCTTAAATCAAGGAGGTTGTTTTGACTTACTCATTTGAAACCCAACAGATTCATGCTGGTCAAGTTCCTGATCCAACTACAGGCGCTCGCGCACTACCGTTGTATCAAACTACTTCGTTCCAATTCCGAGACACTAAACATGCAGCTGACCTATTTGGATTAGCTGAGCTTGGAAATATTTACACCCGTATTATGAATCCAACTCAAGATGCAGTTGAACAACGTATTGCTGCCCTTGAAGGTGGCGTGGCTGCATTACTAGTTGCATCAGGCTCTGCTGCTACCTCATATGCGATTATGAATGTGGCTCAAGCTGGCGATCATATTGTTTCATCACCATCACTTTATGGTGGTACTTACAATCTATTCCATTACACCCTACCTAAATACGGTATTGAAGTTACCTTCGTTGATAATCCAGAGGATCCAGAGAGCTGGCGCAAAGCAGTTAAGCCAAACACTAAGGCTTTCTTTGGTGAGACGATCGCAAATCCAAAAAATGATGTTTTAGATATTGAAACTATCGCAAAGATCGCCCATGAAAACGAGGTGCCATTAATTGTTGATAACACTGTGGCAACTCCTTATTTAATTAAGCCAATTGAGTGGGGAGCAGATGTAGTTGTGCACTCAGCAACTAAGTTCCTATCTGGTCATGGAAATGCAATCGTTGGTGCAATTGTTGACTCTGGAAAATTTGATTACGCCAGATATCCAAAGCGCTTTAAGAGCTTTAATGAGCCAGATCCTTCCTACCATGGTTTGGTTTATGCCCAAGCTTTAGGAGTCGGTTCAGCATTTGGTGCAAATCTTTCTTACATCTTTAAGATTCGTCTAACTCTGCTTCGTGATATTGGCGCTGCAGTTTCACCATTTAATGCTTGGCTATTAGCCCATGGCTTAGAGACATTATCTCTTCGCATGGAGCGCCATGTTGAAAATGCTAAAGCTGTTTCTACTTGGCTAGAAAAGCATCCACAGGTGGAGAAGGTTAATTACGCATCTTTGCCATCATCTAAGTGGAACAAGTGGGCAACTAAGTATTGTCCAAAGGGAAGCAGCTCAGTTTTATCTTTTGAAATTAAAGGTGGAATTGAATCTGGTAAGAAGTTTATTGAAGCGCTAAAACTTCACTCCCATGTGGCAAATATTGGTGATGTTAGATCTCTAGCAATTCACCCAGCCTCTACAACTCACTCACAATTAACACCAGATGAGCAAATAACTGCTGGTGTTACCCCAGGATTAGTTCGTCTATCTGTTGGTATTGAAAATATCGCAGATATTCAAAAAGATCTTGAAACTGCATTCGCTGCAGCTAAGTAATTTACTTAACTTAACAAAAAGCGAGCAGTAAAAATGAGCAAGGTGAATCCGGCAGTTACCGGGGCATGGCTTGAATACCATGACCCCGGTGATCGCCAATTTCTAAAAATTGGTGATTTAACGCTGGAGTCTGGGCAGGTATTGCCCGATGTAACAATTGCTTATCAAAGTTGGGGAAAGTTAAATTCAGCAGGTGATAATGCAATATTAGTAAATCATGCATTAACTGGCTGGGCCGATGTTAATGGTTGGTGGCCGCAAATGGTTGGCCCCGGTTTACCATTTGATACCAATAAATTTTATGTAGTTTGTCCAAATACTATTGGTGGCTGCCAAGGAAGTACTGGCCCATCTTCCATATCACCAGATGGCAAAAGATGGGGATCTAGATTTCCATCACTGACCATTAGAGATATGGTGGCGGCAGAGTTAGCTTTTACTAAAAAAATTGGTGTAAGTAAGTACCAATTATCAGTTGGTCCATCTCTTGGTGGCATGCGAAGCCTGGAGTGGGCAATTGAGCATCCAAATTTAATCGGCGCTATCTGTACAATTGGTTCATCAGCAGTTGCTACCGGTGATCAAATTGGTACTGCCACAATTCAAATTAGGGCAATCAAATCAGATCCACACTTTAATAATGGGGATTACTATGAACAAGATATTGGCCCAATTGAAGGCATGGGAATTGCCAGAAGAATTGCACATTTAACTTATCGAACTGAATCCGAGATGGATGTTAGGTTTGGTCGAGAATTACAAGGCGATGACACAGGCAGATTTGCCGTTGAGTCCTACCTTGATTATCAAGCACAAAA
>Ga0208788_1001516_pt1 | contig 11212 bp, 7 predicted proteins | sample Wag4_2014_7_11_3_FD_187363 | JGI IMG/M metagenome (GOLD analysis project Ga0208788, IMG submission 187363) | Fresh water mixed with fracking chemicals microbial communities from Ohio, USA - Utica-2 Time Series FC 2014_7_11 (SPAdes) (version 2) ... | reverse complement strand
AGGCGGAAATGAGCATCGAGAAAGTAATTCGGTAACGAGAGGTAGTCCGCGAGCAGAGTCAATGAGCGAAGGCATCAGCCTCGCAGAGTTACTTCAGCGCTTTGCGCTGTTTGCGGTTTGGATACTTTGTCATGGTCACTTTGGCCACATAGGCAACAATTAAGTTGACAACGGCAAGTCCGCCAACGACCAACAAAACGAGACCCAACCAGAAATGCCATACAACTGCGATCATGGCAATAATCGTAGCCAAAGAGATAGCCGCAGTCTCGGTCACCGGTCAGGTATTTTCACCATATTTCGCCGCTAATCGCTGAAGTAGATTGCATTTATGCAAAAAGAAGTAATCATTAGCAATCAAGGAATGTCTGCTTCAGATGTTCTCGAAATTGCACGCCACAATGCCGTGGTAAAACTTTCCGATACTGCGCTTTCAGCCATGGCTGCATCGCGTGCTCATATCGATGCACTTGTTGCCTCGTCGCAGCCTGTTTACGGAGTTTCGACCGGATTTGGTGCGTTAGCCAATAGATACGTGTCGGTTGAACAACGTGCACAATTGCAACGCTCACTCATTCGTTCACATGCTGCTGGCGTCGGATCACCAGTGGAACGCGAAGTGGTTCGAGCACTGATGGCACTGCGCTTAAAGACTCTGGCATCTGGTCGCACTGGCGTACGCCCGGTTGTTGCCACCACCATGGCTGCTTTGTTGAACGCCGGAATTACTCCTCTCGTTCGTGAATTTGGCTCACTCGGTTGCAGCGGAGACCTCGCGCCACTTTCGCATTGTGCACTCGTACTCATGGGTGAAGGCGAAGCAGTTGACTCAAACGGCGTGCAACGACCTGTTCCAGAGTTGCTTGCTGAAGCCGGAATTACGCCAATTGAGTTGCAGGAAAAAGAAGGACTCGCCCTCATCAATGGAACCGATGGAATGCTCGGCATGTTGCTGATGGCAATCGCTGATGCACATCAAATTTGTGACTCCATCGACATCATTGCGGCAATGAGTGTTGAGGCACAGTTGGGCACTGACGCAGTGTTTAGACCAGAACTGCATGAGGCATTGCGACCACACCCAGGTCAAACGGTGAGTGCGGCTCGAATGTTTGCGGCGTTGCAAGGATCACCAATCGTTGCGTCACATGTACACGATGATGACCGAGTGCAGGATGCGTACTCGTTGCGTTGTGCACCGCAAGTAACGGGTGCAGTACGTGACACCATTTCGTGGGCGGCAACGGTTGCCGAACGCGAACTTGCTGCAACGATCGACAACCCGGTGGTATTGCCAGATGGGCGAGTGAGTTCAAATGGAAACTTTCATGGTGCACCTGTTGCATACGTGTTGGACTTTCTAGCGATTGCACTTGCGGACTTAGGTTCTATGTCTGAACGACGCACCGACCGCATGCTCGACCGAGCACGATCAGCAGGACTTCCACCATTTCTTGCCGATGACCCAGGTGTTGACTCTGGTTTGATGATTGCTCAATACACACAGGCTGCTTTGGTTTCGGAAAACAAACGACTTGCGGTACCGGCAAGTGCAGACTCAATTCCAAGTTCGGCAATGCAAGAAGATCACGTATCAATGGGTTGGAGTGCAGCACGCAAGTTGCGTCAATCAATAACGAATACGCAACGCATTGCAGCCATTGAGTTGCTTACTGCCGCACGAGCATTGGACTTGCGGGCACCATTACAACCAGGTCCATTAACCAAAGCCGTTCGCAATCGGTTGCGTGCAACAGTTGCAGGCCCAGGCCCAGACAGGTATTTGTCGCCAGAGCTAGAAGCCGCGGTGGTGTTTGTACAAAGCGGTGGGGTGCTGAGTTAGTTAGTCAACACCTACTATTGGTGGAATGACCGCAGTATCGATTACGAACATTGTTGAAAATTCAGTGGAATCAAACCGTTTTCCCTGGAAAATCGGGATTTTTTTATACACGATTTCCTACGGTTTCATGTTTGGATTCTTGGATGCGTATTTCTGGGATGATTGGCTTGTCAATTTTAAGCTCACAGATGCTGAGGCACATCAGTTTTGGAAAGACAACTTGGGGTTCTTTCCAACGAATCGATTTATAGAAATTTCGTTACTGAATAGAAATCCAGTCCTATTCCACCTGCTGACTTTTGTCATTTTCTTCTTGATACCCGTAGTCGTTTTTTCAATCGCCAAATGCTTCAAAATGATCAGTCAAGAGCAGCGGTTTTACCTTTCGATTATTCTCCTCGTTCTGCCAATTAATTCGGCCCGAGTTTCAATGTCAGTTTTCAGGCTTTCATACTCCTTGTTGATTTTTCTTGTTGCGTGGCTTGTGTTGGTCCACCCTCGAACATCAAAATTCAAATATCTTGCAACACCATTGTTCGCGTTCAGTTTTTTAGCGCAACCTTTAATTCCGTTTTTTATTTTCCCATGCTTGCATAATTGGTATTTAGGGTATGTGAGGAATGGCGAGCGGTGGAATGCAAAAACACTATTCAGAGCCTCATATTTTTTGGTTGCACCTTTCTATTTGTTCATTGCATGGGTGTTTAGCCCACCAGCAGAGGAACGACGCGATTACTACACACCGGGTTTGTCTGGAGTTGTTCGGTCACTCGTGATACTGCTTGCTGTGACTTTGGTTTTTGTCTGGTCTGTAAGTCGGAAACACAAGGACCAAGAACAATGGAGGGCAAATGTGCTGTTTTCTCTTTCGTTTCTGTTCCTTGCTTTTGGAGCAGCCGCATACATTGCATCGGGGAGACTGGTAGATGTTTCGGAATGGATGCTGAACTTTGTTCCCCGGGCAAGTGATTGGGAATCGCGCCATCAACTTTTGCTAGGAATTGGATTTGCGCTATTTGTGTCGACTCTTTTGATGTCTATAGATAAAAAGAGACGGACAAGAGTGCTTACTGGATTCGTCACACTTTGTATAGTGCTTAATTTTTCCATGATGCAGAGTTATTACCTAGATGCGCTTAAGCAAAAAGAAGTCGTGTCATTCTTGTCAAAGATTGAAGGTATTTCAGATTGGAAGTCAGTTGTCGTTGCCGATGAGGCCAACGTTTACAATGCACGCAATAGAGATATCCGGTCCTATGAGTGGGAGCAAATGATCGTTAAAGCTGGGGGTAATCAAGAGGTTGCAGTAATGACTTCGACGTTGCCGTGTGCAACTGATCAGAAACAAGAATCTGCTGTTTTGTTACTTATTGAACCAAGCCGAGGGCGCCTTGTATCAATGGTAAAAGGTGCAGTCGGGTTAAACATTCGGGTTACATCTGTAAGTGTTTGCCCTTAATCCTGATTGGTTTTTAAGATAACCCAAAACTCGCCAGAGTTTTTCATTGTTGGAAACAACCGTTCCACTTCCACATCGACTAAATCAAGTGCAATGAGATCGTTCATAATTGACAAAAAAGTGTCGGGTGTGAAATACCACGCATGCTCATTCTTGATGTATTCCTTGTTCTCATAAAAGCTGTCGATTGCAATCTTGATTCGATCAATGCGATCTGAACCAGGAAAATGCGGATTCACGAGCTTGTCCCCGTGGTTCCCCTTCCAGTGTTCGATTGGATCATTGTGCGTCATTAATAATCGTGATTCAAGCAACGATTCGGCAGTGTGACCAGTTCGTTTGTGAAGGTGAGCGGCAACCACATCGGTGATAGTGGAAGGGGTCATGAAATGATCAAAGCAAAAGCGGTGGTCTGGAATGAGAAGAAAGTAACGACCACCGTGTTTCAGAATGTTCGAGATTTGATTTATGTGATGGATGAAATCTGGTTGGTGTTCAATGACATGGCTGCTGAGAACTGCCCCAAAATGTTCATCTACAGATGAAAGGTCTGAAGGTTTCGCCACCCAATCAATGTGTGGAACTTCATTTGGATCCATGCCAACTGCTGGAGCCAGTTTCTTTAGCTCTTTTGTTGAGTAAACATCAACATATTTCACGTTTGAACCACTGAGTAATGGTCTTGCATATGGTCCAATTTCTAAAGTATGGATCGATGCGGGAATCAAATTAACGAAAGCAAGTCTGTCAGCGACTTGATGACAGCGACGCCCCTCCGCTTTGCCGGTGTTTTCGTAGTGAATGAAAAGTTCTTCGTCAGAAAGCGATTCGAGATCTGGATTGATAATCCGGTAAGCCCATGCTTCAAAAGGCAGGGGAATGTTCGGGATCTTCCCTGCGTTGCCCTTTTTCCGTTTTTTCATTTCAGCAGTTCACTAGCTCAAGTTGACCGGTCGAAAAGTTGTGAGCAGCGTCAGCTATTGCAACACAATTTGGGAAGGCCATGCAATTAATTCTAATGGCTTTGGGCTGACTAGCCTGAGAATTTGGAGGGTCTAATCATGGCCAGGTTTACGAGCACCGATCATCAAAATCAACTTGGCGCAGGATTCATACCAGAAATTCAAGGTCTTCGGGGGATCGCCGTACTATTTGTGATCCTATTTCATGCTGACGTATTGCTGTCAGGCGGATATATCGGAGTCGACATTTTCTTCGTGATTTCTGGTTTTGTTATCACCAGATTGTTAGTTCGAGAAATAGAAACTGGTGAAGCCAGAATTATTCGTAAATTTTTCTTGGGACGTTTTTATCGGCTGTTTCCAGCATCAGCAGCAGTAGTTCTATTTACTCTTTTCTTTTCAACGATTGCATTGTCGCCAATTGACGGAATTCAATCTGTTACATCGGTGTCTCGGTACGCGTCACTGTTCATTGGAAATTTTGGTCTGGTCAATTCAGACGGGTATTTCTTTTCAGTTAATCCACTTGAGCATTTGTGGTCGTTGGGGGTAGAAGCTCAGTTTTATGTCTTCTATCCAATCGTGTTTCTCTTTCTGTGCAGATTCTCCAAGAGGTGGAAACAGGCAGGCTTGGTCCTTGTAATCATGACTATGGGCATGATCTTTGCATCATTGTTTTTCGCGACTTTCGGCGCAAGAAAAATCTCGCAAATTCTTGAGATCAGTGCACGCGACTTTAGTTTCTACATGATGCCTTCTCGGTCCTGGGAGTTCCTGTTGGGGACGATGGTCGCAATGATTCCGGGCAACAAGGAGGTGCGGAAGTCGGTTCTAAAATTGTTCGCGCTTCTGGCAAGCATCGCAATCATCGCATTTTCAGCAATTAAATTTGAGAATCAAGATAGCTTTCCCAGCTATTTTTCACTTTTACCCGCATTTGCTTCTGCGATAGTTATTGCCTTCTACAAACAGTCCCATTCGTTAGTTGCCTTATTGCGATCCCGTTTATTGATTTTTGTTGGAAACATTTCGTACAGTTGGTATCTGTGGCACTGGCCATTCATAGTCTTTTCAAAGGCACTGTTTCCGAATTTGGCTAATGGTCCAATGATCTTTGCAATTGCATCGCTAGGACCAGCTTGGTTGTCATATCGATTTATTGAAACAAAGTTCAAATTCAAGAGAACTTTTCGAGCTAAACAAATTGTTGCAATCGCAATCTGCTCGATTGTAATTCCAATATCAACTTCGTACGCAATTGATGGTTTCCGAACAAAACTAAGTACTCATATTGCTGATGCTCCGGCGTTAGAGGATCTGAGGTTTAGCGTGGTGAATCAGTGCCAACATGTAGTGCTACTTGAATCTGATAAGTGTTTTCAGAAGTCAGTCAACTCAATGAATACAGCAGTTTTGTTTGGAGATTCCCACGCATCTTCAGCCAGTGATGGTGTTGTTGAAGCAGCAAAAATTGCTGGGTTTAACCTAGGCGTTGTGAGTTTCGATGGTTGCCCACCATTCGAGATTAGCGAAACAGGCGATAATTGTTCCGTGGCACGAATGACTTACGAACAAACGCTTGAAGGTTTAGACCCTGAGACGGTAGTGCTTGTAAATTCGCTTGAACATTACCTCCAGTATGACGAATACAAGGTTGACGAAGCTTTCATAGTTAGATCACTGTCTAAGTATGTTGAATCCCTAACTTCAAGCAATAGGCAAGTGGTGATTGTGCTTCAGGTTCCAAGTATGGAGATTTATGGACAAGTTTCAATTCTTCGTCCACGTCTGTCAACATCTACTTCAAACTTGGCTGACCAAACAACTCGGTTCTCGTTGATAAATCAGTTGCGGAATGGTCTAGCTGCGAATCAACTTGTTTCTTTCGTTGAAACAGACGCACTTTTTTGCAGAAGCAATATTTGTGATCCGCGCTCTGAGGGAAAACTGATGTATCGGGACCAATCACACTTGAATCCCTTTGGGAGTTTTCGACTTGCGATTCCAGTAGCTGCTGAACTTCAGCACAAGAACTGAGTCAATCAAAGATCAAATTGAGAACTATCTATATAGGTTTAACGTCTGCGTGAGACTTTTGGGAAGCACAGAGATTCCAGGCAGAGAATAAGAAAAGTAAAAACGAAAGTGTCCCCAGCAGCCAGACCGCATATGGGCTAACCGATGTGTCCCACCACCATCTTCCATCTTGATTGAATCCTTTAAAAGTCCCCGTAGTGCCAAGTCCATATGTAATGAATCGGTCCATATTCGAATACAAGGCCAAAGAATGCGTAGCAGCGATTGCAATCATCGCGCCATAACGAAAGTGGGGTATTTCAAAAAACTGATGTTCATTGTTGGACGTAAGTACCAGTACGGATAAGAAAACTGCAACTAAACCCATTAAGTAGCGCGGTGCGACCATGTCTCCGACAAGGAATCGTCCAACATTTTGCTGTTGAAAAGTAGCTCCAAGCATCAATAGCGCGATAGTTGAAGCTGCAATGAATTGATACCTGTTTGGTTTGAGAGTTGCAACGATGATGATTGAAATTGCAACAGCTAGGCCGACGATTCCGACTACAGGTGGTGTGGAAGGGTACAAACCACCAAGGCCTCCCCATCCCCAGTCGCTACCAAACACGCCTGCCGGAAATTCAATCAGGTGCACGAATATGTATAAGAGGTATTGACCTAGACCCATGCCTGATTGGTTCTGGAGAGGATTGAATTCGAGAAAGTATCCCATTTTTGGATTGAAGCGTGAGACAACTAAAGCAATTCCAATTGCTGATCCAACAAATAGGGCAAGTCGCGAAAGACTCAACCAACGTTTTTCGATATTTGCGATAAAGACAGAAACCGCATATGTCGCGGCGAGGAACACCCATGTGTCCCATCGTGAAGCTAAACCGATCAGCATGCTGATTAGGAAAAAGAAAGCAAGCCCAGCTCCTCGGACTCGAGTCGAATGATCTGTCCATGAATTCTCAATAAGCATTAACAGGAAAAGCCAGCTTGTTGAAAGGCTGAGGAACGACCAGCCAGTGGGGTTGATTGAAGAGATGAAGAAAAGACCGTGCGGGCTAATGATCGCAATCCAAGAAATGAGGAAAGCGATTCGTTTTTTGTTATCTGCGAAAGCGAGAATCGCTAACACAAGTACGCACGCAATGATTCCACTAAATACTCTCATTGAAAGCAAACTGTTTATGGAGTTATCGCTAACAAGCAAGCTGAGAACTTTGTATTGCCCCCCTGGGTAGTCGCTTTCTCCATAAGTGACTTGTTGGGGGAGACGGTTTTGCGATTCGTTGACACATGATGCATTTGTCAATTTTGGATTCCAAAAACAGTTATTCGAAATCTTCGGTACTTCAACGGTCAATCGGTCTCCATTTACCGAAACAACCTTGCAGTCGTCGCTCGCTAAGCCTTGTGCACACCAGATCTGCGCAGCATGGAAAGCGTCATCTGGAGCGGAACCGAGGGGCGAACTTACTGACCAACAGATAAAAACGGTGAGCAACGAAAGGCCAGTAGCAACGAGCATGGCCAGGCGTTTAGATATGCGCAATTGCTCTCCAGTATCGAAGTTTGGATCAGAAGTGGGTCAAAGCATTCTAACCATTGACAGAATCTCTAGCAGTGGAGCCCAAGATGAGAATCGAACTCACGACCTACGCATTACGAGTGCGTTGCTCTACCCCTGAGCTACCTGGGCGGGTAATCGAATGGTTAGTTTACTGCCGCAACCTTGTTCAGCATCATGAGCGATGGGCAATGCAGGAAGAGCGATTGAAGCAGGAGTTCTTCGTTCACGTTTAAGCCGAGCGAACCCATGGCTTTGTGAATGCGGTGAATGGCATCGTGGTATTTGGACTCATCTGGATATTGAGTTTCAGAAACGATAAGTGAGTGGTAGGTGCCAGCGATAGTGGAAAGTCCACTGCGAAGTTCATCGGTATTGAACTTGCGTAGTTGTCGCTTATGGCGGTCTTGAAGAGCCTTTCGACCACTTCCGCGTTCGCCGGTGAGCGAAACGCGCGCTTCAAGTTCGTCTAGTTCTTTTTTTTGTTCGGCAATGAGTGGGGCCGTTGCCTGCTCGATGAGTTCGAAGATCTCGTCCACAATGAGCGAAACAGTTGCACCGGAGCCATCAAGCTTGTACGGGATTGAGGCGAACCCTTCTTGGCGATGAGCGAACTGCGGGTCGTTGGCGAGCAGTTGCTCGCGGTTGGCGTTGTTGGCAGCGAATTGCACCACGACGCAACGTGAATTAATGGTGGCTAATGAAGGCACCAGTTGGTCGGCAAGCAGAATGAAGATGACTTTCTCGGAAGGCTCTTCAATAGTTTTGAGCAGTCGTGCTGCAGCAGAGTCGCGCATGAGATGTACTTCATGCACGATGACCACCTTGACTTTGCTTTCAGTTGGCGTAGTAGTCGCAAGGCGAATAATTGCTTCGGCTTCGTCTTTGTCTACTGCAGCACCTTCACGTAACACTTCAATGACGTCGGAGAAGCTGCCACGCATAATGAGATCGGCTTCGCGAGATGCCGCATCTTCGGAACCGGTAATCAGTTGTGAAGCGAATGCTCTTGCTGCCTCGTCTTTTCCGCAGCCTTCGGGCCCAATGAATAAATATGCGTGAACGTGATTAACAGCAAGTTGATGCAGTTGTTCAACAGCCTTTGCCTGACCAACAACGCTGTCCCATACCGACTGAGTCATGAAAGAGTTATACCAAGACGGTCTTGCACACCTTGCACAATGGTTGCTTGGACCACTTCCTTCGATGGTGTGCCGTCCACGATCATCCAGCGCTGTGGGTCGGCTGCTGCCATGGTGTGAAAGCCAGTGTAGATGCGTTCAAAGAACGAGCGGTCTTCGCGCTCAAAGCGGTCAAGTTCACGCTTCTTCAAACGCTCCAGCAATTGATCGAGCGGTACGTCAATGAAGATGACGAGTTCTGGCCAGTTCCCTTGAATTGCCCAATTGTTGAATCGTTTGAGTTCATCAATATCCAGCAATCGTCCGTAGCCCTGATAGGCGAGTGAAGAAAACGCACTGCGGTCACTGACCACATGTTTGCCTGAAGCAAGAGTTGGCAAGATGAGTTCGTCGATGTGTTGTGCGCGGTCGGCTGACATCATGAGAGCTTCTGCGCGAGGTGACAACATGGTGTTGTTCGTGTCGAGCATGGCTGCGCGCAATGAAGAACCAATTGCAGTGCCACCTGGTTCGCGAGTGGTGATGCCGCCGATTGCTTCAGCTAAACGAGTGACGTGTGTGGACTTGCCACATCCTTCGAGGCCTTCGAAAGCGATATATCGGCCCCTGTGCATGGGCTATTTCTTATCAGCCTTTTTCACCATTTTCTTGGCCGCTTTCTTTACGGCCTTTTTGGCTGGCTTTTTGGCTGCTTTTGCAGGTGCTGCTTTCTTGGCGACAGCCTTCTTTGCTGCCTTCTTTCGCTTCGTGCTTGGTTCGGCATCGCGACGAATAGCAAGCAACTCAAATGCGCGTTCCGGCGTGACGTATTCCAAACGGTCACCACGTGTGAGGCTGGCATTCGTTTCTCCGTCGGTGACGTACACACCGAATTTTCCGTCTTTGGCAACAACTGCTTTGCCACTTACTGGGTCGACACCAAATTCGCGTAGCGGTGGTTTTGCAGGACCACGTTTTCCATACACGCGTGGCTCAGCAAGTTTTGCCAAGGCCTGATCAATAGATACCGAGAAAATTTCAGCTTCGGTTTCAAGTGTGCGACTGTCTTTGCCTTTGTTGATGTACGGGCCGTAGCGACCGTTTTGTGCAGTAATGATTTCGCCGTCGGCCGGATCGAAACCAACGGTACGGGGAAGCGACAACAAACGTTCTGCGTCTTCGAATGTTGTTGTTTCAATGGTCATGTCTTTAAACAACGACACCATCTTTGGCTTTTCTAAACCGGTTGGTGGTTCGTCCATCGTTCCCCACTGAACGTATGGTCCGTACTTGCCCGTCTTTTTAAAAACTGGGTAGCCATCAAGTTCTCCGATTGGGTCTTCAAACTTTGGTCGGGCCAAGATTTCCAACGCAACAGGAATAGTGAGTTCGTCTGGCGCCATGCTGTCGGGAATGCCGGCGGTCTGTTCGCCACACCTTATATATGGACCGTATTTCCCAGGGCGAGCCTCGATCATGTCGCCGGTTTCCGGGTGCGGACCAACATGGAATGCGTTCAGTGTCGCGGCATCAATGTTGTCTTTGTTGTGTTCAACGAGCGGCTTTAGGCCAGGAAGTTCTTGTCCGTTACCGAAATAGAACTCATGCAACCACTTGTCGCGGTCGCGTGTGCCCATGGCAATTTCGTCGAGCTCTTCTTCAACAATTGCAGTGAACTTGAAATCGATCAACGTGGTGAAGTGGTCCTTCAGCAAACGCACAACAGCAAACGCTGTCCACGATGGAACCAGTGCCTGGCCCTTTTTCCACACGTAACCACGGTTAATGATGGTGCCAAGAATTGATGCATAGGTTGACGGGCGACCAATACCTTCTTCTTCAAGACGCTTCACCAATGTTGGTTCGGTGTAACGAGCAGGTGGCGACGTGTTGTGACCGTTTGCCGTAATGCTTTCGATTCCTACTGAGTCGCCAACTTTGAGTGCTGGCAACAACGCTTCTTTTTCATCTTCGTTTTCTTCGGCGATTTCTTGATACACCTGGCGATAACCGGGGAACGAAATGGTGGTGCCGCTTGCTGAAAACTCGCAATCGGCAGGTGCGGTACCGGCGCTAACGGTTCCCATTTTCACGGTGACCGTGGTGCCGTTGGTGTCAGACATTTGCGAAGCAAGCGTGCGCTGCCAAATGAGGCGGTACAACGCGAGTTCGTTCGGGCGAAGTTCGTCGGCCAGGCTTTCTGGGCTGCGTAATGGAAGAGATGGGCGAATGGCT
>Ga0208788_1001515_pt1 | contig 11220 bp, 9 predicted proteins | sample Wag4_2014_7_11_3_FD_187363 | JGI IMG/M metagenome (GOLD analysis project Ga0208788, IMG submission 187363) | Fresh water mixed with fracking chemicals microbial communities from Ohio, USA - Utica-2 Time Series FC 2014_7_11 (SPAdes) (version 2) ... | reverse complement strand
AGGTATGTCTATCGAGGCTTACGGGGTTAATGCACTCGTAGATGCAGTTGCTGCAGTTGAAGAGAGCGCAATCGATACTTTGGTTGCGGAGTACGAAAAAATCTTTGAAGTCTCGGCCGAACTTAAAAAAGGTGGAGCCCGCCACGATTCATTGCGATATCAAGCATCCCTTGAGATTGCACTTGAGCGATTCTTGGAAGCCGGCAACTTCACCGCATTTACAACTAACTTTGAGGATTTAGGAGCGCTAAAGCAACTCCCAGGTTTAGCGGTGCAGCGCATGATGTCGAAGGGTTATGGCTTTGGTGGCGAGGGCGATTGGAAAACTTCCGCGCTACTTCGCATTATCAAGAGCATGACTGAAGGCTTGAAGGGTGGAACTTCATTTATGGAGGATTACACCTACCACTTCGGACCAGGTGAACCAAAAGTTTTGGGCGCACATATGCTCGAGGTCTGTCCAACAATTACTGATCAAAAACCAAAGTGTGAAATTCATCCACTCGGTATCGGTGGAAAAGATGATCCAGTTCGTTTAGTTTTTAACGCAACACCTGCACAAGGTCGCGTTGTTGGGCTAATGGATCTCGGCGATCGTTTCCGAATTGTTTCCAACGACATCGAAGTTGTTAAACCAGATAAAGAGTTAAAGAAGTTACCTGTTGCATGTGCGGTTTGGAAACCAGCGCCTTCACTTGCTACCTCGGCTGAATCTTGGATCTATGCCGGCGGCTCACACCACACCGTCCTAAGTACATCTCTGGATATCGAGACTCTAAATGACTTCGCCAATATCGCCTCAGTCGAGCACCTGCGAATCAGCGCCTCGACCACCAGCGATGAATTCCACAAGGAAATCAAGTGGAACGGCGCCTATTACAAGCTCTCTTCGCTGACCTAGGACTCCTCGTTGAGCGGGGTTTTTCACCCGCTCTTCGTAACCTAAACGTTACCGCCAAAGGGGCTGTATGGGTTGACTCACCCCTAGCCCCGAACAAAGATAGCCATATGTAGCCTCCTGGTCCCCATAAATCCAGGGCTCTACATATCCCGTAGTAGGAAATCCCTCTACATCGAGAAAGGCGTTACATGCTAAAGAAGTCAAAAGTAGCAGCTGTCTTCGCTGCACTTGCACTTGTTGTAACAACAGCTCCAGCATCTACTGCTGCAACTGATAAGCAACTTGAAATCTTTACCTGGTGGGCATCAGGCGGAGAAGCTGCAGGTCTAGAAGGAATGACAACTGAGTTCAACCGACTAAATCCAAACACACCTTTTATCAACGCAACAGTTGCAGGTGCAGCTGGCGTTAACGCAAAGGGTGTTCTTGTTTCACGTATGCAGGCTGGCAATCCACCTGACACATTCCAGGCACATGCTGGTGAAGAACTTTCATCATATGTAAAGGCCGGACAGATTGAAGACCTAACATTCCTTTACAAATCAGAGGGATGGGACAAGGTTTTCCCGAAGGACCTAATCAAGACAATTACTGTTAAGGGAAAGATTTACTCAGTACCTGTAAACATCCACCGTTCAAACGTTCTATGGTGGAATCCAGCAGCAGCAAAGAAAGCCGGAATCAAAAAGGCACCAGCATCTCTAGATGCAATGATTGCTGACATGAAAAAGTTCAAGAAGGTCGGAATCGACGGAATCGCACTAGCTGGTAACGGCGACTGGGCGATTGCTCACCTATTCGACTACGTACTACTTGCTTCAATGGGACCAGATAAGTTCAATGGTCTATGGACAGGTAAGACAAAGTGGAGCGGTCCAGAAGTTTCAAAGGCAATTGATTACCTAGCAAAGATTCTTTCTTACGGTAACTCAAGCAAGTCACTCGACTGGCCAGATGCAGGCAAGCTTGTAACAACAGGTAAAGCCGGCTTCTTCATCATGGGTGACTGGGCTTCATCACAGTGGCAGTCTGAAGGCCTAAAGCTAGGCAAGGACTACACATGGGCTCCAGGTCCAGGTACTAACGGTATCTACCAGTGGCTATCAGATTCATTTACATTGCCTAAGGGCGCTGTAAACCGCGATGCAGGTATCGCCTGGCTCAAGGTCTCAGGATCAAAGGCTGGACAAGATGCCTTCAACCCTAAGAAGGGTTCAATCGCAGTTCGTACAGATTCAAATCCAAAGCTCTACGACGCATACCTCCAGGCAGCAATGAAGTCATGGAAGAAGGATCGCCTAGTCGGTTCAACTGTCCACGGCGTTAACTGGGGCAACGCAGGAATGGCAGCGTACAACTCAGCAGTTGGACGTTTCTATTCAGGCGGAGCTAAGGACAAGAAGGGCTTCGTCAAGGCTCTTGATGCAGCACTTAAGGCACACCAGAACAGCTAATTATTTAGCTGAACTGCAAGTGTTTTAAATAAGTAGTCGAAGTTCTGGCGAGATCGAAAGGTTCCGCCAGAACTTCGACACTTTTAAAAATCTAAGTATTTTGAAAGGTGTAGCCCCAGTGAAAGTAAAGAAAAATCGAGTCCATAGCCCTTGGGGTGGATTCTTTTTCGTACTCCCATCGATTATTGCGATGGCGGTTTTCGTATACGGAATGATTGGTTACACAGTTCGCGAGTCTCTTCAAAATCGCACCAACTCTTATACTGAAGATGTCTTCTACGTTGGTCTGGCCAACTACATAGAACTTTGGCAGGATCCAGAGTTCACACACGCGCTCTCCAACCTTTTGAAATTTACCGCAGTCTTTATGATCGGATGTTTACTCTCCGGACTGATTATGTCTTTATTGCTGGAAAAGGGAATTAAGGGTGAAGGATTCTTCCGCTCCACCTATCTCTACCCAATGGCGATCTCATTTATCGCTATGGGAACATCTTGGCGCTGGTTGATGGACTCAGCACGTGATGCTGATGCCACCGGCCTCAACTACATCTTGCAGAAAGTTGGCCTGGGCGCGCTTCAGAGCGATTGGTACACATCGGAGGCAGGTTCGATGTTTGCAATGTCCTTACCTGCTATTTGGCAGATGTCCGGATATGTAATGGCGCTCTTCTTGGCGGGCTTCCGCGGTATCCCAGATGACCTTCGCGAAGCAGCTCGCGTTGATGGCGCCAGCGAATTTAAGATTTATCGCCACATCTTGTTCCCACAACTTTCTCCAACTTTCTTAACGGTTTTGATTATCTTGGGCCATATCTCAATGAAGGTCTTCGATCTTATCTTCGGTATCGCAACCAAGAGTTATGTAACTAAGGTGCTTGCGATCTACATGTGGCAAGTGATCTTCGACTTCCAGAACTATGCCAAGGGCGCGGCGATCGCCATCGTGATTCTTTTGATGATCGCAGTAGCCGTTATTCCATATCTAATCTATGTAAATAAGACTGAGGAGGCGAACAAATGAGTTCAGATATCGCATCCCGCGTCACGCGTAAGGTTGATGTTCGCAATAAGAAGAAGCTTGATGGCAAAGGCCAGTTCTGGTTGGTCTTCCGCTACTTCGCGCTAACCATTCTCTTTGTAATCGCAGCCCTGCCGATCTACATCATGGTGATTAACTCCGTTAAAGGTATTACTGGAGTTACACAATCTGCGGCATTCATTCCGCCTACTACATTAGATTTCAGCGCCTGGGGACCAACCTGGGAGATCTTGCGCGAGCCAATGTTCCGCACACTCTTCTTCGTTGTTCAATCTTCGATTATCTCGGCGGTAATTGGTGCGATCAACGGTTTCGTCTTTGCTAAATGGCGTTTCCGTGGATCAACTTTCGTCTTTACAACCTTCCTCTTCGGAATGTTCATCCCATACCAAGCGATCATGATTCCCCTCACTAAGTTCAATCAGTGGGCTGGAATTGGTAACACGATCTATGTCTTGGTATTTGCTCACGTTATCTACGGTATTCCGATCTGTACTTTGATCTTCCGTAACTACTACGCAGCAATTCCAAATGAGTTGATTGAGGCAGCTCGAGTTGATGGGGCCGGCATGATCCGCATCTTCCGTACCATCTTCTTGCCACTCTCAATTCCGGGCTTCGTCGTTGTACTCATTTGGCAGTTCACTTCTGCCTGGAACGACTTCCTCTTTGCGATCTTCTTAACTGGTGGTTCTCCGAAGTTATCTGTTGCAACAACAGCACTCAACTTCATCACCGGTTCTGGCAACCAGGTTTACTACGGAAATAACATGACCGCATCGTTGATCGTTTCTATCCCAACGCTGCTGGTCTACCTATTCTTAGGTCGTTACTTCCTGCGTGGCCTCTTATCTGGTTCGCTAAAGGGTTAGTTTCAAGAGATTAAGTAAAAAGACCTCGTGCTCGATGAAAGTTCGGTAATTCCCTACCTAACCGAGCGTAAATTATTACGAGCTGATTCTTATTTGGGTAACGCCACCGTGGAAGTTCTCACAGGTGGCGTTTCCTGCGTTGTCTTGGCGGTGGCCAACGATGCGCGTGAGATTGTTGTTAAGCAGGCGCTGCCTGAGCTAAAGACCAAAGCTAAATGGGTGGCCGATCAACGCCGCGCAATCGTTGAGGCAGAGGCGATGCGCGTATTTCAATCGATAACGCCAGATAGCGTTCCAGAGTTGCTTGACTGCGATGCAGCAAACTTCACTTTAACTATGTCACGCTTGCCTAGGACATGCACCAACTGGAAGCAAGATATGTTGGAAGGTCGCATCCACCCAGAGATGGGTGAAAAACTAGGTGAGATTCTGGCGAAATGGCATAACACAACTGCTGTTGATGAGGCGATTAAAGCGAAGTTTATGGAAGGCGAGCTCTTCGAGCAGTTGCGAGTTAGCCCTTTCTATCGCGCTGTGGCAGCGAAGAACCCTTATCTGCAGGTAGTTATCAACTCGTTAATTGAAGAGATAACTACCGAGAAAATCGCCCTGGTCCATGGAGATTTTTCTCCTAAGAACATCTTGGCAACTTCTTATCACAGCCCCATAGTTTTAGATTTCGAAGTCGCACATACCGGCAATCCAGTTTTTGATTTAGCATTTGTCAGCGCGCATCTCTTGTGTAAAACGATCAGGACGCAGAGCGCGGCTGAAAAGGCAGCGATAAAAAAGACCGCCTTAAACTTTCTGGATGCTTATCGACAAACAAGCCAAAATGCTCAGGTGAGCATCGCTCAAACTCTGCCGCAACACGTTGCTCTAATTGCATTAGCTCGAGTTGAGGGAGTATCTCCAGTGAATTACTTAGATGAGCCTGCACAGCAGAAGTTAGTAGCGCTCACTAACGCTGCCCTGTTAGATTCGACTATGACTTATGAGCAGCTTTTTGAAGGCGCAAGATAATGAATATTAAGAAGCTGCTTGGTTATCAAGTACTCGATTCACGGGGTCGCCCTACGGTTGCGGTAACCATCACCTTAAGCGATGGCTCGCTTCACACCGCACGTGTGCCATCAGGTGCTTCAACGGGGGCACATGAGGCGCACGAGCTCAGAGATGCTGGAAGCGCTAAGGCAGAGAGTTACTACGCTGGAAAATCTGTTTACACAGCAGTTGAAAACATTAACTCCAAGATCGCACCTAAATTATTTGGGCACAGCCTGAATTTAGCGGCGATCGACGGGTTGCTCGTTGAAGTTGATCCAACGCCAGGCCATCAGGTAATTGGCGCCAATGCAACTCTGGCAACTTCTCTGGCTGTTGCTAAAGCGGCAGCACATGTCTCAGGTAGATCACTCGCCAGATATTTCCAACCAGAAGGCGCGCTCTTACTGCCGATGCCGATGGTTAATATTTTATCTGGAGGAGCACACGCTAATCGCAGCCTTGATATTCAAGATGTTCTGGTCGTGCCACATGCTGCAAGTAACTTTGCTGATGCTCTCTCTTGGATCGTCGCTATTCGCGAACGCGCAGCTAGTGACGGCAAAGCACATGGCGTTACACATTTAGTTGCCGATGAAGGGGGCTTAGGACTGGCGTTTCCAACTATGGATGATGCCTGCGAATTCGTCTTGGCGCAGATTGAAGAACTCGGGCTCTCGGGAAAAGTCTCTCTTGCGCTAGATATCGCATCGACCCAGTTCTTCGCCGATAACAAGTACTCATTAACTACATCTGGGCAGGTTTACTCACCTGAAGAATTTGTCGACCAGATGCTTAATTTGGTTGCAACCTACCCAATTTCCTCAATTGAAGATCCCTTTGCTGAAGATGATTGGGCATCTTGGTCAGCCTTTACTTCGAGTGCACCCATGCACCTGCAAATCCTTGGAGATGATCTATTTACAACTAATTTACATCGCCTCGAAAGAGGAATCGCCGAAAAGAGCGCCAACGCTATTTTAATTAAGGCCAATCAAAATGGTTTGGTGACCTCAACACAGCGGGTCCTAGATCATGCCCACGCAAATAACTTTGCAACAGTAGTCTCTGCGCGTAGCGGAGAGACCGAAGATTCATGGTTGGCAGATTTGGCTACCGGGTGGCGTGCAGAGCAGATAAAAGTCGGCTCAACGCATGGCTCAGAGCGCACCGCAAAATGGAATCGTTTACTCGAGTTAGAGGCAAGTGAAGAGACAGAGTTCGCTAAGCCCTTTTAATAAAGAAAACCCCGCCACAGTTGTGGCGGGGTTTTCTGCTTTTTAATAATTACTTAAGACGCTCTCCAGTTGAAGAACTAAAGAGGTGAACTGAACCTGCCGCAGCGGTGACAGTGATTGTGTCGCCTGGTTTTGGTGGATTCTTTGGATCCCAGCGAACAATGACTTGTGCGCCATCATCAGTTGAGTTAGCAAACTTAACTGATGAGTCTGCAGGCTTGCCATATACGAATGCATCGGCGCCGAGCTCTTCAACAACTTCAACAAGTACTTTGAAGCCGCTTGCTGCAGGAGCGAAACCTTCTGGACGGATACCGACTGTTACAGATGCGCCAGCTGATGCTGGTACGTCTACCGCAAGGTCTCCGAGCATCGCCTTTCCGCCGCTTACTGGAGCAGAGAGAAGGTTCATCGCAGGTGAGCCGATGAAGCCAGCAACGAATGCATTTGCTGGTGCATCGTAGAGATTGCGTGGTGTATCAACTTGCTGCAATAGACCATCTTTAAGAACTGCTACGCGATCACCCATGGTCATAGCTTCAACCTGGTCGTGAGTTACGTAAACAGTTGTGATTCCGAGACGGCGCTGTAGTGCAGCAATTTGGGTACGAGTAGCAACGCGCAACTTCGCATCAAGGTTTGAAAGTGGTTCATCCATAAGGAAGACTTGTGGTTCGCGAACAATCGCACGACCCATAGCAACGCGCTGACGCTGTCCACCAGAAAGCGCCTTTGGCTTGCGATCTAGGTATGGCTCAAGGTCGAGCAACTTAGCTGCTTCATTAACGCGCTTATCGCGTTCTTCCTTGGCAACTCCAGCAATCTTAAGAGCGAATCCCATGTTCTCTGCAACAGTCATATGAGGGTAAAGCGCATATGACTGGAAGACCATTGCGATGTCGCGATCTTTTGGAGCAACATTTGTAACATCACGATCACCGATAAGGATGCGACCTTCGTCGATCTCTTCAAGGCCTGCCAACATACGAAGTGATGTTGACTTACCGCAACCTGATGGACCAACAAGAACCAAAAATTCACCGTCTTTAACGGTGAGATTTAACTTGTCGACTGCAGGTTTCGTTGTGCCTGGGTAAATACGTGTTGCGTTTTCGAATACAACAGATGCCATTTAAGGTATCTCCTTCTCCGGGCAGGTACGTGCCCGACGGTCCGAGGATGAAGGTGCTAGCCGGTTGGCTAGGCTCGCAAAGGATATGCCAAGCGTGGGCCAATAGGGAAGTGGCGCAAGAATTAGCCCCTAGGCGAGTTCACATCTTTGTGGCCCAAGCCTTAGAATTAGACCCATCATGGACCCTTACCCGATTGGTTCTTTAATCGGCGATCTTGCCTCCGTAGCTGGCTTGATTCTCCTCGGCTCATTCTTTGTGGCAGCAGAAATCGCCCTAATCTCACTTCGCGACAGCCAAGTGCGCCAACTCTCAAGTAGAGGTAAGCGTGGCGCTAAGGTTTCGGCGCTCACCTCTAACCCGAATCGCTTCTTAGCAGCTGCTCAAGTTGGAGTTACCGTTTGTGGTTTTCTATCTGCAGCACTTGGTGCAGAAAGACTTGGCGTCTATGTCATTCCGCAGTTAGTTGATCTTGGTCTGTCCGATGACGCGGCAAATGCAACTTCGCTAATCGGAGTTACCTTAATAATCGCTTACTTCTCACTTGTATTTGGTGAGCTCGTACCAAAGCGCCTTGCGCTATTTCGGACTGAAGATATTTCACTCTGGAGCGCTGGCCCAATTGATTTCACAGCAAAATTCTTTAGACCTGTGATTTGGCTACTCTCTAAATCAACCGATGTCGTAGTTCGAATCTTCGGAATCGATCCGAAGGAACAGCGCAGCCAGATGTCTGAAGAAGAGTTACTTGATCTAGTAACTGGCCATGCCGCGTTGACCGCTGAAGAACGCGATATCGTCGAAGAAGTCTTTAACGCATCTGAGCGCCAAGTGCACGAAGTTATGGTGCCACGCACCGAAGTAGATTTCATGGATGCCTCGCTAACAGTAGGTAAAGCAATAGCGCTCGCCGTTGATCGCGCTCACTCGCGTTACCCAGTTGTGCGGGGTTCGACCGACGAGGTAATTGGCTTCATCCATGTGCGCGATTTATTAGATACCACCCTGGTTAGCGCTGGCGGAAAAATTCAAGAGCTGGTTCGCAACGTCATGTTTCTGCCTGGTACCAAGGGGGTCTTGCCTGCGCTAACCGAGATGCGCATTCAACGCCAGCATTTAGCTATTGTGTTAGATGAATACGGTGGCACTGATGGCATCGTGACCTTGGAAGATCTAGTCGAATGCCTGATCGGTGATATTAAAGATGAATATGACACCGATGAGGCTGATGTATCCATGGAATCTCGAACGGGTGATTTTGAGGTTGACGGGCTAATTTCGATCGATGACTTACGTGAGCAGACAGGTATAGAAATTCCTGAAGGCCCGTATGAAACAGCCAGCGGTTTTGTAATGCATTTCTTGGGCAGAATTCCCATAGAACACGATGTAGTTGGCGTTAACGGCATCCGCATCACTGTATTAACGATGGAAGGCAAACGCGCTGGGCAGTTATTGATATCGCGTAACTAGCAATTCATGCGAGAATTACAACTATGACGCAGAAGCGAGTTCTTTCGGGCATTCAGCCCACCAGCGACTCCTTCCACCTAGGAAACTATCTCGGTGCGCTAAAGCAGTGGGTAGATCTCCAGAGCGGAAATGATGCCTTCTACTGCATAGTCGACCTACATGCACTTACCGGCGATATTGATCCGGCTTTACTCAGAAAACGAATTCTTACCTCTGCGGCCCAGCTGATCGCGTTAGGTATTTCTCCTGAAAAATCAACGCTCTTCGTGCAATCACATGTGGCTGAACATAACCAACTTGGTTGGATTATGGAATGTATCGCTGGCTTTGGTGAAGCAAATCGCATGACCCAATTTAAAGATAAATCAGCAAGAGGAGGGGCAGATACCGCACGCGTTGGACTCTTTACCTACCCAATGCTGCAGGCGGCAGACATTCTGCTTTACCAGGCGCATCAAGTTCCGGTCGGTGAAGATCAACGCCAGCACATCGAGTTAACGCGTGATTTAGCAACTCGTTTCAATACAAAGTTTGGCGAGACCTTCAGAATTCCAGAAGGTTATATTTTAAAGTCTGGCGCTAAGATTTATGATCTGCAAGAGCCTACAAATAAGATGAGTAAATCATCAGGCTCTTTATCGGGTGTGCTTGAGATAATGGATACGCCAGAGGCAAACACTAAAAAAATAAAGAGCGCAACAACCGATGCTGGTCGCGAAGTAACTTTTGATGAAAAAGGTAAACCTGGTATCAGTAACCTGCTGAATATTCATGCCGCACTTTCTGGAAAGAGCATTTCCGATCTGGAGAACGAATTTGCCGGAAAGGGTTACGGAGACTTTAAGAGCGAAGTCGCTGAAGTAGTTGTTGAATACCTACGCCCAATTCGTACCCAAGCGCTGGAACTTCTACAGGATGAATCTCATTTGATTAAGGTGCTTCACGATGGAGCAGGTAAAGCGCGCATTGTCGCAAGCGCAACTTTGGCTCAGACTTACAAGAATTTAGGCTTGGTCCTCTAATGAAGTTACGAGCATCAATAGCAATCGTGGCAATTGCTCTGACGCTCTTTGGTGTCCCGCAAGCCAGAGCGGCTGGAAGTATCTGTATCGCATATGACACTGGCGGGCTCGGCGATCGTTCATATAATGATGCGACTCTAGCGGGCGTTAAAAAAGCACAAAGCCAATACTCATTTACCTTTGAGAGCGTTGTTACTGATGGCACGATTGCAGACCGGACCAAGCGAATCCGAACCCTTACTGCAAAGAGTTGTAAAACAATAATTGCTGTAGGCGCTCAATATGCAAAAGTTATCGAACCGCTGGCGCTTGAATTTCCAAATACCCAATTTGCGATTATTGGCGATGCCTCTATTCCTTCGCTAAATGTAACTTCTATCATCTACTCTGAAAACGAAGCGGCATTCTTGGCGGGCTACAGCGCCGCACTTGCCACCAAAAGCGGTCGAGTCGCTATGGTAACTACTCCTTCAAATGCTGATGGCTACGAGAGTGGATTTCTCCTGGGCGTTGCTGCAGCAAAGAAGAGCGTCAAGTCATTTGTAAAGTACACCACAACTGAATCTGAAGTCTTTGCCAAAGCTTTATTTAGACTTGGTGTCGATGTAATTTATGATGCCACAACTGGTTCGGCAGATGGGCTATTCGCGGCGATTGTTAAAGCGAACACCACAAAGAACCGAAAGAAGAATACCCCAGAAGTTAATTTGATCATCTCTGAACCCGATCTTTACCTAAGTGTTACCCCTGCAACTTCTAAGTACTTAATTGCATCTGTTGTTAAGCGCGTTGATATAGCCGTATCAGCAATAATCGGTAAGGCGGTTAACGACAGCCAGCTCTCAGATGTAATCGATGCCAAAGCCGGTATTTATGGCCATCGCTACGGTATTGGCGATAAAGGAATCGAAATAGTAATTAAATCGAAGGCGCTAGCTGTTCAAACTCCAGCAATCAATGCGGCGGCGAGTGCAGCCTATGCAAATTAATTGGGAGCTGCTTAAGGAGCGGGCAACGGCTGCTATGAAGCATGCATACGCACCG
>Ga0208788_1001513_pt1 | contig 11230 bp, 13 predicted proteins | sample Wag4_2014_7_11_3_FD_187363 | JGI IMG/M metagenome (GOLD analysis project Ga0208788, IMG submission 187363) | Fresh water mixed with fracking chemicals microbial communities from Ohio, USA - Utica-2 Time Series FC 2014_7_11 (SPAdes) (version 2) ... | reverse complement strand
GGCGCGAATATTGGCCTCAAAGTGTTCGTCAATAAAGTTGATACTTCGAGCAATCAGAATGAATTCGTCTTCACCTAATTTTACTGATCGTAATTGATATGGATCCTTCGTGCTCACACGAATAGGACGAATTGCTGCATCTTCAATGATTTTCTTAGAGGGTGCTCCCGCGTAAGCCAGTGAAGATTCACGAACGAGCGTTTCTTGCCCTTCATCTGTAAGAAATATCAGGGTTGCATTTAAGGTTAATTGATCAATCGCAAAAAGAGCGGCGCCAATAGATTGTTCTGGATTATCTAGCGCTGCCTGCGCGACGAAATCAAGTGAACTATTTACTTCAGATAACTCTGCTCCTCGAGAGTGAAGTGCTGAGTAACTACCAATACCTAGCGTGACGACTGTAACCAGCACCATCGTAAATACGCTGGTCCTTGAGGTATTTGAAATCTTCAATTCTTCTCCGAAAGAAGTTGGAAGCCGACTCCTCGTATCGTTTTGATACCTTCGTAACCATCGCGATGTAATTTCTTACGCAGGTAGGAGATGTAAGTATCCACCACAGTACTTTCAGATTCGAAGGTGATTCCCCACACCTCATCAAGTAGATATGCCTTACTTAAGACCCGTCCCTTACTTTCTAGCAAGACAAGCAAGAGGCGAAATTCGGTTGGCGATAAATCAACTACTTCACCATTGAATGTGACCTGATGAGTATCGTTATCAAGTTTGATTGGACCGTTGCTTAAACTCGAATCAACCGAGACTGTAAATTGAGTACGGCGCAAGATTGCTCTGACGCGAAGTACAAGTTCCTCTAGCCCCCGCCACGGTTTAGTTACATAGTCATCTGCACCCAGTGCTAGTCCACGAGTCACATCGGCGCGATCGCCTCGGGCGCTGAGCATCAACGCCGGAGTGTGATCGCCAGTGCTTCTTATGCGCTCGATAAATTCAAAACCATCCATGAGTGGCATATTGATATCGACGATGAGCAGATCCGGCTTTACTGTTCGTAACAGGGAAAGAGCAATCATCGCATCGGCAGCGACAACGGTCTCAAAGCCAGAGAGTTTGAAGGCATCGGCCAGTACTTCTCGCACACCAGCTTCATCGTCAATAATCATAATCAGTTGGCTCATATGCCTAGCCTTCCACGCTATGACCAGTTTTTCTACCACTTCTACGACATGCACACGAAACCGCTAGGTGATTCACAGAAAATTCACACCGCCTTTTCAATACTATTGCCTCATGAAAAGAGGCGTATCGACAGTGGCCCTGTTGGTGCTTGCCACGCTTTTTTCGCTAAGCCAATCTGCTTTTGCTGATATGCGAACTCCGACTCCAGTTCCTTCAGGAGTCCTCGAGCAGTTTAAGAAAGAGATGGAAATTTTTAACGCTGCGATGCGCGAGCGGGAAGAAAAGATTCGTGAGATCAATCAGATTTTTAACACTGCTATTACTAAGGCAGCTCAAGATGCTAAATTTGCTATGCAGATTGCCGCCAAGCCCGAGCAGAAGAACTCAATTAACTCTCAGAAGCGTATTGCAGTCGCTACTGCCATTATCTCCAGGGAGAATGCACTGATTGCCCTGGGCCAGCCACCACTACCTCCACAAGATCCACTTCGTTCGCAAAAAGGTATGTCCAAGCAGAAAGAGTTGAAGGAAAAAAGTCGCCGCTAGTTAATCTTGTAGATCTACCTTCATAGTGCGCAACGTGTGGCGATCATGGCTCTTCTCTCGCTCATGAATCTTTCGAATTTGTAACTCAATACTCTTAATGGCTTCATCAAATGCGGCCAGATCGTTAAAGGATGCCGCTTCTGCGCGCAGTAGTGGGCCTGAACCATGAGATGTAATAACTACCTTATGTGAATGTTTTCCTTGTCGCGGGTTTGCTTCATGCATCACTTCAACTTCAACGCGATCAATGGTCACACTGAATCGGTCCATCGACAAAAGTTTCTCTTCAGCGATGGAAGTAAAATCGCTAGCTAGTTCGGCGTGACGAGGGTGGATTATGATTTTCATTTCAAAAGCATGCCACTGTCAGTGGGTAAAGGAAATAGTGGCTCTCTTACGAAAGAGGTAGGAGGTATACCGCCAGGGTAATTACAGCCGCAATCGCCAGCGACTGACCCAGGATTGAGAAGGCAGTCTTGCGATCAGCGGCGAGTGAAGCCTTATCTTGTACTTTGGAAATATTGCCTAACTTTCCAAAATTAAGTACTCCCATAAATCCGTAGGCTAGGCAGAATTTTCGATATGACTGCACCCAGCCAATGCTTGCCACCGAGAGCGGGATAAATATTCCTAAGCGCACAGATGGCTCAGCGCTGGTGGAGATAAAGCCGGCCAGAGACATAAGACTTAATACAGTTCCAATTACTGCAACTAGTTGGCGTCGGCGAATTTCTCCTCTGCCTATGTTGCAAGAGCCAGCGACATATTGGTCGTTAGACATCTACGCTTCTTCGAATTCGTCTTCGTCAATCCACGCATCTGTCTCGTTCTCATCTTGTTTTTCAACCCATGACAAGAAGGAACCAACGGCACGAAAAGCGAGCAGCGCAACGGTGATTGCGGCAAGGGTTCTGCGGAGCGCTTTCATATGGATAAAAATACTCCACTTTGATTCAAAGTGCGCGCTTTACCCTTGGGTAAGTGCGGTGTCGATATCGTTCCAGAGGTCATCTATATGTTCGCAGCCAACTGAAAGGCGGATGAGATTTTCGGGCACGCTATGGCTTTCTCGTTCCCATCGGCGGCGGCGCTCCCATGTGGATTCGACTCCCCCAAGACTCGTTGCATTAGCAATCAACGTTGATGCGTTGCAGATAGATTCGGCGTGTTCGGCGTTGCCATCGGCTTCAAAGGAGACTATTGCCCCGAATCCGGGATAGCGAACATTGGTGACCGCTGGATGGGCCGCTAACTTCTTTGCCAAGATTGCCGCACTTTCTTGCGCTCGATTAAATCGAAGTGGAAAAGTGCGAAGGCCGCGTAAGCCAAGCCATACTTCAAAAGGTCCGGCAATGCCACCTAACGAGGTGCGCGCCTCTAGTAATCGCGAATAGAGCGCAGGATCTTTGACAGAAAGTGAACCCAAAATAACATCGCTGTGGCCGGCTAAATACTTAGCGACAGAGTGCATCACGATATCCGCACCAAATGTAAGTGGTTTCTGATTCAGCGGTGTTGCAAAAGTGTTATCAAAACCTACGCCCATGCCACGTTTCTTCGCTTCTCCGATAATCACATCTACTTCAGCTAGATCCAGCCCAGGATTTGTTGGTGACTCCACCCACAAGAATGCAGCGCCCTGCAGTTGACTGATAACTTCTTTAGTATCTGTAATGTCAACGAATCGAACATCAAGGCGGCCCTCTGCGTGATAACGCTTGAGCAATGACATAGTTCCGCTGTAACCCTCGTGTGATGCAACCACAGGTGCACCATGTGGCAGAAGTGAGAAGACGGCAGTGATTGCTGCCATGCCTGATGCAAAGACCAAAGTTGATTGCGCTTCTTCGAGCGCCGAAATTGCAATCTCTAACTCTTGCCACGTTTCATTGCCGAAGCGGCCGTAATTAATTTCTCCACCAGCTCGGTACGTTGAATTTAACGAGATATGAGAATTTAAACCAACGCCTGCCTCAGATTGAGGGCGACCTGCTGAGATTGCAAGAGTTTCCGGGTGCAGGTGCTTTTTGGACATGGGTACAGAGTAATCGCTTAACCAGAAACTTGCGAAGGAAATCTCACCCCGGTACTTGAATGACAGTCGTATCCGTTGGGATTCTTTTTCAGGTACTTCTGGTGATACTCCTCGGCGAGGAAGTATTCGACGCCCTCTGCGCTCTTAATCTCGGTCACGATTTCACCGATTCCTGCTTGGGTAAGAGCTGCTTGATAGAGATCGCGAGTGGCCTGCGCCTGCGCCAGTTGAGCATCACTTGTCGTAAAAATTGCGCTTCGGTATTGCGTGCCGATATCCCCGCCTTGTCGATTTAGTGAAGTCGGATCGTGCATCACCCAAAACTCCTCGAGCAATCTCGTATAGGAAATGAGAGCTGGATCAAAACTCACTTCCACCATCTCAGCATGACCTGTAACGCCTGTGCAGATTTGTTCATAGGATGGGTTTGCACGAGTGCCACCCATATATCCAACGCTGGTGTTGATGACGCCAGGTAAATTCCACAATCTGCGTTCGGCGCCCCAGAAACATCCGGTAGCAAAATATGCTTTCTCTGTATTGCTCATAGTCAGATAACCTACCCTTCTACCTGCGCCCCCGTAGCTCAGGGGATAGAGCACTGCCCTCCGGAGGCAGGTGCACAGGTTCGATTCCTGTCGGGGGCACTTCACAACAATAATTCATTACGCATTGAGCACAGAGGGATATAAATCACCTTAAAGTTCCAAATCTTTTCTCCTACCTTCTTGTTTATCTCTCTTACACAAGGGAGAATTACGACCTTGCACGCGCACGTTGTGCACACATGCTGAAATCAGCGCTGAATCGGATGCGAAGTGAAGGGGTGAGCCATGGATTGGAGACATCAATCTGCATGTCGCGACGAAGACCCTGAACTCTTCTTCCCGGTTGGAAACACTGGCCCTGCAATTAGCCAGATTGAAGAAGCAAAGAAAGTTTGTAACCGCTGCATTGTCAAAGAGCCTTGCCTTGCTTGGGCTTTGGAGTCAGGTCAAGATGCCGGCGTATGGGGCGGACTTTCAGAGGATGAACGTCGCGCGCTTAAGCGCCGCGCAGCACGTAATCGTGCGCGCTTGATGGATAACGGACTCGCTTAACCCCACAAGCTTTTACTTGGAGTTTGGGAATACCAAAATTGCTTCTGTCTGATTTTCATCTGAAATCAATGAAAGCGTTCCACTCAATTCGTTCTCAGTCAATGTCCGAACAATTTGTAATCCTAAGTTCGGAGATGTTGCGACGTTAAACCCGTCTGGTAATCCAACGCCATCATCAGATATGACCACTCGAATATCTGCCCCTTCCGATTGCACATGAATGCCTAAAACTGAACCTTCTTCAGCTAAGCCATGTTCGAGAGCGTTGTGAATTAACTCTGTGATGACAAGTGCCAGCGGTGTTGCAATTCGAGGATCAAGTGAGCCAAAGAGGCCAGTGCGCTCTATCCGCAGTTCATTCATTCGAGGACTGAGTTCTAGTGCGTGCGTAACTAAGCTCTCGAGTACTTGATCAAATCCAACGGAAGCATCTGGGGTATTTGAGAGAGTTTCGTGCACGAGCGCGATAGATGCGATTCGCCGTACCGCTTCATTGAGGGCAGCACTGGCATTTGGGTCATCAATGCGACGCGCTTGTAGGCGAAGAAGTGCCGATACTGTTTGCAAATTATTCTTTACTCGATGGTGAATCTCGCGAATCGTGGCATCTTTGGTAACAAGTTCTCGCTCACGACGCCTTAGCTCTGTGAGGTTATTCAAAAGCACGATTGCGCCAATGCGATTTTCTCCCGCAACCAAAGGTAGAACGGTGAATGAGATTGTGCCGCCAGCGTTCTCAATTTCAACTCGCTTCAGAGATTTTCCGGTGAGGGCGCCTGCAATACTCTCTTCTTGCGCATCTGGACTCTGCTTTGCTAGCGCTTGAGCCAAATCTCCCAACTTACTTCCTTCAACTTCGTGTATCCAGCCAAGGCGACTAAATGCAGATTGTGCATTTGGACTTGCATACGAGACAACCCCGTTTACATCGAGGCGAATCAGACCATCACCAACACGAGGTGTCGGATCAAAAAGTGAACCGGCCTCGGGGTATGGAAAAGTTTCTTCGGTGATCATGCGATAGAGATTGTGAGCGATTTCTCGGTAGTTAAGCTCTAATCGACTTGGTTGACGCATCAAATCTGCATTTCTATGACGTGAAATCACTGCAACGACCAGGCCATCGATTGATACCGGAATTGTCTCTTCTTTAACGAGAAAATCTCCGACGAGTCCTGGTTGGGTATCTCGAATTATCTCTGCCGTAGATAGCGCTCGGTCAATATATTCTCGCTCTCCATAACTGATTTCCTCACCAATGACATCGAGCGGAAAGAGTGTGGCGGCAGTTGTAGGTCTGATGTGTGCCACTGCAACATACCCCGTTGGCCAACTCTTAAAATCTTTTCGTAGTGGAATCCAAAGGATGAGGTCTGCAAATGACAGATCTGATAGGAGCTGCCAATCAGCTATGAGCTCACGCAAACGGTGAATATGTCTTTCATCAAGTGGGCTTCGTTCGTGAACAAACTCTTCAATGGATGCCATGGAAAATTTTTCTATCCGAGCCAATGTGCAATATTGGATGCAATCTCTTGCGTTGCAAACCAGGTTAACTCTTCACCATCTGCTGAAACCTCAAAGCAACATTGCACGTAATCCCACTGGAGCGGAGCTGTCAGTGAAATCGACATATCGTGTTCAGCCCCAATAATTGCTTGCGGCACCTCGAGCGCCAACACACACGCTGTGCCGGCCGAATCTGACTTCAGTTCTATCGCATCCTCTGCTGCTACCAACGAGAGTGTGTACTCAACTTCTTCCTCATCGAGATCAGAGTTACTGTCAATAAATGCCGGAGTCGCCGCATATGCATCACTAACATCGAACTCTCCAGATTGAAGAAACTCTTGCAGCTCGAGAGCTGTCACTGCCACATATGCACGCATGAGGTAAGCCTATAAGAACTTATCCCCTGAGTTCACCGGCCAAAGTGGCAACGCTCTTGCGCAGCAGGGTTCTCTCATTAGATTCATAAAGCGAGACCGACTCTTGCTCGGCCGCCAATATCGACCGGGAGTCGAATGGATAATGAAGAATCTTTTTGGTGCTTGCGGCTGCGGCAGCCGTTGCAAATGCTTGATCGTGAATGGTTGTCTTCTTGCCTAGAGCGGACATCGATTGCACGAAAGTGATTGTCGGTTTAATTGAGTTTTGCACGAGTGCATGCGAGAGCGTGCGAACTCTTTCCACTCCCAGTCGATTCGATTTCGACACTACCCATAGCTCATCAGCATGGGAGGTAATCCAGACCAGCACTTCGCCAGTCCAACGCTGCCCACGGAGTATTTGTGCTAAATCTGTAACCACACCTGCATCTATGACGATGTAATCAAACTCCATTGTGGCAGAGTCCAATAAGGCTACGGACTGCGTAATATTTTCTTGAGTAACTTCTAGCGCCCACACATTATGTGAAATCTTCTGATAACTCTTTGCCGAGTTAAGCCCCTGCTGTCCTAATAGAATGGCAATAGCAGGTGCAGTGGAATTGCCATCAATTAGTAGGACTCTCTTTGACATGAGACTAAGTTCGGTCGCGATATTGATGCTGAGGCTGGTGCACCCGGAACTTGCGTGCGCACCTGCAACTGCCAAAACATAAGCGCGCGGCTGGTCGCTAATCTGCTCGCTTATTACGAGCATCGGCTTTCTCATTGAACCGCGGATCATGCCAATCAGTTCTAGCGCAAGAGTGGGTTCTGGCAATGAATCTGGGTATTGCTGCAGATCATCTTGGCGCTTTCGAAAGACGAAGATTCGAGTTCCCCACGTACTCATTTGATCAAGTGCTTTTCGATCTAGCCCCTCTAAATCTGTCGAAATCAGCAGAACATCGGGCGGAGTAGCTAGTTCTTTTAGAAATTGTTGTAACGAAGACCAATCGAGTGCGCGATGTAAGACGCTCCACCCTTGGCTAAATAGCGTGCTCGCAGCAAAACTTTCAAAGTCAGCTCCATGTATCGCGGTGATAGCGGTGGCGTGTTCAGGCTTAGCCATGTGTTCGTACCGCAACCAAACGTCCACTTGTGGTTGCGGCTAACACCTCGGAGATAAATTCGCTATCAATCGAGACAGTGAGGGCAACTTCTCCCCCGAAATTTGTGCCTTTTCGATCGATTGAAACTACAAATACCCCACCGAGAATAAATGCCGGAGGTTGAAGACTTTCTCCATTCTTTTCATCATGTAGTTGGTAGAGAGCCACAATCTCTCCGGTGCTGACCTGAGAAGGAATATCTACCGAGCGCATGCTAAGCGATAGCTCTTTATAGCTCGCAGTGGCTGACTGGTTTGTAATCGCATCTGCCTCAATTAACTCACCAGCTGCAATGACTCGACGAGAGATGAGTCCAACAGGGTTAGCATCAGCAGATACATATTTCCCACGTGCTCCGCCAAGTGAGACTGCGATGAGGCTGAGGTCATCGCGGGCAATCGAGGTCCCCGGTGCTATCGGATTCGCCGCTACCCAGTAATTCTCTTTCTGATTTGCTGCGATAGACATGAGAAAAGAGGCCAGTAGCGCTGCTACAAAGAGTGAGATCGAGAGAATGAAGCGCGTGTTTTTCTGTCTCTTAATTGCCATGGCGGCAGGGTAAGAGCGAGTGCAAAAAAGTGACTGCGCTTGTCCACAATACAGAGAAAGGATGACCGCTTTTCACCCAATTAGATGATTCATTCATTAGCTGGTCATTCGATTATTTGTCCATGACAACAGAAACGTTTAACTACACATTCCCTCGAGCAAGGCCACATCTACAGTTAATTTCTAGCACAGAGGATCCGGCGCTCTGGAGCCATCCAGTTCTCGATCTATTTGCACCTCCGAACCCCGTGCTGGCGAAACAGGTGGCAAAACTTTATTTAGTGCCATCCACATTTGGTGAAGATATTGATCTCGATGAGATGCCCATACCTACCTCAGCGGCAGATCTGCCTGATTTACATCAGTGGACGATGAAGTTCATTGTCAGTGTTATCGAAATTTGGGCAGGGCGGCGGCAACCCGCACAGCTGCTGCGCGCATGTCATCGCGTGATTTATATGGAGTTACTCCGAAAGACTGGGAGTCAGAGTGAACTGGGAAGAATTAGAAATATTCATCAATCGGAGCCACTCGATGGAATCTGTGAAACCACGGTGACAGTGAGGTACGGGGAACGACTTCGCGCAATCGTCATTCGATTTGAAGGTGTAGACGGGCGTTGGCTTTGTACCGCGCTCCGACTTCTTTAAAGTAATTTAAGCGGCGCCGTGACAGCGCTTAAACTTCTTTCCAGAACCACATGGGCAAGGACCATTACGTGAAACATCGCTAGATGTCATCACGCCATTTTCATCAGCCGCGGTATATCGAAGCGGGGCAACACTGGCAGGTTTTTCATCTACGCCGCGCGCCTTAACTTGCGAACCATCGCCTTCGATTGTGACCTCAACATTAAAGACCAGGCTAGCTAGCTCTTCCTTGATTGCATCCATCATGGCGGAGAAGAGCTCATAGCCCTCGCGCTGATATTCAACGAGCGGATCGCGTTGGGCCATCGCACGAAGGCCAATACCTTCTTGCAGGTAATCCATCTCGTAGAGATGCTCGCGCCATTTACGGTCAAGAACAGATAGCAGAACTTTTCGCTCCAACTCACGAAGTACCTCGGTACCTAGTTCAGCTTCACGTTTCTTATACTCAGAGATAGCATCTTCAAGAATGCGGGTCTCCAAAATCTCAACATCGAGTGCGGATCGAGAGCCGAATTCATTCTCTAGATCTTGTGGGGTGAAAGAGATTGGATAGATACGTTTGAGCGCTGTCCACAGTTGATCCAGATCCCAATCTTCTGCATAACCTTCCGCTGTGGCAACTTGAACATAGGCGCGCAAAGTGTCGGCCATGAAATCGCCCACCTGGGCTCCAATATCTTTGCCTTCCAACACAAGACGGCGCTCTGCATAAATAACTTCTCGTTGACGATTCATTACATCGTCATATTTGAGAACATTCTTACGAATCTCAAAATTCTGCGCTTCAACCTGTGTCTGGGCGGAACGAATTGCATTAGAGACCATCTTGGATTCGATTGGTTCATCCTCAGGCAATCCTGCTGCTCCCAGAACGCGTTCAACAATTCCAGAGTTAAATCTGCGCATCAAATCATCTTGTAGTGAGAGATAGAAACGAGACTCTCCGGGATCTCCTTGGCGACCAGATCGACCGCGAAGCTGATTATCAATACGACGTGACTCGTGGCGTTCTGTTCCAAGAACATAGAGGCCACCTAGTGCGATAACTTCTTCGTGCTCTTTAGCAATTGCAGCTTTCTGCTTTTCAATTTCTGCCGGCCACGCACTTTCATACTCAGCCGGATTTTCTACCGGTGAAATTCCCTTGCGCTGTAATTCAAAGTCAGCCATGAACTCAGGGTTGCCACCAAGCATGATGTCAGTTCCACGCCCTGCCATATTTGTAGCAACGGTAACCGCGCCCTTTGTTCCGGCGCGCGCCACAATGGCTGCTTCACGTTCGTGATGCTTTGCGTTAAGTACTTCGTGCGGAACTCCTGACTTCTTCAGGAATGCTGAAAGTTCTTCTGACTTTTCAACGCTGACAGTTCCAACAAGTACCGGTTGGCCCTTGCGATGACGTTCAACGATGTCACGAGTTACGGCAGCAAACTTTCCAACTTCAGATTTGTAGACCAAATCTGGTTCATCGATACGTTGCATTGGACGATTTGTTGGGATCGGAACTACGCCCAACTTATAGATCTGATGAAATTCAGATGCCTCGGTCATGGCCGTTCCGGTCATACCTGAGATAGTTTCGTAGAGTCGGAAGTAATTTTGTAGTGTGATTGTGGCAAGAGTTTGATTCTCATCTTTAATTTCGATGCGCTCTTTCGCTTCCAGCGCCTGATGTAGGCCTTCGCTGTAGCGGCGACCAGCAAGCATGCGGCCGGTGTGCTCATCGACAATAAGAAGTTCGCCGTTCATGACTACATAATCTTTATCGCGCTTAAAGAGCTCTTTCGCGCGGACAGAGTTATTGAGGTAGCCAATCAGAGTTGTATTGGCAGCCTCGTAAAGGTTCTCAATCCCAAGGAGTTCTTCGACCTTGGAGACGCCATCTTCTAGGATTCCAACGGTTTTCTTCTTCTCATCAACTTCATAGTGAACATCGCGCTGAAGTTTGGTGGCGATATTTGCAAACTCTACGTACCACTTGGTTGCCTTATCTGCCGGTCCGCTGATGATCAGTGGCGTGCGCGCTTCATCGATGAGGATTGAGTCAACTTCGTCGACCACAGCGAAGAAGTGATCACGTTGTACGCAGTCTTCAAGTGACCATGCCATGTTGTCTCGAAGGTAATCGAATCCAAATTCATTATTTGTGCCATATGTAATATCTGAA
>Ga0208788_1001512_pt1 | contig 11233 bp, 9 predicted proteins | sample Wag4_2014_7_11_3_FD_187363 | JGI IMG/M metagenome (GOLD analysis project Ga0208788, IMG submission 187363) | Fresh water mixed with fracking chemicals microbial communities from Ohio, USA - Utica-2 Time Series FC 2014_7_11 (SPAdes) (version 2) ... | reverse complement strand
TGTCCAGCCTGTATTTCTCCAGCAGCAGTAATGCGTTCTGTGCATTGAATTTTGCTTTTTTCAGCCGGTTTTTGTCGGGGTCAATCTGAAAGCCAATGGCTGAGCGGAAGTCTGCTTTTTCCAGGTTGGTATTATCGAACCGGGCATCAGAAAGGTCTGAGCCGCTGAGGTCCGAACCTTGTATATCAGCGTTTGTAAAATCAGTATTGCTCATTTTGCATTGCACAAAACGGGTGCCTGAAAGTTTCAGGCCGAAGAATGAGGCACTTTCCAGGTTGCAGTTTTCGAAACTGATTTGTAGTCCGAATGGACTGGCATCTTCAAAGTGGATGCCCAAGAGTTTGCTGCCGGTGAAGTTCACCTGTTGCATGGACACCTTGTTGATGCGAGCAAGGCTTAGGTTGCAGTTGATAAAGGAACAGGCTATGAAAATGCTCCCTTTGAGGTCTGTCTCACTGAAATTGCAGTTTTCAAATGAGCAGCCGTCATATTCGGCATAATCAAAGCCTGTTTCGCTGAAGTTATTTCCTGTATAGGTCAGGTCTGTATATTCCATTTAAATCAATGCGTATTTCCCCATTTGATACCATTTTCAACCATCATGGTGAAGTTGGTATTTTTCCAGGCATCTTGATTATGTCCCATCGAGGTGTACCAGGTGTAACCTTTGCCTACTGGTTTGTACCAGGCAATTGGATGGGCTTTTCCCATACCGAAATTTTTGTTTTGCATCCAGAGGAAGTTCCCATTTGGACTTATTTTATTGCCTTCAATCAGGCAAAGAATGACAGCATCTTTTGGTTGAGTTTCGAAGACATACCATTCGTCGGTATGCGGCCAAACGGCCAGCATGTCTTTTGAAAGTGAAGTGTCAGCATAATTACCGATGTAAACATCTGTTTCTTGCAATTGCGGGTTCATGGCATGGTGGGAAAACCTTGTGCCCAGGAGGTTTTGTTCGTACCATGACCAGTTGTGAGAGTCATCACCTGCTCCATGAATGCCCATCAGCATACCGCCGTTTTCTACATATTTTTCAAGTGCAGATTGTTGTTCATCATTAAGTACTCTGCCGGTTGAATTATTAAAGATTACTACATTGAATTTTGCCAGTTGTTCTTCGTTGAATACGCCACCAGCTTCTGTTTCATGGATGAACCAGTCGTTGGCTTTGGCCATTTCAGCAAATACTTTTTTTGAAGAATCAATTGATTCTTCATGCCTGTATCCTGTAGTTTTTGAGAATACGAGTACAGCCGGTTTTCCAGCAGGGAATTCAATAGCCGGTTTTTCTGTTTCATAAGAAACAGGGAAGCCGTTTTTTACCTTGTACACAAAGCCGGCCAAACCCAGTCCTGCAAGTACTACGAGGGAGAGAAGGGTCCACAACGTGATTTTGATCAACTTTTTCATGCGTCTGATTTTGAATGCATTAACGAATGTGGATTTACTTTATTGTGTTGATTACCAAGGAAACAGGCTGTTTATAACTTGAAATAGTCCAGCACTTCCTTCCAGTTGTTTACGCGTGTGTGCCTGTTGATGTGCACGTTGTGAGCAGCTGTAAACATCAGTGGTATGCCCTTGCAATAGTCAAGGTTTTTGACATGGTCATCAATCAGGTAGTCCGTATCAAAAATGCTTTTATCTCCGCAGAACACCATATTACGCCAGCTGATGAAAGGGAAGTATTCTCCCAGCCATTCCCTTTTTTCACCAAGCGAGTTGGGGAATTCCATGGCTGCCGAAACAATGTAGATTTCATGGTGATCCATCAGTTTCCTTACTGCTTCCAGTGCACCTTCCATGATGGGTGCAGTTTTAAAAAATCCAGGCTCAAACAACAGTGCACGGGCAGCTTCAGGATCCGGAAAGGCTTCTGCTTCGGGTATTCCCTGGATAGAAGCCCGGTCAATCACTATTCCGGTTTTCTTTTCGTAGATATCCAGCCAATGCTGTTCTATATCTACGATTACATTATCCATGTCAATGGCAATTTTCTTTCTCATAACATCCTTAATTTAAGCGAACCACTCCAGCAGTTCAGTAATGGTGAGTGATTGTTTTGCATCTTTATTCAGGTCTTTTACGATTTTACCTGCATCAAACATGATCAGTCGGTGGCCATACTGCAATGCATCTTTCATACTGTGCGTGATGAGGATGATTGTTATGCCCATTTCCCGGTTGATTTGTTCAGCAAGCTCCATGACCACTTTTGCAGATTTGGGATCCAGCGCCGCTGTAGGTTCATCCATCAGCAGCAAGGATGTTTTATCCATCACACCCATCAACAGTGTAAGGGCTTGGCGTTGACCCCCTGAAAGGCTGCCGATCGACTGATCAATTTTATTTTCCAATCCCATGCCGAGCGCGGTCACCTTTTCTTTTACAAGCTGCCTGAACTTTGTGTTGTTACCAATGGTAATCCCCTTTTTACCCGAACGCAATGCAGCCAGCCGAAAATTCTCCACAATACTCAGGTCTGGTGCGGTGCCATTTGCAGGGTTTTGGAATACCATCGAAACCCATGGACTCCTGCGGTACTCTGGGAGGTGACTGATTATTTTTCCATCGATACTTACAGAGCCTGTTGTTGGCAAGATTGTTCCAAGGATAAGGTTCAATAATGTTGATTTGCCACTCCCATTGGTGCCTACAACGACTAAAAATTCACCTTTTTTCACTTCCACTGAAACATCCTGCAGGGCCCTTACTTCATCGTCACTGCCGGCATTGTAAATTTTGGAAATATGGTTGATTATCAGCACGTCAATTTTATTTATGCTTTGCGAAAGCTGTTAACCGGGGTAGTGCAACAATCAACAATACAAAAGTTGCTGTGATCAGTTTCAACAGGTTCGGGTCGATGCCAATGGAGAGCGTGAAGGCCAGTACTGCTTGAAAAACAGCACAGCCTATTACCACAAGCATGATCTGCCTGCCAATTTTTTTTACATGGAACCATTGTTTTATCGCATCTGCAACAAGTACAGAACCGAGTCCGGTTATTACAATCCCTATGCCCATATTTATGTCTGTAAAACCCTGGTATTGTGCAACCAGAAATCCGCTCAGGCCGGTCAGGGAATTGGAAACAGCCAGTCCGATAATTCTGATGCTGTCGTTATTTACCCCAAGTGCTTTGGTCATAACCGGATTATTTCCTGATGCCCGCATGGCGATGCCAAAATCGGTTCGCAGCAAGTATATCAACAAAGCTAAAATCACGCCAACAAAAATCAACGCAGTTAACAGTTGTCCGTTTAATTCATTTCCCAGCCAGTCACTTTTGATAAATATGGATGCGGTGTTGATGAGCGGTATATTCGATCTGCCCAGGATCATGAGGTTTATGGAGTAAAGTGCTGTCATTACCAGTATCCCGGAAAGCAGGGCATCAATTTTGAGTTTGGTATGGATTACTCCAGTCAATGTGCCGGCAAGAGCTCCTGCAAGCATGCATGCAGGCAGGGTAACTGCTACTGGCATGTTGCCAGACAGCATGACGGCAGTTATTGCAGCTCCAAGGGTATAACTCCCGTCTGTTGTGATATCGGGAATATTGAAGACCTTCATGGTGATGAAAATACCCATCGCCATGGGGGCCAGACAAAGTGCCATTTGCAGCGCCGTCAGGTAGAACTGAATCATTGAATCGGGTTAAAGCCCTCCGGGATTGTGATATTGTATTTTTTAGCCATGGCCGGATTGTAAACCCGGTTGCGGACTTTAACCAATTCCCATTTCAGTCCGTTTGTATTACCCTGCTTCAACATTTGTGCAGCCTGGAGTCCGGATTGGTATCCCCATTGGTACATATCTGCGCCAAAAGCAGCCAGGGCGCCTCTTTCAACCAAACCGGCTTCACTGGTCATGATGGGAACACCTGCTGTTTCACATGCTTTCACAATGGATTCAAAAGAGGCAAAAATGGTGTTGTCTGGGTTTGCAAAGAAAACATCAATTTCTTTGGAAAGCAGCGATTGGGTGACGAGTTGTACATCTGCGGAGTTGTTGACAGGCAATGCAATCAGCTCTACATTGTTTGCTTTGGCCATATTGGTGATGGCTTCAAGGGCCAGAACAGATTGCGGTTCTGCCTGGTTGTAGACAACACCAGCTTTGATTTTTACTCCTTTGGGTTTGATCAGCCTGGGGATGAGTCCGAATGATGTGTCTATGTACGCAATGGTTTCCCCTACACCAAACAGGTTAGCTGGCTCCTTACCATCACTGCCGTTGATTTTCATTTTTTCAGGCGTATCGGCAACCATCATGAATACAGGAATGTCTTTGGTGTTTTGCAATGCAGTAATGGTAGCCAGTGTAGGACATGCGGCAATCAGGTCAGGTTGCTGACTGATCATGTATTTGGCAATCTGTGTGAGTGTGGGGATGTCTCCCTGCGCATTGCGGTAGATGACATTGATGGTTCCTTTCTTTTCATCAAAACCATTTTCTGCCAATGCATCGAAAAAGCCTTGTTTGGCTTTGGCGATGGTATTGTCCTGAAAAGCATCCATGAAAGCAACTGTAGGTACGCCTGCTTTTTTAGATTCGCAGGCAGCCAGCACAATGGAACAGGAAAGCAACAGGAAAATTTTTCTCATGTGGATTTGTTTGTGATGCCAAAGGTACAATCTACCTACTTTACGCAAACAAACAGTTTGGTCCTGATTTGCTCTGAATGGACGTAATTTCTACCTTTAATGAGATTAAACTCCTTCACATGCAAAGATTTCGGTTAGTTCAATTCATTTTTACCCTTTTTGTGAGTTTGACAGGCTCGCAGTCGATTCAAGCGCAAGACGGACCAACCGAGGCCGGCATCAGGCAACTTATGCAAGAGGGCAAGGCTGTGGGCCTTTCAGTGGCAGTGGTCAAAAAAGGGAAATTGATTTACAACAGGTCGTTCGGACTGAAAAGCATCGAAGACAATCAACCCATGACCAATGATTGTATTTTTCGCATAGCTTCCATTTCCAAATCCTTTTCTGCCACCTCCATTATGCAACTGGTGGAAGCTGGTAAAGTTTCTTTGGATATGGACGTCAGTGATATCCTTGGCTTCAAGGTCAGGAATCCAAAATATCCTGATGTGGTCATCACCCTGAAGCTTATGATGTCTCATCTTTCCTCTATCAACGACAGTCAGGGGTATTTTACCCTGGATGCTATCAATCCGGATAAAAACCCTGATTGGTCAAAATGTTACAACAATTATGCTCCAGGTAAAGGCTATCAATATTGCAATCTCAATTTCAATATGCTTGGAGCGGTTATTGAGAGAATTTCAGGAGAGCGTTTTGACAGGTATGTAAAAAAGCATGTTCTTGATCCACTGGGATTGTATGGAGGTTATTATGTGGAAGAATTGGATAAGTCGAAGTTCGCTACGCTTTATGCCTATGACAGCACAAGAAAATTTATTCCTTCACCCGGGGCCTATCAGCAAAGGGCCGAGGTGATAGCCGCCTACAAAATGGGTGAGAGCACACCAGTATTCTCACCAACCGGAGGCATGAAAATTTCTGCTGCAGATCTTGCGCGATATATGATGATGCACATGAATTATGGAAAATCCGGAAAAAGAATCATCTCCAAAAAAAGTGCAAAAGAGATGCAAACGCCCTTATCTGAGGATGAAGGATACGGGTTGGCTTTGGAGGTCACTGAAAAGATGATTCCTGGCATGAAACTGACAGGGCATACGGGGGTGGCATATGGGTTGTACAGTGCCATGTTCTTTGATCCCCAAGAACAATTTGGGATAGTAGTCATCACCAATGGGTGTGATCCCCAATATGACAATGGATACAATGCATTCATCCGCAAAATGGTGAATCATTTATATAAGGAAAAAATCCGGCCATCAGGTGCCCTGTAGCCGGATTTGATGTCATTTCATTTTCTTGTTTTCAATGTTACCGGCCCCAGCAATCCTGATTCCTGTAATGGAGAATCAGGTCTGAACAGGGGCATGGCGATATAGGTAATCTTTTGGGCGCCGGGTTGTGCATCACCCACCAGCCTGTTTACCCAGGAGTTGACCACCTTGATTTCCAGCTTGTTTTTGCCTGCTTTGAGGTATCGCGTGATGTCGGCTGCAAAGGGTGGTGTCCATAAAGTAGCCACCAGCTGGCCATTGACATGTAATTCAGCCAGGTTTTTCACATTACCTAGATCAAGACTGATTTTTTCACCTGAAGTGATTGCAGGAATTTCTACGGTTTTGGAATAGGTGGCTGCACCAGAGAAGTATCGGATGGCGGGATTGCTGTGTTGCGCAAGAGAAACCAGTACTGGAAAATCAACTGCACCAAGAGGCCCACCTCTTCCATCCTGGAACTGTACAGTCCATGGGCCTTCCAATGGTTGCACTTTGGTTTCCTTTTCAGGCTTTATTGCAAAGAGCGTTGAAGGGAGTGCTCCTTCGAAAACTACGAATAGTGATTGCCAGGGGTGAAAGTCAAGATTGATGATAGTTCTATTGTCTTTCACCTGATAACCCACTGGATGGGTTTCACCGGTTACCGCATCCCAGATCATGGGTTTTTTCCCTGCTGTGCGAAAGGAAACAGTGGCTTTTTGTCCTTCACTGGCACGACTGTTGAGCCAGTAGATTTCCCTTTCGGGCATGGTTCGGTGCACGTATAGTATTTCCTTTTCTTTACGGGTAATCATGACATCCTCCTTGACTTGAAGTGTATGGAGCAAGGCATGGACATCCTTCCCAAAAGCCACATTGGGCATGGTTTTCAGGGTTTTCAACATGGCGGCATACATCACTTTATCGTCAACCAGGCTCGGGCTAGCCACGGGTGAAGTACCGCATACCGTTACGCCTGCCTTGGCCAACTGGAGTATCCTTTGCAACACTTTCAAAGTCATTTTTTCGGCGGAGCTGTCCAACATCAGCAGGCTGTACCGCATGCCTGTTTGGGTTACCAGCTTACCATTTACAGCGGTAATGGCTTCGAGCAGTACGGTGCTGTTGGCAAAATCGTATTCATAACCGACAGGTACAGCAGGCAGTGCATTTTGACACAGTGAGGTGATGTTGGTGTTTTCGCCATAATAGTACAATACATCCGCAACAAACCTGCCCTGTTGCAACAGGTGTGAGGTGCGGGCCAGGTAATCCACCCAGCTGCGGGCTTGGTCAGCCCAGGTTTCCTGACGGGTGAACCATTGTCCGAACGGACCAAGAGACAATCCGGGCATGAGGCTGTCCAGCGGCTGGTGTACCGAAGTGTGCACCACAAAACGATTGACTCCTGAGGCCATTTCCATGTCTGCTGTGCGTTTGAGTGTGGCTGGTGACGGCACAAAAGAGTTGCCTACTGTGGTCATGGATTCGGCTGCCACGATGTTTTGTCCGTATATGTGCGCTACGGATGCCGACTCCCGGATATCCGCCCTGCTCCTGATTTCCTCTTCAGAACCTCCCGCCAATGCCCCTGGCTGCCACATGGCAGACATGGGAATGTCTGCTTTCCTTTTGACATCCATACCGTCTGCGAGGTAGATGCGCATGTTTTCATGCGACTCTGTATAGCGTTTCATGCCGCGTTTGTGCAGCTCTTCACCAATTACGTTGTAATGGTTGTCGGCAATCATTTCCCCAATGGTTTTTCTGAAGTCCCACAGGAATTGTTCACTTTGTTCAACACTGCCCACTACTCTGCCGGTCAATACAGGAATCCATGGCAGGATGCTGTAGCCCCTCCGCCTCTTGAATTCCTCCGGCATGGTGGCTGTCCAGGTCATGTGCCCTGCCTCATAGCTATCCAATACCATGTGCGTCAATCCTTTTCCACCCATCATACCACCCGTTGCATCTTTGTACATATCGAGGTAGGTGTTGATGTATTTTCTGACTGCTTCCTTATCTAGCTTGTCAACCTCCAGACCCGTTGCTTCTGGAGAGGCAGGGTGGTTCTCTCTCCCTGTGAGGGAATAGCCCAGGCGTAAGATGGACCATTTGCCGGTAGGAGCGTTCCATTGTAGTGTTCCGCTTGGATCCATGAATGCCGTTACATCCACCACATCAGTGATGGCAATGGCGTCATTAGCCAGCGAGAATGCTTCTAAAGGTTTTTCTTTCCAGGGGTCAAAGCCTGCCTTGTCTGCAAATTCACTGATGCGGGATGCACCATGCAGGTTGAATTCAGCCACATCCACACCTTGTGGTTTGGTGGAGGCGCCCATACCGAACATGGAGAGCATGGCATTGGCTGGTGCCAGAAATGGTTTGTAAACCAACCGCCAATACTTAGCAGTGGTAGGTTCGAACGCAACCGTATTCAGTGGTACAATGCTGCCACTTATGGTTGCAATGGTTTTGAAACGGATGCCGTCATCACTCACCTGCAGACTCCTGTTTTTCGGTCCGCCATGGAAGTCTTCCAACGGAATATGGTGGGCCCCGGAAACAGTCATGGCCTTGAAGGTGATTGGTTCTGCAAAACTGTATTGGATCCACATGTCCTCATCCAATGATTTGACGGGAAGATGAACCATATGGGCGATATCGCCGTCTGTCAACTGATCCAACCTAAAATCACCACCGCTGGAGCTGACTGTCGGCTTAAGGGATGCAAGCGATTTTTCAGTATGGGGGAGTCGATAAGCCACCACAACGGCGTCATGGTAATATTGTGGCTTTTTCTTGGCTGAAGCCGCATCAAATGCCCCGCTGCTCAGGGGTTGGTTTTGCATTTTACCGGTAACTGCAGGCGGTTGTGGTAAAGTCAGGCTGATGGCTTTCCCTCCCTCAACAATGGTTTCAGACCACACATATTTTTTCATGCCATCCTGGGGTTCCACCCAAGGGCCGCCCGTTACACTCCATCCCGGTGAACCTGCAATTGCCATTTCCAATTTTTTTTCGGTGGCTAGTTTGGTGGTGAACTGGAAAGCGTCTTTCCATTCCGGGGTCATGTAGCTGAGTTTTTGCTTGACCACTTGAGGTGTGAAGAGACTCGCGTCAAAGTTCTGGAAGCCGGCGATACCTGATTTTTGCATCCACTCCAGGTCTTTGCGGATGCCTTCTTTGGTGATGTTACCATTCATCCAATGCCACCAAACACGGGGTCTTGCGTCCTGCGGAGGGTTACTGAACTGGTCTTTCAGGCTGCTCGCTGGCGTTTGGGCTGAAGCAGATGAGGTTGCTATCAGCAACAGAACATAAAGCAATTTTTTCATCAGTGGTTGATTGGGGTAAAAGCCTGTTGTAATGTATAACTTTGCGGGTGATGGACAAAATTCAAATGATGAGTGGAACATATCCAATGCCTGTTTTGGCTGATGCAGCCATTAGTATTGCTACCTGTCAGGATTTGCCGCAGTTGATGGCGTTGGTCAACAGAGCCTACCGGGGAGCAAGTTCCAGGAAAGGGTGGACAACCGAGGCAGACTTGATTGCTGGTGACGTTAGGATTGATGCGGATGCACTGCAACAAGTGCTGATTACTCCGGGCAGTATTGTTCTGGGTTATCGACAGGCTGAAACCCTTGTGGGATGTGTCAATCTGCAACATAAGGGAGATTATCTCTACTTGGGTATGTTTTCTGTTTCACCGGAACATCAGAATGCAGGTATTGGGAAGAAATTACTCCAGGCTGCTGAACGGGTAGCTTTACAATGGGATTTGAAAGCTATTCAGATGAGTGTCATTTCTGTTAGGTATGAATTGATTGCCTGGTATATGCGCAATGGCTATGCAGACACCGGGGAAAGAATACCTTTTGAGGAAGATGGGATGAGTGGTAAACACCTCAGGCATTTGGAATTCATGGTGTTGCGCAAGCCTGTCATTGCTGTCTGACCATGGCCTTTTGCAGCCAATATGTTGGTTTCCCATCTGCCAAAGCCATTTTCAAACAGGTGTTGACTGCCTCCAAAAGTGCTGTATCGCCATTGACCCATACTGCTTTTGCGCTTTCGTTGATGGTTCCCTTCATGCTTCGGCACAACAAAGGGTTTTGAATACTCTTCAAGTCTGCTTCCACATCATCCGTGACCATGACATCTGCTCTGCCGGCAGTGATTTCAGCAAATACACCGATATTGTCTGGATGCACAATCAATGAGGCAAGGTTGAAAACGGTTCTGGCCACAGCTTCGTTGGTACCCCCTTTGTTTACAATCAGCCGTACACCCGGGTTGTTGACGGCTGCAACTGTGTTGAGAACAGCGGTATCCTGACATCGGGTGAGCAGTGTTTTGCCGCCATAGTGATATGGGATTGAAAAGGGTGCAATGGATTTTCTTGCTGCTGTTACACTTACTCCGCCGATAGCCAAATCAAAAGCATTGTTTTGCAAATCATGCTGAAGGGTTGACCAACTGGTTCGGATAAATACAGGCACTACCCCCAGTGATGCTGCAAGCGTTTTCCCCAGTTCAACATCTGCACCTTGAAGACTGTCATTTTGCATGATTGAAAATGGTGCATAGTCTGCTGTAACGCCCAACCTGAGCATACCACTTTTTTGTATTTGATCTATTGAATGCTTGCCGGCCCAACCTTTATAGGGAGCTGCCAGGTAGGCCGCATGCATTATTGCAGAACCCAACTTATCCAATGTTTTCCGCAGGGAATCCAAAGATGGTGCCTTTGGGCATTGTTTGCAGCCCGACTGATTCCAATTCCTGATTTTTTCTTCCTGCAGCGCAGAGGCATTGCTGATTTGAATAGCAAAGAATTGTTCCAAGCTGTCTGCATGCAAACCCAGTTCAGTAGCCTGTTTCCTGACATTTTGCAGCACTTGACGTTCACGAGCATTATCTGTTACAGGTCTGTTGTTGAGCCACTTGTTGGCAGCTACCTGTGGCATCAGTTCCAGTCTTTGTGAAACGAGCTCGTCCATCCGCTTGATGATCTCTTGCTCCGTATATAAGGTTTGTGCAAAGGATGTTAGAGACAACAGGCATGCCAGGAGAATAGGCAGACAAGATTTATTCAGCACAGGTTAAATTTTGATAAAGGTCTAAAAAAAGGGCCATGTGCATCACATGACCCTTTTTCAATGCTTGAATTTTTTTTATCTGGCGGCAATATCAATACCGGTCAATTGCACCAGTGTCTGATTAGGTTTTGCCTGTGGGTTGACAAATACAAAGTACAGATCATGTTGCCCTTTGGTATCAGGGATGTTTATCTTGGCGGTAACAGGTCCGCGTTGGGTGGCATTAATGGGTTCCGATTTGCCCAAGAGCATGCCA
>Ga0208788_1001510_pt1 | contig 11241 bp, 12 predicted proteins | sample Wag4_2014_7_11_3_FD_187363 | JGI IMG/M metagenome (GOLD analysis project Ga0208788, IMG submission 187363) | Fresh water mixed with fracking chemicals microbial communities from Ohio, USA - Utica-2 Time Series FC 2014_7_11 (SPAdes) (version 2) ... | reverse complement strand
CAATCTCATCAAACGGGTTCATGCTCATCTTCACATTGGCAATGTCCACATCACTTCCATCCGACTTCACCCGAACCTTCACGTTGTAATCCACCACGCGCTTTACCGTGACTAAGACTTTCATGCGGCTGCCTGCCCCTTCTCTTGTGCTGTTTGAGGATGATCTTCACGCGCAGCCTGCCAGCTTGGCGGCCGCTTCTCAATGAAAGCCTGAACGCCCTCAAGGGTATCGGGCTGCATCATGTTGCAAGCCATGGTGGAGCCAGCCATGACGTAGGCCTCTTCGATGCCCACCTCAAGCTGGCGATAAAAGAGCTGCTTGCCCATGCGAACCGCCGCCTCGGGCTTGGCAAGAATCTTCTGGGCCAAGCCCACAGCCGCAGCGGTCAGCGCCTCAGCGGGCACCACCTGGTTGATGAGACCGCGCTCGAGTGCGTCCTCAGCAGAGAGAAAATCACCCGTGAGCAAGAGCTCAAGTGCCTGCTTGCGCGATAAATTACGAGAGAGCGGGACACTGGGCGTGGCACAGAACAGACCCAGGTTAATGCCCGACACTGCAAACCGCGCCTTCTCACTGGCCACGGCAAGATCGCACATCGCCACGAGCTGGCACCCCGCCGCGGTGGCCACGCCCTGGACCTCGGCGATCACCGGCTGGGGCATCTGCTGAATGGTCATCATGACCTCGGTGCACTGGGCAAAAAGCCGCTGGTAATAGCCCTCGGAGGGACTCGCGCGCATCTCTCGCAGGTCATGGCCTGCGCAGAAGGCTCTGCCCTGGGCGGCGAGCACCACAACGCGCGCGCTCGAGTCTGCCGCTATGGCCTTCAAGGCTGCGCCGAGGTCCGCGAGCATGGCCTCCGAGAGGGCGTTAAAGGCATCGGGCCGGTTGAGGGTGAGCCGGATGAGCCCGGGTTGAATGGTTTCTTGAATGACATTAGACATCGATGGCCTCCGCAGATCCTGCGCGTTTGCGCAGCTCAAATTTCTGAATCTTTCCGGTCGAGGTCTTGGGCAATTCCCCAAAGACCACCGAGCGCGGCACTTTAAAACTGGCGAGATGCTGCTTACAGAACGCCACAATCTCCTGGGGGCTGGGGCTGCTGCCAGGCTTAAGCTCAATAAAGGCGCAAGGCGTCTCGCCCCACTTGGGATCGGGCTTGGCCACAACCGCAGCCGCCATCACCGCGGGATGCCGGTAGAGAATGTCCTCCACCTCGATGGATGAGATGTTCTCGCCGCCAGAAATGATGATGTCTTTGCTGCGGTCTTTGATCTTCACATAGCCATCTTCATAGATGACGGCCAAGTCACCCGAGTGGAACCAGCCACCCGCAAAAGCAGCCTGCGTGGCCTTCTCGTTCTTGAGGTAGCCCTTCATGGCAATGTTGCCGCGGAACATGATTTCGCCCATGGTCTCGCCGTCTGCGGGGACTGGGGTGAGGGTCTCTGGATCGAGCACCGTTACGGCCTCTTGCAGGTGATAGCGCACACCTTGCCGCGCATTGAGCCGCGCGCGATCTGAAATAGAGAGCGCGTCCCAGGCCTCGTGCTTTACACAGACCGAAGCCGGGCCATAGACCTCGGTCAGACCATAGACGTGAGTGATCTCAAAACCCATCTGTTCCATGCCCTCAATCATGGCCGCGGGGGGAGCCGCGCCCGCCACCATGGCTTTTACACCAGCAGGCACGCCCTGCTTCAGTTCAGTAGGCGCGTTGATGAGCAGGTTATGCACGATGGGGGCTGCGCAGTAATGGGTCACCCCATGCGCCTTGATGAGGGAGAAGATGGCCGCCGCATCCACCTTGCGCAGGCAGATATTCACGCCCGCCCGCGCAGCAATAGTCCAAGGAAAGCACCAGCCATTGCAGTGGAACATGGGCAAGGTCCAGAGATAGACCGGATGCTTGGGCATGTCCCACTCGAGAATATTGGAGATGGCATTGGTCGCGGCACCCCTATGGCTATACACCACCCCCTTGGGGTCGCCTGTGGTGCCCGAGGTGTAGTTCAAGCAGATGCTCTGCCACTCGTCATGGGGCAGCTGCACAGGGAACTGAGGGTCACCGCCCTCAAGCAACTCCTCGTAGGTGATTTCGCCCAATCGCTCGCCCGGTGGGTTGAACTCTGCATCGAGCGCATCAATCACCACGGGGCTGCGGCCATGATCACGCTTCAGGATGGCCAGGGCCTCTTTCATCACGGGTGAGAACTCGAGGTCGGTAACCACCACCTTGGCCTCACCGTGATTCAGCATGAAGGCAATGGCCGATGCATCAAGCCGAGTGTTAAGGCTATTGAGTACGGCGCCCACCATAGGCACGCCAAAGTGGGCCTCCACCATGGGCGGCGTGTTGGGGAGCATGACTGCAACCGTGTCACCAAGGCCAATGCCCATGCGGTGCAGGGCTGAGGCCAGCCGACGTGCCCGGGAGAAGGTCTGGGCCCAGGTCTGGCGCAACGCACCATGTACGACCGCAAGCTTGTTGGGATAGACCTGCGCCGCACGTTCAATGAATGAGATGGGCGAGTAGGCCACATGATTGGCGGGGTTCGGACCCAGGCCTTTGACATACATATGGTCAGCAGGAAGCTGACCGTGGGTGGGGGGCAGCGTGGTCACTGTGTCTCCTGTTGTTTCTGTTCTGGTCAAACTCTACACCGGTCCATCATTTGCGACTGCACAATAGAGGGATGAACGCGCTCGAATCTCAGATCTTCTACCCCGACCTGCCCATTCCACCCGGGGGCAGCCTCACGCCCATTGCAGACCGCATCTTTTGGCTGCGCATGCCCTTGCCATTCGCACTGGACCATATCAACCTCTGGCTCATCGACGATGAGCTTGACGGGCAGCGCGGCTGGACCGTGGTCGATACCGGTGTGGCGACCCCAGAAGTGCGCGCACTCTGGCGTGAGATCCGGGACCAGCACTTTCACCATCGGCCTATCCTGCGCGTGATCTGCACCCACATGCACCCCGACCACCTGGGACTGGCGAGCTGGCTCTGCCATGGCATGCCCAGCGAGGAGCAGCCCAATGCGCCCGGCGCGTGGCAGGCGCCACTCTGGATGACCCTCGGCGAATACAAGACAGGTCGCATGTTTGCTTCGAAGGCCCTCTCCGAGGAGACCGAGCAGAGCTTCGACGGGGCAGCGGGCAGCATGGTGCACTTCTTTAAAGAACACGGGGCGCAGTCTGCCGAGGATGAGGCCAAGGCCCTCAAGCGCAAAAGCCACTTCAGCAGCCTGGTGCCGCATGTGCCCAGCCGCTATCACCGGATGATGGGTGGGCAACGGTTTCATATGGCCGATGCGCTCTGGGAGGTTATTCCTGGCTACGGCCACTCCCCCGAGCATGCCGCGCTCTGGTGCGAGGAACTCAACCTGCTGATCTCTGGAGACATGGTGCTGCCGCGCATCTCCACCAACATGTCGGTCTGGGCCCACGAGCCCGACGGAGATCCCTTGGGTCTCTACCTAGAATCGCTGCACTGGTATGAGGGACTGCCCGAGAACACGCTGGTGCTGCCCTCGCACGGCAAGCCCTTTGGCGGCCCATTTATGCCTGCGATTGGAGGCGGCCTTCACACAAGGCTCAAGCAGCTGCACGACCACCATGCCGAGCGACTCGAGACAGCGCTCAAGGCCTGCGTCGAACCCAAAACCTGTGCGGACATGGTGCCCGTTATCTTCCCGAGAGCCCTGGATGCGCATCAGTACAGCTTTGCCATGGGAGAGACCATTGCACACATGAACCACCTCTGGCACACCGGCCAGGCGAGCCGCAGTTTTGAAGGCGGCGTTTATCGGTTTCAGGCCTTATGACCCGTGCCGCGCCCAGAACGCCGCGGGCGTAAGAATGGGGTACGCACTTGAGAGTTCCAGCAAGTCTTTATCGCCAGTGATGAGCGCATCAACGGATCCCAAACGCTGCGCAGCCTTGAGTGTCTGGAGAATCGCCTGATCATTTACATCACGCAACTGCGGTTCAACCTCAGTTGGGTCGCACTCCACCCATTCGCAGAGGATGGCGAGGCTATCGACTAGATCGTTTACTTCGGAAGCTGTTAGGTGATGCCGAGAGGATAACCTTGGCAACACACCACGGCACTCTTCGAGAATGAAGTCTGACAGTACAACTTCGAGTGCTCCTACCCTAAAGGCCAGAACGATCTTGCCGGGGATGCTCTTGGGATAAGCCAACCCGGAGATCAGCACATTGGTGTCGAGCACCACCCGCAGCAATGCCATGCTTTTCTGACTCTAGCGCTGCGTGTTTGATGCTACGGGTTTGGTCCTTGAGCGCCGCTGCTTTTTGAGGGCAGCCTCGATTTCGGCCATTCCCTCACTTTCATCAACCAATGAGAACCCTTGCGCCATGCGATCGCAGAGCGCATCGAAGCGATGCTGCATGCGCCGCATGCGGGCGAACAAACGCCCATCAACGAGAGCGGCTACGGGCTTGCCGTCTTTGTTGATGACAACGCTGTCGCCCCGATACTGAACCTGGTTGATCATCTCGCCCAGGTTCTGTCGAAATTTGACCGCACTGATCTCTGTAATCATAATGACCAGTATGCCTCACTCTGCAAAACCGTGCTGCGGCTGCGGATAGGCGCCAGACTTCACCTCCTCCACATAAGCCCGCACGGCCGCCTGAATGCTGCCGCCCTGCTCCAGGTAGTTCTTCACAAAGCGTGCCTTCTTGCCGGGCGTGAGATTGAGCATGTCGTGCAGCACCAGCACCTGACCGGTGGTGTGCGGCCCGGCTCCAATCCCAATGGTCGGCACCCGAAGCGACTGGGTAAGTCGCTCGCCTAGGGGTGTTGGGATCAGCTCGACAAGGACTACATCAGCACCCGCGTTCTGCAGGGCGATCGCCTCTTGTATGAGTTGATCACCCGCAGCGCCTCGCCCCTGCACCCGATACCCACCCAGCGCATGGACACTCTGAGGCGTAAGCCCCAAATGAGCACAGACCGGAATGCCTCGCGCGCGAACGAACTCAACGGTGGGCGTGAGCCAGGCACCCCCCTCGATCTTGACCATCTGTGCGCCAGCCGCCATGAGCGCAGCCGCGCTCTCGAAGGCCTGAGCCGGGGAGGACTGGTAGCTGGCAAATGGCATGTCGGCCACCACCATGGCCTTTGGCTTGGCTGAGGCAACCGCACGGGTGTGATAAATCATGTCCGCCAAGGTCACGGGCAGCGTAGAACCATGACCTTGCAAGACCATGCCCAGCGAATCACCAATCAGCAACATCTCGACACCCGCCTCATCCAGCACGCGCGCAAAGCAGTGGTCGTAACAGGTAAGCATGGCGATTTTTTCGCCGCGGGCACGCATGTCTTGAAGCGTGAAGACGCTCACCGATTTACGGTCTTCAGTGTGAACACTCATGGCTAAGCCTCCTCCATAACGGCCTGTTGAAGCTGCTCTTGGGTCAGACCCCGCACACAGAGCTGGGCAAAATGAACGGCGTAGCCTGGCAGCAGACGACCCCGCCTGAGCGCCAACACCGTAATGTTTTCATCGAAGAGCTCGCTGCCATCAAGCAAGGTGAGCCCATGGTCAGCGTCCTCGTCGTAGGCCACACTGGCCACCAGACCCACGCCAAGCCCCAGCTCAACATAAGCCTTAATCACATCTGCGTCGAGCGCCTCTAGCACCACCTGGGGCTTGAGTCCTGCCGATGCAAACTTGGCATCTATCATGCCCCGACCGGTAAAGCCCTCGTGGTAAGTGACCAGTGGCCACTGGGCCAGGGTGGCGAGGGTAAGCGCATCGCCGGCCTCGACCTGAGCCGCGAGGGCATGACCCTTGGGCACCACCACGCCGTGGAACCATTTAAAAAAAGGAAAGGTGACAAACCGAGCGTTCTTGCGCAACGACTCTGTCGCAATGCCAATGTCGGCCTCCCCGGACTCCAGAAGGTCTGCGATCTCGGGGGGACTCGCCTGACGCAGGGCGAGCTGCACCTTGGGGTAACGCTCGCGAAAACTGCGCACGATTTCGGGCAATGAATACCGCGCCTGGGTGTGGGTGGTGGCGAGCACGAGCCGCCCCTCCTCTCGGTCTGCGAGACGGTCGGTCACGGCGCGCATATTGTCCACCGCACTGAGCGCTTGCTCAGCATGCTCAGCAACGGCCTGGCCGGCCTCAGTAAAGCCCAGCAGGCGCTTGCCCTTGCGCACGAAGAGTTCAATGCCCAGCTCGTCTTCGAGTTCCTTAATCGCCTTGCTCACACCCGACTGAGACGTGGAGAGCGCCAACGCGACCTCGGTTAGGTTGAACTGATTGCGAGCAGATTCCCGCAAGATGCGCAGCTGTTGAAGGTTCATATCGAATAGTGTGCCTCAGGCCAGCGACCCGTGCGTCGATGCTCACGGAGCACAAAGCGCGCAGGGTCCACCGCATCCACCAGCTCACGAGGCAATGGAGATGGCTCGCCCAAAATCTGGTGCACGATCATGGTTGCACCCAGAGGGGCTGTAGAGAGGCCCCGGGAGCCTAGGCCCATGAGCACAAAGGTGTGCGCCTGGCGTGGCAGGTGCTCAAGCTGTGAGATGCGCTGCGGATACGGATGCGCCTGCAGCGCCGCACGGTCGACGGGCTGCCCAATGAGTGGCATGCGATCACGTGTGGCCCACCGCACAGCTGCACGACCCTGAGCCTGTGGCCAACGTGCCCGCATCCGTGCTGCGAGCCCTCGGTCCAGCTGCATGAGTCGCTCGAAGTTCTCCGCATGCCCCTGCTGCGTAACCTCGGTGCTAAGAGACTCTCGTTCAAAGCTCGCCCCCACCAACAGCTGACCACACACTACTGGAGCCACATAGCCCGAGCCGCAGAGCACCATCGAGGGACCTTCCTCAGGGCAGGCCTGCACCCAAGAGACCTGACCTGCAATGGGACGCAGGCAGAGTCCTGCATCGGGCAGGGCCTCTGGGCTCGCGCTGCAAACAACCCGTACCCCATGGGTTACTGAAGGGGCGGGCGTGTTGAAGTGGACCTCTAAGCGCGCGCCAAACCAGCTGCACGCGCTTTGAAGGCAGGCCTGTACGAATGAGACAGGCTGAATCCAGCCGCCCAGCCTACAGGTACCCTCTTCAATCACCCCGCAGAACGAGGCCCATCCCAGCTGCTCCGCCTCAAGCACATGGCACCAGTCCATGCAGACCTGGAGCCCATCATCAAAAAACTGGCTTGCGCGGTTGTGATCAGCAGAGATGAGCGGATGCACAATGCCCAATGGGTTGCCCGATGCCTGCTGGGCGGGGCCGCTGGCCTGCTCGAAGACCTGCACCACCCCCTCGAACCGAGCCTTGGCCAAAGCATGCAACATGCAAGCCCCTGCAAGCCCAAGGCCAATGATTTCAATGCGGGGGCAATTCGTCATGCGGCTTAGAATAAGGGGATGCGACTTCGACTCCAAACCCTTCGTCTCCGGACGCTGCTTGCGGCGCTGATCCTCACCAGCTCCTCTACCGTTGGTCTTGTGGGCTGCGCAGAGAAACCCGCTGCGTTCAACAGCATGGACGTCACCGGTGCCCCCTGGGGACAGACCTTCAGCCTGCCTGATCTCGATGGCCAGCCCAAGACACCCGCAAGCTTCCCAGGAAAAGTCAGCCTGGTGTTTTTCGGATTCTTGTATTGCCCCGACGCCTGCCCCGCTCACCTCACCAAGATGATGGCGCTCAAAGAGCGCCTTGGTCCCGATGCCGCCAAGCTGCAGCTGGTCTTCATCACCGTGGACCCCGAGCGAGACCAGCCCGAGGCACTGCGCAAGTTTCTTGCCTCTTTCGACCCCCGCATCGTTGGACTTCGTGGCAGCGTGGAGCAGGTCCAAGCCGTTGCAAAGGACTTCCGGGTCTTCTTTAAAAAGGTCGACACCTCGGCCTCCAAGAGCGACCCTATGGCCTACACCATCGACCACACCACCTTCACCTATGTCTACGACCCAAAAGGCGCGCTGCGTCTGGTCGTCCCCCACGACATCACGCTTGAACAACTCGAAGCGGATGTGCGAGCACTGCTGAAGTGAACGCCCCGCAGCAGGCGTCCTACAGCCTTTGGACGTCTTTTCGGTTCTGGTTCATTCTGGGGTGGACCTCATTTGGCGGACCGGCCGCTCAGATCGCCATGATGCAGGCGGAGCTCGTGGAGAAGCGGCGCTGGATCTCACCCCATCGGTTCGTGCATGCGCTCAACTACTGTATGGTCCTGCCTGGCCCCGAGGCGCAACAACTGGCGACCTACATGGGCTGGCTACTCCACGGACCGCTCGGGGGAATCATCGCCGGCACGCTGTTTATCCTTCCGAGCCTGGGCATCATGACGGGCTTTGGGTATTTGTATGTGAGCTACGGCGAGATGCCCGAGGTTCAGGCCCTGCTCTACGGGCTCAAGCCCGCGGTGTTGGCCATTGTCGTGGCGGCCACCCTGCGCCTAGGCCAGCGTGTGCTCAACGGACCGCTCTGGTGGGGTATTGCAACAGGTGCGCTTGTGCTGCTGCTCCTGAACACCTCATTTGTGGTGGTAATTGGCCTGGCCGCTTTGGTGGGGTGGGTGGCCTATCTATTCTCCAAAACGCCCCTCAAGGGCATGCCCACATTCAACCCGCTGCCCCTGGCCCGTGACCCCAGAGTTGCCGAGCAGCTCGACCATGGCTACCTGATCGATGATCACTCTCCCCCGCCCAAGCACGCTCGGGCGGACAGCAAGCATCTGCTCTCCGCGCTTGGACTCGGGCTCGCGCTATGGGCACTGCTCTTCGGTGCGGTGGACAGCTTCTTTGGTGGCGTGCTGGCGTCCCTCTCGCTCTTTTTTACTAAGGTCGCCCTGATTACCTTTGGAGGTGCCTATGCCGTGCTGCCGTATGTCTTCGATGTCGCAGTGAGCGATAAAGGCTGGGTAACCACGCCGCAAATGATGGACGCGCTCGCACTTGGCGAGACCACCCCTGGCCCCTTGGTTATGGTCAATGCATTCATTGGCTACCTCACTGCAGCCCAGCACACTGACCTCACGCAATTTTCCATTCCCGTGGCGGGCGCACTTGGGGCGGTCATCGTGACAGTGTTTACTTTCCTACCCTCATTCGTGTTTATTCTGGCTGGCGCCCCCTGGGTAGAGGCAAGCCGCAGAATTCCCTCGGTGATTGCCCCGCTCACAGCCATCAGTGCGGCGGTGGTTGCCATCATCGCGGATCTGGCCGTGACCTTTGCGGGACACATTCTGTGGCCCACCTATGAGCTTGGCCTGAGCTGGAGAACGCTCGATATCGTGGCACTGCTCCTCTCTGTGCTGGCGATTGTGCTCATGCTGGTGTTCCGCATGGGTATGCTCAAGACCATGATTGCATGCGTGGCCATGGGCCTTGTAGCCAGCGTGCTGGGCCTGCCCTAATGAAGGAGCACTGATGCTTGGACTCTTTGGTGGGCGCTTCGACCCGCCCCATCGGGCACACCTCGCCATGGCACAGGCCGCTGCAGATCAGTTGGGTCTGCAGGAGGTGCGTTGGATCGTGACTGGACAGCCAGTCCATAAGCCAGCTCAAGCCTCTGCCGCACATCGCCTTGAGATGACTGCACGGGCACTCGAGTCGCTCGGAGACACGCGCATGCGACTCGATGACCGTGAGGTTCGTGCGGCGGAGCTTGGTCACTCCAGCGCGACCTATCGCACCATTGAAAGCATTCAACATGACATGGGGAACCGCCCGCTCGTCTGGATTCTGGGGCAGGACCAGTTCAGTCACTTCACAAGCTGGCAGCATTGGGACTGGCTGATTCAGAACATGGCGCTCGCAGTGTGCGCCAGACCAGGCGCTGGAGAATGCGCCGAGCAGGCTCAGCTACGCGAGCAGGGCGCAGAAATTCTGCAGGTCCAGATCGCCCCCGATGAGGCGTCCTCGACCTGGGCCAGGCAAGCGATTCGAGAGGGCGTGTTACCCGAGGGCTTGTTGCCACAGGTCGTCGCAGACTATATTGCCGAACATCGACTGTATGCTTCAGATGCCAAATGAAAGGATTCCCTCTGAACCTCGAGACCCTGCAGTACCTGATTGTGGATGCCCTTGAAGACGTCAAAGCCCAAGACATCCAAGTCTTTAACACGACCCCCATGACGGCCCTTTTCGACCGTGTCGTTGTGGCCTCGGGCACGTCGAATCGCCAGACGCGTGCACTTGCCAAGAGCGTGCACGACAAGGTGAAAGAAAACGGGGGAGACGTCTACGGCATGGAGGGTGAGGACACAGGAGAGTGGGTGCTTGTGGACTGCGGGGACGTGGTCGTGCACATTCTTCAGCCCACCATTCGTGAGTATTACCGGCTCGAGGATATTTGGGGCGAGCGCCCACTCTCGCTCGAATCGATCACGAAGCCCTTTCGCAAGAAGGCGCCCGCGCGCAAGCCTACGGCGCGTAAGCCCATCACGGGAGCGGCTCCAGTTGAGGCCAAGCCAGCCGCTAAGAAGCCCGCTGCCAAGAAGCCAGCATCAAAGGCACCCGCCGAGAAAAATCCGGCTGCAAAAAAGCCGGCCGCCAAGAAACCAGCCGCGAAAAAGCCTGCAGGCAAAAAGCCTTCAGCAAAGGCGCCTGCTGCGAAGAAGCCTGCAGCCAAGAAACCGGCCGCCAAGAAGCCTGCGTCGAAAGAACCCGCTGCCAAGAAACCCGCCGCGAAAAAGCCCGCTGCAAAGAAGCCAGCAGGCAAGAAACCAGCTCCACCGCGGCCCACAACGAAACGCCCGTTGGTTTAGAGCACGCCGTAAGAGAGCACCGACAAGGTGTCGGGCTCTCGCAGATCAGTGGGCATGGCAGGCGAGGCCTGCATCCAGACTGCAACACCAACCGCCAAAGCCACGGCAAACCCGGCACCAGCCGCCATGGGCCACCACCCCATTCGACCCGGGCTGCTCGCACTGGCTGCAGCCAGCTGGCCCGAGAGCGCAACGACACGCGTCGGCTCGGGCTGCTCGGCCAAGACCTCTACCAAGCGCGCATCGAAGCCGTGTGAGGGCTGGGCGTCGTCCAAGGCCTGCAGGGCTGACTTGAGTGCTTGGTCACGGGTGGGGTCGAAGGCGTTCATGGTGCGGATCCTGATTGAAGAGCAGACTTTAACGCCTGCTTGGCCCGGTGCAAAAGCTGATGGGCCGCATTGGGGCTGAGTTCGAGTGTGCGTGCAATATCGGCTGGCGTTGCGTCTTCATAAGCCCACAACACCAAGGCTACCCGTT
>Ga0208788_1001509_pt1 | contig 11246 bp, 16 predicted proteins | sample Wag4_2014_7_11_3_FD_187363 | JGI IMG/M metagenome (GOLD analysis project Ga0208788, IMG submission 187363) | Fresh water mixed with fracking chemicals microbial communities from Ohio, USA - Utica-2 Time Series FC 2014_7_11 (SPAdes) (version 2) ... | reverse complement strand
TTGGCGTTTGAGAGCTGCTCGCTCGAGTCAACGGGTAGGTTGCTTGAATCTGTAAGCAATTACAGATCTAGATGGATGGTGATCCCTCGCAAGAGGACAGGATCCGGCTTATAGGGCGACTCTTCTTTAAAATTATTCTGGGTTGACTGCACAAGAATCAGTGGCACCTGGCAAATAACGACGTTTTGCGTAAAGGCCTGGACCGACTTTGTTTAGGAAGTGACGAATTCCTGGAAGAAGCATGAAGCGACCCATGTTGCAATATGGCCTTCTAGACATTTTCAGAAGCGTTGCCATTCCTATCGGGCCAACTAGAAAAGTACCATCGGTTGAAATCAAGATGGGGCCTTCAGAGAGGTTTTTTGTCGTGATTCCAAAGCTGGCGTAATCAATGCTTTGATAAGGACGGAAATCGACGGGAGGATTTATTCGTTTCTCCATTAACTCTGTAGAGTTTTGACAGACTCCGCAGTCAGCATCAAAGATAAACATTGGCCGGTTTAATTTATTTGAACTCATAAGTGGTTACTCTTTATTAGTTGATGTTGGTGAATAAGGTATAAATACCTACGAGGATGATCATTACCGAAAAAGATTTTTTGAGAACGTTTGCATTTAGCTTTCCAGCTATTGGCGAGAGAATCAGCGATGCAGATATCGCAGAAATGGTGAATACCGCCACTTCCATTACCGGAATTTGATCCCAAAACTCATATCTCAATACAAACGCTAGAAGTGAGTTGGCTGTGATGGCCAATAGTGAAGTACCAGCTGCAACTTTAGTTGGAACCTTAAGGAAGAGAATTAGCGCAGGAACAATTAAGAACCCACCGCCTATACCTAGTAAACCTGTCAAAATGCCAACAAAGGTGGCAGCAATAATGACTAAGTGCCATTTAGGTTCTGCCTGAACCGGTTCGGGCGTTTTCTTGCAACACATTGCATAACCGGCACCAAACATCAGTAGCGCAAACATCACCAAAGTTATATTTTCGGGAATCACTTTAAGGAGTAAGGTCCCAATAAATGTTCCAACAATTCCAACCGCAGAAAATGTGAGTCCCACTTTTACATCAACTGTTCCAGTTTTTCGGCGGCTCAGAACTCCGGCAAGAGCAGCTGAACCAACGATGATTGTAGAACTCGTTGTTGCTGCAGTTGCAGAAAGGCCAAGTACTGCAACCAAGCCAGGAACAGCAAGAATTGCCCCTCCGGCTCCAATTAAGCCGAGAGATGCGCCGACAATTGCACCAAGAATTGAACCAAAGATGATTGTCATAAATTAAGAAATCTTCGGAGTGCCAGATTTAGCCATCATTGGCAATCCTTCTGATTGCCAAGCCAACATTCCGCCCTCCATATTTAATACTTCCAACCCACTCGGCTCAACCGCTGTGCACGCTTTACCTGATCTATTTCCTGAGCGACAAACAAAAATAATAGGCTTATCTGTTGGCGGAACAGATTCTTCAAAGGTGCTTAATGAGTTAAGTGTGAAGAGGTCAAAGTGACCAGAATCCCACTCATCTTTTTCTCGAACATCAATGCCATAGGCCTGCCCGGTCTTCACCATTTCCAGTGCCTGTGCAGGCGTCACTCTCTTCATTATTTACCCCTGTGCACTTTCTTTTAGATCTGAAGGAGCCATAGGACCAAGGTCAGCAGCGCCCGTCGAGATTGCAATCCCTTTGACCTGTAACGCCTTGTCATATGCTTCATTAATTAGAACAACATTCAAGCCTGCATTTTGCATCATGCTGGCAGCAATGGATGCACGGTAGGCGCCTGCACAATGAACCCAATAAATCTTGTCATTTGCCAGTTCATTCATGCGACTAGAAAGTTCATGAAGGGGAATGTGCCGAGATCCAACAATATGAGATCCTTCGCGTTCGCTATTGCGACGGACATCAAGGACCACAATTTCAGAGTCATTTAATGCTTCCGGAACATCCTGGAATTGAACGACCTTGGCATCTCGCGACTCACTGAAACTACTCATTTCACCAACAAAGCTGGCTGATGGTCGGTCTATACCAATTCTTACCAGTTCACGTTGTGCAAGTGAAATGTCACTGGCTTTATCCGATATCAACACAAGCTCTTTTTCGTAAGGAAATAGCCAGCCAAAATAAGTAGCAAAAGAGCCAGAAATTCCAAAGTTGAGAGTTCCTGAAAGGTGAGCCTTTGCCCATGAATCCTTATCGCGAAGATCCACAATCCAGTTGTCTCCAACAATTCGCTTGAGTAGTTCTTCAGTGCTTAAGCGAGGTAACTCTGAGAGATCGATAGCGCCCGCACCTGCAAGATTTGCTGGACCCATGTGCTTGTAATAAGCAGGGTATGTGTCTAAGCCAGCAAGAGTTTCGCTAATGAAGCGCTCGACAGTCAACTGAAGTGCTGGATTAGATTTTCTTTCATCTCGAATTGTTGAGGAATCCCCAGATGTAGATGTTGCTGCGCAGAATGATCCGAAGCCATGGGTGGGGAAGATGGGAGTTGAATCTTCCAACAACTCTGCGATGCGATGTGCCGATCCGTGCTGAAGTTGAGCGAGTTTTGGTGCATGATCCGCGCCAAGGAGATCAGGACGTCCTGTTGATCCATGAAGCATTGATCCGCCCGTGAAGATGCCAGTTGACTTACCTTGCTGGTCTACCAAAATATATGAAAGGTGAGTGAAGGTGTGACCAGGGGTGTGTAGGGCTTTAATTCCAAAATTACCGATGGAAAATTCATCGAGATCATGGGCCGCTACGCGTTCGAAGGCAACTGGGTCATCGGCATTTGTAATGTACTTGGCCTGATATTTTCTAGCTAGAACCAAACCACCGCTGACATAGTCATTGTGCATATGGGTTTCAACAACAGCACCAAGCTCAAGTGAATGTTTAGCTAGAACTTTTTCTACGCGATCAATATCTCGTTGTGGATCAACTACAAGGGCAGTCTTTCCATCGTGGGCAATATATCCGCGGTCTCCGAGAGTGGGCGTATCAATATTAATTATCTCAATTGTCATTTTTCTCCCTTTCATGGCCTACCATAGCATACCCCTGGGGGTATGCTATTATTTGTCAATCCGAATAACAAAGGAGTTTTACAATGTGTTCACAAGTTACATGTCATGTATGCAAGAAAGCCACCTGGGCAGGATGTGGTCAACATATAGAAGAAGCGCTTTCCGGAGTCTCTGAAGCAGATCGCTGCAAGTGCTAATAATGGCGTCAAAAAAAATCTCACATGTTTTATCTAATGAGGAACAAGTTGCAGCCATTGCCATGAGAATCAAGCGTGCGCAAGGTCAACTTGGCGCTGTGGCTCGAATGCTTGAGGAAGGCCGCAACTGTGAAGAAATTGTGACCCAGATGTCTGCTGTTTCGAAGGCTGTGAACACCGCAGCTTTTACTTTGATTTCTGCGAGTCTCAAGGAATGCATCATCGAGGATAAGAGCAACTCAGATGCTGTAACAGCACAATTACAAAAGCTATTTTTAAGTCTGGCATAGGAGAGATTCATGAAGAAAGCTATTGCATTATTTGCATCTGTTCTACTTTTGGCGGGCTGTTCATCTAGCTCAAATGCCATAGATCTCAGCGTTTCTGAATTTTCCACCAAAGTAACCGAACCAGGGATAATCACTTTAGATGTTCGTACGCCTGGGGAGTTTAATGAAGGTCATATAAAAGGCGCCCAACTAATTGACTTTCAAAGTGGCAATTTTGAAAGCGAAATCGAAACACTCGATAAAAGCAAAACTTATGCGGTTTACTGCCGTAGCGGAAGCCGCTCTGGTCAAGCAGTAAAGGTTATGAGTGATGCGGGCTTCACCAATCTTTATAACCTCAACGGTGGAGTAATTGACTGGGCAAATGCTGGATTGCCTCTAGTAAACGACTAACAAACCAAAACCTAACAAGAGAGAAGAAAACATAATGTGCAGTAGAACTACATGTCGTAAATGTGGAAAGCCAACCTGGTCAGGTTGTGGTCAACATATTGAAATAGCCCTCAAGGGAGTTTCAAAGGCAGATCGCTGCCAGGGCCATGCAAATGATCCTAAAGAGCCAAGCTTCTTCAGCAGAATGTTTGGAAAGAAGTAATTTTTAAGGCAAGAGCTCTCGTTGCACTCCAGTTTGGCCTCTTAGGCGCACTTTTCCTAATGCCAGCTGGAGCAATACTTGTTGAATCTGATTATTTTAATTGGATTTCGGTTGGACTTTATATGGGAGCCTTAACAATATTTGCCTACGCCTATTTAGCGTTAAAACCTTCATTACGGGTTTCACCAATTCCAAAACCAGGCGCACCCTTAATAACTGTGGGTATTTATAAATGGTTTCGTCACCCAATGTACTTAGGTGTTTTAATGTTTGGCGCAGGAATGTTAATCAACAACATCAATTTCGCTTCAATTTTATTATTTATTGCTCTTTCCATAAATATGGTCATCAAGGCAAATTACGAAGATCGTTTATTGAGGATTCGTCACTCTAATGCACTTGAATATCAACAGAGAGTTATTGGATTATTGGGGAGAAAAAATGCCTAACTGTTTCACGTCTTTATTCTCCTGGAGCAGGAAGCGCTGGATTGTTGCTATAAGTGTTGGATTTCTAACCTACTTATTTATAGCGCTACCAACTGCGGTAATGAAGAATCCTATTTTTGGTCGTGAAATAGCTGTTACTAGTTGGTCTGTAACAGTCATCGTGATTACATCGATGCTTACTGGTTTATTGACGGCGACCTATGTCAAAAATGAATTTTCTGATGAGAATCCAAAACAGATGAAAATTGGGAGCACAGGAGCTCTTTTATCCTTCTTTGCAGTTGGTTGCCCTGTTTGCAACAAGCTAGTTCTGCTTGCCCTGGGATACTCTGGTGCCATTCAATACTTTGCACCTATACAGCCCTATCTAGCACTAATCGGAATAGCCTTACTTATGTATTCACTTCGCATGAGACTCAATAATGAGTATTCATGTTCACTTCCTTTACAAAAGTCACTTACTTCGATCGGAGAAAAAGATGCCAGCAATTAATGTAACTGAAGCTCAATTTGAAGAGCTAATTCTCAAAGAAGGAACGGTTTTAGTTGACTTTTGGGCCGCCTGGTGTGGACCTTGTCGCTCTTTCGCGCCTGTATATGAAGCTGCAGCTGACAAGTACCCAGAGCTAACATTTGCAAAGGTGGATACAGAAGCAGAGCAGTCACTAGCGGCAGCAGCCGGAATTACATCTATTCCCACATTAATGATTTTCAGAGATGGAATCTTGCTCTTTAGTCAGCCTGGAGCACTTCCTGCATCAGGGTTAGACGATCTGATTTCTCAAGTATCTGCGCTAGACATGGATGAGATCCGCAAGGAGATAGCTGCAGATGCAGCGGCGAAATGAAAGCAACTGAAAAGTGGAAAAGTGATCTACAGGCTTGGGCTATCCCAAAGGAAATAATTGATCAAGCCCCTGAGAATCCTTGGATTCACCCGCCTGTTCTGTTTCAGATACCAGAAGTAATTGAGGATTCAATCTCGCACCAGAGAGCAAGAGAGGTTCTCGATTCTGGTGATTCAGTGCTCGATATTGGTTGTGGCGGGGGAATAGCAGCCTTTGCGTTGGTTCCGCCGGCATCACATGTAATTGGTGTAGATCACCAGGTGGAAATGCTGGAGATGTTCACCGCTAATGCAAGTGCTCGAGGAGTGACTTCCGAGGTTTTTGAAGGTTTTTGGCCTGCAGATTCGGCAAGAATTCCAATGGCAGATGTTGTCACTTCACATCACGTCGTCTACAACGTTGCAGATATTGAAGATTTCTTACTGCAGATGAATTCACATGCCCGAAAGCGCGTTGTTATTGAGATGCCTCAACACCACCCTCTCGCTACTTCAACTCCATTGTGGAAACATTTTTGGGCTCTCGATCGACCAGTCGACCCAACTCCACAGGACTTGATGGGGGTTTTGAGTGAGCTCGGGATGAACGCACACCTTGAGTTATGGGATGGCTCAATGCGATCAGAATCAGATTTGGAATCACAAGCACATTTTTCCAGAATTCGACTCTGCTTACCTGAAGAACGAGAAGAAGAGGTTTTAGAGTTTCTCAAAACTCAACCAAAGTTAGCCACCAGAAAATTGGCAACTATTTGGTGGGATGTTTGATTGGTTTCCTAATCTGCGAGGAATACCACTCAATTCTTTAGTTCACTCGTCCTGATCCTAAGGTTTCTGTATCTAATGCATACCACAGATACATAGACTTCTTCTTGTTCCAAATAAATAATATAAATAATTCAAAGGAGCTGACTTAAATGCGTACTATTTCTAAGACCGTAATTGTAGTTGTAGCAGTGTTTGGTTTGGCTGCTTGTTCTACAGAGGATACAACAGTTGCGACAGGTACAGCTTCTGCTACAGCTTCTGCTACGGCTTCAACTTCTGAAAGCGCACAACCAATTGCCTCACCTGCAGTTAAACAAACTGATAAAGCAGCTAAAGCTTATGTATACGCTCTTCCTGCGGGAGTAATTGTTGACAGCAATGAGGCAATCGCTTGGGAAGCTCTAATGAGTCCAGATGGCGAGTATGCAGCGTCTGCCATGTATCAAGCAGTAATTGATAAGTTTGGCCAAGTTGAGCCATACGTGACAATCCGCGTGGCTGAAGAACGCCACATCTCGGCACTAATTCGCCAGCTTGATCGCTATGGCGTCAAAGTCCCAGCCAATCCATATCTTGGGGCTGTTGCTGCCCCGGCAAAACTGCAGGCCGCAGCTGAAGCTTGGGCAATTGGTGAAATTGATAACGTCAAGATGTATGACAATTTGCTTGCTAAGTCATCAGATTCAAACCTAAACCGTGTTCTGACAAATCTTCGAGCTTCATCTCAGGATTCCCACTTGCCATTGTTTGAAGCAGCTGCTGAAAATGGTGGCACATTAACTCTTGAGCAGATGAATGCAATTCAGGGGAGATAGGAAGAAATCTGGGTAGTCTGTTGAAATAGCTGTGTATTGAGCATGATTTCGAAAGACTCTCAGGTTGTCCGGCTTATAGGGCGACTCTTCTACTTTTTTCGAAAGCGACGAATCTTCGCTTTCACAGATGAGAACTTCGAATCTACCCAAATATTCATTTGACGAGCCCACTCATACTTTTCCTGCAGAAATCTGGTGCTGAGCAGAATAATTGGAACACCCAATTCCGGAAGAAGTGGTGTCACCAAAACACCAATTGGCAGAAGAATAAAACCAATAATGAGTTTTGTTGATCTTTGCATTTTAGGAGTTGCCTTTACGAATGTTTAAAGATACAAAAAGGATGACCTTCTGGATCTGCGCACACCCAGAAAACATCGGTTGATTTAGAAAGCAATGCCCCGCCTAATTTTTCAATCTCGCCGACTGCTGCATCAAAATCTTCCACTCGAATATCGAAATGAATTTGAGTAGGGATATCTCCGTTTGGCCAGGAAGGAGCGACATAATTATCAATCTTTTGGAAAGCTATTCCAGGCAGCTCCTCAGATATTCCGATCACGGACCAATCAGAATCAGTTTGAACAATCGTATATCCAAGAATTTCTGCATAGAATTTTGATAACCCGATTGGATCTTTGCAATCAATAACTGTTCCGTGAAGTTTCCCAATCATGCTTTAATTTTATGTACAGGACGCACATCGGTCAAGGATTGCTTCGATTGGAACACATCAGGTTTATAAGACCGATATTTTATGTTTTAAAGGCACATCAGTTTAAGATTTGAACATGCCTAAATTAAGCCACATGCTTTGGTTCAACGATCAAGCCGAAGAAGCTGTAAACCTTTACACAAAGCTTTTTGAGGATTCAAAGATTTTGAGCAAGAGCAACCGTCCCGATGGGGGAGTTTTTACCGTTGAATTTGAATTGCTGGGTTCGAAATACACCGCACTCAATGGTGGACCTATGTTTACTTTTTCCGAGGCATTCTCAATCTTTGTTTTATGTGAAGATCAAGTTGAAGTCGACAAGTACTGGGATGCACTTACTGCTGATGGGGGCACGTCGCAAAAATGTGGTTGGCTTAAAGACAAGTTTGGCGTTTCTTGGCAGATCATTCCAAAGCAACTTGGGGAGTGTCTTGGAAATCCTGATCCCATAAAGGCTGCAGCTGCAATGAATGCGATGATGGGAATGTCCAAGTTGATTGTTAGTGAATTAGAAGCAGCGGTCAAATAATTAGGGTGGGGACTGCAATTATTTATTGATTTAGTTTCAGATGTATTTGCGTAACTCTTCTATTTCAGCTAAATCTTTAATCTCAAAAATCCAGCGCTTAAATTCGCCACTTTTGAAAGTGATGATTGCCGCTGGCTTGCGGCGATAGATAGCAACTAAATCCTTACCTTTGGAATAGCGCATAGTTCCCAGCATGATTACAAATGGAATACCGGTGCCTGGTGCGCGAAAACCTTTAAGTACATCTCGAGTCCAAGGATTTTCGACTATCTCAACGGACTCAACTTCGCTCAAAGCGACCTCTGGCGACAAATGAAAAGCTCCAAGAATTTCTAAGGGTGAAAGGTTTAGACGTACTTTTTCACCGTGAACTACAAGATGTGCCATCGATTAGGTCGCTTTCTCGTAGAGGTGACATTCCTTCAGTAAATCCCGCTATCGGTGAATCATATGTTTATTGCCACGCCAACGCCCTTGTCGCAGTTTTTAGATCTAAAAATCCCTGAGCACTTTTCCTAGCTCGATTCCTGTACCCAGTATCTATTTACGCAACACTTATGTTGCGTAAATGTCTCTTTTCTACTAGGGTCGGTTTCTCAGGGCAGATTGCTCGGTTTAAAGGGGTAGTCATTGTTTAAAAGAGCGTTAAAAGGGTCAATTGTTGGATTGGTGATGGTTTTGGTCGCATCGCTATTGGCGGGATGCTCAAGCTCCAATGAGCAGGCAACCGACCCAACTGAGATCACTGTCTACTCTGGTCGCTCAGAAGAGTTCATAGCCTCATTTTTTGCGCAATGGGAGCAGTCTTCAGGTATCACATTAAATATCCGTTATGGAGATTCGGCAGAACTCGCAGCCCAAATTCTCGAAGAAGGTTCTAATTCACCTGCAGATCTATTCCTTTCACAAGATGCCGGTTCTCTTGGCGCTGTGGCCAAGGCTGAGCTTTTTATCCCACTTCCTAATGATGTTGCTGCAAACATCCCTGCTGAATTCGTAGCGGCAAATCGAAACTGGGTTGGTGTGACAGGTCGTGCGCGAGTGTTTGCCTATAACCCTGATCTATTGAAGGTGTTACCAACATCTGTTACTGACCTTACAAATGCGCAGTACAAGGGCGAGCTTGGAATCGCACCTAGCAACGCCTCTTTCCAAGCATTCGTCACCGCGTTGATCAATGCCCAAGGCACAGATTTTGCACAAAAGTGGCTTGAGGGTTTAAAGGCTAACGATGTTCGTATTTATGCAAAGAACAGCGCCATAGTTGAGGCAATCGATAAGAAGGAAATTTCAATTGGACTTGTAAACCATTATTACGTATGGGAAGTTTCGGAAGGTCTAGGACGAGAGATCAACGCAAAAATTGGTTTCTTTAAAGCAGGAGACCTTGGAAATATGATCAATGTTTCTGGCGCTGGGGTTCTTGCATCTAGTAAGAAGTATGCGGCAGCTCAAGATTTGATTAATTTCCTGACTTCACAAAAGATTCAAAATGAGTTTGTTTCAAAAACTCATGAATACTCACTGATAAAGGATGCGATGGCCCCAGCTACTCTTCCGGCACTTGCCGAAATTGGAGCACCAACGGTTGATCTAAATGCGTTAAAAGATATCCAGAAAACTCAAGATCTTCTTGTAAAGGTCGGATTGCTGTAACTACATGGCGACATCGACAAAGGAACGTCTGACGAACCGGCTCTTTACTTCACGTGGAGAGCCGGGTTCGATTCACCCTGCCCTCTACGCCTTGGTGGGGATGCTTCTTGCCGTTGTTCTTATTCCCTTTGTTTATTTGGTTATTCGCGCCTTTGAAAAACCAGTACCTGAAATCATCGACTTGCTTCTTCGCAGCAAAACTCTTGAAGTATTGCTGACAACATCGGTGTTATTGGCAGTAGTTGTTGCCGTAAATATTGTCTTGGGTACATTGATCTCTGCTGGACTCCACTTTGTTCAACTCCCAAAGACGCATCTGTTAATCGTGGCTGCCGTGCTACCCCTGGCCATTCCATCCTATGTATTCACTTATACCTGGTTGGCTTTATTTCCATCACTTTCTGGAACCCTTGCAGCAGCATTCGTATTGGTTCTGACAACCTTGCCGTACATGTTGCTTGCTATTTTGGTATCGCTTCGACGAATCGATAATGGATTTATTGAAGTTGCGCGCACCCTTGGACTCTCACGCGTGCAGATATTTTTCCGTGTGATACTTCCACAGATACGCGGCAGTATCAGTGCTGGAGCTTTGCTAGCAGGACTGTATGTACTGAGTGATTTTGGTGCTGTTTCACTTTTGAACGTCGAAACTCTAACGGTATCGATTCAAAATATGTTCAAGTCTTCTTATGATCGCAGCGCAGCATCTGTTATCTCGCTTTTGTTAATCCTTGCCTCAATTCTCTTTATCGCTGCAGATGAAAAGATCAAGGATAAGAATGCAAAGGAAAATGTCTTTAAGCGACTTGCTACGAGCGATTCTAGAATCCAGAGCTTTCGCCTAAAGAGCATTGTTCTGATCTCAGTTGGAATTTATGCACTTCTGGCGGTGGTCGTTCCTTTCTATGTTCTCATTTCAAGATTTATTAGTAACCCAAACCCAATCGACATCTCGGGCTTATTGACTGCATCGATTTCAACAATTTCCGTTTCTGCCCTTGGCGCACTGATAGCGCTATTGTTTTCAGCCCCACTCGGTTTCCTGATCGCCACACATGCTGGAAGATTTTCAAAGGTTTCAGAGAGAATCATTTTGATTGGCCATGCTTTGCCAGGAGTAGTTGTTGGCCTTGCCCTGGTTTCATTAGGCTCAAAACTTGGTCCCATCTACCAATCAGTCTTCCTCTTAGCTTTCGCCTATGCATTGTTGTTTTTGGCAAAGGCCGTTGCTTCGATGACCTTTTCACTCCAGTTAGTGCCACAGGTTCTCAAGGAAGTTGCCGCAACCCTCGGTAAGAGCAAAACAAAGGTAAGTACATCAGTTGTGTTTCCCATTGCGCTCCCAAGCATTGGATTAGGC
>Ga0208788_1001507_pt1 | contig 11257 bp, 11 predicted proteins | sample Wag4_2014_7_11_3_FD_187363 | JGI IMG/M metagenome (GOLD analysis project Ga0208788, IMG submission 187363) | Fresh water mixed with fracking chemicals microbial communities from Ohio, USA - Utica-2 Time Series FC 2014_7_11 (SPAdes) (version 2) ... | reverse complement strand
GCTCTCAAGATTGCAATCACCGCAACTTCACTTCCGCTTGTATGGCGAAAAATTTCACGTAGCCTCAATCGCTAAATGGCTTCCCTTATCCCCGTCACCACAACTCGTATTGGTGACCATCTTCCACTGCTAGACCTGCTCAACTCCGACGCACCTTTATCGTGGGTGCGAAATGGCGAAGGCCTTGTCGGATGGGGAGTTCATGCAACAACTACAGTCTCTGGAAAAGACCGATTTGAAAAGGCGCGCACCTGGTGGCATCACCAACTCGAAACTTTCACTGTAGCTAACTCTGTTCACGGAAGTGGCACAGGCCCAGTGCTATTTACTTCCTTCTCATTTGATCGCAATGAAGAATCAGTTCTTGTTATTCCTAAAGTGATTGTCGGCCAAAAGGGTGCACAGTCATGGATAACTTGGATTGGTGATACTCCTCAGCCAGTACTTCCCGAATCCCCCGCACAATATTCACAAGGCACATTTACATTCGGTGATGGAAGCATCACCACCTCTGCCTGGAAAGAGCGCGTAGCAGAAGCAATTAAGCGCGTTGGCTCCTCAAAGGTCGACAAGGTTGTTCTTGCGCGCGATCTCGTTGCAACATCAACGCAAGATATTCAAACTATTCCTATTTTGAAGAAGTTAGCTGCGGAATACCCATCAACCTGGACATTTGCTGTCGATGGACTTGTTGGGGCAACCCCTGAACTTCTCCTAAGACTTTCTCGTGGCATGGTCACATCCCGAGTACTCGCCGGAACAATCCCTAAGACAGGCAATGATGAGAAAGATTTGGCACTTGCTGCATCCCTTGCTCGTTCATCTAAAGATCTAGAAGAACATGAATACGCAGTTCGCTCCGTGGCCGATGCGCTCGAGCCATTCTGCTCATCAACGAACGTTCCTGAATCTCCCTTTGTTCTACACCTCGCAAATGTCATGCACTTAGCTACTGATGTGACTGGCGCACTTATCGAAACAAAGCAACGCGTAGATGCATTCTCGCTATTGCAGAGTCTTCACCCATCAGCTGCGGTCTGCGGCACTCCTCGCAACATCGCCTTCGACATCATTACCGAGATAGAAGGTATGAATCGCGGGCGCTATGCCGGACCTGTTGGCTGGATTGATGCAAGTGGCGATGGCGAACTAGGTATTGCTCTTCGCTCTGGTCAGATCACAGATCGCGAGATAAGAATTTTTGCAGGCTGCGGAATTGTTGCTGGCTCTAACCCAGAGAAAGAGTTGGAAGAAAGCAACGCCAAGATGATTGCAATGCGCTCAGCGTTACATTGAATCTACTTGAGAGTAAACCTTCTTTAAGAAATCCGCGTTAGCTTCGCGATCAGGGGCTGTAATTACTACTACGCTCACACCCTTTACTGGTGTTGCTATTTCTGCCTTCAACTCTGCCTGGGTAGAAATGTTCTTTGCCGGAACGCCAATTGCGCTAGCGATTGCTGCTAAGTCTTTGCCATGAGGTGTGCCGAAGACCTCTTCAAATCCTGCAACTCCACGTTGTGAAAGCGTTGAGAAGATTCCACCACCATCGTTATTGATCACGAAAATCTTGAGGTTGATATCTTCTTTATGGATAAGGCCAGTGAGATCGTGAAGGAATCCCAAGTCACCAAGCACAGCAATGGTTTGCTTACGTTGAGAAGCGATACCGAGCGCTGTTGAGATGTTGCCATCTATGCCTGCAAGGCCACGGTTAGCGAAGGTTTCAACGCCATCGCGCGCAACAGCAAAGCCCTCAAAATCTCTAATTGGGCGCGATGACGATATGAAGAGGGATGTTCCAGAAGGCACCTCAGCTGCGATTTCACGAGCAATCAGGGCTTCAGACCAAGTTGAAATATCGCCAACCATCTTGGCTGCGCGTTGCGAATACTTCTTCCATTTCTCTGCGTAATCAGCATCGGCTGGCTGCACTTCCACCTTGGGTAGCTGTATGAATTTCTGACCTGCCATGCGATCGCTATCAACTGTGGCCATACGTGGATCAATAACAATCTCTTTCCGTGCGCTCTTGATGAAGCTGTTGATGGAACGAGAAAGCGTGGTGCGACCGATAACAACGACAGTATCTGGAGCTAAGTCCTCGGCAATCTTCTTCGAAGTAAGGAAGACGCTGGCATGTGAGATTGCGTTCTTAAAAGTCAGAGGATCTTCGGCAATAACTGGCCAACCTAGTTCTTCTGCAAAGCGCCTTACTGCATCAGCGCTAAGTCCTCCACGGTCATGGCCGATTACGAGAACTCCGCGGGTTGATTTCGTATAGAAGGTTCCGGGGGTTTTGCGATCAAAGACTTTTGGAGCAGAGATAGTTAAATCGTTGAGCCAGTTATCACTCTTATCTCCGACAAGTGGTTCTTCAAATTGAATATTGAGATGCACAGGGCCGCTCTGTAGTGAGTTAAAAGGAAGTTCCATGGGATAGACGCTGCCGGATACATCTGCGAAATAACGGACAGCTTTTCCAAAGATGCGCGCTTGTTCTGTTGTCTGGTTGGCACCGGTTTTGCGAAGTGATGCTGGGCGGTCTGCGGTGAGAACGAGAAGTGGAACATTTGTATGTGATGCCTCTAAAACTGCTGGGTGGTAATTAGCAACTGCGGTGCCGCTCGTGCAGACGATAGGTACGGGACGTCCAGATGCCTTTGCAATGCCAAGTGCGAAGAAGGCTGCTGTGCGCTCATCGATGCGCACATGAAGTTTGATGAGCCCTTTAACGCTGGCCTGATGAAAAGCGATTGAAAGCGGGGCATTGCGAGAACCAGGAGAGATGACTACATCGGTAACTCCAGCTTCAATGATCTGGCGAACGATGACGCGAGCAAGCAGAGTGGATGGATTCACTACAGGAGCTCCGCTGTCTTCATAACGCGATTCTTCCACCATTCGTAGCGGTCAGGCGCCACTTCAATTCCGTTGAAGTCAGGCTCAACTTCTGTCATTTCAATTTCACCATTGACGATGGGCAGTGATGCGACATCAGCGCTAAGAAGTGAGCCTGTACCTAGGCCGCAATCAAAGTTCATTTCTGGAAATGATGCGGCAAGTTGTAATCCGTAATTGATTCCAACTGCGCTTTCGAGGGCACTTGAAATAACAACAGGGAGTTTGTGGTGTTCGGCCAATTTATGAGCACGTTCAATTCCACCAAGTGGTTGAACCTTCAGCATTAAAACATCAATAGCGTCACTGAGGTCGATAGCAAATGGATCACTCGCTTTTCGCAAAACTTCATCTCCAGCAATCTTGATATCAACTTTTAACTTCTCTTTAAGTTCGCGGAGCTCTTCCAACGTGTCACAAGGTTGTTCGGCGTATTGAAGCGGTCCAATATTTTCGTAGATTGCCAGAAGGTTGGTGATGGCTTCCTGTACAGACCAATTACCGTTGACATCAACGCGCAACTTTGCCTTTGGGCTTAGCGCTCTTACCTTCGCAAGTCGGGCAATATCTTCAGACAGGTTGTCGCCGACCTTTACTTTAAATGTTTCTACTCCTGGAAATGAGTTCACAATGCTTTCCAGAGTTGCTGCATCGTTGATGGCCGGGATGGTTCCGTTTACCTTCACCGAGTTCCGATACAACTTTGGGCGAGGCTTTGTGGCAGCTTCTATTGCACATGCCAGCCACGGCGCAGATTCTTTATAGTCGTACTCAAGAAATGGTGAGAATTCGCCCCAGCCGTATTCGCCTTGAAAGAGTGCAACTTCGCGAATAGTGATTCCACGAAAGTTGGTCTTAGTAGGCAGCGCGACTACGCGCATGGTTTCGAGCAGGGATTGATCCATAAATTTAAGGACCCAAACTTAAGGGCGCCGCGGGAACTTTCCAAAGTCAGGCTTTCGCTTTTCCTTGTAAGCATCACGACCTTCTTGGCCTTCTTCAGATAAGTAGTAAAGAAGAGTGGCATCGCCTGCAAGCTGTTGAATTCCTGCGAGGCCATCATCAGCCGCGTTCATTGAAGCCTTCAACAAGCGAAGCGCCATTGGAGAGTTCTGCAACATCTCACGGCACCAAGAAACTGTCTCTGCCTCTAACTCTTTCAGTGGAACAACGGTGTTAACGAGTCCCATTGAAAGTGCTTCTTGCGCATCATATTGACGAGTAAGGAACCAGATTTCGCGAGCCTTCTTCTGGCCAACGCTTGCAGCCAGTAACCCTGAACCATATCCACCATCGAATGAACCAACCATTGGACCGGTCTGACCAAACTTTGCGTTATCAGCTGCGATAGAGAGATCGCAGACAACGTGGAGAACATGTCCTCCACCGATTGCCCAACCTGCAATCATCGCAACAACTGGTTTTGGTGTGCGGCGAATCTGTACTTGAAGGTCTAGAACATTGAGACGACCAACGCCTTGTTGTGAAAGTTTGTCATCACCTAAGTAGCCGTCATCGCCACGAACGCTGATGTCGCCACCAGAGCAGAATGCTTCATCACCTTGGCCAGTCAAGATAATTACGCCAACTTGTGCGTTATCGCGCGCTAAATCAAATGCGGCTTTCAATTCAATAATAGTTTGCGGGCGAAATGCATTTCGCACCTCTGGACGATTGATTGTGATCTTCGCAATGCCGTCGCCGATTTCATATTTGATGTCGGTAAAAGACTCTCCACCCGGACCAGTCACCCATGTAGGGATGGTTCGGTCACCAAAATCACGCTTTATCGGCTTGCTCACGATTCCTCCAATTGGTCTACGAGCGATAGCCTACGCGGGCAATGGAGCAGAACGCACAACGAGAACTTCGCGAAGTCAGTCCCGAATGGACGCTCGGCGAATTGATGGCTCGTATCGCAAAGGCCTTGGTCTCTGATGGACCAGCCCTGGCCTTCTCCTCCAGTTCCTTTACCAACGTCCCTCCAAGAATCAGCATCGTGGTCAAGACCACAGGTAGCTCGGGAGTTGCAAAGGAAGTTGGGCTTTCTAGCGGTGCGCTACTTTCATCTGCAAAAGCATCACATAAATTTCTTGGCGCTGAGTTTGGAAATACTTGGTCGCTCCTGCTTCCGCTGACTCATATTGCTGGAATCAATGTTCTTATTCGTTCTCTTGAACTAGGAACTGAACCAATCGATCTTCGCAATTGCGAAGGCGAGTACCCGCAAGCAGATTTCACCGCGATTGTTCCAACGCAACTCTTTCGTGCGCTCAACGGTGATGACCGTCTGTTAAGGCATTTGCAGGCTGCCAAAGCTGTACTTGTGGGCGGAGCAGCTCTTGCACCTGAAGTTCACTTACAGGCAAGTGCAGCGCAGATAAACGTCATTACTTCTTACGGATCTTCTGAAACTGCCGGCGGATGTGTGTACAACGGAACTCCACTAGATGGAGTTGAACTCTTTATTACCCCTGAGAAGAAGATTGCACTCGGAGGCGCAGTACTAGCGACAACGTATTTAGGTGCACAGACGCTCTGGGATACAAATATCCAAGATGGTTGGTTGATTACTAGCGATAGCGGCCGAATTGAGAATGAAAAGCTGATTGTTGAAGGTCGCCTTGATGATGTGATTATCTCTGGTGGCGAGAATATTTCACTTTCAGCAATCGAAGGCTCACTCCATGCTCACTTCCCACACAAATCTTTTGCAGCTTTTTCGATTAAAGATCCGCAGTGGGGAGATGCTCTCCATGTGGCAGTTGCAGGAGATGGCTTCCCATTAGAGAACGAGCTCAACGAATACTTGGTAGAAAAGTTTGGTGCGCCCTCCAAACCAAAGGGATACCTTTATCTTCCCGAACTTCCGCTGATGGGTATCGGCAAGGTTGACCGCAAGAAGTTACAAGAGCTATTGATGGAGGCGCCAAATTAATATTTGGATTCAGGGTGCTCGCCCGCGCACACTTACAGCTGCAATTGGACCTGTCGTTGTTGCAACTGTTCTGGCAGGTAGCGCATGGCGCCCATTGCAAGCGCTCCTTGCGCTAATAGTCGCGCTGGGTCTGCAGATTGCAGTGAATTACTCCAATGATTATTCAGATGGAATACGCGGAACAGATGATGTGCGCGTTGGGCCAATTCGCTTAACTGCATCAGGGCTAGCCTCAGCAAAAGCGGTAAAGCGTGCAGCCTTTCTCTCCTTTGGCGTTGCCTGTGTTGCAGGGCTTTTGTTGGCTGCAATCTCTTCATGGTGGATCTTGATTGTCGGTGCGATTTCAGTGCTAGCTGCTTGGGGATATACCGGAGGCCACACGCCTTATGGATATCGCGGCTTCGGTGAACTTTCAGTCTTTATCTTCTTTGGAGTTGTTGCAACGGTTGGTACTTACTATGTGCAGACTCTCGAATTTTCCACTGCAGCCTTTGCTGCATCGGTCTCGATGGGATCACTCTCTTGCGCGCTTTTGGTAATCAACAACATTAGGGATCGAGCCCAGGATGCACAGGTTGGTAAGAAGACTTTGGCGGTGCGGTTGGGAGATGAAAAAGCACGTAAGTTCTTTATCTCCCTTTTAGTACTTCCATACATCTTCGCCCCACTCACAGGAAATCCGCTAGCTTTTCTCACACTTGCCTCTGCGCCTCATGCTCTCGCTATCGCACGTGAAATTCGCGCTGGAGCAACTGGAGAAGCCCTCATTCCGCTTCTTGGAAGAACAGGCCAACTGCAACTTCACTTCTCTCTGACATTTGCCATCGCACTCTCTTTTTAGTCGGTGAGCAGAGTTAAGTAGAAGGCATTAGAATCTACCTATGGTTCGCGCGCTTCTAATTCTCTTGCCCTTGGTATTGACTCTCTTTACCTTTGTTGACTGTGCGATGCGCGATGATTCTCAAATTAAGAAGATCCCAAAGTGGGGCTGGCTCCTAGTAATTCTCTTCCTGCAACCAATCGGTGGAATTGTTTACTTAGCCATAGGTCGCGTCCGTAAATTGCGCGGACCAAAGCCAGGCAAGAAGAGAATTCTTCCACCTGATGATGATCCAGATTTCTTACGTAGTATCTAGCTAATTAGAGCCCTGAATAGGTGTGCTTACCTGTTCCCCAGACATTGACATAAACATAGTTAAATAAGAACGTAGATCCCGCAAAGATGCAGAGCCATGCGGCGCGACGCCCACGCCAGCCAACCGTTACACGCGCATGTAGATAGGCAGCATAGGCAACCCAGGTAATAAATGCCCATGTCTCTTTTGGATCCCAACCCCAATAACGTCCCCACGCACTTTCTGCCCAAATTGCGCCGGCGATGACTGAGAAGGTCCAAAGTGGGAAAACAAATGCAACTAAGCGATAGGAAAGTTGATCAAGCACATCGATAGATGGAACGCGTTGCAACCACGCTGGGCGGCCGCCACGAGATTCAATCCGCTCTAAATAGAGATAGGCGCCCGCGACAATATTTGCAAAGAGGAAAACTCCTCCAGAGATAATCGCTGCAATAACGTGAATAACTAACCAAGTTGAGTTAAGAGCAGGAACTAGCGGGCCACTATCGCGGTAAAGCAAAGTGACGGCTGTTCCTAGAGTTAAGAGCGCAGCAAGGGAAACAAAGAGCCCAAGCCAACGAAGATCGTATTTACGCAGCGCAGCTAAATATGCGCCAGTAAATGCGAGAGCTCCCGTGATTGAGAACTCATACATATTGCTCCAGGGAACATGTTGATTCGAGATTCCACGGGCAATGACGCCGCCAAAAAGTAACACGAAGCCAAGGCCCATCAAGGTTGTGGCGATACGCGCAGCTTTCTCGGTGCGTTTGTAATCAAGAGTCTGCACCAACTTACTTCCTGTAGTGACCTCTTTAGATTCAGGAGTACGCACTGCAAAGGCGGTTTCAAATGCGTGAGCTACAAAAGAGAGAGCAAAGACAGCCATGGCAGCGTAAACCAAGTTATTTGAGATGTAGGCCCACTCAGTCATCGCTACCTTCCTTCCTTTACTGCTTTAACGAAATTATTAATCTCTGTTTCAAGTCCTGGCGCATCATTTTTTGATAAGCCAGCTACTTCAACACCCGTACTTGTCTCGCGAATCCAAATTCTTCTGCGGCGACCATATAAAGATGAAAGTAACCCGATAACGGCAACAATACCGCCAACGAGCGCATAGTTCTTTCCGGGATCTTTCACGACCTGCAGATTGACCCAAGGAACAACTGTTTCAAGTGTGATGGAGCCCTCAGCGTATGTATAAGTCTCACCGGGTTTAACTGAACCTAAGCCAACTTTTTCGAGGGTGTCAGTATCTAAACGATAAACAGATTGAGGAATACCAGAATCGAGCCCCATGTCACCTTTCCAAATAGAGAAGAGCAATTTAGGGTCTAAGAGTTCAGGAAAGATAGAGATAGAGCCTTGCCCTTCCAGGCGTTGGTTTGTTGGTAGAAAGTTTCCGACAAATCCAACTGGTGGATTTGCATCAGGAACTTTGATTGCACCAATTGAGCGAAGGTTTCCATCTTGTGGCAAGAATGGAACCGGGCCTTGCAGCGCAACATTTCCTTGCGAATCTCGCACGGTGACAACCGGGCTATATCCATTTGCTTGTAGGTAGACGCGGGAGCTACCGAAAGTTAGTGGCTTATTGACCTTCAAAACTTTCTTTTCGCTCTTGCCGTCTTCTCTGATTGTTACCCAGGCTGTGTAATCAAGTGGTTGATTTGTTCGAGGGTCATATTCGGCGACAAAGCGATCTAACTTAATCTCAAATGGGGATAGCGATTTCTCGTTGGTGAGTTTGCCTAGTGCTAACGAGTCATAAGTGGTGGGGACATTGATAAAGCGCTCACTCACATTGATGATCGCTTCACCACGCATGCCAAAGAGCGCTCCAAAGCTGACGCCAACCAGAATAAGTATGAGCGAGAGGTGAAAGAGTAAATTTCCAGTCTCGCGGAGATAACCCTTTTCAGCAGAGAGTGAGTTTCCTTCTCGCCTGATGCGGAAGCGATTCTTGCTTAGCCAAGCATCGGCGCGATCTAAAGCGCCAGATTCAGTTGCAAACTCTTGGTGATATTCCAAGCGAGATAAGTTTCGTGGAGTTGCAGGTGGTTGCGCCCGCATCGCCTTGTAATGCTCGAGGCTACGAGGAAGAACACATCCTGCCAATGAGATAAAGAGAAGAATGTAGATGGCGCTAAACCAGGGCGACCCATAGACATCAAAGAGATAGAGGCGGTCATACCAACGAGCCTCATTGGGCGAGTTGATATAGAAATCACGCACTGCAATGGGGTTGGTAATTCTCTGAGGAATCAAAGAGCCTGGGATAGCTGCAACTCCTAAGAGCAACAAGAGAATGAGCGCGGTGCGCATACTTGTTAACTGGCGCCAGCCATAACGCAGCAGGGCGATAAAGCCAATCTCCGGAACTTCTACCTTTTGGCTCATTAGATCACCGGTACAAAATCTGAAATCCAGGAACGCATCTCAATCATCAAATCAGTCCAGAGGCCAGTCAATTGCAAAATACCAATGAGAATCAAAAGAACTCCACCGACTTTTGAGATTGAATTTCCACTCTTAAGTGCAACTTTTCGAATCTTCTCTGATTTATCAAGGAAGAGACCGGTAGCAATAAATGGTGCACCTAAGCCGATGCAGTAACCCAAGGAGAGAATCGCTCCACGCACCGCACTTGATTCTTGAAAGGCTAACGCCTGCACACTTGCCAGCGCTGGGCCAATACATGGCGTCCAACCGACTCCAAAGAGAAAACCAAGTAGCGGTGCGCCGATTAACCCTCCGGTAGTTGAAATCCGAGGCTTAATTGTTGGCATCAATGGAAATGCGCCCAAGAAGATAACGCCCATCAAGATTGTTAACACACCGAGTACTCGGGTAATGCTCTCTTCATTGGTCGCAATGCGAGAACCAAGTTCACCGAAGAGCGCGCCATATGAAATAAAGAGCGCACTAAATCCTGCAACAAAGAGAAGAGAGCCTAAGAAAACTTTTCCTCGAGCTTGCGAAAACCCCGCCGCAAATGAGAGATAACCAGGAACTAGTGGCAAGACGCACGGTGATACAAAGGAAATAACTCCAGCAAGAACGGCAATAGGAAAGGCGGTGAGCAGGAAGCCATCAAGGAGGTGGTTTACAACAAAATCTCTCATTCCGCGCTCACATCCTCAATAAGTTTGCTCAAAGATGCGACGGTGACCGCCCCAGATACTCGCGCTGCAACACCACCATTGCGATCAATTACTAGAGTCGTAGGAATCGCGTTTGCAGGCAGTGACTTACTGAATCCGACCAGAATTGAATCATCAATGAGCGTTGGGTATGGAATTCCACGATTGCGCGCAAAGGCCTCTGCATTAACAGGATTATCACGTGTCAAAATTCCAATGAAGGCGACATCGGTATATTTCTTCGCGAGCGATGAGAGCGCTGGTTCTTCAGCGCGACATGGTGAACACCACGATGCCCACACATTTATTACTGCCACCTGTCCCCCAGCGAATGAATAGTTATCACCGCTCAGCGTCATACCTGAAATAGCAGGAGCTTTCTGACGCGAACCTTCCTTAATAGTTGTCACTGCGCCGCTGCCGGCGATGAAGCTCTCTTCTGCTTGCGATGTTCCACTTGTGCCACACCCAGTCAGCACAAGCACTGAAAGCAGAATTGGCAGATATCTCTTCATTTTATTTCTTTGGCAACAAATGTTTTGCGGGTTCTAAATAAGAGGTCCCTGAAATCATGCCATCGCTATCAAAATGTATTCCGGTTACTGAAGCTAAGGTGCATTCGCGCTTACGTGGATCATGTAAAAGTCTGCGTCCTTCGACTGCGCTACGAAGTATCCAGATGGGCAGCTGGTGTGAAACTACAATTGCATCTTTTCCTGCTGCAGCTTTCTTGGCATCAAAAATAGCTGCGAGCATTCTCGAAATCTGTTCTTCATATGGTTCACCCCATGATGGCTTCCAAGGGTTATATAGATGTCGCCATGCAGATGGATGTTTCAGGACTCCACTACCAAGTTCAAATGATTTGCCTTCAAAGATATTGGCAGCTTCGATAAGACGTTCATCTGTATGAATCTTGAGTGAGTGTGCACTTGCAATTGGCGCCGCAGTCTCTTGTGCGCGCTGTAACGGTGAGACATGGAGCGCACCTAGATCGAACTCTTTAGACCAATCGCTGACTGCCTTGGCCATCTCTTGTCCACGTTGTGACAGCCTCCAGCCAGGCTGACGTCCATAAAGAATCTTCTGCGGATTCTCTACCTCGCCATGGCGAACGACATAAACAGTGGAACTCATAGCGCTAAGCATAAAGC
>Ga0208788_1001505_pt1 | contig 11270 bp, 10 predicted proteins | sample Wag4_2014_7_11_3_FD_187363 | JGI IMG/M metagenome (GOLD analysis project Ga0208788, IMG submission 187363) | Fresh water mixed with fracking chemicals microbial communities from Ohio, USA - Utica-2 Time Series FC 2014_7_11 (SPAdes) (version 2) ... | reverse complement strand
CGCCTCGAGGCGCTGGAAGTCAAGGTCGCCGAACTGGAAGCCAAACTCACCGCCGCAGACTAAGGTTATGTTGTAGGAGCGGCTTCAGCCGCGAACAGGCTTCGCGACTGAAGCCGCTCCTATAGCAGGCCGTTGAAAAACGTAGGCGAGGCCGGCAAGACAATACCGATGGCGGCCCCGCAAAAACGGCCGAAAAACGACCGGGGTCGCGTCCGACTTTACGTGCTGTAAATGAGCATTTTGACTGGGCTCGCACGCGAGGCCGTTTTTAACGCAGTATTGCCAACGCAGGTAGTTTTTCAACAGCCTGATAGGCACTGCACCCCACTTGATCAAGGAGCGATCATGTCCCTGGCCATCGTTCACAGCCGCGCCCAGGTCGGCGTCGAAGCACCGGCCGTCACCGTCGAAGCGCACCTGGCCAACGGCCTACCCTCCCTGACGCTGGTGGGCCTGCCGGAGACAGCAGTCAAGGAGAGCAAGGATCGCGTGCGCAGCGCCATCCTCAATGCCGCCTTCGAGTTTCCCAGCAAACGCATCACCTTGAATCTTGCGCCTGCAGATCTGCCAAAAGACGGTGGTCGCTTCGATCTCGCCATCGCCCTGGGGATTCTCGCGGCCAGCGGCCAGGTGCCGGCTCAATCCCTGGACGAATGCGAATGCCTGGGCGAACTGGCGCTGTCCGGCGCGGTGCGTCCCGTGCAGGGCGTATTGCCGGCAGCCCTGGCCGCGCGCGCAGCCGGGCGCACCCTATTGGTGCCACAGGCCAATGCCGAAGAGGCCAGCCTGGCCTCAGGGCTGAAGGTAATCGCCGTCGAGCACCTGCTGCAGATCGCCGCGCACCTGAACGGCAGTGCTCCTCTCGAACCCTACGCCGCCCAAGGTCTGCTCAGGCAGAGCCTGCCCTATCCGGATCTGGCTGAAGTGCAGGGCCAGTTGGCCGCCAAACGTGCGTTGCTGGTGGCGGCCGCCGGCTCACACAACCTGCTGCTCAGCGGCCCACCCGGCACTGGCAAAACCCTGCTGGCCAGCCGCCTGCCAGGCTTGCTACCTGCGCTTGACGAAAACGAGGCGCTGCAGGTAGCCGCGATCCATTCGGTGGCCAGCCATACGCCGCTGCAGCACTGGCCGCAGAGACCCTTTCGCACCCCGCACCACAGCGCCTCCGGCCCGGCATTGGTGGGTGGCGGCAGTCGCCCGCAGCCTGGCGAAATAACCTTGGCCCATATGGGCATCCTGTTCCTTGATGAGCTGCCGGAATTCGATAGGAAGGTGCTGGAAGTGCTGCGCGAACCGCTGGAAAGCGGCCATATCGTGATTGCCCGGGCACGCGACAAGGTGCGTTTCCCGGCGCGTTTTCAGCTCGTTGCCGCCATGAATCCCTGCCCTTGCGGCTACCTCGGCGACCCCAGCAACCGCTGTCGCTGTACCCCGGAGCAGATCCAGCGCTACCGCGCCAAGTTGTCGGGCCCGCTCCTTGATCGCATCGACCTGCACCTGACGGTCGCCCGCGAAACCACAGCCCTGAATGCCCCGCCGCAGGATGGCGAAAGCACTGCGCAGGCAGCAGCCAAGGTGGCGCAGGCACGTGAGCGGCAATTGCAACGCCAGGGCGTGGCCAACGCCTTTCTCGACCTACCCGGTCTGCGCCAACACTGCGCATTGAGCGACACGGATCGCCAGTGGCTGGAAAGCGCCTGCGAACGTCTCGGCCTGTCACTACGCGCCGCGCACCGAGTGCTCAAGGTGGCGCGCACGCTGGCAGATCTGGCGGAGCAGCAGCAGATCAGCCGGGAACATCTGGCCGAAGCGCTGCAGTATCGCCCCACCGCGGGATGAATCAGCGGAAGCGCTCGACCTCCTGACGCAGTTGAGCGGCTAGGCGATCCAGCTCGCGCGCGGTATCGGCCAGGTTGGCCACCACTTCACGCTGCTCGCCATTGGCCTGGGCGATGCTCTGCAGGTTGGCGCTGAGCACGGTCGCAGTGCTGCTCTGCTCGCTGGTAGCGGTGGTGATGGCGGCGAATTGCTCGCCGGCCTCGGCGCTCTGCTCACTGATCTGCGCCAGCACCGCAGCCACCTTGGCATTACGCTCCAGGCCATCCTGCATCAACTGTCGGCCGTGCTCCATGGTGGCGATGGCGCTGCTGGTCTCGCTCTGGATGCTGCCGATCATGGTGGAAATCTCGTTGGTCGCCTCACGGGTGCGTCCAGCCAGGTTGCGCACTTCATCGGCGACCACGGCAAAACCACGCCCCTGCTCGCCCGCACGCGCAGCTTCGATGGCAGCGTTGAGCGCCAGCAGGTTAGTCTGGTCGGCAATGGAAGGTTTCGAGCTGGTCGGCCAGCAGCCCCGCCTCGCTGCCCAGGTGCTTTTCGCGAGTGACCAGATTGGCCTCGTTGAGTGAGCGCAGGGCAAACAGAGTGCTGACGCTGATCAGTAGCACCAGCACCAAAGCCAGCATGGCAGCCAGTTGCAGGGCTATACGAGAGCGAGGAGGATTCATGAGGACTCCAGGTGTGCGCCCATGGGCATATGGGCAGATAACTCAGGCAATTACGATACCACCCAGCCGTCATGTGACTCGGCGAAAGGGCGCGAGGATACTTGAGCATTCAGCTCGGTCAATATCCAAGCGCCATAAGGTCGTCATTTATTATCAAAACAGCGTTACAGAGTGATGATTGATAGATTTTATCGATCACTAAATAGATGCTGGCACTCATACCCACAGAGAGCAGCCTGGCCACACTACAGTCGGCCTGCCCGGTCTTGGATGGCCGTCAGCGCCCTGAGCGCTGGCCATGACCGTTCAGCGCAAACGCTCGACCCCGGGCAGTGCCAGCGCGGCGACCTCCGCCAGCAAGTAGTCACGCAAACGCTGCAGACGTGTCTGCGCACGATGTCCACGCGGCCACACCATATAGTAGCTGTCGCCACTGAATACCGCCGTCGGCCAGGGCACGCCTAGCCGGCCGGCATTCACGTCCTCGGCCACCATCAGCAGATCACCAATGGACACTCCATAGCCGCGTGCCGCCGCAACGATGCCCAATTCGAGCATGTCGAACAGCTGCCCGGTCTTCAGCGGCACCTGTTCGATCAGACCTGTAGCCTGCAACCAACGCCGCCAGTCGCGGCGATCCGGCGTCGGGTGCAGTTGCTCCGCCGCGCGTAGCCGCGCCAGCGACCAGGGGCCGGCCTCAGAATCGCCGGCAGCGCACACCGGAATCAGCCACTCCTCGAACAGCAGCACGCTCTCCCACTCATCTGGAAACTGACCATCGGACAGCAGCACCGCGCAGTCGAAAGGTTCATGGCGGAAGTCGACCTTGTCCACATCCATCCAGGCACTGGTGAGCTGCACTTCGCTGTCCGGGTTGGCCAGACGAAAGTGCGACAGGCGCGCCAACAGCCAACGCATGGTCAGGCTCGACGGTGCCTTCAGGCGCAGCACCTCATCGTCGGCGTGCAAGACAGCGCTGGCACGCTCCAGTGCATCGAAACCCTCGCTCAGCCCCGGTAGCAGGGCGCGGGCCGGATCGGTCAGGTGCAGGCTGCGACCACGGCGCTCGAACAGACGGCAAGCGAAGTACTCCTCCAGCGTGCGGATATGCCGACTCACCGCGCTCTGGGTGATGGCCAGCTCTTCGGCGGCGCGCGTGAAGGAGGCATGCCGGGCTGCGGCCTCGAAGGCGCGCAGGGCGTAAAGCGGTGGCAAACGACGACTCACCGCATCGAACCATGAGTTTTAATCATGCCTGGCATGGCTATTTTCCTTTTGTGAGCAATCGACAAGAACCACAGAATAACGGTCATTGCTCATCTCCTGACAGACAGGGGATGCTCCCCCTGCTGAAGTTTTACTCATCATGAAGAATTCCCTTGGCCACGAGCTGGGTGCGCTGCTGCGTCTGGCCGGCCCGCTGATCTCCGCACAGCTGGCCCACGCGCTGATGATTTTCACCGACACGCTGATGATGGCCATGCTCGGCCCGCAGCAGTTGGCCGGTGGTGCACTGGGTGCCACCTGCTATTTCATCTTCTCGATCTTCTGCACCGGGGTGATCGCCGCGGTGGGCAGCCTGATCGCCATCCGCCATGGCGCGGGCGATCCGGCAGGTATCACGCGCCTGATCCAGAACGGCCTGTGGCTGGCCATGCTGCTGGGCGTAGCCAGTGCGCTGTGCCTCAACAGTCTGGGCCCGCTGCTGCCGCATCTGGGTCAGGAACCAGGCGCGGCCAGCCAGGCCATGGAGTTCCTGCGCCCACTGTCGCTGGCTCTGCCTGGCTACCTGTGCTTCATGGCGTTGCGCGGCTTCACCAGTGCCATTGGTCACCCTGGCCCGGTGATGGCCATCAGCATCGTCGGTACCATCGCCAACTTCGTCATCAACTATGCGCTGATCAAGGGCTGGTTCGGCCTGCCCAGCCTGGGCCTGAGCGGCATCGGCATGACCACTGCGCTGGTCAGCAGCGCCATGGCACTGGCATTGGCGCTGTACATCCTGCTCTCGCCAACCTATCACCGCTACCAACTGCGGCGCGGCATGGGTCGACCACAGCGAGCGGAAATGCGCGCCCTGCTGCGTCTGGGCCTGCCTATCGGCGGCACCTACGCCGCCGAACAGGGACTGTTCACCTTCGCCACCCTGTGCATGGGCGCGCTGGGCAGCGTGCAACTGGCGGCGCATCAGATCGCCATGCAAACGGTGGCGCTGGCGTTCATCGTGCCGCAAGGGCTGTCCTATGCGGTGACCTTCCGCGTCGGCCTGCATTACGGTGCCGGGCACCTGCACCTGTCGCGCCTCAGCGGCCATCTGGGCATGGCCCTGGGGGCGGCGTTGATGCTGCTGTTTGCCCTGCTGTTCTGGCTGCTGCCGGAGTGGATCATCGGCCTGTTCATCGACCGTCACGACCCGGCGTTCGCCGATATCGTCACCCTCGCGGTCAGCCTGCTGGCGATCGCCGCCTGGTTCGAGCTGTTCGATGGTTTGCAGAGCATCGCCATGGGTGCGATCCGCGGGCTGAACGACGGCCGCACCACCCTGCTGATCGGTCTGACCGGCTACTGGTGCGTGGGCGCACCGCTGGCCTGGCTGCTCGCCTTCCCGCTCGGCTGGGGTGCGCAGGGTGTGTGGTGGGGGCTGGCTGCCGGCCTGGCGGTAACGGCGAGCGGTCTGGTGCTGGGCTTCCAGTGGAAGACTGCGCGCCTGCAGCGACCACCGGCGGCGCAAGGCGAGACCTGCCTGTCGTAGCTCGCATGCAAGCCGGGGTCGTGTGCGGCATATTCCCCGGCTCACGTCCGGGCCAGGATCAGCCGCCGCCGAGCAGCGGCTGGCGCAAGCCGAACACCAGAAAGCGTGCCAGCTCCGCCAGAGGTATCGCCTTGCTGATCAGGTAGCCCTGCACCTGATCGCAGCCGAACTGACGCAGCATGTCGAGCTGCTCGATGTTCTCCACCCCTTCGGCCACCACTTCGAGATTGAGGTTGTGCGCCAGATTGATCATCGCCCGCACCAATTGGCGATTCTCGGCACGCTCGCCCATACCGCCGACAAAGCTCCTGTCGATCTTCAGCAGGGTGATCGGCAGGTTATTGAGATGAACGAAAGACGAGAAGCCGGTGCCGAAGTCGTCCAGCGAAAAACGCACGCCGAGCCGTCCCAGCGCCAGCATGGTCTGCTGCACCTGGTCGCTGCGGCGCATCACTGCGGTTTCGGTCAGCTCGAACTCCAGCCACTGCGCATCGACCCCACGTTCTTCGATCAAACGGCTGAGGGTCGGCAGCAACTGGCTGTCCTGAAACTGGCGAAACGACAGGTTGACCGCCATGTGCAGCGCCGGCAGACCACGCCCGCGCAACCACTGCATGTCGCGCAGGGCGCGGGAGATGACCCAGTAACCGAGCGGCACGATCAGCCCGGTTTCCTCAGCCAGCGGCACGAACTCGTTGGGCGAGAGCAGCCCGCGTTCACTGTGCTGCCAACGCACCAGTGCCTCCAGGCCAACGATGCGCCCGCTCTTCAGGCACAGGCGGGGCTGATAATGCAGCTCCAGTTCGTCGCAGCGTAACGCACGGCGCAGCTCGCCTTGCAGATCGGCCTGGCTGCGTGCGCTGCGGTTCAGGCGTTCGTCATAGACATGAAACACGCAGCCTTGCTGATTCTTGGCCTGTTGCATGGCGATATGCGCGTGCCACAGCAGCGGATCGGCGCCCTCGCCCGCGCGGGCATGGGCCAGGCCAAGGCTGCAACCGATCAGCAGACTCTCGCCGTCCACCCAGTAAGGCTCACCCAATACTTCGGTGACGCGCTCGGCCAGGCGCTCCACGCGCTGCGGATCGCGGCGTGCATCGAGCAACAGTGCGAATTCGTCGCTGCCCAGACGCGCGATCTGATCGCAGGGCTGCAGCAGCCCCTTGAGCCGCGCCACCACCTGCAGGATCAGGCGGTCTCCGGCCTGGTAGCCGAGGGCATCATTGGCATGACGGAAATTGTCCAGATCGAGATGACCCAGCACCAGGCCACGGCCGCCACACTCGGCCAGGCGCGCCGCGAGCAGGGTCTGGAAACCCTGGCGATTGGCGATGCCGGTCAGGGGGTCCTGTTCGGCCAGGCGCTGCAGGGTGTGCTTGAGGTTGCCCTGTTCGCGCACGTAGCGCAGGCAACGGCGCAGCACGTCGAGGTTGAGGCTGCCGCGCACCAGCCAGTCGCTGACACCGGCTGGTTCTTCGACTGGCTCCTCGTCGAGCAGCAGGACGATGGGCAGGGGGCACTGATGGGGATCGGGAAGACGGTCCGGGGTACTCAGCAGCAGACCGCTGGCGTGATCATCGAACAGATTGCTGGCCGCTTCCCATGACGGCGCGGTAATAAGCGGGGATGGGCTGCCCAGGGCGCTCAACTGCTCGCGCAACAATTCGGCCCAGTCCGGCGTTTCCGCCAACAGGACCAACCGCAAGGGTTCGACGAGCGTGGACAAGCAACCTCCCCCAATGACCACAAGAATGATGGCGAATCGCGTCGCCTGAACGCGCCGTAATCGGCGTCTAATCAATCACATACGTGCGAAAGGTAGTGCAGATCCTGAGATATAACCAGTAAAGCGACAAGTGGCACCAGAGTACTGGAATAAAGTGATTAACCAAGTGCATGGCGATGCAATTTCGTGCGCTACGCCACAGTTCCGGACGGTCGCGGCAGAAGCCTTCGGGCCTGTTAAAATGCCCGGCCCTTTTCTGTGAACGATCCCATGTCCCGACTGAACCCCCGGCAACAAGAGGCCGTGAACTACGTCGGCGGCCCGCTTCTGGTGCTCGCCGGTGCCGGTTCCGGCAAGACCAGCGTGATCACGCGCAAGATCGCCCATCTGGTGCAGAACTGCGGCATCCGCGCCCAGCACATCGTCGCCATGACCTTCACCAACAAGGCCGCGCGCGAGATGAAGGAGCGCGTCGGCACCCTACTCAAGGGCAGCGAGGCGCGCGGCCTGACCGTATCCACCTTCCACAACCTGGGCATGAACATCATCCGCAAGGAATACGCGCGCCTGGGCTACAAACCCGGCTTCTCGATCTTCGACGACGGCGACATCAAGGCGCTGCTCAGCGACATCATGCAGAAGGAGTATTCCGGCGACGACGGCGCCGATGAGGTGAAGAACCTCATCGACAGCTGGAAGAACGACCTGATCCTGCCCGACGAAGCCCTGGCCAAGGCGCGCAATCCCAAGGAACAGACTGCCGCCATCGTCTACCTGCACTACCAGCGCACGCTCAAGGCGTATAACGCGGTGGATTTCAACGACCTGATCCTGCTGCCGGTGAAGCTTTTTCAGGAGCACGCCGACATCCTGGAGAAATGGCAGAACCGCATCCGCTACCTGCTGGTGGACGAATACCAGGACACCAACGCCAGCCAGTACCTGCTGGTGAAGCTGCTGGTAGGTATGCGCAACCAGTTCACCGTGGTCGGCGACGATGACCAGTCGATCTACGCCTGGCGTGGCGCGCGCCCGGAAAACCTGATGCTGCTGAAAGAGGATTATCCGTCGCTGAAAGTGGTGATGCTGGAGCAGAACTACCGCTCCACCAGCCGTATCCTCAAATGCGCCAACGTGCTGATCGCCAACAACCCGCACGTGTTCGAGAAGCAGTTGTGGAGCGAGATGGGCATGGGCGACGAGATTCGCGTGATCCGCACCCGTAACGAAGACGCCGAGTGCGAGCGGGTGGCCCTGGAAATTCTCACCGAGCATCTGCGTACCCAGCGTCCCTACAGCGAATTCGCCATCCTCTATCGCGGCAACTACCAGGCCAAGCTGATGGAGCTGAAGCTGCAGCACCACCAGATTCCCTATCGCCTCTCAGGCGGCACCAGTTTCTTCGCCCGCCAGGAGGTGAAGGACCTGATGAGTTACTTCCGCCTGCTGGTCAACCCGGACGACGACAACGCCTTCCTGCGCGTGATCAACGTGCCACGTCGGGAGATCGGCTCCGCCACTCTGGAAAAACTCGGCAACTACGCCAGCGAACGCAAGATCAGCATGTACGCCGCCGCTGGCGAGATGGGCCTCGGCGAGCATCTCGATGCGCGCTTCACCGAGCGCCTGCAGCGCTTCACCCGCTGGATGGATCGGGTGCGCCAGGAGTGCGCGCAGAACGATCCTATCGCTGCGATTCGCAGCATGGTCATGGACATCGACTACGAGAACTGGCTACGGCAGAACGCCTCCAGCGACAAGGTGGCCGACGCGCGCATGGGCAACGTCTGGTTCCTCGTCGACGCGCTGAAGAGCACCCTGGAGCGCGACGAAGACGGCGACATGACCATCGAAGACGCCATCGGCAAGCTGGTGCTGCGCGACATGCTCGAGCGCCAGCAGGAAGAGGAAGAAGGCGCCGAAGGCGTGCAGATGATGACCATGCACGCCTCCAAGGGTCTGGAGTTTCCGTCGGTGTACATCATCGGTTTCGAGGAAGAGATCCTCCCCCACCGCTCCAGCATCGAAGCCGACACCATCGAGGAGGAGCGGCGCCTGGCCTACGTCGGCATCACCCGCGCCAAGCGCAACCTGGCGCTGACCTTCGCCGCCAAGCGCAAGCAATACGGCGAGGTGATCGACTGCTCGCCGAGCCGCTTCCTCGACGAACTGCCGCCGGAAGACCTGGTGTGGGAAGGTCTGGAAGAGGCGCCGGTGGAGGTCAAGGCCGCACGCGGCAACGACGCCCTGGCCAATATGCGGGCGATGCTCAAGCGCTGAAAACCGGACCTTGCTGCCTGATGGGCCGAAGCCCACCCTACCGCGCTGAAAACCGGACCTTGCTGCCTGGTGGGCTGAAGCCCACCCTACCGCGCTGGATCGCCGCCCGGCCCACCCTACGCCTGAGCGGAGTAGGGTGGGCTTCAGCCCACCACTTCAAATGCCACAGGCACCCTCGCCATATTTGCCAGTCAGAAAGAAGATACCGTTCAGACACAGGGAGCTGGAACCATGCGCACATTCACGCTCGACCTCGATGCCCTGAGTCAGCTGATCAACGGCCGTGAGCAGCAGGAGAACTGGCTGGATCTGGAAAGTGGCAGCGTTCTGACCCTGCCTGCGGGAGATCACTACAGCGACGAGCGCCAGCAGATCGAGCTCGATCCCGAGCGCTACAGCCAGGTGCCCAACCTCGACGTCCCCCAGCGCGTGGCCATGCGTGAATCCTTCCTGTTCACCCTTGACGATGTGCATGCCCACCCGCTGCTCAGCGCCGCGCTGACCGGCCGCAGGCCCCTGCGCGCGTTCGACTACGAGATCGAGGCCTTTCCAGCGATTTGCGAACAGTGGCAGTCCTACGAGATCAAGCAACTGCGCGAGTACGCCCTCAACTGGCTCTACGAACTGGGCATCGAGCCCGCGCCGGACAAGCTGCCGCTGGATACGCGCGGCATTCCCAGGGACATTCTGCGGCGGCTGAGCAAGAGCGCCTGAGCGCAGTGCGCCCCCGGATTGCATCCGGACTACCAACCTGTCCAGGCGGTCAATGGGTCACGACTGTCGGGTAGGCTGCGGTTTCACTACACAATGCGGGGCATTTTGAGCGAAAATCCGCAGCTTTTCTGCTCAACCAGAGGATCGACCGTGGAGTCGTTGAAACAGAAGATTCGCAGCGAAGGCATCGTGCTGTCCGAGCACGTACTCAAGGTGGACGCCTTTCTCAACCACCAGATCGATCCGCGCCTGATGCAGGAGATCGGCCACGAGTTCGCCCAGCGTTTCGCCGGCCAGGGCATCAGCAAGATCGTCACCATCGAGGCCTCGGGCATCGCTCCGGCGGTGCTGGCCGGTCTCGAACTGGGCATTCCGGTGATCTTCGCGCGCAAGTTTCAGTCGCTGACGCTCAAGGACGACCTGCTGATCTCCAAGGTGTTCTCCTTCACCAAGCAGACCGAAAGCACCATTGCCATTTCCGCCCGTCACCTGACCGCCGCGGACCGCGTACTGGTGATCGACGACTTCCTTGCCAACGGCCATGCTGCCAAAGCGCTGATCGACCTGATCCAGCAGGCCGGTGCCCAGATTGCCGGCATCGGCATCGTCATCGAGAAGTCTTTCCAGGACGGCCGCAAGTTGCTGGAAAGCGAAGGCTACCGCGTCGAATCGCTGGCTCGCGTCGCAGCACTGGAGAATGGCCAGGTACGCTTCCTCGACTGACACTGGACGCCCGAACAGCCCATCAGGCAGGCGGGCAGCCAAAACGAAGAAACCGCCCAGAGGGCGGTTTCTTCATGAAAGCGATATGCCTTACAGGCCAGACATCTTCTGAATCGCTTCGCGCAGTTCGTCATCCGTGCAGTCAGCACAGGTGCCTTTCGGCGGCATGGCGTTGATACCGGAGATGGCCTTGGCGAGGATGCCGTCTAGACCGCCCTGGTGGTCGGCACGCTCTTTCCAGGCAGCGGTGTCACCGATCTTCGGCGCGTTCAGCACACCGGTGGCGTGGCAGGCACTGCAATACTTGGCGATGATGTCGTCAGTGGTGCGTGCACCACCCCCGGCGGATGCAGCGACGGTTTCGACGCCCTTGCACTCTTCGCCCATGATGCACACCTCGCCTACCGGCTTGAGGCGCTCGGCGATAGCTTCATCGGTCGTGGCCTGAGCAGTCACTGCCCACAGGGCCAATACGGCAGCCGGTACTGCCAGCATTTTCTTCATCAGATTCACGGTACACCCTCTTCGTGGCTAGTCACGCCCGCGGCCACGGTTTCGCGAGCGGGCG
>Ga0208788_1001504_pt1 | contig 11270 bp, 15 predicted proteins | sample Wag4_2014_7_11_3_FD_187363 | JGI IMG/M metagenome (GOLD analysis project Ga0208788, IMG submission 187363) | Fresh water mixed with fracking chemicals microbial communities from Ohio, USA - Utica-2 Time Series FC 2014_7_11 (SPAdes) (version 2) ... | reverse complement strand
TGTCCACGCAGTTCAAGACTGCCGTCAACTCCAACTGCAAGGCTTCCTTGGAGGTCGTTTCGGTGATGTAATTGAGCCAATATTTGTTGTAGAGGTTGTTGTTTGTGTAGGTGATTGGCGTACCGCTTGCGTTGACCGCATTGTAGAAGACCTGCCTCGGAATACCAAAGGCAAGGTCCTCGGTCGGTGCATAGGGGTTGTCGATGTGGCTCACGAATGGAACGTTGGCGACGTATTCACCAGTTGCAAACGAACCACTCACGCCTGTTTGATAGAACCAAGACGTTGTTCCTTGAGCGATTGAGTTGTACTGCGCTAATCGGTATCCCGTGTTCAACTGCTTGACCGTACCGCTTGCCGTGCTGCCTTCCAAGTCCCAAGCCCTACCGATGACCTTGTCGGTCGTGAACGAACCCGGTATCAGCGTCCCGGCCATTGTTTCGCAGACAAACTCGGACTTGCCGTAGAAGTTCTGCGTCAAGAACTGACGACCTCCGTACCCTTCCTTGGCGAGCGGATTGCTTGACTTGTAGGTCTTGGACAGGTAATCGCCCATGTCCTTGTACTTGAAAATGAGCTCCTTGTATTGGTTCGGGTCGCCATTGGTCAGCACTTGCTCTTGGTTTTCGTCAACCTTCTGCGTCCAGTCAACCACATCGCTTGAGTAAAAGTCCTTGAACGGCTCAATGTACAGGAGTTTAGGGTCCTGTGCGTCGGGCATGAAGTAAAGGTTGAACATCTTTTGAAGGTCAACGAGCAGGTCGCTCTGCTTCACGTCAGCAGGCAGGGCGGTCCGCATATCAATGGTTGTGATGCTGACAGGGTTCTCCAAGCACTCCCAAAGGACAGTTGCTCCCGATAGGATTGTGCCAGCACCACCAAGTGCAGGTGCGGTAAACACAAACCCTATGTTTGAAGTAGTATTTGCAGGAATGTTGACATCCTCAAATACCACTTTCATCTTTTCATTATTTCGTACGGTTATATTGCTAATGACCGCATTGTCGGTTGAGTCGGTCAGGTTCCTGACGCTCATATTTGCTCGGACGCTTGGAACTGTTGGCGATACAGTTTGAACCGTAAACTCAACGCTTACATTCCAACGGGTTGGAACATTCGGAGCAACAAAGGTGCTGGACGATGCGACCCAATAGCCTCCATTGTCAAAGTAAGGTGCAGGAGTGTCTTTTGAAAATAATACGGTGAAATCCACGTTGTTCGCACCACTCACACTCCCAGTTGACTGCGCAAAGATGTTCGACCCGGACAGGGTAACGGGTATCGTCCCGGCAGAGTAAGGAATGACCAGTTTCTTGAATAGGGTCGAGTTGAAGAAGTTGGAAGAGTACCGATAGCCTGCCTGTGCAAAAATCAAGTCCACCATCTTCTTGACGTAAATGCTTGGCCCCATCTTCCAATAAGGAACCGCAAACCATCCTTGTGTAATTACATCCGTGGCTCCGTAGGAATCCACCAAGCCGTAAACGTAACCGCTCGCACCTAATGCCGTCCAAGTGGCTGAAACATGGGCCGAGGTCAGCGTGTGATTCATCCCGGTAACGCCAGCCGTGTTCACAAGCAGGTTGTTTTGGATGTCTTGGAATAGGCTCACGTCCTCGCTGAACATACCGACCTCGTAGGTTACTTCGCCCTTGGTCTTGCTCATGGACAGCAACTGCATCGCACCGCTGAACACTTGGACCCCATCCTCCCACATCGCAGCACGAATCTTCTTGTTGGGTTGAAATCCACCGACGAAGGACTGCACGTTGTAGGCAAACTTGAACAGGCTTGCGTTGGTTGTCGTATTAGGCAACTCAATCGTCTTGGAGAACGACCCCCTACGCTTGGTGATGTCGTTTATGTCGTCAATGCTGAACGTCATAGCGATATCCGTGCCACCCATCGTGTCAAGCACATAAGCCAGTTCGGGTTGGTCGTAAAGGGTCGCAAAGGTTGAGAACAGGCATCCATAGCAAGCGTCCTCACGGCTTGTAGCACCATCGGCATCGGCTCGGTCGTTAAACGCATTCCAAGCCTGCAAGTCGGTCGTGTAGTCAGCAGTCGGGTAGGCAATCAGCGTAACGCTCATAGGATGTTATTCTTGTAAGCAACTGCCACCTCGACCTGCAACTGCGTGAGGCGGTCATTCCTTCGGGTCGTGAATTGGTAGGTGTTGGCGTTGACAATAGCCTCGACCAACTGCCCATCCAGTTCAAGCCATACCTGCCCGGAGCGGACCATCTCAATCAGCCAAGCCGATTCGGCATCCGTGAGCCAGTCCGAGTTGAGGGCGTAAACGTAGTCGAACTCCCCTGCCCACACTTTGTCGTAGGTGGTGGTCGCATAAACGTCCGAGTTGTAGCCGAAGGTCTGCCGGGTAATGTTGGCCCTCTTGCGGTTCTTGAGCGTGAAGGTATAGGAGTCAATGCCCCCGTATTTGTTTTGGAAGTGGACCGGGATGGAGTTGAATCGCTCGCAGGGGCCGAAGGCGAAGGTCGTGATGACCGACCCCAAGCCCTGATTCCCTAAGAACTGCACCGTGTAGGAATCCCCCTCCACTGCTCCGCTTAGTGCTGCGATGGTTCCCGATAGTTGTGCAGGTCCGCACCCGAATCGCTGAATGTTAAAGTCCGTTGTCCCTGATAAACTTGGGCTGACTGCTATGTCGTAATTGACCCCCTTGTAAGCAACACGGCCCGAAACGAGGTAGGTGTCATTCGGGGACACGGCACTGAATTTCGTGGCATTGATAGAGAGCCAAGCCTTGCCTCCACGGTACACGGTGAAGGCCGATGGCGTTGTCAAGGGTTTCACGGAGTTGAACGAGGACCCGATTCGGAAGTAAGGGCTTAGGCTCCAGTCCTGAAACTCCAACTGCTCCAAGTTCCCCGCAAACCCCATAACCCCGCTGACGGTGGTAACCGTTCCCGTCTGCACGACTGGGGTGTTTCCGTATTCCTCCATGAAGTCGAGGCGATACCCCGAATAGTACCCGGCATGGTCCACGAAACCCGTTTGAGTCAGCGATGGCTTAGTCGGTGCAATCAGGGTTTCAACGACCTTGGCAACGTCAAAGAACCCGAAGTTGGTGCTGGGCAGTTTGTCGCACTTCAACCGGGCAAGGGTCGTCCCTGCTGGGTTCTTGACATCGCAGACGTAGCGGTAGTTCGGTTGAGCAATCAGCGAACCGCTGACCTTGAAGAGCATCTTGTTGTAAACGGGTGTTGCCACTTGGGGCGACCCAGATAGGACGGTTGTTGCCATTTTATAGTTTGGTTGCTACGCTTATGGATTTGCCAAGGGTTTCAGCGATGGTGTTGACCAAAATGTCTATCATTTCGGGGGATAGGGCGTTGCTCATGAACTTGGTTCCCTCGACACCTCGCTCACGGATAGCAAAGGCCATTGTCCTTCCAAGGACTAAACCCTGCTCTTGCTTGGTTCGCATCCGCTTGAGTTTGCGTGAATAGGTTGGGGTTACTGCAATCTCCTTATTTGCAATCCAGTCCGCTATGGCTTGGGGTGGTGGAATCTTGTTGCCGTACCTGAACTTAGAGTCCCTTGCGGATATGTAACTTGACGACCTTCCGTGAACCCCTTGGTCAACGTACTTCCAATAAGGGTTGGCGACAACGGTTACAACGATTTCCTTTGCGGTTAGTTCAATCTCTCCAAAGTCAATGGATGCCGATAGCGTTCCCCCTGCGTTTGCGTTCGCTGCTTCGAGGTTCTTCTTCGCAAGTTCAATGACCCTTGCGACCCACTTGACCAACACGTCATAGGTTGGCGACTTGCCTCCACCCTTGGGTCCAACGATTGAACCAATGCCCTCCAAGGCGGTTTGGTCGATGCCCTTCATCGAACCGCTACCGAACTTACCTACGGGTTGGCCATTCGCAAGTATGGTTGTTTCCATGTGGGTAAATGTCCCCCGTGCCGGATAGTGTAGTCAGGACAGGAATCGAACCTGTGCGAGTACACGCCCTTTTAATTAACGGTTGTACCCTACGTATAGCGTCTGCCATTCCGCCACCTGACTGTGTTCCTCGTCTTTCCGAGGTGTCATCCCTTTTATTTGGTAAGGATGGGAAACCCTTGTAGTCAGGACAGGATTCGAACCTGTATGGGATATATTGTATGTGAAGCATTTATGTCCCCTCTACTTACATACAATGTAGCGTCTACCAATTCCGCCACCTGACTAATGCAAATATACTACCTTCTTCTCGCTCTTTCAGCCTCCATCCTCTCGGCTTCCAAAATATCGTGAATCAGCAGGGCGTAGTTCAAGAACTCCACCGCCTTCATCGCAAATATGGCATCGAATTTCAGCACGTCTTTGTTAGCCATCCTCCAAACGACCATCAGCCAACCGTACCCTGCGAGAGGGCTTACGTCAACTCCCCTGCCTTCGTCATCAGGTGCTTGGAATAATCGCTCAAAACTTTCAAGTAGGACTCTGAACTTAGCAAAAAAAAACTGACAACGCCCCAAACGTCGCCCACCTTGGCGTGCTTCTTCATGAGTTCGGCTCGCTCGGCATGGGCAGCCCCGTTGTACTTTTTCGGGAAGAATCCGAATAGACCGCCCTCCCGGCACAAGGTCGCCATGATTCGGTGGAGGTTCTGCAGGAGTTGCTTTTCGTCCGTGGTGTTTGCGTCCATTAACTCTATCAACTGCCCGGCCGTAAGTTCATCCGTGAACACCGTTGGAATCCACCACTTGCCCCCTGCTTTGAACTTTCGCTTGTAACCCAACGCAGGCAATGCGTTCCACTCGCTTATGATGGCCTTGTAACGCTTTAGGACGCTCTTGGCGGACATCTCTCGGACGAGTGATATATCCACCCCCTCAACGATTGCGACGACTCCTGCTCGCTTGTCGTAGTCCCCAAGGACGCTGCTGAACTCAATGGCTCCGATGCGTTGGAACTGGTCAATCGTCAGGTCTTGGAGTTTCATAACCATAACTTGGGTCTTGAGTTGCAACGGATTTCGGGGACGACAACCATAGGCAGGTCATTCAAAAGTGCAAGGTTGGTCAAGATGCTTTGGTCGTGTCTGTGGTCAATGAAGGACGGATGATTCGGATACTCGCTGGGGTCGTCATTCACTGCCTTGTCAACGTGCAGCCACTTGGACCATTCGTACATGAGGTCAATCGTGAAGTCGGTCTTGCGTAAGCCAAGGAACCCTGCCTCTACCTGCATCGGCTTCTCGTTAAAGAACTGAAGGCAGTCCATCAAGGCGTAGCAGTCGCCCTTGGTGTATGAGATATGGTTGTGGAAGTTTTGATGCAACAGGATGGGGTTATCCTGCAGGTATTGCTTGGCAAACTCAAAGCAGCCATCCCCGTGCAGGTCTTGGGCATCCAAGTAAAGTAGGGCTTCGTCCTCCTGCAAATCAAAGAGAGCATCAAGGATGATTTGCGGTTTCCACCTCCACCAGTTGTTGCCCCTGCCTTCACGTTTCTCATCCTCGGTCGTTGTAATTGGGAAAGGGTATTGGTTAGCCTGCGCCCTCGCTGCTGGAAGGTATTCACTCGTTGCGTAGTTGACCCCGACTAAGTACATCTTAGAACCCGTGAGAGTTAGCAAATGCGTGCTTGAATGCAGCCACGTTGTAAGGGATGTCAGCGAATCGCTGCGAGTATGCTCGTTCTAAAATGTGGCCGACGTGGGGAATAGCGACCAACTTTTGCTCAATGCAAGCGATGGTTAGGTCAAGGTAGGAATCGTCCCAAGTCAGCGTGTAATTGGAAGTTACAGGCACAACGGGTTGATAGAACTCCTTTGCACCCCTTCCAGTCAGTTGCTTGATGTGTGGCTCGTAGTTATCACCGCACGACCAGTAAGGCACAACGTCCACGGGGACTCGGAAATAGGCACAGTAGGCTCTTTGGTCAAAGTCCCCATTCCGGGTTAGGTCGTACTCGAACAGATTCACGACATCGCCCGGCTTGATGTAGCCGTTCTTGGCTAAAGCGTACCATCCAGTCCAAGCGACGAGGTTTCGGTGGCTCTCAATGTTGTCTGCTTCGTCCCTTGCAACGATATGGTCAAGGCCAGCCATGCCTTCAAAGTCCTTGAACCCAAGCATGACCCAAGTGTATGGGAAGAAGTCCTTGAACCTGTCCTCGGCCTCGCATTGCTTCACGATATCGGTATCGTGGCAGAAAATGTAAGTTTTTGCCTTCATTTTTTGTAAAGGGTTAAAAGCATACGGCCTCGTTGGTCCGTTGACCCCTTGGCTTCGTGTGGTTGCAGTTGGCTCGTAAGGTTGACCATCGTCAGCAGTTCGGCATCGTGGATGACCATCGTCCCACCGGGGTTGAGGGCTTTGTTGAACAAGGCAACCATTTCAGGAATCATGCCGTCCCCGTGGTCCGAGTCGTGAAAGATGAAGTCAAAAGTCCTGACCTCTTGCAGAGCCATGTGGCTCGGTTGGTTGTTCCATTCGACCTTGAACTTGGACAGGAGGGCTTTGCGCTTATCCTCAACCGTTGTATCGGTGTCGTAAACCACCACGTCAAGCCCAGCCAAGGCGATAGCGAGCGTCGAGTGTCCGAGGTAGGAACCCAGTTCTAAAGCGTGGCCTCCCTTGTGCTTCTTGGCTTCCTCGTAGATTTCAATGATGTGGTCCACCGCCGTCGTGTAAATGTGCGAGTAGTCCAAAGCCTTGAGTTGGTCGATGTGTTTTTTCATGTTAGAAAGTTATGACAAAGCGTTCAGGCGAAGGCCAGCCGGGGTTGGAGTCAAAGACCTTGGTGTCGGGTTTCTTCCCAATCCAATGCTCTGCTTGATAGCGTTGCTCTCGTTTCGGCTCACCGAGTTCCTTAATGTGGCTCGACTTCGCCCACCAAAAGTTGCCCCCAAAGTAGGGATAACCTTCCGGGTTGTTTTGGTCAGCCATGTGAGGGAACTGCTCTTTGGTAATCCAATGACATCCTACGGCATCGACTCCCTCCAGCAGTTGCAAGCAGCGTTCCCAAGCCACGACGTTGAAGAATAGCATAGACCTGCCCCAAAGTTGGGTGGTCAAGGATGGATTCGCAGCCCCCTTCGTGTGAGCGTATAGGTACACGGCTTCCTCCTCTTGACTCGCCTTGTACATCTCGGTCAGGGTCGCCTGCTCCCAAGCGTTGGTCCGGGTAACCACGACCTTGACCTTATCGGCAACCATCGAGTTCTCCAGCACCTCCTTGACCGCTTTGCGTTGCTCTGGTGGACCGACGATGCCGACACGAATCTCGTCCAAGACTCCGATAAGGCCGTAATTGCAGACCGCCATCATATGTTGGTTGAGGATTAACTGCCAGTTGCCTCCGCAGTAGATGTGGTAGTAGTGGACGACTTTCACAAAAGCACGGATAAGGCTACTGCGATACAAACGATGCTAATCACAAATTGTGCGATTTGCCAAAGGAGTTGGAAGATGTCGGATATTTTCATAAGGCAAAGTTACACCACAACGTACTTCCCTGAGTTGCTTACTCTTAACTTGTTGAGAGCCACATACCGCATAGCATCGCAGGCGTGGTTGAAGGAGTCAATCGGGACCCCCGTGTTCTTGCCCTCCTTGTCGGTCGCCCAAGTGTAGGAGCGCAGTTCCTTGATGAGGTTGGTCGAGTCCTTGGTAACCTGCAACTTGAACCGCTTGAGAATGTCGATGCCGTTCCGAACCGAGTCGGGGCCTTTCTCCGCCGGCTTGATGTTGAATCCAAGTCGATAGATTTCCTCGATGCTCTTGGGTTCTGCTGAATCCGCCACGATTTCCCAAGCCCTTGTGATGCCCAGCGACCGCAGTTTGTCTGCGATGTCTTGGTTGGTCAGGCCCGTGGAGTAGAGCAGTTCTTGGATTAGCAGGCAGTCCCCTTGGCGGTAGATAGCAACCAATGCCGTAGGGTCGTTGCTAAAGCCCCAGTCAAGCCCAAGGGCGACGAATTTGGCACGGCTGACATCGATGCCCTCCACGACCTCGAAGTCCTCGTATATCGCACCCTGTAGCGTCCCGACCTGACCGAGGCCATACACCTTCCACCAATTCGCCCAATAGGCTGACGTTTCGGCTTTGGTGCGGTTGAGTTCGATGTCCCGCTTGATGGTATCAGGCAGGGCCTCGTTGTCGTTGTAGGTAAGGATTATCAGTTCGGAATCGTCCTCATGAAGGACCTCCGTATGCGCCCAAAACTCGTGGGTCGGGTTAAAGTCAATGTAGATGGCCTCGCTGGTACGGATGGCAAGTTGGTAGTAGGACTCGAAGTCGATATTGTTCGCCTCGTTGATGTAAACGACCTGCCTCCTTGCACCTCGGAGCCTTGCCTCGGAGTCGGCAGAAAAGAACTCGATGACCGAGCCGTTGGCGAAGTTGTAAGTCAGCAGGGTCTTGTTCCATCGGTCTGCGACCCATCGGCCCGTCCATTGCATGACCTTGGCGAAGTCTTTGATTGCACCCCTTCGTAGATGGGGGATGGATTCGGATACGACCGATATCTCGGTTTTCTTCTTTGCTGCGATGTCGATGAGGACCGCAAGGATGGCGAGGGTCTTCCCTGCGCTTGTTCCGCCTTGGATGACCTTCTTCCGGGCCGTCATCCGACGGATTCGGCTGATAGCGGTCGTGTACTTAAAGTCCATCCCCAAACAGGGGTTGCTCAATGTGAACCGTGTTCTCCTGCTTGTCAACCAAGCCAAGCAGACGTGAGGCGATGTTGGCCGAGTAAACGCCAGCACTTGAACCCTCCAGCATATCCTTGTCGCAGGTCAGCCTTATGCGTGTAATGATTGGGGAGAATGTCTTGTGCAGGTCCGTAGTCCCCTTCCTGTAATCCGAAAGGTCATAGCAAACCCCATTTTCTGCAAGCCATCCTTCAAAGCCCCGAAAGGTAATCGGACGCTCTTTATCCCGGTAAACCATGTTCCCATCCTTGCCGACATAGTCCTGCACCCGGTAAGGGTTGGCCTTGTTCTCGGCTCGGTATTGCTCAAACGCAGCCCATAGTTCTTCGGGGGTATTCCAAATTGGGGGTCGGCCTGCCATCAGTATTCGATTTTGTCTATGAGTTCGTCAATCTTGTCCACTATCTTCATCTTAACCGCAAACGCATTTGGTGAGTTAGAATCGTCCACCGCTCCGATGCAGTCGCAGAGGGTCGTAATGACCATCATCAGCGAGTCCATCCGAGCCTGCACCTGTGCCTCGTCATCCTTCGCCTTCAAGTTCCCCAAGTTCTCGGAGTTTATTTCTTGACCATGAGAGAGCCGACTTGCCACCCCACAGGAGGTAGGAGATGTAACCGCAGTCGCTGGTATCGTCTGCGTTGTCGTAGTAGGTTTCTGCCCTTGACAGGTAGGAGTGCATCCGCTTGATGGTTTCGACCGAGATGGGTTCGCCCTTGGACAAAGTGGCTGCCCTGACCTTGCCCGTTTGGGTGGCACACTTGTTCCCGTTCCGCTCGTTGAGTTCAATCCCTCGCTTGGCATTGGAGCGAATCTCTTGGCCGTAGTCGGAGTACGACTCGAACTGTTGCCTCTTGTGATTCTCCCACGTTGAGCCACAAACCGCAAGCCGTTGAGCCGTATCGGGGAACTCCGTGGTCGTTGAGTTGTTGGACATACAACGACCGATGAAGCCTTCTCTTGACTCGTTATTGTTCGGGATTGGCAGGGGCATTCAGGGAGTGGTTTATGGTGTTTTGGTTGGCTTCGGCAAACAAGTCCGCTTGAAGGTAAATGTATTGGAGGGCTGATTTTACGCAGTCTGCGCACCACCAATTCGTAGGGGGTCTTCCGTGAGCCGTGAGGATGGCCTGCAGTTCTCCAACGGCATCGGGTGGCAGTCGCATGGTCAGGGATGCCACATATTGGTCCCAATACTTCCTGTGCTTTTGGGCCACGATGAATTGCTCGTTGGTCATTTGAAGGTCCATTCCCGAATGATTATTGCGGTGGCTGAAGATGCGAGGCCAAGGATTGGGGCCAAGTACCACTGGCACGTTGGCAGGGTCAGGGCAACCCCAAGCCAAAACCCAAAGCAGGTCATACACGAAAACGGCTTCCGCTTGACAAATGGCAAAGCGTAGAACCATCCCGGCAGCACCCGGAACTCCACGACCGCAAGGGTCGCTAAAGCACTAATCAGGATTGGAAAAACCAGTATATCCATTGGACTCGATTGCGGTTTTGATTTTGGCTTTGGCCTGTTCTATTGAGTAAATAATGGAACGGTAAGGGATGCCTGTTTCCCGGCTCATGGCCTTCATGTTGCCAGTCTGCATCAGCAGGTTCAGCAGTTCCTTGTCGTATGGGAACGCTCCGTCCTTGGCCCAAGAGTCCATCTCTTGCTGGGCGATGGCCCAAAGGTCGTCGAGCAGGGAGTCGTAGTCTTTACCCTCTTCTTGGGTTTCGGGGTCCACTTCGACCCGCTCGTCGTGATGACGGTACTTCTTAGCGAATTGGTTGTTGTTGCCCCGGTACAGGTTCATGATGAGGCGAACGATGTAGAATCGCAGGTAGCCTTGGTCCTGCATCTTGGTAATCTTGTCGGGGTCTTTTTCGAGCAGAATCAGGACGACCTCTTGTTCGAGGTCCTTCCAAAGCGGATTGCCCCCCGTGATGGTGAGGCAAGCCTTGCGGATTTCTCCGCTTCGGTACAGGTCAAGGACGATGCTCTCTGCGTTCACTCACGCAAAGATGGAGGGGCTTGTCGCTAATGTTGCAAAAAATCCCGAGTCCTGTTCAAAACTTGTGTACGAAGGAATTTAATGTCTGGCCTTGCTCTCATGTTTATCGCAAGGATTTCGAGGTTGTGCATGACCGTTGCGTGGTTCCTCTTGATGATACGCCCGATTTGGCAGTAGGTGTAGAGGTACTCCGAGTAGGCGATGTCGGCAAAGATTGACCGAGCAAGGACCAGTTCTTGGGTTTTGACTTCGCTCAAGATGTCGTCCGGGCTTACTCCGACGACCTCTGCCGTGTAGCCGAGTATGGTTCGTGAGATTAGGTCCATGGTTATGCCGTCTTGGTTGAAAGTTCAATAAGTTTTTTAAGGCAGGCGAGTTCCGCTTCTTCGTAGTTGTCGCCATGATACACTAAAGAGCATTGAACATGGGCATTATAGTAGTTTGGTTTGCAATCAACATCGAGTTCAACGAAATGATTTAATCCGTGCTTCTCCCTGAACCACCTAAACGCTTGTTGGTAGAGGGGGGCAGGCAAATCTCCTAAACCTGTGACGTACTCTGATTCATAACAACCAAATCTCAAATAC
>Ga0208788_1001503_pt1 | contig 11273 bp, 3 predicted proteins | sample Wag4_2014_7_11_3_FD_187363 | JGI IMG/M metagenome (GOLD analysis project Ga0208788, IMG submission 187363) | Fresh water mixed with fracking chemicals microbial communities from Ohio, USA - Utica-2 Time Series FC 2014_7_11 (SPAdes) (version 2) ... | reverse complement strand
AGAAATCGACGCAGCCTACGAAAATCCCCGAGCGTTGCACATCCTCGAGGTCAAAAATCACCGACCCAACGACTTCAATATGCGGCAGCTCTACTACCCATTCCGAACCTGGAAATCCAAAATAAATAAGCCCGTCCAGTGTGTGTTCATGACCTTCTCTAATGACGTTTACGACCTACACGAAATCTCTTTCCAAGACTCAGCCGACTTTTCGTCGGCTCTAATCGGCAACCGCCAACGATTCATGGTGGGCGAGGGGACCATACGAGTCCAGGACCTAGAAGAGATTGCCCATCGGATCGCGGCCATGCAAGACTGGAATCGAGCCTACCGAGAGCGAATTCCTTTCCCCCAAGCCGATTCGTTTACCAGAGTGGTTGACTTGGTCACGATACTGATTGAGCGGCCAATGTCTGTGAGTGACCTTTCCGAACACTACGGGTTTGATACCCGGCAGAGCGACTATTACTACAACGCGGCGAGATATTTGGGGTTGGCTTCCTCGTCAAAAGCCGCCCGGTCAGAAACAGAACTGCGGGGGCCCACGCCGGAGGCAATCAAGCTATTCGCCGAGCCCTATCGCTCGAAGTTTCTAGCACTGGCTAGCCTCGTTCTCAGAATTGAGCCGATCAACGCTACATTTCTACTCGCCCAGGAACAGGGGGCCAAACTCGATCCCCGCGCTGTACAGCAGATTTTCGCTCGTTCCGACGAGGCTCAATGGCTTGGCTACTCAGCATCCACAATCGAGCGCCGTTCGCAGACAATCATTGCTTGGGTCCACTGGTTGGCCTCGATTGCTGAAGCTTAGTCACTTGCCAGCGGGGTCGCGCGACGTCAGGCTCAGTATTCGAACTCCTGACTGGAAGCGCGTAATTCCTCGGCGGAATCAAAATCGGTTGTAAATCCAAGAGCTTGGAGACTGTCAGCGGTCAAATAGTAGATTTTTGCCTTTTCCCGAGCGACGACAGGATCGGTGCCCCCGGAGTTTAGTGTTACAACGTAACCCGTCAGGGTGTAGTTCGGCTCAACGGGGTTCTCCCCTAGCTTTGAAATCGCTGCATGAATATCCCGGAGGTTCTCACGATCGATTCGACCGGCGTACGCTGCTCGCTCAGCATAAAAGTGCAGTAGCGAGACGGTCCGAACCCACTGAAGCTCAGCGTCGATACGGGAATCCCCTAGAGGCAACACTCTGCTCTGCAAGAAACTTTCGGTCGCTATGAGCTGGTCCTCAATATGCGCGTTCAATGCGCCATCCGGTTTATTCAGAGATTTACGAGCCTTCACTTCTACAAGTTCAATCTTCAAGCTTCTGCGTGTGACACGAATGAGCATGAGATCGCAACGCAGAGCATTCTCGCCGGTATCCCTCCGTGACGGTGAGAAGATTTCGGGATGAGCATCCAAAGGAATGATGATTGTATTTTTCAGTGCTCCTTTGTTCTCTAGAAAAGCCATTACAGCCGCTAACCCAACGGCTTCCCGCGCCAAGGAATTGGGTTTGTAGAGCCTGAGAACAAGCCGTCCAGAGATATCGGTCAGGGATTTAACGATTTCCTTTGGCCCTCTGCCCATCTGCCCAAGGCCGAGCTCCGCCATTCCCTGTTTCAAAGCGAGATCAATCTCGCCCCTGTGAGTAGTTGTAACGCTCAGTCGGTCACTAAATCCGTCAACAAACTCGGGCGCATAATCCAAAAGAACCGAGTCAGGTAGATGAGGCCGGACCAACTCCTCGAAAGTGGTCGCTCCAACGTTGCGATCAATGGTTACCACCCAGTCAGACTTGTCATGGAGCGCAGTTATGGCCTGAACGATTTCGGGGGAAACCTTCATTGACAAGCCAGGCACGCCTTCAGCCATCCCCAGCGCTCGGGCGACCCCTGTCTGATGGGCCATGTGGGCCTGAGGAATCTCGGCGTGCTCCGCACCTCCAGGTGACTTAAGCGAAGCTAACACTGCAAGCTCATCGTGGGTGCTCGAGCCAATGACCCGCGTTACCTCCAGCGGTGAGATTAACCCGCGCAGAAGCGGGCCGCGGTCGGGGGGCTCAGATGATGACAAGTTAGCGCCGGAGAGTCCTTGAAGTATGCCGACGTTCGCTGGTTTCATGAGATGAAGCTGATCCAAAAGCGCGCTGGACAAAGAGAAAGGAGGAACAAGGAAGTTCTTCGCCTTCTCGAACTCTGCCGCGCTGTGAGCGAGCTGCAGCTCACGGAGTTTGGGCACCGGATCGGTTTCGGATACGCTCTCTGAAAAACAAGAAACCTTTACCGTAACGGGTTCTTGTGCGTCTAAGGGCGGGGACGTGATTCCCAAGGAACGGTCAACCGCGGACGCCACTACTGACCCGTCACCAGGGTTGACAGCATTTACCGAGAAAGTCGCCGTGCTGAGGGTGTGGACCTCTCGATACTCGGAAATCTTGCGCTCAAGCATCGAATCCACCGAGCCATTACCTGAAGACCTCCGCGGCAGTCGCAACGCGGACAGTACCGGAGAGACTGCCGACTCGAGGTCGGTCTGTGAAAGTGCCAGATACAAACCTGTCCCAAAGGTCAATTCAGAATGATAAACAAATGGCTCGGATTGCTCATCGACCAAAACGTACGGAAGGTTGGATGGGGCGATTCGGTTCACCAACGCTTCGTCAAGCTTTTGGCTGCGAACGCTTTTACCTTCCTTGGCCACTGCACTGCCCCATGACTGCAGAAGATCCTCGGATTTTGCCATCCAACCGATTCGCAGAGGGTGGGATGGCAAAAGAACCATCGCTTTCACATCGCCTTGTCCGGTCTTCATGCGGATTGTCAGAGTGTCTGCTAGCAGTAACCCGGTGAGAGCCTCTCCCTCAGCAGCATCCAAGGCCCTTTTGTACGACGCCAGGTACTCGAGTCCAAGAGCAATCGCGTCGGAATCCCAGTGCGCGGCAATGAGTCCTCTCAGGCCTTGCTCCCCTGCATTTCCCTCAACGTGCAGGAGAAACTTCTTCCGAGCAGTTATCACCCCTTTGGGCGCCACCCACTCTTTGACTGCGACATTCGACTCCGTGATTACTTCGAGACCATCCGAAGCAAAAGAGAAGGAGGTGAGAGACTGTTTGTTACCAAGCGATTGTTGCTCAAGGACTCGAAGCGCTGCGGAATACCTCACGAAGTGGGCCTTTGCCGCTCCGAACTTGACCGACAACAGCTGAGCGTCGTCATCCCAAGCAACCCGATCAGGCGTAACAGCATCTTCGCCGGCCAGGTTAGCGTCTAGGCGTGCCGCAGCTACCGAGTCGGCGGAGGGTTCACGCTCGTAAACTTCAGCATCAAACCCGGTGACCTCGACCTTAAACTCTTCGCTCACGACAGTTGCGGCGGACTCGATTGAGGATTCTTCGTCTGCTGTCAAAATAACGGCGACCTGGCCAGCCTCATCTAGAGCGCTAATCCTTATGGCGAATCTGTCGCCAAGACCAGCGTGGTCAGGTCCGACCGCAACATTAAGGCGCTGTTGACGCGCTGATGGCCTGGCTATTTCCTCGAGGATTGGTGTGTCCTCAGCACCGAGATCAATGGCCATCTGGGACGGAATAACTTCTATCCTGAACCCTGATAACCCGGTGGGTTTCGTTGGATTCGTCTTCCACTTGACCACGACGGTACCCGTGGCCACATCGTCCGAATCTGAGCGCATCGGCAGAGTGAGGAGGTTGCCTTCGGAGGCCCGAAGGCCGGACCAGCTTTGGGGGTTACCGGAGGAATTAAGAAAAGGGACCAGCTCTAGGGAATTCAGTGACACCTCGGCGTCCGAGCCAAACACCCACTTGTCGAAGGTGAGTGCACGATCGGTTTCTTCCAGGAGACTACGTGTCCACTGTTTCGGGTCGTGCAACGGCCTTTGCGACAAATGAGCGACCAGGCGAGCTTTCATTCGGGAACCCACCAGTTGAATTTTGCTGAGCCTCGCGTCTACAGATGAACCTCGCGCCTGCGGGGCGGCAATCTCCTTCACCGAGGACAAATTCTTGACTAGACGCTCGAGTGGGTCCGGTCCCAGGTCGGGTACAAGCCCAAGACGCCACAACTGTTCACCCCACTGGACTGAACGTTCAGGTCGGATCGAGATCAGGAAATCCAGAGTGTCGAGCGATGGCAACGAGAGAATATTCAGTCGGTCAAGCCTTGCCAGAATGCTCTTGAATTCCTCCATCACCGAGAGCTCGGCTTTGACTCTCTCTGCGGACTCGCCCACCAGCTCAGAAAACTCGCGCCTCTTGAAAGGATTCAGCGAACTCTCCTGGCCCTTAGACAAAACTCCATGTGGAATCAAGAGAACTAACTCCCCTTTCCGCTGAACTTCGTTGTTGCGCAACTCAATAGCGCGTGCCGCCGAAACGTTCATCCCGGAATCTTCTGACCCTAGAACGTAGAGCCCGTCAAGCGAAACATTCATCTCCTGAGCGACGTTGGCGGCCTCAGTAACCATCGATTGCGCCTGGTCGGCGGTCATGTGGTCAATCCGCATCGCAGTGCCTGGGGCCGCAGCAGTGCACCACTCAAGCAGGGTACGAGCCAGCTCGTGGGTCACGTGCGCGCTAATGTCGTCTATCAACGTGACCTCCGCGGCCTCAACACTTCGTTTCCAGCGAAGTCATCAGAAAGTGTCTGGAAACAGCCGACATCCCTCAAGAAGCTTGTAAAAGCATCAAGGTTTCGTGAAGCAGCTTCACGAGTTTCTGGGTTGTCCATGAAAGACGGTGGCTGGTCAATCAGGATTCCATAGCGTTCTTTGAGCCGTTTTAGGACTAGGCCCAAAGACAACTTGGTTCGCGCGAAGCCCATGTTCTGGGCAGAACTCGGCGGGTCGATAAAGCACATGTCTACAAGGTTCAAGACGAGTTCCTCCGCGGGGCGATACCGCCACGTTGGTCGCTTCCCCTCTTGACCCCTCAGAATTCCATAGCCCTTCGGTAAACCAACTGACTGAAGTCCACCTGTCGCTTTGAACCACTTGATAAGTCCTTCAACGCCCTCGTAATCTCGGCTTGCAACAATCACTTGACCAAATGCGACCAATGGGTTGTCATAAATCTCGCGACACTCTCGAACAATCCGGAGGCTTTCGGGATCGCTAACTTCGCCGTCAGCGTCTTTGAGTTGGTCCTCAATGTTGTTGAGATACCAGTTGGCCGCCAGGCGATATTCCTCATTGTCTTGCGCGCGCATTACTTCGTCAAAAATCAATCGGCGGCTCGCTGGCGAGGCGGCAGAACCCTGAAAAATGTTTCTAGAAGAAGTCTGCGAACCTGCCTGCACGGTTGCGCGAAAGACCATCCTGTCCTGGAAAAAAATGCGAAGCGCGTCTAGGTCCCGCCCTGCTGACTTCCTCGCAATCGATTCTGAAACAGAGCTGGCAACATCCGTAAAGTCGCAGTAAAGCTCAAGCGGATTGTCCCAGTTAGCGGCCAGAACTTCCTGGGCTTCTTCTTCTTTAGGTCCGCGCCAGCAATCTGAGTTCAATGAAGCCTCGAAGCCTGACCGTAGGGCGTAGGACATTCGTAAGGGCACCTGAAACAATCTAATTGCGATAACCGAGCGAAGAGCCGAAAAAGAGTCTGCAACGTCCCAGGCCTTTCCTTTTTTGGCGTCGGCCTCCATGATGTGAAACAGAGATACAAGATCTCTTGCGAGGGGAATAAGGGCGCCCGGAATGGCAACCCCAGCGAATTTTTCCGCATCTGTCTTGTTATCGAGCCCTTCAGTGTCGAAGAGTTCGATGAAGCGGAGCGCGAGCAGCTGACTCAGATCGACAGTCGCTGTGCCGTCATACTTTGGTTCGTTGTGAGGCAACGCGCCAAAGTCGACACCCTGTCCTATCGTGACGGCGCAGTAATGGCTCAGTACTTGACGTGGTCCACCTATCCCCAGTGCCTCAAGGAACGCGAGCATAAGGTCATAGATCACCTTGTCGGCCCCCCGATTTCGCCCAGCGGTCTTCGGGAAGCCGGTTCTGTAAGCGGCCACAGTCGTCGGGGCAATGTAGTCGATGCCCTCACCCCGCCGTGACTTACCCCGCCCCTTTACAACAACGACCGAAGAACGCAGCCAGCCCTCGAGTGCTTCCGCTCCTGCAGCGCCTTGAAAGCCGCTAATCGAGCTTGACTTACTCAACTCATGGGCGAGCTCTGAAACAGTCAGACTATCCGCGGCCTGGCCGCCAACCTTCGCACGCGGGTTCCTGGAAATTCTGCCAGCCTTAATCATCCGCTCAGAAATGCTGGTCAACATTCGATCTACGTCGGTTTCGGTGAAAGTTATGCCTAGGAGCTCATCGACATTTGCTGAGTTTAAGTTCTTTTCAAGGTGAAAGCCCGCTGGGAACACGAATCTACTCATCGCTGCGTCACCATCTCAATCCGACCGTTCTTGCTTTCAAGTTTGAACTGGTCACCCGATGGAGATAGCAGCGTGGCCCTGTCTGCCGTTGATTGAGAAACGCGTTCGACGAAAGAGAGAGCTTGCTGCCTGAGTGCAAGCGAATCATCGTCACCAAAAAGCTCTCCCTCGGAAGCCCGCAACAAGACCTCCGCCATGTCAAGAGTCACTCTCAACTCAAATCCGAGAGCTTGATGAACGAGCACGGCCGAATCGGGCAAAAATTCAACAACGGAGCTAACCGGCGATTCAACTCGCAGAGAGAACTGTTCGGCATCGACGGTCTTGATGAGGGTCCACGATGGGTCGACTCGATACGAAGCGACCCTGAGTCCGCCTTCGCCCTCGAGAAACACGCCACTCAGTTTGCTCAGTCCGTCCAACAGCAACGCTTTCACAGCCTCACCGTCAACCTTGTCCATAACGAACCTAAGAAACGGCACGAGGTGGCGATAATGGCCAAGACTGTTCTCCAAACTTTCTTCAGTCATCTCTTCTGCCATGAAGTGTCGCCGGGCGCGACTTGCCAGTTCATAAGGATCGAGGAAAGATAGGCCGGAATCCGGCCCCTCCTCGATTACCTCCCGGAGAAACGCGGGAGAAATGGAGTGCGCAGGGTCGAAACGGCCCCATTCCTTGAGTAATTTGTCGCTCGAATTTGAGCTAAATAGGATATTCCAAGATGAGAAGGCCGGGTCATCGGCAACTGGCTCGTCGTTTTCCCTTGCTAAGTGAACATCCTCGCAACCGATATCGCTTGTCAAGGAATAAGCAACGGCGGACCGAAAATCTCTCAATGTTGCCCTCCTTTGCGAAGAAAGGTGGCTGGTCAACGCCAGGCGATGGACGCCCATTCGCCCCTCTCCTCTGAGGAATTTGACGTTACGCAAAATGGGGCAAACGCCCTTAGCGGCGCAATCTCCACAGCCCTGACCCTCCCACAACTCATCGCCGACAAGTGCATCCAAGGCTTGAAGCCCAAGGCCCTCGTGTCTGCCGGACACGAGGGCTCGCATCTTCAAGTCAACTATCTCAACCCGCATCGGATCTACACCATCCGGTTTCGACCCTTCCCAAGCCGCTCGCAAGCCGTCAACTTCGTCCTCAAAGTCATCGACAAATTGACGTAACCGGCCATCATTCATGGCCACGACCGTGACGTGTTTGGAGGAACCACCTTTCGAAACCATGGCCTGACGCAAGACATCGTCACTGCTCGTGCCCTCAAAAGACTCGCTGGCGTCCATAACAGCAGTGAAACTCAGGTCCCCGAGAATGCCGGACCACAGAGCCTGGTTTGATTCGAGCGTGGCTCCCCCCCTTTTCTCCACCTCGCCACGTAGAGCGTTGAGGAACGTTGTTTTGCCATCGCCAGGGTTTCCCGTTATGACAACAAGCTCGTGCCTGCCAGACAACAGGGCGGGCAGCAAGTCCGAATCCAGCTTCGTGCGGACGTAGGTTTCCTCTGCAAAGTTCCCTCCGAACGCAAGCATTCCCCGGTTACCCAACCTACTGTCAACAAAAAGTTGTCGTACCTCGTTGACCGTCGGGTTGACGTTCTCTTTTGCATTTGCCTCTGGAAGCAGCTCAGGCTCGGGGGCCTTCTGAAGCTTAATTTTCCTGGCAAATTCATCGGCCCTGGCAGGTCGCATCGTCGGGTCGGGACTGACTGCAGAGAACAAAACTTTAAGGAGCGCTTCACCATCGCGACCCCACAGCGCTCTCTCGTCATCGGTCAGCTTTTGGACTATCTTCCCCGCATCCGGACTGGTGGGAGAACCCTCATAGGGAGGACGGTTCAACATCAGGTCGATGAGAACGGCCGCCGCGGAATAGATGTCAGATTGGGCAGATGTCAAACCTCCTTCGACTCGCAACTCGGGCGCTTTGAACCTGGGGGTCGCGCTTGGAGAAGGATCGCCAATTTCCACGACGCTTGCAAGGTCGATGAAGAAGACCTCCAAATCCTCGTTCACCAGAAGGTTCCTGGCGGAAATATCGCCGTGGACAACACCGTCTTTGTGAAAAGCCTCGTAGAGAACAGTGAAAAGGTGCTGTGCCATGGTTCGGAGCTCAGCTACTTCGAATGGGCGGGCCGAGTGCCTCTCCTCTAGCGTTTGTCCGTCGATGTAATTCACGATGTGCAGTCCAGGCTCCGGCCTGGGCTCCAGGTTGATGTGGCCTTGACAGAACCGGCTATTGATCCCCTTGAAGGGCGGGTTGCCCTTCAGGCGCTCAAATTCCTGCGCTCTTTTGAGCCTCCTAACGACAACCATGCGCCCCTCCGCCGTGTCATAGGCTCTCCATGAAGAAGCAGCGCCGCCCTCTCCCAAGGGCTCCTCAAGTTTGAATCGCCCGATAAGCTCCCCAACTTTGAACTGCTCGACATCTGCAAGAGGTTCGAGGTCCTGGTCTTCGCCATCTCGCCCCGAATCCTCAGGCGGCGTCAACACAACGGTCTTCAACTTGAGTGAACTTGCCACCTCTGATGCCGTTGGTCGAGAAGTGTGTTTTTCATTCATGCAGGCTTCTAGGAGGCGCAACAACTCGCTGTCAGTTTCCAATGGATCGAGGCCATCAGCAGCAATGCCGGATCTAATCCACTGAAGAAGAATTGAGGCAAGCGCAAACACGTCAGAGGCGTATGTCGCAGCGTGCGAGTCATCAACGTTTTCAGGAGCCGCAAAGGGCCGTGCTCCTTTGTCAGCCGGGATCGCAATTAGCGTCTGCTTGTCGTCTAGCCGGGCGAGAAAAAAATCACTGAAGAACACTCGCTGAGACCGCCCTAGCCACACTCGGGTTGGAGAGAGAACCCGGTGCTGAACCTCGGCGGCATGAACCTGAGCGAGCGCCTCGAAACTCTCCCGCACTAGTCCCCTCAGCGGATCGGGGCCAAAATTCCTGAGTGCTTCAGTAACTGACAATTCAGAGAGGCTCCGCGCGCCATCAGGTCGCACCTGGGGGCGCACGAACCATCCCCAGTTCCGGTCTACGAAGGGAGGGTATGTCTTCCAGGTCCGCTGAAGACCCTCGAGCCTCTTGATTGCCTCGGTCTCGCGCTCTTGGTGGCGAGCCTCGTGCTCATTGTCTGGGTCCTTGTAGCAATAAAGGACAACTGACTCTCCCGCGTACTTGTGTTCCGCACGAAACCTGCTGGCAAGGCCAACACGCTCGAGCTTCTCCAAAATCGAGTAATCACCTAGCTCTGTAAGCTCCTCAGCTCTCGCGGAAAGGCCGGAAATGGCCTTGACAATTTCCGAGCGATGGAGAGATAGATCTGTCTCCTGGCGAGAGTCGAGATCCCCGAGACGAAGCGCTGACTCCTGCAGCGCCACAAGCCGGTCGTTGTCTTGAAGCGTCCCATGGAGGCTAAGTTCCGGGTGAGAGAGAATAAGTAACCGGTCAACAGGCCGCTGTCCCAGAATTTTGGAACCTTTGGGGACGGCCTTTTCGATTATCTGAAAGGCCTGGCGCGACTTCTGCGCAAGATTACCCATTGGCGAACGAGCCTCATATTTCTTGCCGTAGTTCGACCGCACTTCCCAGAACCCGTCGTCGACAAGAACGATCGGGCCCCAATGTTTGTTCTCGACGATGAAGACAAAGTTTCTGCCTGTAACCAACAGGTCTACGTCTTCGTGGTTCTTCGTGGGGAGGTAGACGTTCGCGTCGATTGTCCAGTCGGCAGGCAGGTTTTTTTCCAGGAAGCGGGCAGTTTGTTCCTCCCCTGGGCCACTCCATTTTCCGTGAATTCTCAGTTCCGCCATTTGTCTACCTACCTATAGTCCTCTGGCCAATGGTGCAGCTCTAGACCTGACGTTGCTTCCTTGACCCGCCGAATGTAGCTATTCTCCTTGGCCGCCAGAATAAACAACAAGTCCTTGGCTCTTGTTGGACCCACGAGATTAACGCGGGCAAAACGCTCGGATTTCTCCCGTTCTTGAACGTCTTTAGCTTGATCTGGACTCTTCAGTTCGTCGAGGCCAACAAGAAAAACGGCGGGAAACTCAAGGCCTTTAGCGCTGTGGACGGTCATCACCCTTACCGCGGTCGACCACTCTGAATCATCGGCTTCGATCTTGTTGGAGTATCGGGCTTCAGCACTAATCCCCGAATCGTTCAGAATGGCCGTTATTGTTCCGATCATGTACTTGGTCGTTACAAGTACGGCTATGTCCCCTCGCAGAAAACCGTTATCGATGAGTCGCGAACAAATATGAGCAATGGCCCCCGCCTTAGCCGGAAGAGTCGACTCCGTCCAAACCACCTCGACAGGTTCGCCTCCCGGAGCGTGCTCGATTCCGGGGACCTTCTGGGCGGGGTCGAGAGTCCCCACCACTTCCAAAATCTGTCTTGTACTGCGATACGGGATCTCGAGACGGTGGTGTGCGGTCTCGCGTCCTTCTAAGGCCTGCTCGAGCTCGGGATCGCGGTAGAGACGTTGCTGGTCGTCGCCAGCCAACATTGCGCCCCCACGACCGGGGGTTAACGAATCGAGCAAAATCGCGAGCCACGCTGAACAAAAATCCTGAAACTCATCGACCAGCAAAAGGTCGATCTTCCGGTAGATCCCTGACCTTTGAGCCTTCTCGTAGCCAATCCAGGAAGAAACACAACTGTCTAGGTTTAGCCGGTATCCGTTTGACTGCGCCCATGAACTGAAAGTCGAAACATTGACCTGTGGAAGGTCGGAGACCTTTGCATTTAGGTAGGGCACCAATCCCCGGTTGTAGCAAACAATTTGAATGTTCCAGTCCGGATTCTCGCGAGCAGCCAGACGAGCACGCGCTAGTAAAACCAGTGACTTACCACTTCCTGCCGGCCCAGTCAGGACTGTTATCTCAGCTGGAG
>Ga0208788_1001502_pt1 | contig 11273 bp, 10 predicted proteins | sample Wag4_2014_7_11_3_FD_187363 | JGI IMG/M metagenome (GOLD analysis project Ga0208788, IMG submission 187363) | Fresh water mixed with fracking chemicals microbial communities from Ohio, USA - Utica-2 Time Series FC 2014_7_11 (SPAdes) (version 2) ... | reverse complement strand
ACTTGAGCTGCAGGAGCGTTGCCAGATTTAACTGGTCCCCAAGTTGATGTAAATGTTATAACAACAGTTGCTCCTCTTGATGGCTTGATTTTATCCTCCTGTGCATGCGCAATCACTACAAAAAATATCTGGAAAAGCATCAAAAGTCTTATCATGAAAACTGATTTTAAAGATTCTTGAGACTCTCTTCGAGCAGGTTGATTTTGGCAATGGCATCAGCCTGCTTTTTTCTTTCCATATCTACAACTTCCCCTTTGGCGTTGGCTACAAACTTTTCGTTGGATAATTTCTTTTCTACAGACGCAAGGAAACCCTTGTAATAGGTTAATTCATCTTCAAGTGACTTGCGCTGTATAGAAGTATCCAAGACTTGGTCTGTTTTGATATATAACCTATCTGCCCCCAACACAAGCTGGATGGTATCAGCAACAGCATCATCAGTAAAATTAAATGTTACTGCATTGATTTGCTTACACAATATTTCCTGAATAGCATTCCAAGTTGCCTTTTCCGTAACCGTTGCGTAAAGGGTAACAGCATCCTTATTTTTAATCTGAGCTTTCAGTCTGGCATCCCGGATTGCAGTAATAGCAGATTTGAGCAATTCTGCTTCCTGTAAAATTACCTTGCCTGTATCCCTGAAAACAAAGGATGAATCGAGTTGCCTGATACAGAGATCTGTTGATTGATTTTCTCTCAGTAAATGATAGATTTCCTCTGTCACAAAAGGCATAAAAGGATGTAACCTTTCCATCAAAATTTCAAAGTTTGCAATGGCCCTATCAAGGTGTTGCTGATCCATTGGCTTTTCAAATCCGGGTTTGATCCACTCCAGATACCAGCTGCAGTAATCATCCCAAACCAATGTGTAAAGGGTTTTCAGTGCTTCACTTAGCTTAAACTGTTCCATTAACTGGTCCACTTCACTACATACCTGTCTCAGCCTAGCCTCAAACCACCTGTGAGGCCAGTCGCTTGTCAAGGTTACTTCTCCAGGAAGCAAATTCTCCTTAACCCTTCCTTTCCAAAGCTGAATCAGCTTGAGGGCATTCCAGATTTTATTGATGAAATTCCGACCCTGTTCATTAGACGCCTTATCCCAGAGGAGGTCGTTACCGGCAGGTGAAGCAATGAGGATACCAAACCTTACTGCATCAGCCCCAATTTCATCAATCATATTGAGCAAATCCGGAGAGTTACCCAATTGTTTACTCATTTTTCTGCCGAGGTTATCTCTAACTATCCCTGTGAAATATACGTCGTTAAATGGCTTTTTACCCATGTATTCATATCCGGCCATGATCATCCGGGCCACCCAGAAAAAGATGATTTCAGGAGCCGTGACCAATGACTGTGTTGGATAATAATAGTTTACTTCAGGGTTACCCGGATTTGAGATTCCTTTAAACACTTCAAAAGGCCATAGCCAGGAGGAGAACCAGGTATCCAGACAATCTTCGTCTTGTTTTAGAACCGGATTTGCGACATTGTATTGTACTGAAAATTTTTCCTTCGCTTCCTGCTCATCCATTGCAACCACAAACTGACCCTGGTCATCATACCAGGCTGGTATGCGGTGGCCCCACCAAAGCTGCCTGGAGATACACCAATCTTTGATGTTTTCCATCCAATGTCTGTAAAGGTTCTTGAATTTAGCCGGATGGAAGTTTATTTCACCATCGTTGACTGCAGAGAGAGCGGGACCAGAAATTTTCTTCATGTCTACCCACCACTGCAAAGACAAGCGTGGCTCCACAACAACATCTGTGCGTTCTGAAAAACCTACCTGGTGAATGTATTCCTCAATTTTAACAACATGTCCTGCGGCTTTCAATTCTTCAACAATATCTTTTCTGGCCTCAAACCGATCTTTACCAATATAAAGAATAGCATCGTCACTGAGGGTTCCGTCTTCATTCAGGATATCAATCACTTCCAGACCGTGTTTAATGCCAATCTGATTATCATTCATATCATGGGCAGGCGTAATTTTAAGGGCGCCTGACCCAAAATCGATGGCTACATAATCATCTCCAATAATAGGGATCTTTCTGTTGATGAGGGGTACCAAAGCAAATGTTCCAATCAGGTGATTGAAGCGTTCATCTTTGGGATTGACAGCGATTGCAGCATCCCCGAGGATTGTTTCAGGGCGCACAGTAGCAATTGTAATTCCCCCATCATCCAAAGCAATAGGTAATCCGCTTTTATCAATAAGCTGGTACTGTAAAAAATATAATTTGCCCTGCACTTCTTTGAAGATCACTTCTTCATCACTGAGTGCAGTTTTAGCCCTAGGATCCCAGTTAATCATCCGTTTACCACGGTAGATATAACCCTTTTTGTATAAATCGTTGAAAACATGGATTACTGACCTGTAGTAGTCGGGATCCATCGTAAAACTTGTTCTGTTCCAATCAAGTGAGCATCCAAGCTTCTTAAGCTGCTGAAGAATTATGCCGCCATATTTTTCTTTCCACTCCCAGGCATATGTCAGAAATTCGTCTCTGGTAAGTGTAGCTTTTTGAATACCCCTTTCCCGGAGCATCTGCACCACTTTAGCTTCAGTTGCAATCGAAGCGTGGTCTGTACCTGGCACCCAGCATGCATTTTTGCCCATCATACGGGCTCTTCTCACCAATATATCCTGGATGGTATTATTCAGGCAGTGCCCCATGTGCAAGATACCCGTTACGTTTGGAGGAGGAATAACCACAGTATAGGGTATCCTGTCATCTGGATTGCTTTCAAAATGACGTTTTTCCAACCACTGCTGATACCACTTGTTTTCAGCAGATTTAAAATCAAAATTCTTGGAGATCTCCATGTATCGCTACTATTTTTGGTACACAAAGGTAGCGATTAATCGTCCTCCAAGCAATTACCAAACGAGATAGGTAATCAAAGCTATTGTTCCATAAACGGCAATAACTATAAGACCAATCTTAACAGTTTGGGAGACATTGAGCGATGAAAGTGCTTTCATAAAAAATGTTTTCATTGTTACATGAATTTACGAAGGTCTTTCAAAAGGGACGGCTTGATTGCGGTTTTATATTAGACGCAAAAGCTCTAGGATTTGTTACATTACAATGTAAAGATAATGTTAAAGTTAAAAAAGTGCAAGTTTTGACTGGTCTTTTTACCAAAGTGATCAATACTACTCATTGTTATGAATCTGATCATACTTTAACCCGTCTCTGTCAATTATCATTGCTGAAAAATCTCATCAAACTTATAAATTATGAAGCAATCGTTAAATTCATACAGATATGGGGTTTGGATTGACAGAAAGCATGCGATGATAATTAAGATAGATGGCGAGGGTAACCCCTTGTATTCTGAAATTAAATCCGGACTGGGAACAAGAACAAGGTTTGAGGGTGAAACAACAACCAAAACCGGCATGTTGGGAACAACTATTTCTTGGCAGAAAAAATCTCAGGAGAAAGAAAATAATTACATGAAAAAATTTGTAACAAAAGTTGTTGACAGTCTGCAAAATGCCAATGCAGTGCTCATTCTCGGTTCCGCGGATACCCGCTTTGAGCTTCAGAATGCCATTGAAAAATGTAAAACAATGCAAAATACCTGGATTGAAAACAGACCTGAGGTAAAACTTGACCGGAGAGGCTTGGAATTGGAAATGGAAAAACACTTTAACCTGCACTTCAGCTAAGTGAATTTGTATCAACACTGATATCCCATTAACTTTGGGGTTGAATGTTTGCAATAGTAGATATCGAAACAACGGGAGGAAATGCCGGCAGCGGCAGCATAACTGAAATTGCCATTTTGATTACAGATGGCCAGCAAGTGTTGGATAGGTATACCACACTTGTAAATCCCATGCGCCCCATTCCGCTTTTTGTGGAAAAGCTGACGGGAATAAATGATGCAATGGTCAGCAAAGCCCCAGTTTTTGCTGAAGTGGCACGTGAAGTTTATGATTTATTGCAGGGGAAAGTTTTTGTTGCCCACAATGTAAATTTTGATTTCTCTTTCATTGCTCATCAGTTGCAACAACATGGATACCAACTTCAGTCCAGGAAACTTTGCACAGTTAGGCTTAGCAGGAAAATCTTCCAGAACTTGCCGAGCTACAGCCTTGGAAATCTTTGTCGCTCGCTCGAAATCCAGCTCACAAATAGACATAGGGCTTTGGGTGACGCAGAAGCAACAACATTGTTATTCCATAAATTACTGAAAAATGATACCGGAAAGCATATTGAGAGTATGCTCAAGAAAGGCAGCAAGGAAGCCTATCTGCCTTTGCATTTATCAGGCAAAGATTTAGATAAAATCCCCAACGTTCCAGGGATATACTATTTTCATGACAACAAGGGCAAAATCATTTATGTAGGTAAAGCCAAACAACTGAAAAAAAGGGTTATCAGTCATTTTTCGAATAATGATGTCAGCCGCAGAAAACAGGATCTGATGAGGCTGGTTCATAAAATCAGCTTCAAAGAATGCGGTAATGAACTGATGATGAGTGTACAGGAAAGTGTAGAAATCAAAAGAATTTGGCCACAGTTTAACCGTTCTCAAAAAAAGTTTGAAAACAGGTTTGGCATTTGCAGTTTTGAAGACCAGAAAGGCGTCTTGAGGCTAGGCGTGGTCAAAAAAAAGAAACACATCAGAACACATACCACCTTTGCTATTCAGCTCGACGGGATAAGGCTGTTGAATAAGCTAGCCAGAGAACATGGATTATGTCCTAAAATGTGCTTTTTACAACAAGAACATGTGGACTGTCAAGGACAGGTGGAGTCGTTCTGCTCAGGCATTTGCGATGACAAAGAGCATACTGCCGCGTACAACAATAAAGTCTTATCAGCCATCAATGCAATGGTGTGTGAATCTCCAAATCTTGCAGTATTCGGACCAGGTAGAAAGCTGACTGAGTTAAGTTGCATTATGATAGGAAGAAATGATTTCCTGGCTACAGGATTTGTTTCCCATCATGCACTAAAAATGAAAAAAGATAAATTGGAAAAACAACTCTCAGCTGCTGCTTCCAATGAATTTATCAGGTCCATTGTTTTGGCTTACGCAGATAAAAATCCTGCCCTTACGGTTAACTTTAATTGAAAAATTATTTGATTTCCTCAACGGTTGCGCCAATACCACGGTCAACAATAGCCTCGCACATTGTTTTCAATTCTTCGTAAGTGCCTTTTTTGACATCACATTTGCCCTTGTAGTGAATGATCATGGCGCATTGCTCTGCCTGTTCAGGCTCATGCTTACAAATGTCTACAAGTGTTTTAATAACCCAATCGAATGTATTGATCTCGTCATTCCAAACGATCAATACGTAGCCTGTACTTTCCAATACTTCTACTTCATATTCCTCGAAAACAATGGGTTTACTCTGAGACATGGTGTTTTTAACACTTGAATGGTTACGTGGAACATACTGGACTCGAACCAGTGACCCCTACTCTGTCAAAGTAATGCTCTAAACCAACTGAGCTAATGTTCCTGCTGGCTGCAAATTTACTAAAAAAAATCCTCAATTTACAAACGGCTTGTGATTTAAACAACCGGCCACTTAAAGCTTGAAATCAATGGAACTCGCATTCCACTGGCAGATGATTTTCTTGCAGCTTCTATGATTTCCAGCACATGTAGAGCATGTTCAACATTTATCAAAGGTTCAGTTTTATATACGATTGATTCCGCAACTTTAGTTGCACCTTCCTGCCACATATATCCGCCTGTTTCTTTTTCATGAAGCTGTCCCGGTCTATCCCATGAATCGTCGAGGATAACCCCGTTGGTTTCCCAGTCATAACCAATCATTCGCATATTTCCCTTATCCCCATAGATCTGGATGGAATGCAGCTGTTGTCCTTTGGCCTCATGCCCATGTGGATCAAAAAAATTAAATCCGCACATCACATGGCTGATGATACCATTGCCATGGTCCATCAACACATGGGCATTGTCCTCTTCCTCTACCTTAATTTTACCTTTTTCATCAATAGTACGTTCCGGATTAACAATACTGAGCATAGCCATTACTGATTTAGCCGGACCGAGTAAACCGGTTAAAGTTGCCATATTGTAAACCCCCAGATCAGGCATACTGCCACCGTTTTTCTCATAGAAAAAAGATGACCATCCCGGTCCGGTATGTCCATACTGACCATGTGCACTTGCAACCCGACCCAATTTTCCTTCCCGGATGCAGCGGCTCATAAATGCAAACTGTGGACTATTCACAACTGCAGGAGCGCCCCAGAGCTTTAACTTTTTACTATTGGCCAATTCCAATAGCGCTTTACCTTCCGCGTAGCTATTTGCCATAGGCTTTTCACTCCATACATGCTTACCGGCGAGCAATGCTTTTCGGTTCAATTCCCCGTGCTTTTGCATGTCGGTAAGGGTTACCATCATGTCAAATGGAACCCCTTTCAACAAGGATTCTATATCCGCATAAGTTGCAGCCTTTACTTTGTATTGTTCATTCTGAGCAACTGCCCTTTCATGCCTGATATCACACAAACTCACAATTTCAATTGCAGGTGATGATTGCAAATGAGGGATATACCTGTTGCTGACACTGCCGCAACCGATGATGGCTACCCTTATCTTTTTTATCTCACCAACAGCTGCCAGTGACTCCAGCGAGGTGAGCAAAGATGCAGCGCCTGCAGAAGCTGCGAAAGTTAAAAACTGTGAACGAGACATGTGCTGATTCATAACCGTGTATTAATATTTTTGATACCTATGATTAATTGACTGGGTTTAAGCCTGTTTTGACAGTAAATCCATAACAGCTTTACCTGAGCCATCAGGCGTAGTGTAAAACGGTCTTTCTTCAATGATATAATTTGTTTCCGGATCCATACCAAGTGCATGATAGATTGTCTGATGCACCTGATCAATATAAATTGGATTTTCAATGGTTTTACAGGGCCTTTCATCAGCAGTTTTGCCATAGACAAAACCTTTTTTAATGCCTCCGCCAAACATGAGCATGGAACAACCATCAGTGAAGTGCCTGTGCATGCCGTAATGCTTGAGTTCTTCAATCACGTCAGGCTGACTAACTTGTTCCTGCACTTTCAAATCCGGACGGCCTTCTACCATCATATCCCTACTGAATTCACTCGCCAGAATTACCAATGTTCTGTCGAGGTGACCGGAAGCATCAAGGTCTTTAATCAGCTGTGCCACAGGTGCGTCAATCACTTTTTTCATATCGACCAGTCTGGTATGCCCGTTTTCATGGGTATCCCAGTTCATGAATGGCTCGTATTCGGTGGTAACACTGATAAACCTTGCCCCTTTTTCAACCAGTCGCTTTGCCATCAGGCAGCCTAGACCGAACCTACCGGTATTGTAAATATCATAAGATTTTTTATTCTCTTTGGTGAGATCGAATGCTTCAGCTTCAGGAGATTTGAGCAGCATATAGGCCTGCTCCATGGAGCGTTTCAGGGATTCTTTTTGGTATTCAGACCCCAATTCACCAATATCACTCTTAGCAATCAAGTCTTTGTATAATTTATTCCTGCTTTCAAAACGGCTAAGAGACATGCCTGGGGGAGGTTTCACACTAGACAGTCCTTCAAGCGGATCAGGAATCATAAAAGGACCGTATTCATTACCCAGAAAGCCGGCACTGTGAAAAGCTTTCAGCTCTTCTCCTTCTCCTACTGAAAACCTTTGTCCGATGTCAATAAAAGCAGGAATCACCTTGTTTTTTTGTCCGAGTTCCCGGGCAATCCAAGACCCCAGGTGCGGAACGGCAACAGTCTGGGGTGGTCTGTAACAAGTGTGCCAATGATACTGATGTCTTGTGTGGAGAATATGACCGAGATCAGCTGCCACATAAGAGCGTATCAAAGTTCCTTTATCCATCACACTACCGATTGATTCAAGTCCCTCTGAAAAATAAACATCATCCAATACAGTAGGTACTTTATTGAAAGTACTGAGCACAGTGTTGGCTTCCATTCCTTTTGAAAATGGAGTAAATTTTTTGGGGTCAAAAGTCTCCGTATGCGCCATTCCTCCTCCCATCCAAAGCAAGATGACACTATCGGCCGTTGATTTTAGTTTTCCGGCATTGCAGCTCATGGAACCGATAACGGGAGCGCCTGCAGCCATTGCGGCCAATGCGGCGGAGCTGGTTGACTGCAGAAAACTCCTTCTGGATATTGACCTTTTCATATATGCATTTGAAAATAATTGTTAATTGATAAGTTGAAATTCCGGATGCAGAAGCATTGCCCAGAAGAAATCTTCGATTCCTTCAGCCGCCGCTGGTTGTCCGATTGTACCCAAAGCCACTTTGATTTCAGCAGCTGTTGGTAACCTGCCGAGTGCCCTGTTGTAGAAAATGGCAACAAGCTCTTTACCAGATTTACCAGACTGCAGCCATTTTTGAGCACCCTGTTTGAGGGTTTGGTGCAGCCTTTGTCCATTGGTCATCTCCATAGCTTGCAACAAGTTGGCATGAGATTCCCTTGCAGTTGTTACAGTTTCCCGAGTAGGCCGTCCAAGTGCAATCAACAATGGATTATTGGCAACCAAGGCAGCCCTGACCACTACTGCACCTGATGGTAATGTTGTAAAAGCAGCTGGCAGGTATCTCAACTCTTTATAACCAAAAACTGAGTCAACCAGCATAGATGCCGCATCAGTAAATTGTTCTGCTGTCATTCTTTTTACCAATACTCCCCTAAAGCGAAAATCATTGGCAAACAAATCCTCGGGTTGTTTTAATCTATCTGCAGGCAACCTGTATGTTCTGGAACTGGCAATCATCTTAATAAGCCATTTCAAGTCTGAACCATTTTGCTGAAAATGGTATGCAAGCCAGTCTATCAAATCACGGCTCCACGGTGTGTTATCCATCTGATCAACTGGTTCAACGATTCCCCTGCCCAATAACTGTTTCCAAACCCTGTTTACGATTGTTCTGTACAATCGACCATTTTCAGGCTTTGTCATGATTTTAGCAAGTTGTGCCATTTTCCTTGCACGTGTGGCCATGCTGTCAATGGATCCAAGCTCTTCCCAGAGCATCTTGGGACGAACATACTTTCCGGTTGGCTGGTCGCAACGGTGGATTTCCAGAGAACTATCTGCAAATACATTGGCCAGACCATATGCATCAGTCAGCTGCCAGTTATTGATAAAACTGTTGTGACAGGAAGCGCATTTCAGGTTCAACCCAAGGAAAACCTGTGCCACATTCTGTGCAGCCTGCATTTCAGTGGTCTGACTGGCATTGACTACACCCCGCCAACGGATACCTGATACAAATCCTTTTGATTCATCAACCGGACTGACCAGCTCTTCTACAATTTTGTCGTAGGATTTATTGTCTCTCACAGCCTTATAAAGCCAGTCTGTGATACTATATCTGCCACGTGTGATATAACCGGTTCCTGTATAATCATTGCGCAGCAAATCATTCCAGAACGTCAGCCAGTGGATAGCATAATCATCCTGCCTTGAAAGCAATTCGTCAACCAATTTTACTACTTTGTCAGCTGCGGTATCGCTGATAAAGCGTGCTTGTTCATCAGGGGTTGGCAGCAATCCGATTAGGTCAAGGTATAATCTCCTCACTAACATCCGATTATCAGCTACCGCTGGCCAAGTCAATTTATTATCCTTGAAATATTGGTCTACCCATTGATCAATGGGGTTGGCTAAATTTGAATTATTGGCAGGTAATGCGGGATTACGAGGTGCAAGAGGTGCAACCTGAAATGTGGATTGCGCATCTCCATCTGGCCAAGGCGCGCCTTTATCAATCCACAAGGATAGGATTTTCACTTCCTTTTCAGACAATCTTTTTCCTTTTGTAGGCATGGCATCCTCATCACTGGCTGGCAGTTTAACCCTTCTGATCAGCTCACTTTCATGGGAATTACCGGGGATGATAACCGGTCCGCCTTCACCACCCTTTAGCAGCATTTCTTTGATATCGAGTCTAAGGTCACCTTTTACTTTATCGGAGCCGTGACACTTGTAGCAATTGTGCGCCAATATGGCCCTGGCTTCCACACTTAGTATTCTTTCTTGGTCGGGGGTCAGACGTTTGGTGGAATCGCCTGTTTTTTCTGCAACAGCAGAAAGACTGAGTTGCTCCCTTTTTCCGGTAAACAATCCATCCAGATAATCTTCCCCATGTGTTAGTGAAGCTCCAGCATGGCCAGTATACAACGCAGCAAATAGGGCTAATAAAAAAGAAAGCCTGTATAAAGAAATGAATAATTTACTGGAAGAAGCTGAAGCCTTCGCATGCAAGTAGAGACTGAGCAATGCCAACAGGCATGAAATGATCGCGCCTTGAAAATGAATATCAAGCAGGTTACTGCCGTAGTCGCCATTGCTACCCAGCAGTGCGCCTAAAACGACAGATAGGACCAGTGAAAAAATAAGCACATAAAGTAGAAGAAACATCACTAAGCGGTAACCGGAGTGGAATTTTTTCCATGAAGCAGTTTCCAGAATAATTCCGAATAAAACCAGCCCTAACGGCAGATGAACCATTACGGGATGCAGTACACCCCAATTTTGAAATGCGCTTAAACTAATTACCTCACCTGATTCCAGCCAATTTTGATGTATGGAAATGGCAAAAAGGAGTGCCACAATAACCAGTAAATTGGTCAGGATAAGCAGTTTATTACCTGTCAGGATTTTTTCAAAACGGCTGTTCGTCAAACTTTAAGAATTAGAGCAATGAATTTACTGAATTCGGTGGGAATTCTATAAAAATTATACCATATTGTGCAGTAGTATTTGGTATTTGTGTAAATCAAATGGGACTATTCCATACTAAAAGTTACTGCAACATCTCCCGAACCCAGTGCTTCTTTCAGTCCAGCTACATTTTCAATCCTGCCGATTCTTGTATAGGAATACCTGGTGTTGAATGTGTCATAAAAAACAACCAGCGTAGAAGATCCGTAAAGCATGATATCAGCAGCTTTTAACACGCCAGGATTCGAAGCCTCTGCAGGAAGACTTAATGGCAGGTCAGCATACTTTTCATTGGCATTGAGCTCTATCATGTCAAATTTTAATGGAAGCAAGGATCTTAATGTTTTGCTTGTTGCATTATCAAAAATTGTTGCATTAAATTTCCTTCCTCCGATTTCAATTTTAATATCTGCCATTCGTGAATCAAATTAGCTTTTCAACTAGTTTTTTAACTGGCACCAAAATAGGGACACATAATCAAAAATCAAAGCTTTTAGAACACAATTCAGAGGGGTAAAAGACAAACTATTCTTCCT
>Ga0208788_1001499_pt1 | contig 11284 bp, 5 predicted proteins | sample Wag4_2014_7_11_3_FD_187363 | JGI IMG/M metagenome (GOLD analysis project Ga0208788, IMG submission 187363) | Fresh water mixed with fracking chemicals microbial communities from Ohio, USA - Utica-2 Time Series FC 2014_7_11 (SPAdes) (version 2) ... | reverse complement strand
CCCGAGATGGCCCGTGGTTCGGCCGGTGACGCGGCAAGCGATGTGTTTGCTCTCGCGGTAGTAGGCTATGAACTGGCGACCGGAGTGCACCCCTTCGTGCGGGCAGCGGCAACTCAAGTGTCCAGTCGTTCGGACATGCGTGATCCGCTGTTCGACAGCTTGGGTTCCAGTGGTGCTGTCGCCCGAGCAGCCATCGAGAAGCCCAGCGCCGATCGTGTGTTGGCTGCGATTGTGGCCGCACGATGTCCGCCTCCCTCGCGCCTTGTGCCGCACATCTCGCCGTTCTTTGATCGCGTCCTCTCCGAAGCCTTGGCGCGTGAAGCCGAACGCAGGCCGTCGGCCAGCGAACTGGCGTGGCGCTACAGCGAAGGCGAAACAGGTCCATGGTGGCGCAGCACACTCGACTTCACGCAAGCCTTCGGCCGTAGTGCTTCGGCCGAGGCGGAGTCACGCGCTCTGGTGCCACTCGTGGGCCGCGAAACCATGTTGGAACGCCTCGAGGAGGCGTGGACTGCCACCGCGCAGGGTCTGCGCTTAGCGCTCGTCCTCGGTGGTGCGGGCATGGGCAAGTCACGCTTGGTGAGCGAGTTCATTGCTCGCTTGCGCACGCGCATGGATCCCCCGCTCTACTTGTATGCACGCTGTCGTGAAGCCGAGGAAGTCCGGGCGGGGCAACCGATGTTGCGCTTGCTCGAGCGCTTTCTGCGGCTGCCTAGCGGTGCGCGTCCCACGGTACGCGAGCGCGAGGAACTCGATCACCTCGTGCCACCGCGCGTGACCCAAACCTTGCTTGCTCTGCTGGCCAGCGAAGAGGTCGATAGCTCGGAAGCATCCGCCATGGCGGCACCTGTAGCCTTGGCTGCGTGGCTGACGGCGTTGTCTCGCGCGCGCAGCGTGTGCATCCATCTTGATGATGCGCACAAAGCCGATGCCGACACGCTGGAAACACTGCGTCTGTGGGCACGGGAAGCACCCGAAGCGCCTGCACTGCTGTTGCTCGGCCTGCGCGGCGACGGTGATGCCCACGACCGAGCACCCAGCGAAGGCGCCATTGCACGCCTTGTAGCGCAGTTACCCACAACCACACTCGAACTCGCGTCTTTGTCAGAGGACGATGTGTTGATGATGGTGAAGCGTCTCTTTCACCACGGTGCTCCGCGCTTACGATTGGCGCATACGCTTTGGCAACGCAGCCGTGGCAATCCAGGCTTAATCGTCGAACTGTTGCGCGGTTTGGTCTCGCGCGAGGAAGCGCGGCCGCATCCCGATGGTGGCGGTTTGGAGCTGGCAATCGCACCCGAAGCATTGCCCTTGCCCAAGTCCCTGCGCAAGGCCATTGAAGACAGCTACAAGGCTCTACCGGCACTGGATCGCGCTTGGCTGCGTCGACTCGCTGTCGTCGGCGGGCGCATGGAAGTCGAGTTCCTATTGGCTTGCTTCCCCGGCACTGCACGCGCGGATCTAGACCAACTGTTGGCGCGCTTTGTGCGTTTGGGTTGGTTGGTGGTGAGTGGTTCGCGCTATCGCTTCTCGCGTCCAGCCTTGCGCGACGCGTTGTATCGCACTTTGTCCAAGGATCAGCGCGAGCGCCTGCACGCTGCTGCCGCCGCGGCTTTGCAAGCGGAAAGCAACACGATCGAAGGCTCCTACCAGCGCGCCTTTCACTTGCGCTCTGCAGGTGCACATGTGGAGTTGTTAGAAGAGCTTCCCGCTCTAGTGGCGCAGTTGTTACGCAGCGGACAACCGCAACGCGTGGCTCCTCTCGCCCGCTGGGGACTGGAAGCCGTCGATGTGGTGCAACGCAACGAGCAGGGCACAGCGTCAAGTGCAGGTGACAAGCTCCGCATTCGTCTGCTGGAAGCAGCAGCCGATGCAGCGGATCGTTTAGGCACACGCGAGGACCAACGCGAGCTGCTAGAGAAGCTTGCCCAGCTGGACATCGACCCTAACGCGGATCCAGAATCGGCTGGCCGGGTCTACTTGCTCCATGGTCGTTATGCCGTCGCGACGGGCCAGTATGGACTGGCACGCGGCTTGTATAAGAACGCGGTCGAGCTATTGGAGCGTGCTGGTGCGCAACTGGAACACAGTGAGGCCCTCCGGCGCTTGTCGGCTGTGCAAAGCCATGTGGGCAATCTGGTCGATGCGCGTGGCTTGGCCGAGCGTGCCCGCGATCGCGCGGTAGTGGCCCCGCAACGAGCCCTTGCGCTGCTACAACTGGCCACGGTCGGCGTGCTGGAAGATCGCTTGGAGGCATCGCTTGAGCAGACCGAAGAAGCACTGCGCTTGCTGCGCTCGGACACCACATGGTCCCTGCCGGGAGCGTTGGCGGGTGCGCACTTGGTGCGCTCGCGCGTGTACAAGAGCGCAGGTGACATTCCGCGCGCCTTGGCTGCCGCACGCCAAGCGTTGGACTTGGCGCGTGCGGCAGGCGAACGACGGCTTCTGTGTGAAACGACTGCACGCCTCGGCTGGCTCATGCTCGACATTGATCGCCCTGAGGAGGCGCAAGCCTTGTTGCGCGATGCTCAGCTCTTGGCGCGCGAAATCGAAGACCGGCGTGGTGAGGCACTGTCGACGCTGTTCCTTGGCATCCTCCTGTGGGAAGTCGATGATCCCGAAGCGCTCTTGACCATCGAGTCCGCCGAGCAGATGGCTGCCGATCTAGGCTTGGCGCGAGTAGCCCAGCTAGCTATCGCGCTGCGCGCGCGCATTGAGCACGCCTCAGGTAATCACGCTCAGGCTCTAGACACCAGCGAGCGTGCTGTCCGCAGCATGGAACGCCACGGTGCGGAGTGGAACGACCGTGTGGTGATCGTAGGCACACATGCCATGTGCTTGCGCTCCGCTGGGCGCCCCAAACCAGCTAAGGAAGCTGAACGCGCTCTGCGTCGCCAGTTGGACCGCGAGAATAAAGCACTCGTGTCAAAGGCTCTGCGTGATCGCCACCGGCGCCGTTCCGAGGCCTTGATCGCAGCGGTGATTTCACCGGAGGGCCCGGTCTATCCCCGTGTCTATTTGCCTTGACAGACCTGGCACTTAGCGACGCTTTTCACCGCGCATGGATTCCAGCGCCCAACCCAAGCGGTGCCACCACTGCGTGCGCCGCAAGTGCGAGCGCACGAGTGGCCGCAAGGCAGCGCGCAAGCGTCCATCGGGCTCATACGCTGCCAGCATGCGCTGCCAATCCGCACGCGTCAGACTGGTGCCATCGCGTGCTTCGCGCCGCAGGATGAAGCGCGTAAAGCGCGCCACATTCGCTGCGCGCTGCTCCACGTTCAACGCGCTGTAAAAGGCCGAACCATCCAAGTCCAACACCACCAACTGCGCGGCAGATGGCTCACCGACCACGAGCAAGTTGTTGGGCTGCAAATCTGCGTGCAGAAAGCCAAGGTCATGCATCCGTCGCACCATGCTGCCGACGGCACGCAACAAGGAACTCGGCAAGCGCTCGCCACGCAGCCGCGCTGCCGCCATGAGTGCGCCCAAATCACGCGCCTCTGGAATCCGCCGCACCACCAGCTCTAAACGCCAACCACCGAGGCGCAAGGCTTGCGCACGCGCCGCCAGCACAGGCGCTGTCGGGACGCCAAGCCTCTGCAATTGCTCGGCCAGGGCGGCTTCACGGAACGGACGCTCGGGGTCGAAGTAGCGTTCGCCGCGCACACGCCGCAGCAAACCGCCGTGACGAAAGCGCCGCACTAGGCGCTGTTCATCGAGAGCCAGCAGCGGCGCACGCCCCATCAAGCCGCTATCGCGATAGCACGGTTTGCCATGCAAACTGAACCCGAGCTGAGCCAAGGCTTCGCGTTCGGCGGGCTCACATGCAAAACGAGTGCGCCCATCGCGTTCCTGCACCCAAGTGGAGGGGCAGGCTAGCGACGGGCGCGTAGGAGACATAAGTCGAGCCGACGCTGCGGGCTCAGTCGATGCCTAGACCGAAGTCGTCATTCGTTTCGGTAGGAGCCGGACGAGGCGTGGGGCGAGCGGGAGCAGCCGCGGGCGGCGGCACCGGACGCGCAGCAGCCATGGGGCGGGCCGGCGGCGGTGCCGAGCGCTCTTCGTCCAAGCCCATACCGAAGCCGCCACCATCGTCACGAGCGGGACGCTCGTCACGGCGTTCGCGGCGGGGTTCGTCGCGGCGGGGCTCGTCACGACGCGGTTCGTCACGACGGGGCTCGTCACCCCAGCTACGCTCTGCACGCGCAGGACGATCACGACGGGGTTCGTCGCGACGGGGCTCATCACGGCGCGGCTCGTCACGACGGAAGTCATCGCGCGGGCCACGATCCTCACGAGCGCGGTCGCGACGCGGCTCCTCACGGCGGGGCTCGTCACGACGATAGTCATCGCGCGGACCACGCTCGTCGCGAGCGCGCTCATCGCGACGCGGCTCCTCACGACGGTAGTCGTCACGAGCGCGTTCCTCGCGACGAGGTTCATCACGACGGGGTTCGTCACGACGATAGTCATCGCGCGGACCGCGGTCATCACGGCGCGGCTCGTCACGGCGATAGTCGTCGCGCGGGCCGCGGTCATCACGACCGTAGCCGTACTCTTCGCGACGGGGTTCCTCACGACGATAGTCATCACGAGCGCGTTCTTCGCGACGAGGTTCGTCGCGACGGTAGTCGTCACGCGGACCACGATCGTCGCGGCGGTAGTCATCGCGGCGCGGTTCGTCACGACGCGGTTCATCACGACCAGCGCGGGCCGGAGCACGCTCATCGCGCCGGGGTTCATCACGACGAGCATCGAAGCGACGCGGTTCATCACGACGCGCATCATCCCGGCGGGGTTCATCGCGGCGATAGTCGTCACGCGGGCCACGATCACTACGCGGACGCTCGTCGCGACGGAAGTCGTCACGACGCGGCTCGTCACGGCGCACCTCCGCGGGACCTTCATCGCCCCACGACTGGTCGCGCGAGGCATCGCGCGGTTGGTCGCGCAATTCACCCTGCTCGCCGCCACCTTCGTTACCCTCGCGACGACCGCGACCACCACGGCGGCCACGACGACGACGGCGGCTATCACCACCACGCTCATCTGCGGCCCCTACCTCGTCACGCGGTGCATCGGCATCACGCCCGGCGTCGTACTCGCCGCTGGCATGTACTTTGGCTGCTTGCGGAGCAGCAGGACGCTGCTCGCGACGATCACCACCACGATCGCCACCGCGATCATGGCGCTCATGACGGTGCGGGCGACGATCGTCGCGCGGGGCCTGCGGACGACGCTCCAGCTCGAAGCCATCGGTGCGCACTTCGCCTACATCCAAGTACTCAGTGGGAACAGGGTCCGAGAGCCACAGCGAGTAGCGATCGTAGAAGTGAATGCCTGCGGCGCTTGCTTCGCGTGCGCGCACCGTCACCACCGCATACTCACGGCCCAAGCGGCGCCCCATCTCGATGGCGTCCTCTTCGCTCGCAGCGAGGTGCAGGAAGCGGCGGCGACCGCTACGCAGACCATGACGGCGTGCGCGTTCGGCGTCCTGGCGTGACACACCTACATACACTGCCTCGGGCGGTTCGCTCGGCTCACCGGGTTCGATCGGAATCGAGTGACCGTAAAGCGCGCGCACTTTGTCATCGCGCACTTCGTAGCGGCGACGGTCGCCGGACTCCACCGCGGCTTGCACATCGGCAGCCTCAATCGGTTCGCCCAGTTTTTCGGTGAGCGCGTGGACGACCTCACCCAGATCCGCCCAGCCGTATTGGTCGACGCGCAGGTCGAACTCCTCGGGCTGGTGGCGCAACATGTAAGCGAGAGAGCGAGTGATACGTTCGATGAGATCTTGATTCGTCATGGAGAGTCGCTGAAGCGCACGGCGCATAGGCGCCGGCAAGGGAGAGGTCTCGGGTTGAGAAGTCGCGCACCACCAGGTTGGGCGTGCGGCGAGTCGGGTTAGGTATGCGTCGAGTTGTTGGCCGTTCGAGCGTCAGGGCGCGACACGGACTCGGGCGTTTGAGGCCCGGATTCTAGCTAGCTAGCCTAAGGGCGCGTCAAGGATGTGCGCCAAACAGCGCAAAACTCAGTAGCGCGGGAAGCTCGGGTCCACCTCTCGCGACCACCGCTCGACGCCTCCCACGAGGTTCCAGACGGATTCGAAGCCCAAACGGTCCAGGGCGCTGGCCACCGAGGCGCTGCGCACCCCGTGGTGACAGATGCACACCGTGGGGGCCTCCGGGTCGAGCTCTTGGACCCGCAACGACAGTTCCGAAAGCGGCAACAAGGTCGAGCCCGGCAAGACACCGAGGGCATGCTCCTCGGGCTCACGCACATCCAACAGCACCAGCTGCTCGCCCGCATCGAGGCGGGCTTTGAGCTCAGTTGGGCGCAGTGAGTGCATGGTCATCGCTGTGAGGTCTTACCGCTGCACAGGCAAAGCGGGACGATCGCACTGCGCGGGCACGGGCACACCAAGCAGCGTCAACACGGTGGGCGCGAGGTGCAACAGATCAGGTCCCTCCGGCGGCAGCGTGACGCTGCGATTGCTGTAGAAGATGCCGCGCACCAAGTCGCCTGCGACCGAGACATGGTCGCCGGACCACGGGCTCAAGTTGTCCTCGAAGGGCGAAGCAGGCACGACTTTGCCGTCTTGCTCGCTCAAGCGAATGCCGCCGCTCGTCGTGGCCCACGAGGCACGCCAACCGCCTTCGAAGCCCACGCACAGTTCCGCTTCGTCTTCCAGATGCTTGCCCGAATGAATGTCGGCCAACTTGTACACCGTGCGCACCGGCGAGCCGTTGCCGTCCTTCATCGCCTTGAGCTTCGCGATCAACTCATCCAACAACGCGGGCGCGTCTTCAGGAGCCACGGTGCCCAGACGTTCGCGTCCCTGCAAGTTCAGGTAGATGGTGCCCAGACCGATCGCGTACGCCTTCGTGCGTGTCCAGTCTACATACGCACCAATGTCGCCCGCATCACCGAGCGAGACGCCATCGCGCAGCGCCAAGTAGCCTTCTTGAGCCAACCAGGTATTCAAGTGCACTTGACGGCGGAAGGACTGGAAGCCATGGTCCGCGACCACCAGCAAGATGTCGTTGGGCGCGAGCTTGGCCATGACCTTGCCCACCAGCTCGTCCATCTGTTCGTACGAGCGCTCGATGGCATCGCGCAGCTCGATTTCACGGCCAAAGAACAGAGTCTTCGTGGCGGCCAACTCGGGATCATGTCCCGGATGCTCGGCATCATCGAGGTGATAGAGCATGTGCTGCACACGATCCGGAGTGCTCTCGATGCCAACCACCAAGCGCGCTCCGCGCTCGAGTGCGCCCATGATCAACTTCTCGCGGCAGCGGGCGGTGAACTCGATGTCTTGCAGGAAGGTCACGGCGTCAATGCGCCGGTCCTTGAGCGGCATGGTGATGCAAGCCCAACCGACCGTCTCGTAGGGCTCGCCGATCTGTTCGCAGAGGTCCGCACCAAAGTTGTGCGGACGCGACACCGCCTGCCAGCGCGGTGCGTCGGCAGGATCGAGATGCAGCATGTCCACATACAGCTCAAACGGCTTGCCCTTGGTGACCTTGGCGCGCGTGATGGCACGCACTTTCAGCAACGGATCGATCTCAAAGGTCAGTCGGTACCAATCGGACCACTGCCCCACCGCTAGGCGTTGCTCTTGGCCACCGATCGCCACCTTCCACGCCCCACCATCGGCGGTGATGTCAAGCGGAAGTGACACACGCCCTTCTTCGGTGCCGTCCAAGGCCAGCAAGCGCGGCAAGATCGTCTGGTCCAACTGCTCGCGGCGAGCACGCAGCTCATCGACACGCGCATCGGACAAGCCCGGGCGACCGAGCTTGTCGGCGATCTCGGCTAGTTCCTCGCGCGCTTCGCCAATCTTCTTTTGATCGAGCGGCCCGTAGACAAAACTCTTGGCACGGCCTTCGCGGAAATCGACGCGGAACACCTTGCCACCAGTAGAGGTCGCTGTGCCGAGCGGCGCACGTTGGAAGACATTCTGCGCGTCGGTGTAGATGAACCAATCTCCGTACTGACCGCGCGCATCCGGCACGCCCAAGCCCGCCAGCAGTTCCAGATTGTCGACCGCGGGACGATCCCAGCTCATCGCCGCATCAATGACGACGCTCTTCACACCTGCGCGTGCGGCGTCTTCCCAAAACTCGCTGGTTTGCGTGGGGTTGGTGACGATGCCCTCGATGCGCTCCGGCAACCAACGGCCTGCGATCACCGCACCAGCCGCACCCAACAGCCCCAACAGCAGCGCGAGGACAAACGCGACCTTGGCGCGCAGCTTGAGCAACAGAGCGAAGAGTGCCCAGAACACCAGCAAGGCCGCCCCACCGACGAGTCCCCCGCGTTCGACCGGCGAAGTGGACGCGAGAAAGCCCACAAGTCCGCCCTCCACGGCCTCGTCCAGTGCGCGTGACTCACTGGCCTTGAAGCCCAGATCGGGGGCCGGCAAGCCATCCGCAAAGCTGCGTTTGACGAAGCCCGGGATGCCGGTCTTGGCCGGATTGGCACCCGAATTCGCGGTGGCCCATGCGACCGGCGACTCCGCCGGCACAGTCGAGTGCAGCGGCGCAAAAGTGCCTTGGTCACGCAGCTTGGTCAGGTTGGGCAAGCGCCCTGCGTCCATCATGACGCGCGCTCGCTCGGCATCGGCGCCGTCGAAGCCTAGGACGATCACGCGCCCATCCTGCGCTGCAAGCGAGGCGGGCCCGACCGACAGGGCCAAGGCAAACAGAGCGATCACACGCAGTAGGTAGTTCATGGCAGGCTGGCGCAGGGCTAGGATCGTGGGCGACGTGAGAGACTACCCCTACGCTGAGGTGCGCGCCAAGCATGGTCGCGCGATCTGGTGGCTGTTGGCGACAGTCGCCGTTGCGGTTGTGCTCTGGCTCGTGTTGGCCGGTGGGCCACGCCCGACTACATCCGCGGCGACGCCTAACGCGTCTCATACATTGCCGACATCCGCAGAGACTGTGACGCTAGCCGCAGGTGGGGAGCAACGCCCTTCGAGCGCTGCAGTGACGACGGCCAACCGCTTTGACGGGCGCGGGCGTTTGCGCGGCGAACTGACGCTGTCGCCGCGCCTGACGATGCCGGCGCAATGGTCGTTGATCTTGGAGCCACATCCGTGGCTGGCAGGTCGCGATCGAGCACGGCGCGTGCAAGTGGACTACAGCGCCGACCAGCGTGAGTTCGTCGTCGAGGACCTGCCGCTGGCGGCTTACCTAGTGCGTGCACAAGCTGCAGGTTGCAACTCGACGCACGCGGATGTGGTGCTGGTGCGCACTTCTCCCGATAGCCATGTGGTTCTGCGCTTGGATCCGCCGGGACTCATCGATGGCGAGGTGATCGACACCGATCATGCAGCAGCCGAAGGTGTGTTGGTGGTGCTCGAAAGCAGCGACAAGCTGCGCCGCGAAACACGCACGAATCCAGCGGGCTACTGGCGCTTCGATGATGTGATTGATGGCTCCTACACCGTGTGGTTCGGGCGCCCGGAGACGCCGCTGCTCCAGCCGTTTGCAGTGGACTTCGCCGCGCCCACACTGCGCTTTCCAATGAAGCAACTGCCGGTCGCAGGCAGCCTGACGGTGCAGGTCGTTGATGATGCGCAAGCACCACAAGCTGAGGTGGCGGTGACAGGCTTCGGCGAGCCGCAAGGCTCCTTCCGTGGCACGACCGATCTAGAGGGCTACGTACGCGAACCTTGGTTGTGGCCGGGCTTCTATAGGTTGGAAGCGCGTGCCAGCGATGGCCGCGTGATCGATGCCACCGTTTTGGTAGACCCGCGCTCGAAGACGCAACACATCATTCGCCTGCCGCGCGCTCCTTGAGGCGTTCGCGCTCCAAGATCCAGGCCCGGAATGCGGGCGCCAACTCGGCGCGGTTGCGTCCTTTGGCAATCAGCTCGGAGCCATGCATGAGCGCAATCTCTGCTTGCAGCTCACCGCTACAGGTCCGCTCGGGGATCTCATTCACGCGCTGCAAGGCGTGGCGCGTCTCGGCACTGACTTGTGCCGGGCTGCGACTGACCACGCGCGCCAGAGCTTGCGCCGACAAGCTGGAGCCGCAGAGATCCTCAATGTACTCAAAGAACGAGCGCGCGTTGCCATGCTGCCACCAAGTGTCGCGCAAGGTCGCTCCCACACGCGGTTCATCGAGCAGCTGGCCCAAGCGCTGTTCCAACGTCGCGCGCGTTTGCTCGACCGCCATCTCGGCCAACACATAGCCGTGGTAGTACGCGCTCGACTCCATCGTCAGGAGATGCGGCACCGACAGCACAGGACGTGGAGAGCCTTCGTCCAGCAGCACATGCGTTCGTTCGACACGCCGCAGTTCGTCCAAGACGCGTTGCGGAGTGAGCTCCGCATCGGCAAGTTCATGAATGGCGCGCTCGCCCGCACAAACCGCCACCATGGCGCGGACATTCCAAGCGGCCAACGGTTGCGCCGCTAGCAGCCCGGCTTCGATCTCGGCATCGGACATGCGCTCGCCAGTCAGCGTGCGTGCGTAGCGCGCTTGCCATGCGGGGTCACTTAAGAAGCTGTCGCAGAACATGCTCTGCGTTTCGCTGAAGGCCACGGAGGTAGGCGCGTACTCCTGCCCAAAGCACGGAGCAGGCATGGAGCAGGCCGCGAAGTGTGCTGCATGTCCACCTTCGTGGAAGAGAGTCTCCAAGGCACGCCGACCAGCGCCCACCAAGCCTGGAACTGCATTCGCTGTGAACTGGATGCGCGCTCGACGCTGGACACCACGGTCGACCCACGCCGGTTCGGGGCCATGCATGAATCCGTTCTCATGCTTGCCGGCGCGATCCACGAGATCGAGGACGAGGCGCGCCCCATGGAAGCCGATGCCGAGGCGCTCGAACGAGCGCATCCAAGTGTCGATAGCATTGGCGAAGGAGAAGTACGGATCCTGACGGCGCGTCACGTCACCTGTCGCGGCTTGGCGCAGGTTCCACGGCTGCAAGACTTGTGCTCCGTGCTGGGACGCAAGCGCTTGTAAGGAACTGCGTGCACCAGCGTGTGTCAACGCTGTCAATTCGTCTAGACGCTCGAAGACTTCGCGCTTCGTGATGCGTTCGACGCGTTGGGTCTTCCAGTCGTACCAATCTTCGGCACCGAGTCGGCGGCCCAAGCGATTCTTGAGCTTGACGATCTCCAAGTAGCCGTGTTCGAGCACATGCTGCTCGACTTGGCGCAAGCATTCCCACGCACCGCGGCGCACGCGCTCGTCAGGATCGCTGGCCACCAACACACCCAACTCGGCACTGCTGGCGGTGCGCAGACCACCGCGGCCATCC
>Ga0208788_1001495_pt1 | contig 11294 bp, 10 predicted proteins | sample Wag4_2014_7_11_3_FD_187363 | JGI IMG/M metagenome (GOLD analysis project Ga0208788, IMG submission 187363) | Fresh water mixed with fracking chemicals microbial communities from Ohio, USA - Utica-2 Time Series FC 2014_7_11 (SPAdes) (version 2) ... | reverse complement strand
GAAAAATATCTGTAGTTGGTGAAGGATCATTACAATTTTTAAATAGCGCTTTTACAAATGATTTAAATCGGATTAAACCAGGGCAAGCCCAATACACCTTGATCTGTAACGCTAGCGGCGGTGTGATTGATGATTTAATCGCATACCAAAACTCTGCAACTGATTTTTTCTTAGTCCCAAATGCAGCAAATGCTTCAGCAGTTTTTGAAGTTCTTAACTCAACTGCTCCAAGCGGTATTACTGTGAGTAATTTGCATGAAAAATTTGCAGTGTTTGCTGTTCAGGGCCCAAGATCGGTAGAGCTACTTAATGCATTAGGAATAGATACTGGTATTGATTACATGCAATTCTTAAAAGCACAGATAGGAAGTAGCGAACTAATAGTTTGTAGAACTGGTTACACCGGTGAATTGGGATTTGAAATAATTCCTACTTGGCAGGATGCAGATAAAGTTTGGGATCAATTAATGGCAGCAGCCTTAAAACTTAATGGCGCAGCATGCGGACTTGGTGCGAGAGATGTTTTGCGCACCGAGATGGGTTATCCACTGCATGGACATGAACTTTCCTTAAGCATTTCACCAGTTGAAGCAGCAGCAAGTTGGGCTGTGGGCTTTGATAAGCAAGAGTTCACTGGTAAAGCGGTATTGGTAAATCAAAAGCAAAATGGTACGAAGCTAAAGTTAAAAGCAATTCTGGCAACTGACCGAGCTATTCCGCGAAAAGATATGCAAGTTAAAAATCAAAATGGGGAAGTAATCGGCACAGTTACTAGCGGCACCTTTTCACCCGCACTTCGTAAAGGTATAGGTTTAGCGCTAATCTCATCAGATATCCAAAAAGGTGATTCGGTCGTGATTGATGTTCGAGGCCGAGACTCTATTTTTGAGGTGGTCACCTTGCCGTTTGTGCCTTCAAAAGTTCGCTAGATATTAACTTTTAACTATTTCTATCTCAATATGTTAGTGATACATTAATTCCCAAAGCCTAGCTAAAGGAGAGATCGATGGAGTATCGCCGTCTTGGTAGTAGTGGAATGTATGTTTCTGAAATTACCTATGGAAATTGGCTCACTCATGGTTCTCAAGTCGAGTCAGATGCCGCAATAAAGTGTGTTCGAGCCGCTTTAGATTTAGGTATTACAACTTTAGATACCGCCGATATGTATGCGGGAACAAAGGCTGAGACGGTTTTAGGTAAAGCGCTAAAAGGTGTTCGGCGCGAATCTTATGAATTATTGACCAAGGCTTATTGGCCAACTGGAACTGGTAAAAACGATCGTGGACTTTCTCGTAAGCACATTATGGAGTCATGCAATGCCTCCTTAAAAAGATTAAAAACAGATTATGTAGATCTTTATCAAGCTCATCGATTTGATGTTGAAACACCACTAGAGGAAACATTGGGTGCATTTGATGACCTAATTCGAAGCGGTAAAGTTCTATACATTGGTTTTTCTGAGTGGAATGCTGCGCAAATTGCGGCTGCATTAAAAATTCAAGATCAAAAGGGCTACTACCGATTTGTTTCTAGCCAACCACAGTATTCAATGCTTTGGCGAGTAATTGAGTCAGAGGTTGTGCCGCTATGTGAAAAAGAAGGAATAGGACAAATAGTTTGGTCTCCAATTGCCCAAGGAGTTTTGAGTGGTAAGTACTTACCAGGGCAAAAAGCTCCAGCTGGCTCACGCGCTACTGATAAAAAAGGTGGAGCGAAGATGATTTCTCAATTTATGACCAACCAAGTTTTAACTGCAGTTCAAAAACTAACGCCAATCGCTAAGAAAGTTGATCTTACGCCAGCTCAATTAGCAATTGCCTGGGTACTATCAAATTCAAATGTATCAAGTGCGATAATTGGTGCGACTAAACCTGCACAAATAAAAGAGAATGTTAAAGCTGCTGGAGTGAAGCTAGATAAGCAGATTTTGTCTGAAATAGATACTGTACTTGCAGGGGTAGTTGAAAAAGATCCGGCAAAGACAGTTAGCCCAAATCCAAGGGCTTAATTTACTTCTTCTTTTTTGAATTACTGCCCGGTCCTACTTGTGGGGCCGGAGCACGAAGTCTTCTAAGTTGAGTAGATCGCATCCAGCCATACATTCCAACGCCTTTAGTTGGTTCATCTGGATACTTTTCACTAACTAACTTCTTTAATTTTCTAGATAATACAATTCCATTAATAGTAATTATTACCATTGCAGAGTACATAATCGCTACTGCTGCCAATTGCACAGTAGGTATTGGAATTAGAGTTAAAAACAATACAAAGACAATTAGTACTAAGAAATACTCGGCAAAGGAGCGGCGCTCATCAATATAATTTCTTACAAATCTTCTTGCCGGACCCTTATCTCGATAAGGCAGGGCACTTTCTTCACCTCGCATATAGGCAGCTCTTGCTTCAAGTCTTCTAATCCGCGCCTGCTCTTTTAGAGCACGCTTTGCTTCTTTACTTGCCGCAGGTGAAAGGGAGGAGACCTTTAGCTTTGCCTCAGATACTTTTCGCTTTGGGGTTGGTTTGCCTTTTTTCTCAGCCATGTGATTAAGGTAGAGCCAACATTCGCTCTAATGCAACTTTTGCATACTTTGCTACCTCATTTTCGACCTGAATCTGATTAACCATCCGCCCAGATACCAAAGATTCCATCGCCCAAACGAGGTGCGGAAGATCTATCCGATTCATAGTTGAGCAGTAACAGATGGTTTTATCTAGGAAGATCACCTGTTTATCGGGATTCTCATTTGCCAGGCGCTGAACCAAATTCAGCTCAGTACCAACTGCCCACTTAGAGCCGGCTGGGGATTGGGTGATACTTTTTATAATCATCTCAGTACTACCAACAAGATCTGCATTAGCAACTACATCGTGCTGACACTCAGGATGGACCAGTATTTTTACACCAGGTAGCTGCTGTCTTGCTTGATTTATATTATCAACTGTAAAGCGACCATGAACTGAGCAGTGACCTCGCCACAAGATGACCTTGGCTGATCTAATTTGATCATCAGTTAAGCCACCATTTTTCTTCCAAGGATTCCAGAGAACACAATCATCTAATTTAAGTCCAAGTGATAAAACTGCTGTGTTTCTTCCCAGATGCTGATCAGGTAGAAATAAAATCTTATCTCCATTTTCAAATGCCCATTTCATAGCCCGCATAGCATTAGATGATGTGCAGACTGCACCATTGTTTTTTCCAGTAAATGCCTTAATTGCAGCTGATGAGTTCATATAAGTAATTGGAATAGTTCTCTTTGCTACACCTAACTTTTCTAAAACTTGCCAACAATCCTCTACTTGAGCAGCAGTTGCCATATCTGCCATTGAGCAACCAGCTGCTAAATCTGGCAATATAACTTTCTGATCTTTAGTTGTTAAAATATCGGCGCTTTCGGCCATAAAGTGCACACCACAAAAGAAGATAAACTCAGCATCAGAATTATCAGCAGCTGCTTGAGCTAACTTAAAAGAATCACCACGAATATCTGCAAAGGCAATCACTTCATCTCTTTGGTAATGATGGCCTAGCACCATCGCTTTCGAACCAAGTGCTGCTCGGGCAATCTTTGCTCGCTCAACTAGGCCTGGATCACTTGGAGATGGCAGAGCGCCATCACAGGAAACTCCGCGCTCGCTTTGAAGATCGCGCTGCTTGCCTAGAAGCAAAACCTCAGTTATTCCCATGGCCTGAGTGTAAACGCTCACAGGTTTTGGTGCAGAAATCATCTGAATTTACTAGTAACCTATGAGCCTAGGTAAAAATTGGAGAGTAGTGAGTATGAGCACAGATACAACTAGCACAACTGATCTTTCAATATCTACTAAGGGTATTGCACTTACCGATGTTGCTGCTGAAAAAGTTTCTGCCTTACTTGTTCAAGAAGGCCGTGATGATTTAAGTCTGCGAGTAGCTGTTCAACCTGGTGGTTGTTCAGGGCTTCGCTACCAACTTTACTTCGATGATCGCCAGTTAGAGGGTGACACAATCTCTGAATTTGCTGGTGGAAAAGTTAAGGTCGTAACTGACAAAATGAGTACGCCATATTTAATGGGTGCTTCTATTGATTTCGTTGACACTATCCAGAAGCAAGGATTTACAATTGATAATCCAAATGCGCAAGGATCATGTGCCTGTGGAGATTCTTTTAACTAATCTTTTCTAAGCATTGCAACACTGCTTTTTAAAGCTTGGCAAAAATCGATTACAACATTTTCGGTCATTTCCTTATGAATGGTCAACCTAATATTTCCAGTAATTGGCCTACCCATCGCTGCTAAGACATGACTTGGTTGCATATCCGCAGATTTACAAGCAGAGCCAGAGTCAACTGCATAGCCTGCATCCTCAAGTGCTAGTAGAAGTCGATCTGCCTCAATGCCTTTGATTGATACTGAAAGGTTTTTGCTTAACCCATCCAGATTTGATGCAATATCAACATCACTGATCTGGTCAGAAATAAAATCAATTATTACTTTCTTTAACTTAAGCCTGATATCACTTTGAGTGGCGTAATTTTCCATAGCAACAGCACTTGCTAAAACTAATGGAAGTGAAAAAGAGTTAGGCACTCTAACTAGATCATTGTGGGGTAAGGGGTTTCGCCATTTTGCACTGGACTTAATTACTAAAACACCAACTCCAGCAGGTCCTGCCCAGCTAGTACTGTCAAAAAGTGCGCTTTGATATTCAAATTTTGGTAGATGATCTATTCCGCTACTGGTGCAGTCAGCAAAGATTTGCGCCTTACTAGTAGGAGATCTTTGAAGGTTGCCAGTTTCACCATTAGCAACTTGCCAAACAAGTAGATCATTTTCAGACACTAAACTTTCCTGAATATCTCCCTGATCATTTACTGGGAGAAGATTTAAACTTCTGCCAGCTTTCTCTTCTGCGGCTGCGACTGCAAAAACTTTTTGTCGGTCAATTGCTGAATAGGCCAACCTACTTTCCCTACTAAGTAGTCCTTGAATTCCTAACTGAAAGCCAAGATCAACCTCGCCTAGAAACTCAATCTCATCAGGTCTTGTACTTAAATGTTTAGCAAAACTTTCCTTAGCCTGCTGCAACAGCAGAGCAGTTTGGCGTGATTGATTATTTAATTTAGAAGGATCTGGCCAACCCTTTAAGAAAAGCTCTGATAGCAAGGATACCGATGCAGGGTGTAGCACTCTTTCCTGCTGGAAGTTGCCTGTGATACGAACCACCTCTTACCCCTATCTGAGCCAGTGCGACATTGCTAGAGCAGAAGGTTATCCTTAACCCTATGCATCTGCCTCACCTTAAACCATCGCTTGGATTGGTAGCACTGACTCCGCTTCTTGCCGGTTGTGCTAACGGTGAAGTCTCTGGTCTTGGATTTGAAGAGGGCATAACAAGCGTTAATGATCAATCTTTATCACTTTGGCAGGGCGCTTGGATAGCTGGCGCAGTTGTTGGAGTAATTACATTAATTTTGATTCTATGGCCAGTTTTCTTCCATCGTAAAAAGGATGAGAATTTTCCGAAACAAACTCAATACAACATTCCAGTCGAGATCGCTTACACCTTAATCCCATTTTTAATTGTTGCAGTACTTTTCTATTTTACAGTTCAACGTGAGTCAAAGATCGTCAAAATCTCTCCCGACTCACAAGTTTCACATTTCATTGATGTAGTTGGATTCCAATGGTCATGGCAGTTTAAATATAAGGATGCTGGGGATTTTAAGAGTGCAACTGTGACTGGGTCACCAGCTCAGCCTCCAACTTTGTATCTGCCACAAGGACAAAAAGTTCGCTTTACTTTGGATGCAAATGATGTCGTCCATGGCTTCTGGATCCCAGCATTTATGATTCAAATGCAAAATTTGCCCGGTGTAACAAATCAATTGGAATTTACAGCTAATAAATTGGGAACCTATCCCGGCAGATGTAATATTTTATGTGGCAGAAACCATGCTCAAATGCTATTTACCGTTAAAGTTGTCACTTTAGCGGAGTATCAAAGTTATATTGAAGGATTAGTAGCCGAAGAGAAAGCAGCAATCGCATGACCACCTATGCACAGCGACCAACTATTTCAACTAGTAGGCAGGCTCCGGCTCCAACATCCAAGGGACGTTTAGTAGTTAAGTGGTTAACTTCAACGGATCACAAAACAATTGGTTATTTATATTTAATGACCTCATTTGCTTGGTTCTTAATCGGTGGGTTATTAGCTCTACTTCTTCGTGGTGAATTAGCTCGTCCTGGAATGCAGTTTTTAAGTAATGAGCAGTACAACCAGATATTTACAATGCATGGCACCATCATGCTTTTAATGTTTGCAACCCCATTATTTGTTGGATTTGCAAATGTAATTATGCCGCTACAAATTGGTGCAGCAGATGTGGCATTCCCAAGATTAAATATGCTTTCATACTGGCTATATCTATTTGGCGGCCTGATGGCATTTGCCGGATTTTTAACTCCAGGGGGAGCAGCATCATTTGGGTGGACAGCTTATGCACCACTTTCAAGTGTCGAGTACTCACCTGGCATCGGTGCTGATCTCTGGTTAGTTGGACTTGCAATTGGTGGTCTTGGAACGATTTTAGGTGGAGTTAACTTTATAACCACAATATTAACAATGCGTGCTCCAGGAATGACCATGTTTAGAATGTCAATATTTAGCTGGAATGTTTTACTTACCTCCATCTTGGTTTTGATTGCATTCCCACCATTAGCAGCTGCGTTTCTAGCACTTGAATCTGACCGCTTATTTGGATCGCATATTTTTGATCCTGCAAATGGCGGAGCTATGTTGTGGCAGCATCTATTTTGGTTCTTTGGTCATCCAGAGGTTTACATTTTAGCTCTACCATTTTTTGGTATTGCAACTGAAATTTTGCCAGTCTTTTCCCGCAAACCAATCTTTGGTTATAAAGGTTTAATTGCAGCCACTATTGCAATCGCTGCTCTATCTGTAGCAGTTTGGGCCCACCATATGTATGCCAGCGGACAAGTTCTCTTACCATTCTTCTCATTTATGACCTTCTTAATTGGTGTTCCAACTGGAGTTAAATTCTTCAACTGGATCGGAACGATGTGGCGTGGCTCAGTGACCTTTGAAACCCCAATGCTTTGGGTAATGGGATTTTTAGTTACCTTCTTATTTGGTGGAATTACTGGAATTATTTTGGCCTCACCGCCACTTGATTTTGCAGTCTCGGCTTCCTACTTCGTAGTTGCACATTTCCACTACGTGTTATTTGGAACTGTGGTATTTGCTATGTTTGCTGGTTTTTACTTCTGGTGGCCTAAATTTACTGGTCGAATGCTCGATGAAACTCTGGGCAAGATTCATTTCTGGACATTGTTCTTTGGTTTCCACTTAACATTTTTGATTCAGCACTGGATGGGAATTAAGGGCTTCCCACGTAGATATGCTGATTATCTAGCTAGTGATGGCTTTACCTTTATGAATATGGTTTCAACTGTTGGTTCTGGATTACTTGCGCTATCGATGATTCCATTCTTTATGAATCTTTGGATTTCTCGAAACTCACCTAAGGTCGAAACTGATGACCCATGGGGTTATGGCTCATCTCTTGAGTGGGCAACATCTTGTCCACCACCTAGACACAACTTCACCTCTATGCCAAGAATTAGAAGTGAAAGACCTGCCTTTGATCTTCACTACCCACACATGGCGCAGAAGGCTAAACATTAATGAAAACTAGTTGGATTCTCTTTGTTGGCTTAGCAATTTTTTATGCAATTCTGACAGTTATTTATTGGCAAGTAGGCGGAGAGCCAGTTGGTATAACTGCAATCTCATTAAGTGCCGGTCTTGCCTTAATTGTGGGTTTTTATCTTTGGTTTACCGATCGCAGACTTGGCAATGTATTGCCTGAGGATAACCAACAGGGAGAGATCGCAGATTCAGCTGGTGAGTTAGGATTTTTTTCACCCCACTCTTGGTGGCCACTGCCAGTTGCATTATCAGCATCTGCTGTCGGCTTAGGTTTAATTATCGGTTGGTGGTTAACATTAATTGCAGTTGGAGCCTTAATCATCTCTATCTTAGGTCTAGTTCTAGAGTATGAGCGTCCTTCAACTTCAGCGCACTAAATAAAAATGAAAGATCGTGCTGAGATTGTTGAAACACAAATTCCCCTTTACTTCAAAGCTCAAATCGAAATAAAAGCACCTGCTAAGAAGATTTTTGATTTCATATCTCAACCAAGTAATCATTCCTTAATGGATGGCTCTGGCATGGTTAAGGGCAGTTTTAAGGGTCCAAATCAGCTGTATTTAGGAGCCAAATTTGGTATGAAAATGCGGGCCGGAATTCCATATGTAATTACAAATCAGGTTGTGGAGTTTAGCGAAAACAATGTGATTGCATGGCAGCACTTACTTAAAAATATCTGGCGATATGAATTAAAAGTTATTGATGAAAACACCACTTTAGTAACTGAAAGTTGGGATGGCAGAAAAGTTTCATTTAAGTGGTGGGTAAGTGATGCCGGTACATGGGTGCCTAAGGTAATGGCAAAAACCTTGGTAAATTTAAAGCAAATTTGCCAAGCGCCATAACTCCTACCGATTGATCAGCGGATCAATTATTGAAGCTAGTACGCTGGGTCGGTTAGTAATTTTTTCCTCATAATCTGCAATTACCGTGGCCTTAAAACCAGCATTTACTGCTAGATAACGAATTGGTTCTGGCTCCCATCTTCCAATCTTTTGATCAATAAATGGCAGAGCTTGAGTTTTATGATTACTGATTTGTGTAGCTAAAGTTTTAGCAACTAGGTAGGAAAGGGTGACACCATCTCCTACATAGCCACCAATTTCAGCTCTACCACTTGCTCGGTCAAAGTTTAAATACGCCTGCCATCTGCGGGTTAGCGCTACTGCACCACCCCAGTGATACTCAAATTTTGCTTGTGAAATTTGCGGAAACCAGGACTTAGCCCGACGTTCTAGTGCTGAATGCATTCGATTATCGATTTCACTTCGCTCTGAAAGTCTTGAGAACAACTTATAGCGAACACCTCTACCGCCTATTGCTAATCTATTATCGCCAGTAATTTGAGCATAGGTAATCAAATGACATGCTTCTTGAAAGGTTGCACGTTGATTATTTCTGATCTGGGCTATTACATCACTTGGTAGTGGCTCAGTTGCAACCATTAAGGAGTAGATTGGAATTTGTCTATTACCCATCCAACTTCTAGGGGTAAAGGCTTCGGTAGCTCTTATCGAGATTGGGCAAGTGATTTCATACCCATTTACCTCTAACTTCTTTTCCAATATTTTAGTTACAGCAGATTTTTCATATATTTCAACACCAATACTTTCAAGATAAGACCCTAATGATCTAGCTAATGCAAATGGATCAAGGGCAGCACAATGTGGGGTGTAAACAGCACCTAACGCACTTGGTATGTTGATTAGTTCCTGGGTCTGACTCTTATTTAGGAAAGTATGCTCATTATCTAATTCGCCCGAGATACGAGATAGCTGGGCTTTATTTCGGGCGAAAACTAATGAGCCACCCTTTGCATAATCAATCTGCCAATTATTTTGCTTTGCAATCTGCCCAATCTCATCGATTGATTTTGTGATGGCATCTCGAAGTGCTTTATAACTTTCAATTCCATGCTCTTTTACAAGTCGTTTGTTTGAGGTTGGATACTCAGCTGAGGCCCAGCCGCCATTTCGACCACTAGCGCCAAAGCCAACATACTCTTTTTCAAAAATAGCAATCTTAAGTTCTGGCTGCAATTGTTTTAAATGATAAGCACTCCAAAGACCACTAAAGCCGGCACCAATAATTGCTATATCAAAATCTTTACTACCGCTAAGTGCTGGCCGGTAGTTGATTGATTGGCCTTTTTGCCAAAGCGAGCTGTTCATGGATTGAAGTATATGGACTTAAAAATTTACGACAATTACCTTTAGGAAAGAGCAGAGGCTTTAGTGGTGTCCACTTTCTAGCTCTTTAACCTCAGATGGAGTTGGCTTGGCAATGTTTTCAGCATTTGCCGCACTAAATCTAGCCTGAAGTTTTGCCTTAATTCCCTTTGGATTAATAACACCACGGGCATCCTCTTTAACTAATTCAATTGCTACTGGCTGCTCATGCTGGGTTAGAGCAAACTTCTTAGCTGGCGATAACTCCTCATGGACTTCAACAAACTCACCATGCGGCAGCATTACTAATCTTCCAGTTTCTCTGCCATGTAAGACTAGTTCGCGATCTTTTCGCTGCAAAGATAGACAAATTCGTTTTGTAATCACAAAGGCAAGTGGTGGTAAGACAATAATTCCTATCCGAGAAAACCACATAATTTGGTTAATTGTTAAGTCGAAATGAGTGGCGATAATGTCATTTCCACCATTAATCATTGCGATCACCATAAAAGTTAATGACATTGCACCTAGTGCAGTTCTATTTGGCACATTTCTTGGTCTATCCAATAGGTGATGCTCACGCTTATCGCCGGTTAACCAGCTTTCAATAAATGGATAGAGCGCCATACCAGTGAAAATAATTCCCGGAATGATTAAGCCTGGAATTAAAATATTCCACGAAATAGTTTTACCAAATAAATAAGTTTCAAGTGGTGGCGCCATTCGAACCAAACCATCTAGCCAGCCCATATACCAGTCAGGTTGTGATCCGGCCGAGATCTGACCTGGGGTGTATGGACCATAAAGCCAAAGTGGGTTGATAGATGCAACCGCTCCTAAGAAAGCGGTAAAGCCAAAAACAATAAAAAAGAAACCGCCAGCTTTTGCCATGTAAACCGGCATTAGTGGGTAACCAACAACATTTTTCTCTGTGCGTCCTGGACCTGGGTACTGAGTGTGCTTCTGGTACCAAACCAACATTAAGTGGATGGTAATTAAAGCTAAAAATATGCCAGGCAAAAGTAAAACATGCACAATATAAATGCGAGGAATAAAGACTTCACCTGGGAAGGCGCCACCAAAGGCAAAGAATGAGAGGTAAGTACCAACTACTGGAATAGATTGAATAATCGCATGGGCAATTCGTATACCAGTACCAGAGAGCAAGTCATCTGGAAGTGAGTAACCAAGGAATCCTTCAACAATTGCTAATGTAAGAAGTGCTACTCCTAAAATCCAGTTGAACTCACGTGGCTTTCTAAATGCACCTGTGAAAAATACTCGAAGTAGGTGGACCACAATTGCGGCCACAAATATAAGAGCTGCCCAGTGGTGAATTTGTCTCATCAGTAATCCGCCGCGAACATCAAAAGAGATATGAAGAGTTGAGGCATATGCAGCACTCATCT
>Ga0208788_1001494_pt1 | contig 11301 bp, 9 predicted proteins | sample Wag4_2014_7_11_3_FD_187363 | JGI IMG/M metagenome (GOLD analysis project Ga0208788, IMG submission 187363) | Fresh water mixed with fracking chemicals microbial communities from Ohio, USA - Utica-2 Time Series FC 2014_7_11 (SPAdes) (version 2) ... | reverse complement strand
GTGCCGCACAGGAGAAGGCGTGGCCGGGTAATCAACCGGGCGCTTAGCACTATAAGGACGGGGCACACAGACCTCCTTCGGACAGTGTAGAAGTGTTTGCCCCTGGTGACTAGGGCCGCGGGGGGATGGTGCCGGGAGGGATTGTGCCAGGAATGATGGTGCTGGTAATGGTGGTGCCAGCCTCAGCTGTGTCCATCAGACCGGCAGCGTGTCACAAGAGTAAGTGTTGTGGCTTACGGGTGAGACACCTCGGACAATTCGGTGTGGTCATGTAGGGGAAATCTGACATTCGAGCAGGCTATCCGGGTGGGCTGCCTGGTTAGGGGAGCCCCTCGTAAATTTGTGGAGAGGCTAGACAGCTGTATGGACCGGAAATACGAAGGCCACTGAGATGTCAGCGAACTTTGCCTCCTAACCGCCGCTAGCCCAAATTCTTCAGTCGGGGTCGCCCGGAAACCGAAAGATAGCCTTCTCGCCCAGCATCCGGCAGGTTTCGCCAGCGACTAACTGGAGCCGCCCCCAGTCCTGCGCTTCGATGAGAGCAACAAGGGCACTACGTACCGCTCTGTCTTGCAGAAGGCTTAGCTCCAACAACGACTCCACGTCCAACGAGAGAGATTCTCCTTGCTCGTGAAGTACCCCGGCTGACCAGAGCTTAGGCGACTCGGCGTACTTAGAAAAAAGTTGGATGAGTGGCTGCATTTCGTCGAGTTTCAGCGAAGGAATTGGCGGCCAGGAAACCTCTTCAATATCGGCCAAATCAACGTCTCCCGATTCTTCGTAGCTCTGAAGGCTGTCATCGGAAAGGTCAAGAACAGGTGCCCGCCCGCCGAAGAGGGCAAACTGGTGGAAAAAAGCCCCGAAGAAGAGCCACTCCAAGTCCTCTTGCTCGAGGTGGGGTGTATCCGCCTTGTCCTCTTGAATTGAGCCCAAGATGGTCGAAAGTCCCGCTGGAAGCTTCACGTCCATATTTCTGACATTACCTCAAGACGCCTCATATTCTTAATCTGCTGATTGATCTACGTAGGAATTGGCCGGCTCCACTTCATGTTGGATGACCTTGCGGATGCCACTAAACAGGTGAGGTTTAGCGTGGCTGGTGTTGGGGTGTATGGGGTGGTGATGTGCACTTAATGTGCTCTGCGTTGGTCGCTCGCTTTGCCGATTCAAGACTGCCTGACCAGTGATGCGCGTCTGTAACCCTTGTCAGACGTCTCTTCTAATGTCAGAGTTATGAAAGCAGTGGTGCCACAGCGTAGGAGCTTGCGATAAAACGGTATTTCGAGTTTGTTGACGCGAAGTCGTCGAAGTTTTGGGACGTGTAGTGCTTGATAGAAGACACCGTGGCTGATTCCGGAAGGAATTATAAAAATGACAACAGCTTTTGAAAATAAAGTGAAGATTCTGACAGAGGTGATGTCAGACACTTCACCCTTGTTTGAGAATGTTCGCTACATGCTCGATGTACCACCACAGACCCAGGCAGACTATGAGCATTATTGGGAACTCTTCATCGGCGCTGGTCAATTGGTAGATATTGCCTTCACTTCGCTTTCGGAGATTGCAGAAGTTTGGCCAATGCGCTTGGGCCCCAACCACCCGAAAGTGATTGAGGCTGCAGCAGCTTTCGAATCCTGGCGGGCATCATATGACCCGCTTGCCGTTCTGGATGAGGCGCCACTAAGTGCTCTTCCTGATGATGTTGATCCCCAGACTGTGTGGACGGTAATCGATGGGCTCAACGGCGAAAACATGACAGCTGGTTTTCTTTCCGCTGCCGGCAACAGCTCGGAAGTTGTTGGGTATGTGTTCTGTGCTCATCCCTTCGCTCCAAATGATGCAGGGGCTGAGGTGTTTACAGAGCTTCGTCAATATTGCGAACAAGATGAAGATGATAAGCCCGACGGACCGTGCGAGGGTTGCACCGAGGAGCTGGATTTTTGTAATGGCCAGCGCGAGCAACGTTGCGAAATACCCAACCAGCGTGCTCTGGTCGGAGCATCGGTGAGCACGCTGGGTGAAGCTCTCAAATTAGTGCGGGCGGTAACGAGAACCCCACACGTCGCTCAAGTCGTCGTCGGATCAGATTCTGAATCGGAGGCTTCGGCGGGGCGGTGGCCACAGGGTTGGGGGCAATATGTCGAGCTACTGAAGGCTCGAGAAACACCCATCCCTCGAGGCTTCGCGGTCTGGGCGGCACGTTTTCGGGCAGCCCGCGCTTTCTCTGGTGTGAGTTTCGAGGGCCTTTCGCAACAGGCGGTTGATGGCTATTTTGTGGGCTTGAAGCTCACGTTGGCCGAGTCGGCTTTAGAGACCTACGAGAAAGCAATGGGCCTGCGGGTGGGGAGTTTAGGTTTCACGAGCCCTGATCTCAGCTTCGAGCTGTGGGATGAGCGATCTCAGGACATTGAGAAGGCTCTCAAGAGCCTCGATAACCCGCGTCTGCAGCGGGAATTTCAACGATTTCTGCTATCAGACAAGGACACGTGCCAAGACTTTGACCTGAGAGTGCTACTGCGTGCATTTCGCCATCTGACTGCCCACGGCTTCTTCAACCCGTCGTCAGCGGGTGTCTACACCTCAAAGACCTACCGTGCGTTGTTACTGGGACTCGCCGACCTGGCTTTGGATATCTGTGAGCGAGAGTTTGTGAGCGAGGTCGTTCGCCCACTCTCCTAGGGTGTCAAGAGCTCAGAACATTTGGTGACCGAGAGCGGCTGAGAGCTACGCTGATGACAGGACTAAGGTCGCGAACCGGCCCAGATGGAACGCTAGAGAGACTCTTCCCCGGAGCGTTGAGGAAATAGCGGGGAGGGAACTTCCAAGTCAGCAACTTTCGCTTCATAGACTCTTGCCGCTTCAACCAGCTGGTCAATCATGGCGAGTGCATAGTCGGGATGGTCTTCTACGAGCATTGTTGACACGACGTTTTTTAGCACATTTCCTTGACCCCTCCGTCCTCGACCCCAAAGAGACACGAAATCCAAGAAGTCATCGGGAGTGACCTCATTGACGAGCGAGCACGGGACTTCAATCACCAGATAGCTCTCGCCCAAAAATGCGTAAAACATCGCATCTCCCGCTGTCACCTTATTGGGGTCTTGACGCTGATACCAGCAGGTCAGGAAATTTTCCCCACGGTTGTTGTCAATCTCAACCTGCCCGTAATGGTCCTCAAGAAAATCGATGATGAACTGCCGCCGGGAAAGAACCGGGAGTTCGGAATCATACTCGTCTGCGAAGTCGAACTCGACCTCAGTGAATTCTTCGGTCCCGTCTGCGCTGGCGTCCTCGCTGACAGAACCAACCCTGCGCCCAATCCTGTTTGCACCATCCATAGTGACCATTATGAATCAAATGCTCGAGAGCACAACGGTTCCTCTATTCGACCGCGCCAACAGCTTCAAAGGGCATCTCATAGACCAGTGCGGTCACATCATCAGAGGTGCGGAGCCGACGCGCAGAAAAATCTGATTTCCCCTCTGCGTCGAGCTCCATGAAGTGGTTGTTCACAACGTCGGTTGCATGATCGTTTGACGGATTATGAGTTCGATGCCTAGGTGTTAGCTGGTGTTAGAGGGTGTTAGCTGACGTTGCGGATGCCAGTAAACAGGTGAGGTATAGCGTGGCTCTGGTGTTGGAGACGTCCCGCCCGCAGAGTTCGAAGGGACGTTCTATGCTGAAAACCGTCAGGAAGATGTCCTGGCGGAAACAAAACTCTGGGGTCTCTACAAAACCCAGGGCGATTCATTTCACCGTTCGTTAGGATGTTGGGATGCCAGAGATTCTCTATTCGCTTCACGAGGAGCGCTTCGCATTAGTTGTCGCAGACCCCGACGATGCTCCTGAAGACATGTACTACGACTTCTATTTTGAAAAGTTCAATTCCCCCCAACTAGGCGACCTTCGTAACGAAGTGATGGTTGATCACTGGGTTCTCGGTGAGTTCTTGTCCATTGAACATGCGTTCCCTGACGTGACCGTTGAACAGCTAACTGCGGAATGGGAACTAGAGTCAGGCGTTAAGTGGGATGACAGCCAGGTCTTTAGAGCATGCAAGATTCGCCTCGAGTTGTTTCTTTCCCACGATTTTGATGCCGATTTCACTCCGGAGGAAATTGGAAAATCTCTAGAGATCGACTATTCCTTCGGATCCCTGGAACAGATGAAACTGGCTTCTACTTACAGCTGTTACGCCGGGTCCGTTGAGGAGCTAGACAGCTGTATGGAAAGGAAGTACGAAGGCCGCTGATGTCAGCGAACTTGGCCCTCTAACCGTAGTTGGCCCCAATTCTTCCCCCGGGGTCGCCAGGAAACCGAAAGATAGCCTTCTCGCCCATCATCCGGCAAGTTTCGCCAGCGACTAACTGGAGTCGCCCCCAGTCTTGCGCTTCAATGAGAGCAATGAGGGCCCTACGTACCGCTCTATCTTGGAGAAGGCCTAGCTCCAATAACGACTCCACGTCTAACGAGAGGTATTCTTCTTGCTCATGAATAACCAGGACGACGCCCGATTGGTGGATGCTGTGGCTGTCGCTCATGCAGGCTGCGGAGGCTGACTAGAGGGCGTCTCCTTGGCCCAACTCCTCTTCGTAGATGTCGGCCACATTGGCAACGACCAGGATGCTGTTCCTAATTTCGCTCTCATCCAGGTCTTCGAGAAACAAGGTATTTGCTATGCAATAGAAGCCATTGAGTCTCTGGAGGCCGCCGATAGTTTGGTAGCTCACCACTTCAATCGCATCTTCTTGACTAATTGATCCAACCTTTGCGAAGGGTGCAGCGACCAAGACGTGGTCGGGTCGCGCGTCATCGTCGGAAGGAAGCGTGAAATACACGACATGTTCCCGCCCTCCGGTGAACTCCAGCGAGCAAGACAGTCCCCCATTGCCGTGAACAGTGGCCCCAAAATTCTCCACGAGGTAAGAACGTAGTTGATCAACCGTTGCCATCATTTTCCTTTCGTTACCGCTTCCCCGCTTGTCGGAGAGAACGTTGTGACTCACAAGGAGGACTGTTACCTAGCCAAACTCTGAGTCAAGTTTTTCGCGACACAGGTCGCGCTGAACAGCGTCGTTGCTTGACTCGGCTCCGCGACGGAAGAAGGCCTGGGCCCCTTCACGATCGCCGTCTTCGAGAGCGAGGATGCCGAGAAAATAACTCGCCTCAGCCTCGGCGAAATTGTCGAAGCGCTCGAGGGCTTGAGCAAACATATCAATGGCCTCCTCCCGCTTGCCTTGGGCGAGGTAGACCTGCCCAAGATTAGCCATGGCGTTGCTGGATTCATTGAGGACCTCCATGGCAATCGCGGCACGGAGTAGCTCCTCAGCGCGCTCAAATTCACGGGCTGGGAGAAGATAGCTATAGACCAGGGTGTTGATGGCTGGACCAACGACCGAGCCGTTAGCGCCATCGTGAACTATCCATTCCAGAAGTGCTTTCTGATCAGCTCCCTTAGGGAGTTCGTATCCGGCACCGGCAGCGTCCCGCGTAGCAGCCACCAGAAGGCCAAGAAAGGTCTCAGGAATCCACCTGCTCAGACCCTCCGGGGAGCCTCCTTCGGTGACACCGTCGCGAAGGACATACTCGGACCCTAGGGCGTGATCGAAGGATGCAATGGCGGTTGCGTTTCGATAGTTCCGAAACCCGTCCTCGATAATCGAATGGGCATTGGTCAGGGCCGAGATGATTGCGGGAACAATCGTGTCAAAGTGTTCTGCTGAGGTCTCAGGAACAAGATAGCCAGCCTTCAGAACCATGGGATACCCCGCAAAGTCAACATTCACGTCACCGCCTTGAGATGGCCCGAGATTTGCGCACACCAAGCCAAAGTTCTCCATGGTCACGAATGGGGTGGGAATCAAACCTTCTGGAACGCCCTGCCAAGACAGGGAACGCGACATCGTCATGATTGAGCTGGGAAACTGGTTCTCAGCCGTGTAGAGCAGAGCGGCTGCTTGCGCTGGAACGCTGAAACTCTCCGCTAGCCACAGATCCATCGGGCGGGTCGCCACACATAGGTTGGCAAAAATGTATGCCGCCTCAGTTCCATCGTCGCCTCGCCTAATCTCAAACCACACCTGCGCGCGAGTGCCGAAACTAGTTCCCCATGCTCCCAGCCACCTAGTTGTCTCACCGACTTCGGCGACACCCGAACCAAACGGAGCAATCGGAATTTCATCCCCAGTTACCCCTTCCCGGGAGAAGTAGTACAGCAGCTTTGGCGCCAGCGTGCTCTGCGAGAAGAGAACGAATTCTCCAAGCTCTGAAGGATCGCGCACAAGGTCCGGAAAAATGACCCCCTTCTGATACATGTCGAGATGACTTACCAAATTCTCAACAAATTCCGCCTGGAACTCTGTATCAGTAACGTCCTTTACCCAATCAGCCACAGGCGTCGAGGGCAAGAAGCTGAACCACTGCTGAGCGAGACCAGCCGTCACCGCCCGAGTGAAGACACCCCAGCTATGCCCCTGAGGAATCCCGTCATCGCCAAGGATGCTCTGCTCTATCCCTCGAAAGGGATCGCCAGGCTCACGCCTCGGGGCTGCGCCCCCACCAATCTTGACCACGTCAGGCGCTCCCGAACAGTCCTTGGTTTCTTAGAACCGGTCGCCGCCGACTTCGGACTCTGCCCCATCAGCAGCGTGGGCGAGATAACCGATGCCGTGGATGAGCTCGCTCTCGTCCAAATCCTCAATCAACACCACGTGCCTGAAGGCATAGAGATCGCCGACTTTACAGATTCCGAACACCGCCGCAAGACCAAGAGCCTTCGAGGAGGTCACGTCGTCCTCTTTAGCAAAAGGCGATGTCATGACAACAAAATCATCTGCAACAAAAAGAAAGATGAGCTGGGTGCGGCCATTACCTAAGTCCCACTCGGTGCGGAACTTTCCATCTCCCTGATCCTCAATGTCATTGAAGGAACGAAGGTGAGTAATTACTTCTGCTCTGGTCGCCACGAGGGCTCCTTTCGAATTGGGGGAGGCCCCCGCGAGAACGGTTTCGATAAGGGTACACGGGAGCACCGACACGAGCAATGCTCAACCAAGGCGGTCTGGGCGCACCCGGGGGACCTAATCCGAAGACCACGGAATGTGAACAGCGCTGGGCGAGATTAGAGTGAAGCATGAATTTTGCGGGGAGTGTGGCAAGCCCCTAGCGAGGAGTAAGTTTTGCCCTCATTGCGGAGCTCAAGTCGCGCAAGGAGTAACATCAGGATGAGAAGATAGCCACCGACTGCAAATCCTCATCTTTAGGCGAAACAGAATGCCCGTTCAACAATCTCTATGGCGCCTGAGTGATACCGCTACGAAGCTGAACCCCGCTCGTCTCGAGAACGAGCGACAGCTCGAAGATTTCATTGTCGCTAACCCGGAAATGCTCGATCCCAACTGGATGCTCATTGGGCGGCAAGTCCAGACCGACTTCAAGGGCATCATCGATCTCCTGGCGCTCCAGCCTGATGGCACGCCGGTGGTGATTGAGCTCAAGAGGGATAAAACCTCCCGCGAAGTGCTGGCGCAAACGCTTGACTACGCCAGCTGGCTCGAAGACCTCGAAGCAAGCCGCCTTCAACACATTTACGAACGTTTTGTTCCCGAGGGGAACCTTGCATCTGACTTTCACAACCGATTTGGCACCGCGCTGGATGAAGAAGCGTTGGCAAACGATCATCTGATGGTGATTGTTGCCGCCGAGCTCGACACATCGACGGAGCGAATCGTCCGCTTCTTGGCCAAGCGGAGCGTAAACATCAACGTACTGTTCTTCCAGGTTTTCCAAGGCAACGACGAGCTACTGCTGTCCCGAAGCTGGTTCGTGGACCCGTCAACCACTCAAGTGTCGGTGGGAGACCGGGAACCTAAGGGACCATGGAACGGGGAGTTTTATGTGTCCTTCGGCGCGGACACCACAAGAAAGTGGGAGGACGCCCGTAAGTATGGGTTCATCACCGCAAGCGGTGGACCCTGGTACACCAGGACTCTGGAGATGCTGGACGTCGGCGACCGCGTCTGGGTAAACATCCCGGCGACAGGTTACGTGGGAATCGGAACTGTCAGCGGAAAAGCAGCGCCTTACGAAGATTTTGTCGTCCAGGAAGGGCAGTCGACTGTCAGCATTGCTAACGCCCAGACCCTCGGCAGCTATGACATTGCAGATCCAGAATCGAAGGCGTGGTTCGTTGCGGTTGATTGGTCGCACACTGTCCCCGAGAAAGAGGCTGTCCGGGAGGTGGGATTCTTTGGCAACCAAAACACAGTTGCAAAACCAAAATCAGAAAAATGGGACCACACGGTGGCGGTGCTGAAAAAGAAGTTTTTGGTTTCGAACTAGTAGAAACTGCGGTCCAAATCTAAGCAAGCCCGAAATAGCGGGCGATGAAGTCCGCGAGTAGTTGCAGAACCTTTTGCTTCTTTTCCCCGTGAGCGCCATCAGGCGAGAATCTTGAGACGGGGGGCAATGCCTTGACGATGGTCGTCCCGGCCGCCTTCACGTAGCCGTCCTTGAGCGCTTCTTCCACAAGGCTGCGCGTGACCTCGGGGTTGAGGTTCTCTTGCTCAATAATCGACGCAAGTTCACTCTCGCGGCGTTCATCAATGAACGCCTTCCATTGTTCGTCGACAGATCCCGTGATGTTGACGGATTCGATGAACGCCTCAATCAGATCCTTCTTATTGCGCAACGACGGCGAGGCGTCAATTGATCGTGCGATTGACTCCTTGATTTCCTTGTCCTGCCCATCACCAAACTGGTCCTTGTGCTTCTGAACGAGCATCAAGATGTAGTCGACGTTGATTTCGACCTGTTTAATGAGTTCGATCTCAAACACAAGGTCATCGTTGATCGCCGCACAATCAGCATCCATCAGTTTGCGCCGCTCGGCATAGATATCCAGATAGTGGCTGCGATAGTCCTGATCCTGCCTCGGCTGCAGCAGCTCCTGGCCGGAAAACTCATCGAATGAGCTCAAGATGTTCGTGAGGCGAACAATTGCCCCATAAAGCTCGACGAACTGTTTTTGAGCCTCCTCACCGACGATGGCTGTTCCGGGCGGGAAGCCTTCGAGCAGTTCCTGGACACGGTCCGAATACTCCGCGTAGTAGTCGCCATAGGGCTTCAATAAAACGATGCCAGACGCATCTTTGTTGCCAAAGAGTGCAATGGCATCGTTAGTTGCCTGGTCGAGATCGCGGAAGGACACGATGTTTCCATAAGTCTTCACCGAATTCAGGATGCGGTTGGTCCGCGAGTACGCCTGAATCAATCCGTGTGACCGGAGATTCTTGTCGACCCACAATGTGTTCAGAGTGGTGGCATCAAAGCCCGTCAGAAACATATTTACCACAATCACCATGTCAATCTCTCGCTGCTTCAATCGCAGCGAGAGATCTTTGTAGTAGTTCTGGAAATTGTCGGATGAACTATCGAAGTTCATCCCAAACATCTGGTTGTAATCCTTGATGCAGGCATCCAGGAAGCTGCGCGCATCGAGACTGAGAGCATCCGTCTCGAAGTCTTCTTCATCGAGTAGCCCGTCAACCAACTCTTCATTGGCTGCATAGGAATAAATGATGCCGATCTTCAACCGCTGTGCCTCTGGAAGTTCGGCCTGTTGCTTCTTGAACTCTGTGTAATAGGTCTTGGCCGCTTCGATCGAGGCGGTCGCGAACAACGAGTTGAACCCATGAACGCGCTTTCCCTGCAGTGCGTAATGTTCAGCGCGCTTGGTCTTCTGATCAAAATGCTCGCGAATGTAGGTGACGATCTCGCTAATTCGCTTGCTATCGAGCAACGCCCTTTCGGCATCAATAGCAGAGACCTTCTTGTCCGCCATTGATGCTGCCATTTTGACGGTGTTGACGTAGTCAATTCGGAAGGGAAGCACATTCTTATCGTTGATCGCATCAACGATTGTGTAGGTGTGCAGCTTCTCGCCAAAAGCCTGTTCCGTGGTCTTCAGTTGCGGATTACCCCCGGAGCCGGCGTTCGCCGCAAAGATCGGCGTTCCCGTGAACCCAAAGAGGTTGTAGTTCTTGAACGCCTTAGTTATGGATTGATGCATGTCGCCGAACTGGGATCGATGGCATTCGTCAAAAACGATGACGAGGTGACCCCCGTAAATGCTGTGACCCTTGTTTCCCTCGATGAACTTAGAGAGTTTCTGGATCGTGGTGACGATGATTCTGGCGTTTGGGTCCTCGAGTTGCTTCTTCAGCTTGGCCGTCGAGGTGTTCGAGTTGGCAGCACCTTTCTCGAAGCGGTCATACTCCTGCATGGTCTGGTAATCGAGATCCTTGCGGTCGACAACAAAGAGCACCTTGTCAACGCCCGGCATCCTTGTTGCGAGCTGAGCGGTCTTGAAGCTGGTGAGAGTCTTTCCGGACCCCGTGGTGTGCCAGATATAACCGCCAGCCTCGATGGTTCCGAGCTTCTTGTAGTTCGTGGAAATAGCGATGCGCTGGAGGATTCGCTCGGTAGCGACAATCTGATAGGGGCGCATCACGAGCAACATGTGGTCGTGGGTCAGCACGCAGTACTTCGTCAACACATTCAGCAAGGAATGCTTTGCGAAGAATGTCTTGGCGAACGCTGTCAGTTCCTGTATCGGCTTGTTGTTGGCATCGGCCCACCAGGATGTGAACTCAAAGGAATTAGAGGTCCGGCGCTTTCCACCAGGTCTAGCCGCCTCATCGAGTTTCTTCTGACGGATCGTATTGGAGTAGTACTTCGTCAGGGTTCCATTTGAGATCACAAACAACTGCACGTACTGGAACAATCCAGAGCCAGCCCAGAAACTATCCCGCTGGTAGCGGTTGATTTGGTTGAACGCTTCCCTGATGTCAACACCGCGGCGCTTCAGCTCCACATGGACCATGGGCAACCCATTGACCAAGATGGTCACGTCATAACGGTTAGCCCTAGCAGCACCACCTTCACCCTCGCCAACCTCGTACTGATTGATGACCTGCAGGCGGTTGTTATGAATGTCGGCTTTGTCGATCAAAAAGACGTTCTTGGTCGATCCGTCATCACGCTTCAACAACTGAATGTGGTCTTCTTGAATACGGATTGTCTTCTCGATAATCCCTTCGTTAGCACTGGCAATTCGACCAGAAAAGAACTGGCTCCATTCCGAATCACTAAACGTCATCGAGTTCAACGCCTCGAGCTGCTTCCGCAGATTCGAGACCAAGTCTTGTTCAGAGGTGATGGGCAAAAACTCGTAAGCCTGCCGCTCCAGCAGACGGATGAATTCGGCCTCTAATTGCGCCTCTGACTGATAACCGCCGGAAC
>Ga0208788_1001490_pt1 | contig 11320 bp, 9 predicted proteins | sample Wag4_2014_7_11_3_FD_187363 | JGI IMG/M metagenome (GOLD analysis project Ga0208788, IMG submission 187363) | Fresh water mixed with fracking chemicals microbial communities from Ohio, USA - Utica-2 Time Series FC 2014_7_11 (SPAdes) (version 2) ... | reverse complement strand
CGGGATGAAAATGATCTACATCAATACCTGGAGCAACTTTGACCATAGCATTTTGTGATTTCACATCCAGCGCTTTTGAAATTGCTGACTTCGTGAATTCACCCAAGTAAGTTAAGACATCAACTTTTGAGCCGATGCGACGCATCAAGAGACTAAAAGGAAAAACCTTTGCCCACCAGACTTCATGTCCATGGGTAAGTGCCACAGTCTTTTTCACACCTGCCCTTTTCAAGGCGGGCGCTAAAAGCCCTAGCGGGGCTGCCGCTCCAAAAGCGGCACGTGTAATTCCTTCGCTTCTGACAATCTTGCCAATAGCAAAAGCCACTCTCGGTGTTGGCAGTAGTATCTTTGAAGGATCACGAATTACTCGTACTCCATACTGAGATAACCAATCTGCATCATATTTTTCTGAATCAGGCTGGGCAGATGTATAAACAATTGTTTGGCCAAATGGGCGCCCTTGAATCAATCCGATGACAAAGGTTTCAATTCCGCCTGCTCGGGGACCAAAATCATTTGTTACAAATAGAAGTGGATTAGAAACGGCGAGCTCCTACTAATTTTTTACTTCCCAATGAAGTACTAATTGCGACTTTAACGCGAGAGCCAGATCTTGGGGCATGAACCATTTTTCCTCCTCCAAGATAAATTCCTACATGCGAAACAGGACGACCAAAAAAGACCAGATCTCCCGGTTTCAAGGCGTTGAGTGAAACTTTTTTACCCATTCGTGATTGAGCAGCTGATGAATGCGGCAAAGAAACTCCTGCCGCTTGATAAGCACGCATCGTTAACCCAGAACAATCCCATGTCACCATTCCCGCTGCGCCGAAAACATATCTGTCTCCGATTTGCTTCAGCGCATATTTGAGCGCTACTCCTGCGCGCCCTGAAACTGCGTTGGCACTTTTGGCCGCCTTTAATGAAGATGCTTGGTCGGCATTTTCTTCATCCTCTTTGAGTTTTGCTAAGCGTTCTCGTTCTGCTTTTGTTAACTTTGACAGTAACTTTTCCGCTTCGACTAACTTGCTTTGTGCAATCGCTGACTGAAGGGTCAACTTTTTTTGAGCCGCAGCAACTAAGGCGATTTTGTCGTTAACGGTAAGAGTGGTGGCATTTAACCGCTGCTGAGCCGCTTCAAAGTTTCGAAGCTGGGTCGATTTCCTGCGGGTAATCGCCTCTAATGAGCCTGCCGATGAGAGATACAAGGTGGGATCAGATGAGAAAAGAAGTTCGAAGCTTTGACCAAATCCCCCAGATTTATATTGCTCGATAGCAATTGTCCCTAGCGAGCGCTGAAGGGTGGAAACGGTTTGGCCCTGGATCTCTGCCTTAGCTTTAATTCCATTGAGAGTTTTTGTGAGAGAGGATAATTTGACCTTCGCCTCTTGTGCCCCTTCGGCTGCGGCTGTGGCTTCTTCCTCTAACTGGCGAACCTTGGCTTGAACCTGCGCCAAAGTTTGGGCCGCATTTGCCGAGATCGGGGCAAGAAACCCCGCAACCATGGCAAGGGCCACAACTACGCGCACGGGAAATGACATGGGTGCAAGGCTAACTGCGCCCAAGGCTCTACCTCAACCTCATTTACCCCTAAATTGCTGTGAATTAGGACGGAGTTAGGCGGGCCGAGCGTCAAATTGGAGAGGTGGGGTTAATCCACTATCTGCCAATACTGACAATGCGCTCACAGTGCCATCGCTAATTTCCGGAACTGGAGTAAGGAAAAAGGCGACCACACAGGTACTGCAAGCGATTTGAGCCATGGTGCAGGTATTGCAATCAATAATCATGAGACCAAAAGTAAAGGTCGGCACTGACAGATTTACGCCAAATTCATTGAACCGTAGAGAATAATTGTTCACATGAGCGTCGTAGCCACACTTGTTGTAGGTCAGGATGGCTCAACCTCACTGAATGGTCGATCTGCTGGAGTTAGTTCGGCAAAGGACAGGCAAACATTCCTGCAACGGCGCCGGGAAGTCGATGTGATCATCATCGGTGGCAATACCGCTCGAGTGGAGCCCTATAACAAGACTCCCGTACCGCTCATTGTCATTTCTCGCTCTTTAGTCAACCCGGTTCAGGGAAATCATTTAGCTCTATTTTGGAACTGTTCTCCTGTTGATGCGGTCAGTAAAGCCCGCCGCTTGTTTGGGGAGAAGATTTTGATTGAGGGTGGAATATCCATGATCAATGAGCTCATTGAAAACAAGATGATCGATCAATTGGAGTTAAGCGTTACGCCCGTCACTGGTGGAGAGAATCTGATTGATTGGAAAGAGTTATTAGCAAAGTTTGCGAATTATTCATCTACTGAAATTGAAGACACTGTATTTTACTCAGCTCACAATTAAAAAGCTGAAATGATCGCAACTCCCGTAACTGCTAAGGCAATTCCGATGTACTGCACCTTGTGTAATCTTTCTTGTAAAAACTTATAGGCAAGAATCGCTGTTGCAATTGGGAACAATGAACCAAATACCATCGCAACGGAAACCAGACCTTTTGTAGTTGCAATTCCTAGCAAAAGATTAGCTAAAAAGTCTGCTGCACCAATAAATATCAGGATAGGCATATCTTGTTTTGAAAAATTTCCAGTGGTGCGATATTTGATAGCCAATGAAATCGTGACAAAAAATGTGGCAGCTCGCATGGCAACCATGGTTAACAAAGCGCTGCTTTGAGATCCAATAGCTATGAAAGTTAAAGCAAAACCAAATCCTGCAGCAGCACCGAATGCAAGAACCAAGGGCTTAAGTGGTAATCCTTGAGAAAACTCTGGTCCACTTGCACAAAAAATACCGACTAGGGCAATGATGATGCCAATTGAAGTTATGACAGACAGAGAGTCGCCCTTGATGAGGGCATAAGCCAATGGAATAAGTGTGCTCAAAGAACTAATTGGTGAAACAACGCCCATTCGACCCGTCGATAAGCCTTCATACAGGCACACCAACCCAAAATATCCAGATAAGCCAGCCACAATGCCTGGAATCAAATAGCCATCCAGACCAAGAACTTTGCCTTGCCAATCTCCTGAAACAAGAACAATAAAAATTCCCACAAAAAGACCAATGACTTGTGAAAAGCCTAAGACAGCAAATGCATTGTGTTTCTTGCTAAGTCGGCCCGCAAAAAAATCTGCAGATCCCCACAGCGCACTGGACAGGAGCGCTAACAAGGAAGCCATGGCTCAATGTTACAGCCCCGCCTCCCCTATAAAGCATGCTTAATTCTTTATCCTTGTTAAGTGGATGCAGCTGCCTTTGATCGCTTAATCGAACATCTGCGCACTGTTACCCCTCGGGCTGAAATTACTTTAACTGAGGTGCCCGCCCCACAAAAATTGGCAACATTCGCCTTTGCTTTTTCAGCAGATGTCTCCAACGGTTTAGTGGGAGATCTAGAAGATGAGGTTGCAAATGGTCGTTTTGTTTTACTACACGAACCAGGTGGTCAAGCAACATGGGACGGGGAATTTCGTTGCGTCACCTTTGTAAGTGCCGATGTGGATGCAGTGATGCAAGAGGATCCACTATTACCAGAGGTTGGTTGGAGTTGGTTTCTTGAATCTTTAGAAAGCAACGGCTGCGCCTTTAATTCACCCAGTGGAACGGTAACCCGAGTATCAAGTGCATCCTTTGGAAAACTCTCTCCGAGAAATGATGAAGCTGAAATCGAGATCCGCGCATCATGGAGTCCTCTGGTCGATGACCCACGCGAACTGATCGACCACATCTTAAGTTGGTGCAATTTAATTTCAGAAGTTTCGGGCTTGCCTCCGGTACCCGAAGGTGTCTCAGCTATTTCATCTGCGCGCCGTCGATAATTATGAGCGAAGAAGTTGCAGCCGTACCCCTATTGCAGCCTTCTATGGGGACGCCAGATGTAATCGATACTGAACCTGCCTTCGAAAATGCGTTGGAACAATTAGCAAAAGGAAATGGACCATTTGCAGTTGATGCCGAACGCGCATCAGGGTTTCGCTATAGCGCCCGTGCTTACCTCATTCAGATCAAACGCACAGATGGTGGACTACATCTGATTGATCCGATTCCTTTTGGACCGGGTCATAGATTATTTGTACAACTCAATGAGTTAATGAATACCGATGAAGTTATTTTGCACGCAAGTACCCAAGATCTTCCTTGTCTGCGTGAAGTAGGGCTCAACCCTGTGCATCTTTTTGACACAGAATTAGCAGGACGAATCGCTGGTTTACCCAGGGTTGGATTAGGCCCTCTCCTTGAATCACTGATGGGAGTTTCATTAGCAAAAGAACATAGCGCCGCAGACTGGTCTGCGCGTCCACTTCCTAAAGAGTGGCTTACCTATGCTGCTTTAGATGTCGAACTACTTGTTGAGCTTCGTGATCGAATGTATGAAATTTTAAAAAATGCTAACAAGCTGCCTTGGGCAATGGAAGAGTTTTCAGCGATTTTAAGCGCTCCCCCAGCACCTCCTCGAGTAGATCCTTGGCGTCGCACATCAGGGATGCACAAAATTAAGCGCCGCGATCAGTTAGCAATTGTTAAGCAGTTGTGGGTTGCTCGAAATGAAATAGCTGCGGCGCAAGATATCGCGCCAGGAAAACTGCTCAATGATTCGGCAATAGTTGAGTTAGCTATCGCGGCACCCGTAACCAAGAAAGATTTTGAAAAAGTTTTACGACCACTAGGTTTGCGGGCTCGCTGGTTAGAAAACCTCCCATTGTGGCTTGCAAGCATTTCTACAGCTGTTGCGTTAACTGAACAGGATTGGCCGGCCATGCGAACTAACGCCGACACTTTGCCACCTATAAAATTGTGGCGAGATAAATTTCCAGAAAAATACGCACCACTTTCACATGCCCGGGCGGCACTAGAAAAAATTGCCGAAGACAATGAGATTCCTTTAGAAAATCTCATTACTCCTGAGCACATTCGAAGAGTGTGTTGGAAGCCCCCGGCTGGATCTACTGAAAACCTTGCGCTATCTGCCGTAGAAAATGCATTGCTGGAATTAGGGGCTCGTCATTGGCAGGTCAGCCTTGTTGCCCCTGCCCTTGCCGCTGCCTTGCTGGAAAAGGAAGCTCTGCCAGTTCCTGAAACCCCTGAATCGGCTTCAGAGGAGACACCGCAGTAGCGGCTGTCCTAAATCCTTACTGACGAGTAACCTTTGGGCTAAGCCCTAGGTAAAGGAAGTTTCATGTCCCGCACAGTTGTCCTTGTAGATGCCGTCCGTACTCCATTTGGAAAGGCCGGCGGAATGTACGCGGGTACACGTGCAGATGACTTAATGGTGCGAGCAGTTCGAGGATTACTCGAGCGAAATCCCAAGGTTGAACTCGCAGCTATTGAAGATGTTGCCATTGCTGCTGCAACACAAACTGGTGATCAAGGAATGAACATCGGTCGAAGCACCGCCTTGTTGTCTGGTCTACCTAACACCGTTCCGGGATATTCAGTTGACCGATGGTGCGCTGGTGCACTGACCGCGGTGACAACTATTGCTGGCGCAATTGCAATGGGAACCAATGACATTGCAATCGCAGGTGGAGTAGAACATATGGGCAATCACCCAATTGGTGAAGGCTTAGATCCAAATCCGCGATATTTGGCAGAGCGAATTGTTGAACAAGATGCACTAGCTATGGGTGCAACAGCAGAACGACTACATGATCGCTTTCCACATTTAACAAAAGAGCGTGCAGACAAATTTGCTCTTAACTCACAATTAAAAACAGCAAAAGCATACGCCGAAGGAAAGATCCAACGGGATTTAATTCCAACTGCGGCGCGAAATGCAGAATTAGGTTGGACCGTTGCGACAGTTGATGAACCTCCTCGCCCTCAAACAACAATGGAAGGGTTAGCTGGACTTAAAACTCCATTTCGTCCCGCAGGTCGAGTAACTCCAGGCAACTCATCTGGTTTAAATGATGGTGCAACGGCAGCGCTGCTTGCTAGCGAAGAAAAAGCGCTAGAGCTTGGATTATCAATCAAAGCCAAAATGGTTACCTTTGCTTTTTGTGGTGTTGAGCCAGAGATCATGGGCTACGGACCAGTTCCGGCCACACTCAAAGCATTAAAGCAAGCACAATTAAAGATTGAAGATATTGGTGCATTTGAAGTTAACGAGGCATTCGCAGTTCAGGTAATTGCATTTTTGGATCATTTCGGAATTGCAGATGATGATCCTCGTGTAAATCCTTATGGTGGCGCTATCGCAGTTGGTCACCCATTGGCATCATCAGGTGTTCGACTCATGCTCAACTTAGCCAGAACATTTGAAGCTCAGCCTGAGGTTCGATACGGAATTACAACAATGTGTATCGGTTTGGGCATGGGCGGCACAATTATTTGGGAAAACCCACACTTTAAGGGAGCAAAGTAAACATGAGTGCAGAGATCACACTTCCAGCCGGAGCACCCGAAGAAGTTATTACTAAAGCCTTAGTTCGTGACATCGATCTATCTGCCTTTGGCGGAACTGGATCTTTAGCACTTATTACTTTAGATAACGGGTTAGATCACAACCGTCCAAATACCTTTGGTCCTCAGTCTCTTGCTGCATTAGATGCTGCAATCACCGAAGCAATCGGTCGTAATCCCGCTGCTATTGCAATAACAGGTAAGCCATTTATTTTTGCTGCAGGTGCTGATCTTTCTGCCTTGGCATTTTTAGATGATCACAATCAAGCCTTAGCTATCGGAAAGCTGGGACACGATGTGTTCCGTCGACTTGGCGAATCAAAGATTCCTACCTTCGCATTTATCAATGGGCTTGCACTTGGTGGCGGCTTAGAGGTTGGTTTACATTGCCACTTCCGCACAGTTTCATCCACTGCATTTACCGCTTTGCCAGAAGTATTTCTGGGGTTGGTACCAGGTTGGGGCGGGGCAACAATTCTGCCTAAGTTAATTGGACCAGAGCGCGCCGTTCAGGTCATCATGTTGAACGCTTTAAATAACAACACCATGATGAAGGCAAAAGATGCGCTAAAACTTGGTGTAGTCGATGCCATGTTTGACCCTTCAGATTTCCTAGAACGCTCTATAGGTTTTGCAGTTGGCGTATTAAATGGCACTACCAAGGTTGAACGCGCCGATTACAGCAATGATCCTGCCTGGGAAAGCGCACTTGCTACTGGAAAAGCTGCAGCCTTGAAAAAATATGGCGGAGCGACCATTCCATCACCGATGAAGGCGTTGGAATTAATTGCTCAAGCAAAGTCAAACACAATGGGCCAAGGCTTTGATGCCGAAGATAAAGTTTTGGCAGATTTAGTTATGTCAGATGCACTTCGCTCTTCGCTATATGCCTTTAATGTCATTCAAAAGAAGCGTAAAAAAGTTGAAGGCGCTCCAAAGCCGGCTCTGGCCCGCAAGGTGACCAAAGTTGGCGTTGTTGGAGCCGGCTTGATGGCATCGCAGTTGGCGCTCCTCATGGTTAGAAATTTGAAGTGTCCTGTTGTTATGACAGATATCGACCAAGAACGCGCTGATAAGGGCGTGACCTGGGTGAAAAATGAATTAGCAAAACTAGTTGAGAAAAAGCGTATGAGCGCTGAATCTGCTGGAAGGCTTTCATTACTTATTTCTGGATCATCTGATCAAAATGTTTTTGCCGGATGTGACTTCATCATTGAGGCTATTTTTGAAGAGTTATCCCTTAAGCAGGATCTGTTTAAGAAACTTGAAAGTATTGTTTCGCCTGAGTGTGTCCTAGCAACAAATACTTCATCTCTTTCAGTTGAGAAAATGTCTGAAGGCATGAAAAATCCTGAAAGAGTCGTTGGTTTCCACTTCTTTAATCCGGTAGCCGTAATGCCACTATTGGAGGTTGCTCGCACTTCGAAAACAGATGATGCGACAACCGCCACAGCAATTGCAGTTGGTAAAGAGCTGAAAAAAGTAATGATTATTTGCAAAGATGCACCTGGCTTTGTCGTAAATCGACTACTTACTCGATTCATGGGCGAGGTCACCGACGCAGTTGATGAAGGAACATCACCTGCTGTGGCAGATTCTGCGATGATGGAAATAGGCTTCCCAATGTCTCCCTTCCAGTTGCTGGATTTAGTCGGCCCTGGTGTGGCGCTACACGTTTCAGAAACCTTGCATAACAACCTAGGGCCTCGCTACCGAATCTCTCCAACGATGCAACGCATGGTTAAAGAGGGAGTTCGTAATTTCTATGTAAAGAGCGAGGATGGAACTGTTGGAACAAATCCTGCCGCCATGGCTCTGATTGAAAAGGGATCAACACCATCTACAGCTGAACAGGTTAGAGAACGCGCGCTAAAGGCATTAGCTGAAGAGGCCCGTGCGATGCTTGATGAAGGCGTGGTTTCAACACCCGCCGAAATCGATTTGTGCATGTTGATGGGCGCTGGCTGGCCGATGCATTTGGGTGGCATCTTGCCGTACCTAGATCGCGAAGGTATTAGTGAATCAGTTACTGGTAAGCGCTTCCACGATAAGGGAGTTGCATCCCTTCCTTAATTTGAGGAAGACCACTCAGAAATCTGTTGCACAATTGCTGCAGGAGTAATTTCTAAGTCCTCAAGAATTTCAGCACGCTTTGAGTGCTCTATGAACTCTAGAGGGATACCTATTGAATGCAGATTACATTTAATTTGCGCATCTCTTAACGCTTCCGAAATCGAACTTGCAATTCCTGCATGCTTGATTCCATCTTCCATGACTACAACAGTTTCATACTGAGCGCACATCGTAAGTAGTGATGGTGAAATTGGCTTAACCCATAAAGGGTCTACAACTGTAATCTCAACTGATTTTTCCTTGGCGTGTTCTGCTACTTCAACTGCCATCCCCGCCATCGAGCCAACGCTAATTAACAACACCTGATTCTTTGAGCCACGATGCAAAATATCTACACCTGCTACCCGCTCAATTGCAGGTAGATCTTGTGGCACAGCACCCTTAGGAAATCTCACCATCGATGGTGCATCGGTAATTTCCACGCATCCACGCAAAATTTCTTTTAGGCGGGCTCCATCTCGAGGTGCACCAACATGCATTTTCGGAACAATTCCAGTGAGCGCTAAATCCCAAATTCCATGGTGAGAAGGACCGTCATCGCCGGTAATACCTGCGCGGTCCAAAACAAAGGTCACGCCAGCATTGTGCAGTGCAACATCTAGCAGTAACTGATCAAAGGCTCTGTTTAAAAATGTGGAGTAAATTGCAATAACAGGATGTAGTCCGGCATAGGCCATACCTGCGGCACTCGTTACGGCGTGCTGTTCGGCAATACCAACATCGATTGTGCGAGCAGGAAATCTAGCGGCGAATTTATCTAAACCTGTAGGACCCAACATGGCTGCAGTAATTGCAACAATCTTTTCGTTTTCAGCTCCCAGCTGGGTAATTTCCTCAGAAAAAACATTTGTCCAAGAAGGTGCAGATGCTTTTAGTGGTTTGCCTGTTAGAGGGTCCACAATTCCTACTGCGTGAAACTTTTCAGCAACATCTTCTATTGCAGGTGTGTATCCCCGACCTTTTTCAGTGATGACATGGACTATTACGGGTGAACCAAACTCTTTTGCAATGTGCAAAGTTCTTTCCATTGCTGCAATATCGTGACCATCGATGGGACCTAAGTACTTAAATCCAAGATCTTCAAACATGCCTTGTGGTGCCAACATGTCTTTCATGCCTTTTTTAATTCCATGCAGAGCGCCATAAATGTGTCGTCCTACGAGCGGGGTGCGAAGTAACACTCTCTTGCCTCGACCCAAAATACGTTCATACTCTTTTGTTCCCCTAAGAGTGCTTAGGTAGGTTGCTAAGCCACCAATAGTCGGTGAATAAGAACGCTCGTTGTCATTTACAACAATTACTAAATTTCTATCTGATTCCGGCGAAAGATTATTGAGTGCTTCCCATGACATACCTCCGGTCAAGGCGCCATCGCCGACGACGGCTACTACATGGCGATCTGATTGGCCAGAAAGTGAGAACCCACGAGAAATTCCATCTGCCCAAGACAACGCTGTTGATGCATGAGAGTTTTCAATGACATCGTGATCGCTTTCGCGTCTATTGGGATAACCCGAAATACCGTCGCGCTGTCTGAGCAGATCAAATTGATCGGCCCGTCCCGTCAGAATTTTGTGAACATACGATTGATGCCCGGTATCAAACAGGACGACATCTTGCGGTGAATCAAAGACTCTGTGCACCGCAATACTCAGTTCAACGACTCCGAGATTAGGTCCTAAATGACCACCGGTCTTTGATACCTTTTCAATCAAAAAGCTACGGATCTGTGTAGCCAGAACAGTTAATTCGGCAGGGTTGAGTCTGCGAAGTTGCTCAAGTGATTGATAGTTAAGGTCCATTGCAACCAGAAAATGAGTTATTCAGCCAGCAATGATCGAAGCACAAACTGCATGATTCCACCGTGGCGATAGTAATCGGCTTCACCCGGTGTATCGATGCGAACCTTTGCAGTAAAAGTTTTATCTCCAGCGCTTACGGTTAGCTCTTTTGGAACTCCCCCGGTGTTAAGTGCGGTGATACCTGTGATTGCAAAGGTCTCTGTGCCAGTTAGGCCAAGTGAGGATGCGGTTTCGCCATCCTTGAATTGCAAAGGCAAAACACCCATTCCAATTAGATTTGAGCGGTGGATTCGTTCAAAGCTTTCAGCAATGACGGCGCGAACTCCAAGCAGCGCAGTTCCCTTTGCTGCCCAGTCACGTGATGATCCTGATCCGTACTCTTTACCGGCAAGAATTACTAATGGTGTGCCAGCGGCTTGGTAAGCAACTGATGCCTCATAAATAGTTGTTTGTTCGCCGCCAGATAAGAAGTTACGAGTAAATCCACCTTCAACACCATCCAACAAAAGGTTTTTCAATCGGATGTTGGCGAAAGTTCCGCGAATCATTACTTCGTGATTGCCTCGACGAGAACCGTATGAGTTGAAATCAGCGCGATCAATACCGTGCTCAGCTAAGTACTTACCGGCAGGTGAATCCGCTTTTATATTTCCTGCAGGTGAAATGTGATCTGTTGTTACAGAATCCCCTAAAACTGCCAACACACGTGCACCTGAAATATCTGTTACCGGTGTTGGAGACTTTGGCATTCCTTCAAAATAAGGAGGCTTGCGCACATAAGTAGATTTTGCATCCCACTCAAAAACTTTGCCGGTTGGAGTCGCAAGAGACTTCCAGCGGTGGTCACCCTCAAAGACAGTTGCATAATCCTTTTTGAACATTTCAGATGAAATCGATGAGTCAATAACTGCTTGAATTTCCTGAGGAGATGGCCAGATATCCTTGAGGAAGACATCATTTCCATCTGAACCT
>Ga0208788_1001488_pt1 | contig 11334 bp, 11 predicted proteins | sample Wag4_2014_7_11_3_FD_187363 | JGI IMG/M metagenome (GOLD analysis project Ga0208788, IMG submission 187363) | Fresh water mixed with fracking chemicals microbial communities from Ohio, USA - Utica-2 Time Series FC 2014_7_11 (SPAdes) (version 2) ... | reverse complement strand
CATCGAGACCATGGATATCTCGACCAGTGTGAGGATTGTCGGGGTAGCCCTCGCTGGCGAGCACCACCGTGACGGCGACATTTCTCGAGAACTTCGGTGGGGCCACCTGAGTCAGGTCACCCTGTGCTGCAGCCAGAAGCAGAGGTGCAAGCGGTGAGGAGAGCCTGGCAAGCACCACTTGGGTCTCCGGGTCCCCAAAACGAGCATTGAACTCGATGACCTTGACACCCTCACTCGTGAGAATCAGACCGCAGTAGAGCAACCCCACGAATGGCATCCCCCTGGATGCCAACTCAGTAATGGTGGGCTCGGCGACATCGCGTTGAATATCGGCGACAAAGTTCTTCGGCAACCACGGCAGTGGTGAGTAGGCGCCCATTCCACCGGTGTTTGGGCCTTCATTGTTGTCATAAGCACGTTTGTAGTCTTGGGCCGGGGTGAGCGGCATAACCCTGGTGCCATCGCTCAGGAAGAACAGCGACACCTCGGGGCCAGACAAGAACTCTTCCACCAAGACCGGGCCGTGCTGGAGATAGAACTCGGCGTGCTCGATGGCTGCTTGGCGGTCATCCGTCACCAGGACGCCTTTGCCAGAGGCGAGACCATCGGCCTTGACAACGTAGGGACCCTCAGACTGGTCGAGAGCTTGGATGAGTTCTTCGCTGGTCTCGACGCTCCACGCTCGACCGGTGGGAACCCCGGCACTGGCCATGACGTCCTTCGCAAAAGCTTTTGAGCCCTCCAGTGCTGCTGCCTCGCGCTCGGGGCCAAATACCGGAATACCTGCGCTACGCAGCTGGTTGGCAACACCCGCGACCAAGGGCGCCTCCGGGCCGATGATGACCAGGTCAATGTCGCTGGAGGTTGCAAAGTCGGTGACGACGCGAGGGTTGGTTGGATTGAGCGCCACGATGTCGGCATCGGCAGCAATTCCTGCATTACCCGGTGCCGCCAGAATGTCGTGTTTCTCTGGATCGCGGCGAAGCGCCTGGATAATGGTGTGCTCACGGGCACCGGATCCCAGGACCAAAATCTTCACGGGCTTACCCTACCGGCGAGAGCTTGCTAGCGTGAGGCCGGTGGGGAAACCAAAGATTCCAGAGTCCGAGGGAATTACTGCCCTTAACCGGTGGACCAGTGGTGCAGCGGAGACCGTTGATCTGGCCTGTGCGGTGCGGTACTGCCTGCAAGTCCTTGCTGGTCTGGCCCCGGGGTCGAGTGTTGAGGTGCGAGTGCCACCCTACGGTGCCGTGCAGGTTATTGAGGGCCCCCGGCACACCAGGGGAACCCCGCCCGCGGTGGTGGAAATGTCACCTGAAATATGGCTACAGCTGGCAACCGGACGCGTGAGTTTTGCAGATGCGCTCGCGCGGGGCGTGGTTCACGCCTCCGGCGAGCGCTCGAATCTCTCAGAATTTCTGCCCTGCGTCTCGATACCCTAAAGACATGGCGCAGGGTTCGACTCCAGACAAGCACGACGTGCAACTTCGTCGCTCGCCGAAGTTGCAGGCTTTCGTCCTCGTTTTTGGCCTGCTGGGATTCTTTGTCACCGCAATCGTGACCGGCCTCTATCCTTCTGACCCGTCAATCGGATTCGTGGCGCTCTTTGCCTACTTCGCTCTATTTGGTGTGAGCGGATCAATCACCATCGGAGTGATTGTGTGGTTGGTCATCGACATGCGCTCGAAGAAGCGGATGACCGTTGTTCGGATGGAGCGCCAGAGCGATTAGCTGGACTGGTTGTTTTCCACCCAGGCCAGGTATTCCTCAGAGACCGTGCCGGTCACGTAGTCGCCGGTGAAGCAGCTCATGTCGAGTTCGGTCACGGCGGATCCCTGGATGATGGCGTCTCGCATGTCCTCGACCTCTTGATAAATCAGGTGGTCTGCACCGATTTCACGAGCGATTTCAGGGATGGTCTTTCCCGCGGCGACCAGTTCACGCTTGCTTGGCATATTGATGCCATAGACGTGGGGAAAGCGCACTGGAGGGGCTGCGGAGGTGAACGTCACCGACTTCGCGCCAGCGTCGCGAGCCATATCGACGATTTCTCTGGAGGTGGTGCCGCGCACGATGGAATCGTCGACGATCAAAACGTTCTTGCCGGCAAACTCACTCGACATGGCGTTGAGTTTCTGGCGGACACTCTTGGTGCGCTGGGCTTGGCCCGGCATGATGAAGGTTCGGCCGATGTATTTGTTCTTATAAAAGCCCTCGCGGTATTCAATGCCGAGCTTTCTGGCGACCTGCATCGCTGCCGGCCGGGCAGAGTCGGGAATGGGCATCACGACGTCGATGGACTCAATCGGCGCGTGCTTGGCAATGGTGTCTGCGAGTTTTTCACCAAGGCGCAAGCGAGCCTCATAGACCGAAATGCCGTTCATCACGGAGTCCGGCCTAGCCAGGTAGACATACTCGAAAGAACACGGAGCGAGGCGCGTGGTAGTTGCACACTGCCTGGACACGAGCGAGCCGTCCCTGCCAATGAATATCGCTTCACCCGGGGCAACGTCCCTGACGATGTCATAGCCGCTTGCTTCGAGAACGAGTGATTCGCTCGCGACAACCCATTCGTCGCCCACCAGGCCTGCTTGGCGCTTGCCGAGAATGAGGGGTCGGATGCCAAAAGGATCCCGAAATGCCAGTAAGCCCTGGCCCGCAATCAGCGCGATTGCAGCGTAGGAGCCCTCAACTCTGCGGTGAACTGCGGCGATTGCGTCAAAAACGTCGTCGGTGGAGAAGGTGTTCCCGGCGCCCGCGGACTGAAGCTCTGAGGCCAGGACATTGACCAGGAGTTCGGTATCGGAGGTGGTGTTGAGGTGTCGCCGATCTTTGGTCTGAAGCTCGGCGGTCAGCTCCCGAGTGTTGGTGAGGTTGCCGTTATGGACCAGGACAATGCCATACGGGGCGTTGACATAGAACGGTTGAGCCTCTTGTTCCTTCTTTGCGTTACCCCTGGTGGCATAGCGAACGTGCCCAAGGCCAACAGTGCCAAGGAGGCCTCTCATGTCTCGGGTCCGGTAACCCTCGCGAACCTGGCCGTTGGTTTTGTGAAGGTGGAGGGTCTGATCCTCGAGAGTCGCGATTCCCGTGGAATCTTGACCTCTGTGTTGAAGCAGCGCAAGTGCGTCGTAGACCTGCTGGTTGACCGGTGTAGAGGAAACGATGCCGACAATGCCGCACATTGAGGAGGCCTATCTCCTATTCGCAAAACCGACCTGACGCCCCAAGTCTGTCACACCGCCCAGGCATCCCCAGTTATTCCTCCCTCTCCTTGCGGCGTCGCCGCAGGGCCGCGATGAAGCCGCCCGCGGCGAGGCTCATCATCAAGCTCAGACCGAGCCAGGTCCCAGCAAAACGGGGTTCTGGGGGCCCCAGAGTCACCGGCGTCATGAGCGTCCGCGGTTCACGCGGAGCCAGTGGAACCTCAACGGGCTCGCTGGGCACAAAGGCTTGCTCCGGAAGTCCGGCGGGTTCCACATCCCTTACCACATCCCTTACCTCCACGACGACAGGGGACTCAGGAATTACCGGTGCGCCCGAAGGTGCCTCCTCTGATATCGCGCGGGTTACCTGTTCTGGGCTCGGACTCGGCTGTGTTGGCTCGGGAGCCACCGGGTCCCCGGGAGCAATCTCTGGCAGTGCGGGCTCGTCCTCGACATCAGGAGCCGGCACTGGTTCGGGCTCTGTTTCGGGTCCAGGTTCTGGCCCAGTTTCAGGACCTGGGTCAGGCCCTGCTTCGGGTTCTGGTCCTGGTTCTGGTGTCGGTGTGGGATCAACGACAGGTTCTGGCCCTGGCTCCGGTTCTGGTTCTGGTTCTGGTTCCGGTTCTGGTTCCGGTGTGGGATCAACGACAGGTTCGGGCTCGGGCTCGGGCTCGGGCTCGGGTTCTGGTTCCGGCTCTGGTTCTTCACTGACGACGGGAGCCGGGTTAATGCGCAGTGATCCACTGGAGCGCAAGGGTTGCGAACGCGTGAGGACCCCTGCCGTTGTTGTTGTCGTGAACGCCTCAAAGGTCAGTGGGTAGTCACCAGGGACAACAGCCTCTGTGGCGCTGATGCGCACGGCCATGCCGTTGGCATCGGGGGGAAGGTGTTCCCAACTGACACCCTCTGGTAGTCCCGAGATGGTGAGGCTTCGTTCCTGTCCTGGAGCAAGGGCAGGTGTCGCTGGATCGAGGGGGATGCCGAGCACGCTGGAAGCCCGTGCTTCTAGCTCCCAGAGAGCATCACCGAGACACTCGGTGATGCTGGGCCACAACGTTGCCGGCGCACTGGCGTTGAGTGCGGCGAAGGCGAGAGCGGTGCCGGATGAGCAGGGGTCGTGATCGATGATGCCAAGCGTGATTGAGATTCGCAGCTCGCCGGCATTGGTGCCATAGACATAGAGCGTGGGGGCTTGTTCACCCTGGGCCAGGGGTTTGGAATAGATTCCACTTCCCGCCCACTGCAGTGTCCCGGCTGTTGTTGTTGCGCGAAAGACCAGAGTGGGGTGGGTGTTGCTGGCGTCACTGATGATGAGTTGCCCCGGGGCGGGCGAGGAATAGATGGCCTGGTAGCCAGGTGCCAGGTTCGCGATCCAGTAGAACCGATGAGGGGCCATGGCGTCTTCGTCCAGAGCGAGGAGGTCGATTGTCCAGGCCATCTGGTTGTGCTCGGCTCGGTGGGCGATCGTCGACATGAAACTGTATTCCGGCAGGGGTTGGATGAGCCCGGCCGTGGTCCACGTGGAGAGCCCGCCTGGAGTGATGCTTGATTGCTGGACCGTTCCATAGAAGGGCTCCCGGTGGGCGTCGTCCCACTCCGAGGCCCACTCCATGCCACTCGCTCCGAGTGAGCCAAACGGCGCCACACCCCAGCCCTCTACTCCTGTGAGGTAGTTGCGGGGTGCACCACCGCTGATGATGCCGTTGGCCATCTGGGTTGTGGGCCAGCTGATGCTCGAGGTCCTGATAGCGGTCGCGTTGGCTAGGGCTGGGGGGACGACCGTGGTCGTCAGTGCTGAACCGAGGATCACGATTCCAATCCAGGTAGTCAGGGGGGAAAACTCGCGAGGGGCACTGCTGTGTCGTTGAATCATCCCTCGAGGCTAAAGAGACCACTATCTTTGCCGCCGAAGTTATCCCCATGCCAGAAACTGGGCCCCGACTAGACTGTGAGCGTGCCGGAAACCTCGCCCTATGCCCGCAGCGGTGTTGACACGGGCGCCGGTGACCGAGCTGTTGATCTCATGAAAAAGGCCGTGCAGGCTAGCCATTCGTCGAGGGTTTTGGGTGGCCTCGGAGGTTTTGCAGGCCTCTATGACGCCTCGTTTATGACGTCCTTTCAGAAGCCGATTCTGGCAACGTCGACTGATGGCGTTGGAACGAAGGTGGCCATTGCCCAGGCGCTCGATAAGCACGACACCATCGGCTACGACCTTGTGGGAATGGTGGTCGATGACATCGTGGTGGTGGGAGCGACGCCACTGTTCATGACCGACTACATCGCGTGTGGACGGGTAGTTCCAGAGAGAATTGCCTCGATTGTTGAGGGCATTGCGAAGGCGTGTGCGGAGTGTGGGGTTTCTTTGGTGGGCGGCGAGACTGCAGAGCACCCAGGACTCCTGGGCCCTGATGACTACGACGTGGCCGGAGCGGCCACTGGCGTCGTTGAAGCCTCAGATCTTTTGGGTGCCGATCGAGTCGAGTCGGGTGACGTGGTGTTGGCTCTGGCCTCGAGTGGCCTGCACAGCAACGGGTTTTCGCTGGTGCGAAAGATTGTTGCGGACGCTGGCTGGTCGTACTCCGGCCATCGCGATGATTTTGGGCGGGAGTTGGGCCTGGAACTTCTGGAGCCCACGATGCTCTACACCCGTGCGCTCCTGGCGACGCTCGGCGCCCACCCGGGCGCGATTCACAGCATGAGCCATGTGACCGGCGGGGGCATTGCCCAGAATCTCTCTCGGGTTTTGCCCGAGGGCCTTGCCCTCGATGTGGAGCGCTCCACCTGGGCCCCAGCTCCGGTGTTCTGGGTGCTAGCAGAGGCCGGGGGCTTCTCCATCACCGATGTCGAGGACACCTGGAACATGGGAATCGGATTCTGTGTTGTCGTCGCGTCTGCCGAGGCAGACGCGGTGGCCTCGACGCTGACTCAGCACGGGCACACAGCGTGGCGGGTGGGAGAGATTACGGCAACCGATGGCACGAATCCCGAGGGAGCAATCACCGAGGCGAAGGGTGTGTCCGGGGGAGCCGTCAGGCTAGTAGGGACCTACTTGTCGTCAGATTTTTCATCCAGGTCAGCCCACTTGTCATAGTCGGGTGACTCGTGTTCGGGCGCGCCAGCCAACTCTTTTTGCAGTTGGCTGAGATCAGTGTCGGGACTGAAGTATTTGAGCTCCCTGGCAACCTTCGTGTGCTTTGCTTTTTGACGGCCGCGACCCATTCGGTCACTCCTTTGTTGACATCAACCAGGCGAAGAAATTCGCTAGTGAGAAGAGTTATAAATCGTCGCGAGTGTATCACGCAGGCCTTCGCGCACTCTGGCTAATTCACAAGCCACCAGGCCACCGCACTATAGGTTGCAAGGCCTGCGCCCACGCTACCGAGCACATGAGCAAGGCCCAGACCCAGGCGTGATCGAACCGGAGGCCCACCTGGTACGGGAAGAAGATGCACAACCATGGTGGAGAGGGTGGTGAGGCCACCACAGAAGCCGGCAAGAATTGCCGCGGTGGCGAAGGATTCGGGGAGAGCGAAGGCAGCGCCGGCGAGGCCCGAGCCCAGAACATTGACCGCCAGGGTTCCCAGGCGCGCGCTACCGGCGGCTGCACCCCAGGATTGAATGCCAAAGCGCACGAGCGCGCCGAGAGAACCCAGCGCGACGCTGAGCAGTAGCAACTCTGCGCTCATGAGACCCTCCCGGGTGGAGAGAGCTTTTGTCCCCAGACATAGCCAAGCCACGCCGAGGCGAATCCCAGAATGACGGTGGCCAGCACGTAGGCAAGGCCAAGGGACGGCCACCCCAGAGCAACGACGACGACACCCGACATGGTCGTGTAGGAGCCGAGCACACCGATAGTGATTCCCTCGCGAAGAGCACTGGCGATTCCCGGGAGGCCGTGGCCGATGACGAGGCCGAGGCCCAGGGACCCGAGAAGATTGACGGTGAGTGTTGCCAGCTCGTGGCCACCAGGGAGCTCAACCATCGCAAGGTCAGCGCCGATGCGACCCAGCGTGCCAAGCGCGCCACCGAGCGCAACAGCGACAATCGACCAGAGCTTCACAGTCTGAGGGTAGTGCCGACGGAGCTCTCCTAGACTGAGGAGGTGCCTTCGCGAAAACGTCCCGTAGTGCGCCGTGTCCTCTGGGTCCTAGCCGGAATTATCCTCGTGACCGCTGGTTTCGCGGCTTGGTTGGTCGTTCCCATCGTGATGGCGAGTCCCCAGGGGTTCTCTGGCCAAGAGGTTGGCGTTCAGGGGTATCCGACCTCGGTTGAGGCAACCGGTGATGATGGTCGAACCAGGACGCTCAGTGCAACGCTCGAGAATGGCGATGATCGCGAACTAGATCGCTTGATTGCCGGCGACCGTATTGTCGTCACGGGCACTGGGTATAACGCGGACTTTGGAATTTATGTCGCGATCTGCGCCGTGCCTCAAGCCCTCAATGAGAAGCCGGGTCCGTGTTTGGGGGGCGTTCCCGCCACAATTCCCGGTGAGCGTGGCGAAGTGGGAGCCATCGAATACGCCCCCTCTAATTGGATTAATGACCAGTGGGCGTGGCGCTTGTTTGGCGCCAGAAGCTTTGATGACCGCGGGCAGGGAGCCTTCACTGCTTATATCGAAGTCCCGGGTTTTGGTGACGAGAATGTCGATTGCCGGGAACGAGCGTGTGGTCTCTACACGAGAAATGATCACACGGCACTCGACGATCGCGTGCAGGACGTCTATTTGCCCGTTGATTTCATGGGGTAGTCCGGCACTCGAAACACCATGATGGAGCGTTGCGCGAGAGTGCCGATGCTGAGCGCAAAAATCACGGTTCCCACACCAAAGCTGCCACCGAGAACCCATCCGATGACGAGGACGGTCACTTCGACCACGGTCCGAACGGCCCACATGGGCCATCCAAACCGGGCATTGAATCCCACCATGAGGCCATCGCGTGGTCCTGGCCCAAAACGGGCGCCAATATAGAGCCCACTGGCGATTCCCATCATGAGCAATCCAGCCGCGAAGAGGAACCCGCGCTGCACCAGCGACGCCGGTGTCTCGATGAGTACCAGTCCCACCTCCATGGCGGGGCCCAAGAGCAGCACGTTCATGATGGTGCCAAACCCTGGCTTCTGACGCAGTGGTATCCAGATCAGCAAGACAATGACGCCGGTGATCACAATCACCCACCCGATGCCAAAGCCCCATCTGATGTGGATTCCCTCGGCAAAGACCGTCCACGGGTCCACTCCCAGACCAGAGCGCAACATCATGGCGGCAGCGAAACCAAAGAGAAAGAGGCCTGCGAAGAGTTGCCCCCAACGACGTGTGTAGTAGAGGGCGCGGGGCACCCCCCTACCCTAAACCTCCATCACCTGGTAGCCTGAACCTTGGAACGAGAGTTAGTGCCGCTGTAGGCAGTCCTCGAGGGCCATCGCCTCACAATCGTGAGCGCGGCCGTAATGTGTAGACGAAACAGCCCCGGTCTGGCTAGTGGTGATCTGGGTTGGGCGTGAATGTGGCGCCTCTTCTCCTCAAACAATCATCACGAAAGCTAAACCCATGCCTCAAAAAAAGCAGGCGTCTTCGTGGCGCCCCCCAACCAAGCGCACATCCTTCCAGGATGCTAAAAAAGCGCGCCCTCGCCCCGAGGGCTCCAGACCCGAGCGCGGTGAACGCCCCGTTTCCGCTGAGCGTCCAGCGCGTGACGAGCGTCCTTCGCGTCCCGCATCCAGCGGACGTCCGGCTCAGGGTGAGCGTTCCGGGCGCCCAGCACGCACCTACTCGGATCGCCCCGCCACCGGCGAGCGGTCAGCGCGTCCCCAGTATGACCGTCCCGCCTCGGGGGAACGACCCACTTATGGTGACCGCCCGGCTCGCAGCGAGCGCGGAGACCGTGAACGCCCCGCCTATGGCGACCGCCCCTCACGCCCTTCCCGTTCCGATTCAGACCGTTCTGGGTCTCATCGTTTTGGGTCAGACCGGCCCAACAGTGACCGGCCCAACAGTGATCGGCCCAAAACTGACCGCCCCGGCTCTGACCGTTCAGCCTCTGACCGGTCAGCCTCTGACCGCGCGGGCTCTGACCGTGCAGGGCGCTATGAGCGTTCCTCTGGCGAGCGACCCGGGCGTCCGGCTCGATCCTTTGATGACCGCCCCCGCCAGTCGGAGCGTTCTTCGCGCCCCGTAATTCCCTCCGTCGTTCACGACGCGCTTGCCGCGATTCAGGTCACAGCTGATTCTGCAGAGGGTTTGCAGTTTGGCGACTTGGGTCTTGGTTCACGCATCGTTGACACCATTCGAGAACTGGGCGCCGCAACGCCGTTTGCGTTGCAGGCGGCAACCATCCCTGTGGCACTGACTGGTCGGGATGTCCTCGGACGTGGCCGCACCGGTTCTGGCAAGACCATTGCGTTTGCCGCGCCGCTGGTGGAGCGCTTGTTGCAGATGTCGAAAAACGGTGTGAAGCGCGCCATTGGGCGCGCGCCACGTGCTTTGATTCTTGCTCCGACCAGGGAGCTGGCGTTGCAGATTGACCGGACAGTGCAGCCGATTGCTCGCAGCGTTGGCCTGTTCACTACCCAGGTTTATGGTGGTGTTCCTCTTGGCCGTCAGATTGGCGCTCTCGAGCGCGGTGTTGACATTGTCATCGGAACCCCTGGACGCATCGAAGACCTCATCGCCAGGCGCAAGCTTGATGTGTCTCAGGTCATAATCTCGGTGGTTGATGAAGCTGATCACATGAGCGAGCTCGGATTCATTGAACCGTTGCAGCGAATTCTCAGCGCGACCGCCTCAGAGGGCCAGAGAATGCTGTTCTCTGCCACCTTGGACGCTGGAGTGTCAAACATTGTGCGCGAGTTCCTGCGCGACCCTGCTGTTTTCGAAGTTGCTGGTGAAAACCAGGAGTCATCGACTATTGATCACCAGGTCTGGGTTGTTGACCAGCGCGACAAGCGCGACATGGTGATTGAGCTCGCCCGCAAGGGGGGCAAGACGCTCATGTTCGCAAGAACTCGGGCATTTGCCGAAGAGCTCGCCGACATGGTTGATGACGAGGGTATTCCGGCAGTGAGCCTGCACGGTGATCTCAATCAGGCCCGCCGTCAGCGCAACCTGGACAAGCTCACCTCTGGTCGGGTCAATGTCCTGGTGGCCACCGACGTCGCCGCCCGCGGTATTCACGTCGATGACATTGACACGGTTGTTCAGGTGGATCCACCGGATGACCACAAGTCCTATGTTCACCGTTCTGGTCGCACCGGCCGCGCGGGAAAGAAGGGCACGGTAATCACGTTGACCACCCGCGCACGGGCTCGCAGGTTGATGGACTTGATGAAGACCGCCGGTATTTCGGTGGAACCCAGAGACATGCGTCCCTCGGATGTGAAGGCCTTCGAAGCGGTTTAGACAGCCAGTAGTGCGCTCGCGGCGAGCGCAAGCCCCAAACCACACCATTGGATGAGGGCGATGCGCTCCCGCAGCACCACTGAGGCGAGCAGGATTGTTCCCGCTGGATAGAGCGCGACGAGCACTGACACGACGCTCAAATCGCCCAGTCGAAGCCCATAGATAACGGCGATGTTGGCCGCAACATCAAAGATGCCAGCGGCGAGAACGATGGGCCATAAGCCGACAATCTCTGACAGACCGGGGAGCTTGGGCGTCTTCGAGCGCGCCATACGCGTGAGGACCACTGCGCCTAGTGCCAACACCAGCAGCGTGGACGAGGCAATCCGATTGGCAACGAGGGGAATCACTCCCGAGTCAGCTGGCGAGAGATCAATGAGCACGATGGTGAGTCCAATGAAGGTTCCCGATCCCGCTGCCATTATGAGCCCTAGCGGCCTGGGCCGGACCGCTCCTTTTTCTGGAACGAACCCGACCAGTACCACTGCGACGAGCGCGAGCGCCAGAGCAATAAAGAAGCTTGGGCCGCTGCCCTCTCCCGAGGCCAAGCCCACGCTAACGGGAACGATGGCGGAGATGAATGCTGTTGCGGGGGACAAAATACTCATGGGCCCAATGGCGAGGCTGCCATAGAGCAGCCCTATGCCAATCGCCCCGGCTACGCCTGAGGCGACTCCATAGGACCAGGCATCCGCACTGGACACGGCAGGAATAAAGAGCGCGGCTAAT